>Ga0172372_10000347_pt1 | contig 72008 bp, 44 predicted proteins | sample LakKiv5m_2_FD_114544 | JGI IMG/M metagenome (GOLD analysis project Ga0172372, IMG submission 114544) | Freshwater microbial communities from Kabuno Bay, South-Kivu, Congo - kab_092012_9.5m | ecosystem: Environmental > Aquatic > Freshwater > Lake | place: Democratic Republic of the Congo...
AAGGAGGATCTTTCATTACTGGAGCAGCCATACCAGCAGATGGAGGCTGGGTAGCCAGATAATAAACTTATAAATGATTAAAAGCTGAGCGAATGGAAGCAGCAATAGCTTCCATTTCTTCCGGAGATATGGCAAGGGTCGCTTTGCTGAAGTTAATATCTCCCATATTATTGAGAGGAACTAAATGAATATGTGCATGTGGAACTTCCAGGCCGATGACGCTCATGCCAACTCTCAGACAAGGTATTGTATGTCGTAAGGCCGACGCTACTTTTTTTGAAAACAGAATCATTCCTGTTAATTCATCGTCTGTCAGATCAAAGAAATAATCTGTCTCTGCTTTTGGAATAACAAGCGTATGGCCTTTGGCGAGCGGCCTGACGTCCAGGAAAGCTAAAAACTGTGCTGATTCAGCTACTTTCCACGCGGGAATCTCTCCCTTTACAATCCTTGAAAAAATGGTAGCCACTGTAAATACTATATTGAGATATTTTCAATGACAAATTCCAGTTTCCCATTCGGGGTATCTACATAGGCTATATCCCCAATTTTTTTTCCTAAAAGACCTTTTCCCATTGGGGAACTCACGGAAATACGTTTTGCCTTAAGATCAGATTCTGATTCAGATACAATCTGATAGGTTATTGTAGCATTATTAGCTTTATTTTTTATGGTAACCTTTGAAAGCACGGTAACCTTGGATATATCTACATCACTGATTTCCAATACCCTCGCATTAGCCAATTGTTTTTCAAGATCATTAATCCTTAACTCAAGCATACCCTGTGCTTCCTTTGCAGCATCATATTCTGCATTTTCAGACAAATCACCTTTCTCACGCGCTTCAGCAATAGCACGGGCCGCCTCCGACCTGCCTCGGGATTTCATATCTTCTAATTCATTACTGAGTCTTTCAAAACCCTCTCGGGTCAGGTAGTTAATACCAGACATAACATTATTTTTTTGAGCTTTAAAGAATGAATAGGGTATTTGGCTAAAAAACAAAAACGACATGGGGCGCTTCCCAAATCGTTTTATCATTAAGTTTTAGCAAATGTAAGACATTTTTATTAATTTTTCAACTAACAAAGACCATTTTAAAAGGACCGGGTAAAATAAGGATCAGAAATTAAAACGAAGTGAAATATTATGGGTACCAGACCAAACGCGGGTTGCCTGATAAGCATAGTCCAGTGCCATTTTATTTTTTGAACCTTTTGCCAAAGGAAAATCTATACTTCCACCAGCACTTAATCCAGTATTTACCGGCCTGTCATCCAGCGAATAAACACCCAGATCATACTTATAAGCCCCTCTCAACATAAATGAATCCCAAAGGGCATATTCGATACCAGCTCCTATCTGATCCCTGCTAAAAGAATTAGAAGTAAAATTACCTATTAAACTTATACGATGCGGCTGCCCAATCAGAATGTCATAAGATAAACCGATATTTAACATGGAAGGTAGTTCAAATCCTGCAGCCCGCTGGTCAAAAGTAAGTTGATAACCTGCCTTATTAGGTGTATTCCCTTGAAAAGATAAACCCTCTCCATTAAAAATCATTCTTGATCCTACATTACTCAGGCTGATTCCAAATTTGAATTCTTCTTTATCACCTGTTACATATTGAACCCCTGCATCAACAGCAAAACCAAAAGCACTGACATTTGCAAGCGATTCCGAGATACCTCTCATCAGGATACCTACAGATACTTTATTTTCAAAAGTAAAGGCATAACCAAGGGCAATATTGAAGAAATTCGGGGAAAAGTTGGCTCCAGTGCCTTCTGGCTGATTCTCCGTTGTCACCTTATTTTCACCAAAATTCAGCGAAGTTAAGGAAAGGCCCAGTGCAGCGCCATTTTTTAACTTTCTGGATAGCCCGAAAGCATTCATCCTAATGCCTGTACCCTGCAAATAATTGGCTCCGGAAAGATTAATTTCTAAGCTATTTATTCTTGGCAAACCAGCAATATTAATTCTCATAGCTTCCACGCCCCTCACAGAGGCGGTATTTATATGAAACAGACCGGAACTTCGTGCCCAGGGATTGAGTAAAAGTTCATAAGCTCCAGCTTCTCCCTGCCTGTCAGGATTTCCTGCCTGTAAAAAAGACAGAGACAATAACATTAGACTACCCGATAAAATAAATCCTTTAATCCTCATTTCAGTAATTATTAATTATTTACAAACCGGAAGGATCAAATTTTCGGTTTATGCCAAACCATTTAATCGTTCTGGAACCCAATTCACCTGCATCAATATGCATCAGGTAAACGCCACTGGCCACAGGGATACCCCTGTTATTCTTTAAATCCCATTCTAAATCAGGTGTAATCTGATTGTTTGTAATGGCTCTGTTATTACCTCTCGGAACTGCTCCCACTTCATCCCGTTTATACTGTCTGATGAATTTACCATCCAGGGAATAGATGGTAACGGTACAATTAGCTGGAAGATTTGTAAATTTGATGGTAGTTGTAAATTGGGAGACTTCATAATCAGAGAAACCATAATATGGGTTGGGAACCACGTTTATAGCATCTAAAGCTGCACTGTAATTCGTAGCATCCCGTTTTTCAGCTTCCTTTTTATCAAATTGAAACCTATAAACCGGATGTCCATTATTCTCAGTACCTGCAATACTATAGGGATTGTTTACCCGTATCTTAACCACCGCATCATTGGGTATCAATCCATCCTTATAGCTCAGGAAAGGGGTTGTGGTCTGATTAAAGATTAATCCAGACCAGGTAATCTCTTGTATAGCAAGAATTTTTGCAACAGGTGCAACGTTTCTCAATGAATTTCTGATAGCCCTGCATTCATCGTAAGTTTGCTTGGTCACATAAATAAAGTGCTGTCCTCCTACCGGATAAAAACCCAGATTTCCATTACTTACCCCAGACAAACGAACCAGGTTGTCGGGATTAAACATCATATCTGCACCTAACTTATAATTTTGAAGTACCGTACCATTATAAACAGAGTTTTCTCCAAAGAAAATATTCAATCTCCTACCTGTTTCAACATCAACAGCATACCCTGGAAACCAACCCATCCCCTCTGACAAATCAGCGGTATTAGGGTCTGGCAAGCCGTCACCGTTCGTATCTTCTTTTGTTACACCTGGCTTTGCCCTAAGGTCAAAATGCCTGCGATTTCCCTCTGTATTGAAGCCTTGAGTACGATAAAACCTATTGGCAGATTCAACGACAACGCACTTACTCCAAAGATTCTTATCCTTTGTAAATACTATATCGACATTATTCAAATCTGCCAGTTTCATCCTTGAGCGTAAAATCGAACTTGCGCTGTTATCAGAAATGGCAGGAGAAATATACGCAGGGTCTCTCTCCCCCTTCACTCTCCAATCGGCCAGAAAATAGGGTGTAAATTGTCCGGCACCCATCTTTGATAACGCCTGAGTCGGATCAAGAACCGCATCCACCTGCCCGTCACCTGTAGATATAAAATCGAAGACAGTTGCATCAAAATTGGTGGGCCCTGCATTATAACCATCATTAATAGCACCTAACCATTGTGGTCCATTTTTGTCCTTATAGGCTATCTCTATACCAATGGCTCCATTTCTGGCATCTTTTAAACTACCCGGTTCAGAAACCTGACCTATCGTAATAGAGAATCCAAAGGCTCTGATAATTTGTTCATTCAGCTCTTCTATGGGTCTTTCAGAGCGGATTACCGGACTATTTGGATCCCTAAGATTTTTTAATTCCCAGGTAACCGGCGCGTCCAATACATTATTTGAACTATTATTATCTTTAAATTTAAGTTCAAACTGTCCGTCTTTCACCTCCAGTGGATTAAAGATTTTCACCTGAATGGGTGCTCGTCCCGGGAGATAGGTAATTTGACCGGAAAATGAAGTTCCTAACAATGCAGTCCTTGTCTCAGAGGAAATATCCAGAAAATTATCTCCTGTTCCAGCTCCTGAAACACGGGTAATAACTGTTCCTTCCCCATAACTGGCATTTAAAATCTTATCAGAAGTAGGATGGGGTAAAACGGTGTAAAATGGATTTCTGCCATCTCCTATATTTCTTCTACCCTCCAGATAAGGTTTTCTTTGTCCCAAAACGGCTTTTGGATCAAATACCCTATAGCTATTATGAGCATAAGCAACTGCAACAAAATAATATTTCTTGTGATTGATTAATCTGCGGTCTCCTTCCGAAAATTGGTCTTCCTTTATTCTGAAGGTATGTTGAATACCATTATTCCCCCCCTCAACCTTTAACTCTGGAACATAATATTCCTCCCCTGTCGGGTTATCAATAGTTTTCCAGTTAAAAATTCTATTTACGTCGTTTTTCAAATCCACCTGATATATTAATCTGGATTTGTCCGGATTTTCCAGATCTGCAATCGTCACAGATGAATTGGCGAGTTGGTACAGTTTATAGCCCTCAAATTTATATAAACTATCCTTTGCACCTGCTGGAATCTGTAATCCACGTTGTGCATACCCTTCGAATGCATTATTAGATGTAATACTGTCATTTGTAAATACTGCAATAATTTCTCTATCCAGTTCTATGAAATCAATATCTGGTGCATCGGGTCCATCTGTAAGTTCAAAGCAATTGTCAAATAAAGCCTGAGCTATGTCATCAGCCTCCAGTAATTTAGAAATATCAGGGCAGGGATACGTCTGATCAGCTACCCAAACAACGCCAATAATCAGCTCATTTACAGCACCCGGATCCAGACGGAAAGGTCCCGACGCCTGTATAGTTCTGCGGTCACCAAAAGGAAGATTCGCGGTGCACATGGACCATCCTCTGGAATTGTTGGGTGCATCAGAAAAAGCATATTTAACCTTTGCACCATCCTGATAGGCATCATCACCAAAGGTAAACGGGCTCCCGTCTCTCCATGAGCCAGATAAATAATTATAGTATTCCTGAGCTGTAGCAGGATCCGTGGTACCCGGAGCGGGACTGCCAACACCTCCATTGTTATAATAGGTAAAAGAGGACATACCTATTTCTTCTCCATTTTCATCCAGTGGACCTCTAAAATAATCTACGCCTAAAATTGGTACTTCATCACAATAAGTATTTACGCCCTGTGGACAAGCACAACCTGTTTGACCATCCAGTGCATCTTCGTTATACATATAACCAAGGCTCCTTGATACATCGCATCCAACGTAATCATCGGTAAAACAACCAAGGTCAGCGTCAACCCACATAGCAAAAAACATGGAATCAATACTTTCAACGGCACGATTAATCAATTTGTATCGTTGAAAAGTCATATCATTGATTTCATCATTTGTAGCATAGGAAAAAGCCTGAACCTGAACTTCCATTTGAATAGGATCTCCCCTTGATTCTGAATGAATATTACCAGCATCATTATATACCCAAAAAATCATTTCATCTGGAAATTGAGGTTTCGAAACACATCCTCTTATTTCAATGACTGGAAAATCTCCTCTGTCTGGATTGTATAATCCATCCCCATCCTGATCCCAGAATGCAGCAAGTCCCTGAGAGGTATTAGGTAGATCAAAATTATGAATTTCAAAGAAAAATTCATTGCCACGGGCCGGCCAGCCCTTAATATCCCTGGGTATATCATCAGGATTATAGGCACTCCCACTTTTTTGTACTTGTTGCCATTTTCTAAGGTGTTCCCTGATATTTTCCCCTTTCACAGTGAAAAAACGATCCCAGCGTGAACATATCGTTTGATTTGTTTTTCCAGTTTCGGGATTTAAAGGACCTGGCCAAAAGTCAAAATCTCCTGAACTGCGGCCATAAGTCTGAGCAGCAATTTTTAAATTTCCCGCAGGGTCAACCCCACCCAGCCAAACAGCACCAGCAAAAATAGAAGAAACTTCAGGTAACCCGGCAGGGACTTTGGGTACAATATAACGACCATCATTGCTGTCCCACCAGACATCACCCCCTGTTGTTAACCGGGCTCTTACATTATTTATAGCCTGATCAATCTGTGCCACCGCATTATTACAATTCTCAGCAAAGCGCAGTTTTACAGCTGAATGGCCTCTTCTTTCTTTTAATAACGGATTATCCCTGGCAACCATGGAAATGGAAGAAAGCATGTACCCGGTAAGAACAAAAAAAGAAAAAATTCTAATCAACCTTTTATTTGACATCCTACTCATAATTTCACTTTAAAAATCCATAATCACACCTGCAAAAATTCTTCTGGGTAAACTGAACAACCCAGGGTTCAATAACGCCCATTGATAAGAAGCAAGGTATGCTTCAACCAGGCGATTTGAATTCACTATGTTTGTCAATTTATCCTGGCCATTCGAAGAAGCCAGAAATCCGTCATCCTTTGGAGATCCGGTGGAGGAATAAACATTCAGAATATTTTGTTGATTCAACAAATTGGAGACCCGGCAATAAATATTCATATTTAATCCTTTGCTTACCTGTACGGTTTTATCAACTCTTAGATTCAACGTGTAATTCCAAGGCTTTCTGGATCCATTAATTGACCCAGCTGTTTGGGCACCTCCCAGTTCCAGTGGGGTAATGGTAGCCGTATATGGTCTGCCCGAAACGGCTATAGCTTGTAAACTTAAACCTGTATTAGCCAGTATATCGGCTCCAAAAAGACTGGGACCGCTATAAAATTTACCTGAGCCAAATCTATAATCCAGATTCATATTTACTCTGTGTCTCTCATCAAAGTTCAATGGAAATAAAGTTCGCAAATTTCCTCTGCTTGTTAATCCTCTCTGGGAATTTGCATCTGAACCGGTTCCATCTGCAAATTGAAGGGTATAATTTGTCACCAATGATAAATTTCCAGTCCGCCGTAATTCATATTCAAAAGAAAATCCTTTTACAGTTCCAAAATCCAGGTTACCATAAGTTGTGTATTGATTAACTATAGGAACAGGAAAATAAGTCCTTTGCTGTATCATATCTCTCAATTCTTTATAATAGGCAGCTATTTTCATTTTTGAGGTAGCTGATAATTTTTGTTGGAATCCAACCTCATAATCTATAGTCCTTTCAGGTCTTAAATCCGGATTATTACGAATAACAGAGGGAAAATCAGTAAAGTAAAAATAATCAAGTGCTGTTGCCAGTGTGTTTGACGGTGGACGCTGAATAAGGACATCATAATGGGCAAAGAAATTGGCGTCTTCAGAAATTGGAAATGAAAAGGCAAGTCTGGGCATAAAATTAACCTGAACTTCGTAGTCCTTAAATGAAACAGATGGGTCAAATGCTCTGTCCTTGATATAATTATTTATATTTTGCGCACGTGGATCTTTATATTTTGGAAATACCAGTCCACCTGAAAAAATGTCAATTGGGCTGTTTACCGGATTTCCATTTGCCCTATACCATTGATCATCATCACGGTATGCCAGCACATCGGTGCCGCTATCATTCAGATAAACCTTGTAATCGTCCCCTATACTACCGGGTTTTTTTGATTTTGTTTCAGGTAGCGTATGATATTCTGCAGCCTCCATTATATCATACAAGGAATAAGGATCTTTCAAAACCCTTGTGTTGGCATCATATCTGTCCATTCGTAAACCCAAACGAAAAATGATATCTCTAAAGGTAAACTTATCCTGAATATACGCTGCCGAGTAAATAGGTCTGTTTGGTGCTACCGGAAAGGTCCTGACGCCATTTTCATCCACAGTGGAAAAGAAATCTTCAAAGGTACCATCAAAAGGACGGCCCAGATAATCATGACCAAAATAACTAATAGCTCCCTGGTCATTTAATTCTTTAGCTGAAAACATATTCAATCTAAGCTGATCCGAATCCAGTCCGTCCACATTTACAAAAGTTGTCAGTGGAAGTCCTAATTCTTCCCTTATTGATTTATAAAACTTATTATCCTCGCTATTTACAATAGACAACGCTCTCAACGGCGTCTTGGGGAAATTTGGCAAATCAATATATCCAATGGTATCCGCATTAGGTGCAATACCTTGAATATGATTATTTGCCTGCTGCCTTGCAATATCCCACAGCCCTCTTGGTATAACAGAATAACTCCGGTTCAACCGCTCTTCATAAATAAAGCCAATTTGAATATTGTGCCTCCCATTTTTTGAACTTCCCGGTATCCAGTCAAAATTGGTCCTGGCACTGAAGGAATACACATCATTGGTTGACCTTCCCGCAGTGTTATATACCCAGCCAACATTGGTATGAAACCCCCAGGAGTTATTATAAACCGGAGAGATAAATCCATTTGGCGCAATAAAATTACCCAGTGAAAGTAAACTCTGGCTATTGAAAAAATTAGAAAGAATATATTTACCAACCTGTGGATTTATACCTTCACCTTGTTTCAGGTCGAGCGCATTATTATAATTTGAGAGAACCGGATTTCTGTCTCCGGGTGTATATTTTCTTAGCACCTGCCTGTAATCTGTATGTTGCATAACGGCACTCTGCGCAACAGGATCAAAGGTGAGCGCAAAAGTTGGTACCCACTCCACATCAAATTTGCCAACATATCCATAATCAAAATAATTAAACCCATGACGCTGATCCGCCTGTTCTCCTGACGTTTTTTCATAACCTCCCTGCAAGGTATAAGATGCATTCTGAATAGCACCCTTTTGTCCGTCAGCACCTCCTCCGGAACCAAATCTTTGTCTTATTCTTACGTTAGCCCGATATGTTTTTCCCAGACTGAATGGATTATTCTTGCTGTTCAGCACCCCCCATCCACCGGGGGTAAATTGATTTTTTGAATCGGTAAGCGCGCCTGTGACTGTCATATCAATTGTCTCGCCTAACCGGGCATCAATTTTTCCTGTCAAATCCAGTCTCTCATTGGTTTCATTATTCCTTGCCTTTAAAACATCCACATCGTCAGCAAGCAGGTTATCTGCGCTAATGATAAAACTAGAACCCAGCGCTGTGACCGGATTTGCTTCGAGTTCGGCTAATTTATCAGCTTTAACTCTGAAAATAGAAGTTGCCGGAGGATTATCTTCATATTGATGGGTATATCTTCCCGAAAAACGGTAACCTAAAATGGATTGTCCTTTCTTATTCTTTAAAATAGGTCCGCTCAGATTAACCCCTATTAAACTGTTACTGTAAGGATCCAGGTATTTTGATGATTCCACTTCAATACCTCCACTAAATTTATTGGACGGGCCTTTAGTTGTTATGGAGATTATACCACCTGTAACATCCCCGTATTGTGCCTCAATACCACCTGTAATAACCTGCAACTGATCAATTTCTGACTCAGGAATGAGATTACCCTGAATTCTAATTCCGTCCACATAATAATTTGTTGCATCAGAGCGAGAACCTCTGATTGTGATTGCTTTGCCTTCGTCAGCTGCAGCCAGACCGGCCGTAGTTGCAGCTAAAGCATTTATATTTCTGGTTGGCAATGATCGTATCTGATCACTGGTAATGACCGAACCTGAAGTCGTATTATCCTGCTCGATTAGTGGAACCTTATACTCGACAATGGTGATTTCCTGAAGAACAACGCCACCATCAGAGCCAAGTTGTATGTCTAATCTGGTTGCTTTCCCGGCGAGTACTTTTACCCCGGTAATCCGTCTTGACTGATAACCGACATAACTGGCCTCCACATCATACAGTCCGGGATCCATATCAGGAAAATTATAGTTTCCCTCAAGATCTGTCTCCGTCCCTGTTATTAAAACGCCATTTTTAAACAAGGCAATTGTCCCAAAGGAGATGGGTTCTTTAGACTCTTCATCGGTTACTTTTCCTCCTAATGAGGTTTGAGCCTGAAGCAAACCAACCGATAGACAAAGTAAAATAACAGGGAAGAATAGCAATCTTTGCATTTGAGTCTTACATTTTATCAATAGCTAAAAATAAAAGTGCAAGATAACTAAAAATGCACTTTAATAAACAGAAGAATTGTTAATTATATAAACAAATGATTTAAAAAACTAAGCCTTCTCCTTGCACATGGTTTTATAAATTAATCTGTGAAAATGATGAACATTAGCTTCCATACTAACAGAATATCTGCCTTTCTCGTAAAACCGCCCCTGAATCCCTTTCTGAACAGATTCAACTACTTCTTCGTCTTCAAATTCAGTTGTATCCAACTGGTTTTTTTCCCTGTCATAGGAGGTTCCTTCAAAATAATAAGAGCGAAATCTAACCAGTGTATGCTGATGATCCTTAGGTTCAACAATATTCAGGGATAATCCCCAGGGATAGAAATTGAACATTACATTGGGGAAAATCCAAAAATAATAGGCATATATTTTTTTACCTTCGTCAATATGACCCTTGGGACAGTTAAAAAAAGGTTCATCATCAGCTGCAATACCTATTTGTAGATTACCCCATTCGAATAAGTGATATTCATATTTTTCAAATTCAATAGCTTGATTCAAAGCAGGATGCACAAATGGAATATGAAAACCTTCCAGATAATTGTCCACATATAAGGCCCAGTGCGCCTTTACTTCAAAATCTCTGGAATGCTCAGCATTAAATATCAATTTGCTTAATGGCAAAAAAGAAACTCTGTCCAGCACCGGCTGAATAAAAGAACTAAAAGGTGCAAATGGATCAATTGATGTAAAGTATAGGGGGGAAAAGGAGGCCAGTGATAGTTGTTTTAAATGATCCTTTTCCGCAGGAAAATTTTTGGTCTGTTCAAATTCAGGCATACTTTTGAATGTGCCGTTCAGTCGGAAACATCGTCCGTGATAACCACAACGAAGCATTCGTTGTCCAGAACATGCCGTAGAAACGACCTGTTTACCTCTATGGGTGCAAACATTTGAAAGGCAATATACTTCTCCATCCAGATCTGTCGAAAGGACAACCGGTTCATCCAGTACCTCTGGCAATAATATAAGAGGTGTCAAGGTTCCAATCTGTACCTGATTGTTCATATCCCCTATATATATCCAGCATTTTTCCCAAATTTCTGATATGGAACGATCAAACCATTTCCTCTCCCTGTAAAAAGATGCCGGCAGGGTATCTGACCTGCTTATATCTTCATCTATATGAAAATTCTTCATGCCATCTATGAATTATGGCTGAAAATACGATTATAATCCAAGAAATAAATCATCTTTACTGAAATTAAATTTCTCTGTGGATTTTCAAATAATCCATCCAGATTTGACCAGTAATCCAGATCTGTCCTTTGCTGATTCTCCAGAATACTATTTTTCCAAACCACATATACATCACTTCCCGGAGCAAATCGCCATCTATAGATCATATCAATATTGAAAGCATTGAAATTGGCATTGTGGCTACCATTGTAATCTGTTTGAGCTAATGTTCCATCCATATTTAACCTGGTGAATTGATCATAAGACACTTTTGACCAATAATGTCTCATTCTGAAAGTCAATGACATGGTTGGAGTAAAATGATAAGCTGCAAACCAGCTATTTTCAATGGTGGAAATATCTCTTATGCCAAAAATTATATCCTTTTCATTTGCATTATTCGACACCTTGTTTACGAATCCCACATCATTAGAAAAGAAATTAATACCGGTATTAAATGAAAAATTAAACTGATCACTTACTCTCCATCGTGGTCCTATTGAAAACCGAAAAGTATTTCTGTCTTTCTCGTCAAAATATCTGAACCTGATGTTTGTTGTTAATAATACTTCCTTTCGGCTATCGGTAGAAAGGAAAAAACCCATACCCCGATTAGTAGGATACCGATAAAAACGCCCGACTGTTCTGGGTTCAAAATAATCAAAGGTTGCCCAAGGTTCTAAAGAAACCCAGGCGTTGGTCTGCCAGAATTTTTTTGTTTGCCCCCAAACATAAATATCCGCGCCTACATCATTGAAAACAAAAGGCTTATAAAGTCTCATATAGCGCCATTCGGAACCAGTACCATAAGTGTTGAAAATCCACCAGGGCTTTAATATTTTATAATTTATTTCGCCCTGCAAACTTCTTTCATTATTATTGAACAGGAAACCAAGATCCTTAGGGTCATAGGTATCGCTTTCTTCATTGTAAGCTACAGCAAAGGTAAAAGCGCCGCCATTTTTTGCTAATTTAATCGCATAGGTATGTCCAAAATCAGCTTCATTTGAGAAATATTTTTGAGAAAGCGCACCATTTCCGCTAATTGAATAAGTGTTATCTTTGGTCCTAAAATCAAATTCCATTGCAGAAACATTTGCGTCATAGTCTTTTCCAAAACGATAAACCGTAGTATTGATAAAACTTAAGTACGAATTATTCTTTAAATTCTGGTCCAGTACAAAAATATTATAATTTGTTAATGGATCGGTTTCCACGCTTCTTTCTAATCCATTTTCACTTTGAACAGTAGCATAAGATTTTAATGAGGTTGCGTTAAACAAGCCCAGACCCAGGCCCGAAGGCGTTCGGCCTGAAATTTTTGTTGCATTTATAATTTTTCCCTTTTGAGGATTGTTAATAACCTTTTCACCTGGCAATAAACTTTCGTAAGCCCTTCCATAATGTAAAGGAGTACCCCCAATTCGTCTGGAATAAAATATATTTCCTTTGTTGAATAACTCCGTACCTTCTGTAAAAAACTGTCTGTTTTCATCAAACCTTACTTCGAAAGGCGTCAAATTCAGAACTTGATTGTCAGATTGTGCCTCACCGAAGTCAGGAATTAACGTCATGTCTAATGTAAAAGCATCATTTATTCCATATTTGATATCCATACCTCCATTAAATGAAGAACCATAAATATTTTTTTGCGCTACTGCCCTGTCTGTGTACTGTTGTCCATAAACCGCGAAAAACGGGGTAGCTTGCAATCGCACTGGTGAAGAAATATTTTTTATCCCTGTTAATAAACCCTATTGGTTCAGAAAACCCGAAACAAGTGGATTTATGATATTCCAGGATGATTTTTCCTGTTTCCGTTGATATTGCCTTAGAAAATTAATATGCCATTCCTGGTTTTTCTGTTTGGGAAACCTGATGGCTGAATATGGAATTTTCATTTCAACTATCCAACCTTTATCCGTGAAAGTAACGGCACTTTCCCAGACAGCATCCCAACCTGTGTCTTCCCCATAAACGGAATACTTTACATCAAGTTGAACACCACTGGCGGAAACGACAAAACCAAGTCCATTGTTTCCGTCCTTATAGGTATCTAAAATAACGGCAAACCAATCAGAATTTTGAATTTCATCCCTTTGTGATAATTGTCTTGGTATAGTGACAGGATCCTTGTCCGCGAGAAAAGCACCTATATAAAATCCTTCATTATCAAATAAAACACGTATCCGACCCTCTTCTGCTGCTTTAAGTCCGGGAACAGGAGAAAAAGTTATAAAACTATCTGTAACAGCAGCTGTTTGCCATTCGTTTTCATCCAGTTTACCATCAATGTTCATTTTTCCTTCTATCCGTCGGGCTTCCATTATTTTTTTCGGACCGGGCTCTGTGTGTTGAGCAATTAACATTTTAGAAGTAAATAAAAGGAGCATGATTTGAATTCGAAACATAACATATTTTTATCATTTTAAAATAATGCCACAAAAGACCTTAAAAAAAATCTATTAGTTACACTAATTCGACCAAAGTATAAATTAATAAGTGAAATGGTCCTGTGAAGAGCATAAGTTGATAAAATCATTACTTTTGCATCAATAATAGTGAAGTGAGCATCATTGTACCATCATTCATACTGACTGAATTAAAAAATGATAATTTCCATGGAGATCTGGATGCTTGGGTCATGTATATTGATCTTACCGGATTTACTCCCATGACAGCCAATTTATTGCAAGATGCAGGTTCGGGTGCAGAAGAAGTTTCTGATTTCTTAAATGCTGTTTTTGCCCCACTGGTTAATATTGTTTATAGCCATGATGGCTTTATTCCACATTTTGCAGGTGATGCATTTTTTGCCATTTTTCCAACCACTGGCACAGATATTTATGATTTTACGATGGCAGTAAGGCAGGTACATGCCTATTTCAGGACAAAAAAGGCAAAGACATCTGCACAGGCCGTAAAGGTTAAAATAGGGCTGGACTCAGGCGTGGTCTCCTGGGGTATTGTTGGCAAGGAACCGTTCTCTTACTATTTTAGTGGTCAAGTGATTAGAAATAGTGCCATTTGTCAGCAGAAAGCGAGATTTCAAGATGAGGGGATTGTTTTTACCTCCGGGATAAGAAATCATTTTGAGACCATTTCACTTAATTCAGAACCTGTTGAAGAAAACTATTATACCTGGCAATCATCCACATTAAAAAAAATTAAGCTGAAAGAAGGCTTGTCAAAAAGTGCTAAAAAAGAAAAAAACCTACCTGTTCCTGATTATTCACCCTTCCTGTCCCGTGTTTTTTCAAAAAATATTCCTTCCGGGGAATTCAGGTCTTGTATAAGTATTTTTATAGGCTTTACTATTTCCGATGATAAACAAATTTTTTCGGATTTCCTGGGTCAAATGGTTAATCATATCAATGAATATGGGGGTTATTGTAAAGAATTTGATTTTAGTGAAGAAATTCCATGGTTGATTACTTTTTTCGGGGTTCCACTTGCTTCTGAAAATCAGTTGGAGCGCGCGCTCAATTGTATTCACAGCCTGTTTCGCGATTTAAGGGAAACTTACGCTCCCTTCGGAATACGAATGAAGGCAGCTATGACCAATGGAACCGGCTACACGGGTTTCATAGGGGGTGAGGCTATGCAACAATACAGTGTTGTCGGGAATTTCGTTAACCTTGCTTCAAGGATGATAAATCAGGCTCAATGGGGTGAAATAAGAACAGACAGACAAACGGCACAATCTGATTTTTTCCTTTTTGAAATAGCAGGCGAACTTTCTTATAAGGGTTTGTCAGAACCTGTTGAAACCTTTCTTCTTAAAGGTCAAAAGCCAGAAGGTTTTCAAAAATTTCAGTATCCGTTTATTGGAAGAGATATGGAAATGCAGGTTTTAAATGAACATTTTGGACAATTAATTGATGAACAAAAAGGACAATTACTAATCATTTCGGGTGATCCGGGTGTTGGAAAGAGCAGACTTGCCGCAAATTTAAGGGAAGACATTATTAGGAATGGATTAGCAAATTGGCTGTTTTGTCCATGTGATGCCGTCATAAAAAAACCATTCAATCCATTTATTCATCTGCTAAGACAGTATTTTAATCAGAATATCCGGGGTCTTTCCAACAGACATTACCAATATCAAAGACAATTTAAATCCCTCATTAATAAACTAAAAACGATTGAGCATTCAAAAAACACGAATGAATGGATAGAAAAATTAAATCTGGCTGATATTGCTTTCCGATTTTTACTAGGTTTGAATGATTCACCTTCAGAATGGGAAGAAATTGCCCCGCAAAGCCGCTATCAAATGGCAAAAGATGCTATCATCTCTTTGATATTAGCAGAGTCATTGATAAAACCTTTAGTTTTGCAGATTGAAGATTCCCATTGGCTGGATCCTTCCTCAAGTGAATTATTAGTTTCCCTGTGCCGGAATCTGCCTGCATTTCCGTTTATGATGCTGGTAACAACCCGAACAGAGGCAACCAAAGAACTTAAAACCTTTTTACCTTTTCAGTCCTCATTCATTACCGGTGCATTTATAAAACTTGATAATCTGACCAGAAAAACCTGTGCAGCATTCACCAAAATTATACTGGGAGGTGATGCAAATGAAGCACTTCTCGATTATATAGAGGTTACCACTAACAGAAATCCTTTTTATTTAGTGCAAATGGTGGAATATTTAAAAGAAAAGGAATGGCTCACTGTTTATGATGGAAAATGGACTTTAAATACAGGTGAAATAGTAACACCTGAGAAAATTGGAAATCTCTTAACGACCCGAATTGATAGCCTGAATGGATCGTTACGGGAACTATGTAAGGTTGCAGCTGTCATCGGCAGAGAATTTGACCTGAATATATTGGAATTAGTATGGGGAAAATTACATGCAGAGGCAAGTATATTATCAACTCAATCCAGTTTTACCGACCTGTTGGTTAAAGCCGGAATCAGAGAAAATATCTGGCGACCCCTGAGTGAACGAAGGTTCCTGTTCCAACACGCACTGCTTAGAGAAGCAGCTTATAATATTCAATTACCTGCCACTTTACAACAAATTCACCTTTTTGTAGCGGAGGCTATTGAAGACCATTTTAAATCCAATATCGAAATAAGATTGCAGGAACTCGCCTACCATTATGAACTGGCAAATCATACCTTAAAAGCTACCGAATATTTATTTCGTGCGGCTGTACAGGCAAAGGATAACTTCTTAAACGAACAGGCAATCGCATTTCTGGAAAAATTATTGAAAAACCAACATTTATATCCAGATAATCCTTTCAAATTTAAAGCACTTATCCTGCAGGGTGAAATTTTAGAAATTACAGGGTATTGGGAAAGAGCGGAAAAAATTTACCAACAGGCGTACTTTGCTCTGCCAGAAAATTATATTGGTGAATTAGTTCCCATTCTTTTTAGTAATCTGGGAAGAACACAACTTTTTAAAGGGGATTATTCCGCAGCAATGGCTTCACAAAAGAAAGCCCTTACTTATGCTGAAACAAATGGCCTTCCAGATTTAATTCCAGCAACATTAGCTTATCTTGGAAATATTTATTTCAGAATGGGCAAATATGATGAAGCAAATTATTACTTCATTGAAAGTTTAAAATTAAAGCCATCAACCAATAAATTCTTTCCATCAACTCAGGTTCATGCCAAAATAGCCCTCACTCAAATGAATATGGGCAAAAATGACCAGGCCCTGGAAACATTAAATATGGAATTAACACATTGTATCAGGGAAAAAGATAAGCTCGGGTTAGCAACTATCTATATCTACAAAGGCCTGGTACATTTAGATAAGGATGAAATAGAGCCTGCTAAAATAAACTTTAATGAAGGTGTAGAATGGGCAAATCAAACAGGAAATAAGCATCTTCAAGCTATTGCACTTGGAAATATTGGTTTGATATATGAAAAAGAGGGTGATTTTGAAAATGCTTTTATTCATTATCAAAGAGATTTGGAAATTTGCAAAGAATTAGACGATAAACAAGGTACCTCCATTTCCTTATGCTTGATTGGTCAATTACTAAATCTCAAAGGTGAATTTATGGAGGCTATCAGTCATTTACAAAAAGCCCTGGCCATCAGTGAGATGTTAGGTTTTCAAAAAGGAATGGCTAAAGCTTTAAATACCTTAGGAGATGTATATTATTTTAAAAATGAATATGAACGATCCATTCATTTTTATGAAAGAGCCATTAAGCTAACCAGAAGAATAAACAACAAACTTGTTCTGGGTTACAGCCTTATTGAGTTAGCCATCGTATTTCTTGTTAACGGTCAATTCAGTAAGGTAGAAGAGTTATTGATTGAGGCTTCCTCTATATCCAAAGAGTTATCTAATGATACATTTAAATTTGATATTAAATTATTGGAGGCAAAATATACCCGGGCCAATGGGGAAAAAATTCAGGCAGCAGAAATCTTAGTCCAGATGGAAAATATGACCTGTACGCAGGAGCAGGAAGCGGAAAGGCTATTTGAATGGGTTATGCTTTTCCCCAATGAATCAGCCCTGAGGGAAAACGCCATTCATAAATATACCTCACTTTTAGAAATGACACCGAAATATATTTATAAGGAGAGACTGCGAATATTGAACTTATACCTAAACTGAATTATATGGAATTCACAAAACCGAGCAATGATGATTCTTTCTCTTTATCGGCAAAAAATTGAATGCCCAGAGGCAATCCCTCTGCTGTAGGCTCAACAGGGACAGAAATGGCTGGAATACCCGTTAAATTTGCATGTACCGTAAAAATGTCCGCCAGATACATAGCGATAGGGTCATCCAGGCTTTCTCCGATTGGCCAGGCCGGACCGGGAGCAGTAGGCATCAGTATAAAATCAAAATTTTTAAAAATCTCAGCCGTTTTTTCCATAATCAATCTTCTGGCTTGCTGGGCCTTGCCATAAAAAGCATCGTAATATCCCGAACTCAAAACAAAAGTACCCAATAATATCCGACGCTTAACCTCTCTTCCAAATCCTTCTGTCCTTGACCATTTGTAAGTTTCTTCCAAATTGGTGGCATTGGGACTTCTGTAACCATATCTGATGCCATCATACCTCGACAAGTTTGATGAAGCCTCCGCGGTTGTTAAAACATAATAGGCAGGTATGAGAAAATCCAGATAATCAAAGTCAACCCCCTCAACGGTATAACCTTTACCTCTAAGATTTTCCATCATATCTTCACACCTTTTCCTAACCGTTTTATCCAGACTGGGATGATCAATAGCTCCTTTAAAATAGGCTATTTTGGCATTTTCAGGCGGGGACAGATGATTTTCATATTTTTCCGGTACAGATGGTAAGGCGGTACTATCATATTCATCAGGTCCGGCTATTACAGATAAAGTTATTGCAATATCTTTAACCTGATGTGCAAAAATGCCAATTTGATCAAAAGAAGAGCCATAAGCTAACAGTCCATGTCTGGAAATTCTGCCATAGGTGGGCTTAAAGCCATTGATACCGCAAAATGCGGCAGGCTGACGAACAGATCCACCTGTATCAGATCCAAGCGCTATTAAACAAGTATCAGTTTGCACTGAAACAGCTGCACCGCCTGATGATCCACCAGGAACTAAATCTGTGTTTATGGCATTTCTGACAACACCATAATAAGAAGTTTCATTGGTGGAGCCCATTGCAAATTCATCGCAATTCGTGCCGCCAATCAGGATGGCACCGGCATCCAATAGTCTGCTTACTGCGGTTGAGGAATACAAGGACTTAAAACCACTCAGTATTTTTGAACCGCCAGTAATGGTATGGTCTTTATAACATATCACATCTTTGATGGAAACAACCATACCAAAAAGAGGGCCAACCTTGTTTTTATTCTCTTCGAATATTTTTTGCAGATATTCAGCCCGGGACATAGCTTCATCAGCCCAAACTTCTACATACATATTCAGAGATTTATATTTTTCAATTTGTTTGAGATAATTTCCAACTATCGCAGGCAGGGTGATTTCCCCATTATGCAGCGCCTCCTTAATTTCATCAAAACTTCGCAATATCATAAAACTTTATTCAAAAGTTAATTTCAAAATAAAGAACCAAATCTACGGCATTACTGTTAACAAAACCAAAATGAGTACATGCAAATATTGATTTTGTCGGGATCTTCCAGAAAAAATAGTAATTCCCTGCTGGTATCCAGATATTTAACTAATCTGAGAACGAAACAGGAGAATTTAAATTTCACGGTTATAGATATAGCAGACGAACAAATACCTACCGTTGGTCGGGGTATTATTGATCCTGCAAACTTAACTGATTTTCAAAAAAATCTGATTGAGAAATGGAACCGTTCTGCACTAATTATTGTTACAGCGCCAGAGTATAATTGGTCAACTAATGCGGAATTAATAAATTTAGCACACCAGTTAGGCAATAAAAATCACGCCTATCTATTTAATAATAAAGTATTTGCATTTGTGGGTGTCTCAACGGGAAGAGGTGGAAGACAATCAGCCCTTGAATTAATGATGATATTCAACAAGATTATCAGTTTTACAAATAATCAAAGCATTGTTTGCCCAAAACTCTGGGAGTCTCATGAGACTCATCTGAATATAGATACAGCATCTTTACAGTCAGATAACAAAGTTTATACGGAGAGTGCCCAAAACTTTCTGGAATACGCCATAGAAATGACAAAACGATGGCAGGCTGGATAAACTGCTTTATGAATATCCAACTTCATACCAATAATAAATGTAATGGCAGCTTTGGATTTCCGTCAAATTTTTAAATTTCCTTATCCACCAAAGATTATTTTAAAACCAATGATTAGCTTGCCCAACTTGCTCGATCCAGACTTCTGAAGTGAATGGCCTCAGCCAGGTGCTCCAGGCCAATTTTTTCTTCACCAGCCAGGTCAGCTAAAGTTCTTGCCACTTTCAATATCCTGTCGTATGCTCTGGCTGATAATTGTAGTTTTTCCATTGCTTTTTTAACCAACATATTTCCGGCATGATCTAAAACACAAATATGGCGGATCTGATTAGCTGGCATCTGAGAATTATTATGAATTTCCGGCATCGCATCGTACCTGTGAAGTTGTATTTCTCTGGCTTTTATGACTCTTTCCCGAATAGTTTCACTTTTTTCAGTTGGTTGATTTGAGATGGATAATTCATCATAAGACACGGGTGTAACTTCAACATGGAGGTCTATTCTATCCATTAAAGGGCCGGAAATTCTATTCAGGTATTTTTTTACAGTACCAGCACCACATACACATTCCTTTTCAGGATGATTATAAAATCCACATGGACAAGGATTCATGGAAGCGATGAGCATGAACCCTGCAGGATATTCAACTGTTATTTTAGCTCTGGAAATAGAAACCATATTTTCCTCCATAGGTTGCCTGAGTACTTCTAAAACACTTCTGCGGAATTCCGGCAATTCATCTAAAAAAAGAACACCATTATGAGCCAGAGAAATTTCACCAGGTTTTGGATTCGATGTGCCCCCGGTCATGGCCGTATCACTGATCGTATGGTGTGGAGATCGGAAAGGCCTGATATTTACTAATGCCGTCTCGGGTGGCAGAATTCCCGCTACAGAATGTATTTTTGTCGTCTCCAGTGATTCAGAAAGAGTTAAAGGCGGTAAAATCGTAGGTAACCTTCTGGCTAACATCGTTTTTCCGGCACCAGGAGGGCCTATCAAAATAGCATTGTGCCCGCCGGCAGCTGCAATTTCAAGGGCTCGTTTTATATGATTTTGACCCCTTACATCAGAAAAATCAACATTATGAGATGATTGATTTCTAAAAAAATCAGCCCGGGTATCCACAAAAGTAGATTTTATATCTAATTCGCCTCTTAAATAAGATACTATTTCTGATAGATGTTTAACGCCAATCACTTCAAGATTATTTACGATTCCTGCCTCTCTGGCATTTGTAAATGGCAATATCATACCTTGGAAATTTTCTTTTCTTGCTTGTATCGCCATTGGAAGAGCACCCCTCAAGGGTTGAAGCGTTCCATCCAACGATAGTTCTCCCATAACCAGATAAGTGCTCAGTTTATCAGCGGGAATTTGACCCGAGGAAGCCAATATACCTAATGCTATCGGAAGATCATAAGCTGATCCTTCCTTTCTTAAATCGGCGGGTGCAAGATTAACGATTGTTTTTACCCTGGGCATTTTCAAACCTCCATTGGTAATAGCAGCCTCAATTCTTTGAAAACCTTCCTTTACTGCATTATCAGGTAACCCCACCATATTATAATAGTTTGTGCCGGCTACAGGTTGCCCACCAGTATTTACCTCAACGGTTATAATTTTTGCACCTACTCCCTGTACTGCACTGCCAAAGGTTTTAATCAACATAGCTTCATCTTTTTATTTAAAAAATGAAAGATAAATCTTTCCAGAAAAGACAAGCTAACAGACTAAAATGAAAAAAGGTACATTATTAAATACAATTATCTAATAATCAATTTTATACATCGAAAAAAATGAAAATTAACGGAATGGGAAATCTCCCTTTTTGTCCCAAGATAATGCTACCCCTCCAGATGTATTTCAAGAAGTGAACTGAAAGTTAGGACATCTTCTCCAAAGATGGACATCTGTTGCTCAAAAAAAGTAGCCATTTTTCCGTCTCTGTATGTTAGGAAAGTCTCCCAGGATTCACATTTAAATTGTAGCGCATAGGTTTATGCATCAACATTTTCCTCACATAACAGGCAGCAGAACCTAAAGCTTGAAAATAAACCCAGTGACATAATATTGGGAATATTTTGTTCCAATATCCATGATTTCCAGGTGTCAAAAATTTTATTTTCAACCCGGTAGGTAATATTATAAAGATACATGAACTAGATGTTTGGTTTCCTTTTACCAGCTCCTGCACTATTAAACCTTGGTCTGGTTTTATTTTTATTATTATTTTGAGGATAACTTGACCTACCCCTGCCATAATCATTACCTCCATAGGACTTTCCAACCGGTCTCCTCCTCGAATTTGAATTGTTGGAAGGTGATCCAAAAGTATCCAGCGAGGAACCGTCTTCAACATATAAGGTTCCTTTTGAAATAGTGGCCAGATCATTCTTTATTGACTCGTCGCTGACATAATTTTCCCTGTTCCAGGTTTTGTATGCCAATTTCATATAAGAAGCAATGGTGTTTATCATCCCAGTTTTCTTGGGACCCTCGGGCATTTCCTTTGCCTTTTTAATTAACAACTGAATGTGATGGCCGTAATGCCGGTAATTATTTTCTATCAATGGGTAAGCCACCTCTTCGGGTGATTCTTTAATCTCCTCCTTTGAAAAAACAACTCCTTCCGGGGGCGTTAAAGTTAACTTATGGCCAGAGATTCGATAGGCATGTTTCCATAACTTACTCCTGAAATCTTCTACGTTTCTACTTTGTGGATTGATGACAATCATTAAGTCTATGATTTTTTCCACATATTTCCTTTGCTTATCCAAATCTTCAATTTCTGCTGCGTAGTGAAGCATTTTTTGAATATTTCTTCCATATTCAGCAATATTAATCTCTCCTCTCTGAGAATTATATTCAATCTCTGGTAAATCCACTTTTTCCATTTTGCTGTATTTACAGCGGTTAAATAATAAAAATAAAACGCTAAGTTACGCAGTATAATACTTTCTTCCCTTGTTGCTATCGAATAATTTGTAATTTTTTAAAACCCTCAATATTTTTTCCGGAAAATCTCAACAAATAATTTCCTGAAGGAAAATTGGATAATGATATATCCACAGACTCATCCTCCAGAATACCCTTAGCAAATATCCATTTCTGAATACTTTTCCCCTCCTCGTTCCACAGCGTGATTATAATTTCTCCCTTTACATCCTCTTTTGCCATCACTTTACAAATGGTACTTACAGGATTTGGGAAAATATCAATATTTTCAACCCCTTTATCATAGTCCTGTGAAAATAATGAAGTAGTTGCAATACCTTGAATCTGACCAATCAACAGCTCATCTTTTCTATATTTTCCATCCCCATTATCCTCCCAGTTTATGAATAATGGATAGACTTTATTCTCTGATTTACGCCAAAGTTTAATACGTATATTTTCATTTTCAAAAAAACCATTCCGGCCAGATACAGCCTGATTATTACCCCAGGCAGTAATCGCAATATTTCCGGTATCTACTTTAGATGCTCCAAAAAGTAAGGTATCATTGGCAAAAAGACCAATTTCATCACCCTTTTTTAAATATTGGGGCGTAAATCTGATGGCAATAGTACTATTATTTCCTGTATTTACGTTATTCCTCAATTTATAATACTCCAGACTATCTGTAAGGGGATTATGTTGAATACCAGGTGGCATTGCTCCGGAAACAAATTGATCGGGATAAAAAAACGGTATATCCTTCTTTGCCTGAAGATAATAGCCTTGTCCGGGATTTAATTGCTGTAACCGATTGATGCCCAATTCGGGTATATAAACTTTTCCTTCATTATCCTTTATCAACTTAATTTCATCCACTACAGCCTTTAAAACTTCAGCAACTGGTCTGGAAAGGAAGCTATAAAAAGGAATTATCTGAAGTCCTTTTTTTATGTCAATCGGATAAAATGAAGGCTTGACAACAGCTCCTGTGAAGGTAAGTTTTCCTGCATTTTCAGCAAAGACCTTATATCCCTCCCGAATATCAAAGGCAGGATAATTTGCATTTTTCTTATCTGCGAAATACGCCGTACTGGTTCCATTTTCGAAAGATTTAACAAATGGAAATTTAGACCAGTCCACGATATAATCAAAAGCCTTAATTTCCGGTACCACATAACTTGAGATGGTATTCCAGCCTGCATTCAGATAAAAATCCATTTTGGCTGAAGTCAGCGTAAATAAGGTTTCCACGGCACTTACACCACCAGGTAAAAAGGAATGAGTCGCTGTTACAACACCAAAGGAACCAATGGGAGAAAATTGACATAATACTTCAATATCCCTTGAACTATTGACTGGCCTGATTTTGAACCTAAAAGGTGCCCCTTTTACATACCCCTCAACATCTGGAGTGGCTGGATTATCCCCGAATACATTAATTACCATATTTTCATCTCTCCAGATACCAAAACCCGCACAATTTAACTGATTCCCATTTTCAACGAATAAACCTATTAAATCGCCTGGAACTATATTGATATTTGGTCCCATATTGAAGGTGGAATTTTTAAATATCAACATCTGATGTATATCATTTGTTGGTTTTAATTTCCAGTTCTCCGGAAGATTAATTTGTTTTGAATCTTGAAGTAACACTAATGAATCAATTAAATTTTCCGCTTTCCATACTAATACTCCCTTACGACCAACATAGGTTGGATTAGATTCAAACATAATTTTCAGGGTACTTTCTCTTAATTGAAAGCTGGAATCAGAAAACGGTTGAATTTCTCTAACCCAATCTGGTTTGGATTTCAATTGCCACGGAATATTACTATTTAATTTTAGGGAAATCTGATTCGAAGTGTCTGGAATGGAAACCAGCCTGGTTGATAATTTTAAGAGGGGGGAACTGGCATCCTGAAAAATTTTAATTTCCAACTGGACAGTTTCATCAACCGATTGAATTAACATTTTACCATTTCTGGCTGATCCATTCGGATTTACATCAGAAGTAACCTTTAAGCTGTCATTTGCAAAACCATTGTTTTTATTGACTTGTACCCAGGTTGGTTTAGCTATCACCTTCCAATCTAAATTTCCTTTCGTATGAATGGATTGACTTGTGGCTGATGAATTGAAATTTAAGGAATCTGGTAAAACCCTTAATTCTCCTTTTTTAGCAGCTTGTTTTATCAGAATTAACTTACTTAAAGTATCTCCGCTTGCGGCAAAAACGCGAATAGTATCCGTTCTTGCATCCTTGTTTGTATTATTTAAAATGGCCAGCTTAAGTGGTTCATTTTCCAGACCCAACGGATTATTAACCTGAATCCAGAAGGCATTGGTTTTCGCACGCCAATAAATATTAGATTTTACAGGAATACTTTTTGTTTGGGATAAATCAGAAATACTATATGTTAAGGTGTCAATATCCAGCTTAGGTTTAGCTGGGTCTTGAGAAAGAAAAATAGCTTTAGTCTTGACAGATCCTCTAAGGGTATAGGTAAAATTAAATTGCCTTCTGGCTCCGGTGTTATTGCTAACAAAGAGGGAAACATTCAGACCTGTTGGCGTTGCAGCCCAACTAGGATGCGTTGTGGAAACCCAGGATGGTCGTTTAGTCACATCCCAGCCAGTTGATGCCCTTACATTTGCTCTAAGTGTTGTGTAGATGTTTTTTAAAAAAACACTATCAGGGGTGATGAAAATACTATCTCTGTTTTTCTTTATATGAATACCATAATCCTCAACCTCAAGTATTTCAGGTGATATTTCACAGGCACCATTAGCAGCCTTATCAGTTGATAAAACGATACGCAGACGGGTTACCCCTAAAGGCATATCTTCCGGAATAGTAATATTTTTAAAAACACCTGTTACTGAAGTAAATTTTGGTATGATTGCATCATAAATTTGTTCCAGGGTGTCATTAAAATCCTTATCACCGTTAAAATCAATAAAGAGCTGCCAGCGATATAAATCCGTTTTAGAAAAAGCATTATGCTTGCTGGCGAATCGAAAATTATGGATTCTTCCTTCCTCCACATTCCCTATTACATCCATTTTATTGGTATATCCAAGATTTTGTCCTGAGGTAAAGGATTTATCGCTTATCGTTACGGTTTCTATCCAATCTGATTTACCGGCGCCATAAGAAAAACAATAAGGGTCATCACATCCCTCTGTTTTAAAACTGATTTGAGCAGATAAAGGGCTTTTAATATTGGCACAATAAGCACTCACCTGTATCAAATAATCTTTACATGGGGACAAATTTGAAATATCAAACGTATTGCCTTGAATAGAGTCAATACTTATCCAGGTACTGTCTTGCAAAGTTTTATATCTCAATTGATAATGATTTGTACCTCTGATTGGATTCCAGGTTACTTTTGCCCAACTATAATCCTTACTTACTATTTTTAATCCGCCAGGTGCCACACATTCAGAAAGAGGCAGCGCATTTTGTTTTACCGAAAGGTCGAAAGTTTTAGTTCCAGTTGCTGAAATATTAAACTTAGCATTACGGGGATAAAAAGTTATATTTGAATCACAGGAAAAGATAAGGTCTGTATTACCAAAAGCCCTATTGGTTGGGAATTTCAACCAGGAAGGGTTATTGGTCACATTCCATACTGTATTTGAAGTTATCATAATCGATTTGGATCCTCCTTCTTTTTCAATGTTGAAATCGAGGGGTTTCACCTCCAGCATGGGGATGATTTTCAGTCCTTTCACTTCCTTTTTATTTGAAAAAGTACTTGTTGAATTTACCTCTTGCTCTGACGAACCACAACTTGCCTCATACCATAATTCCACATAATAATCTCCTGTAGCAAGACTAATACCAGCACTTGATATAATTTGATTATTTGAAAAGGACTTATTGATTTCCAGTGTTTCAGAGGGATCAATAGAAACTTTTGTCAATAACTGCCCTCCAGTTTTGTAAAGTTTCATAATAATGCAACCATTAAAGGCGGCGTTACCTGTATTAGTAAAATTTGCAATTACTGAAAAAGCATCATCACTAATGATTGGAACCGGATCAACCCTAATTTCTGATGCCATTGTTAAGACAGGTGCTGTAACAACGACTACACCTCCGCCACCTCCGCCACCGCCAGTAGATCCACCACCTGTAGAACCTCCGCCAGTGGATCCACCGCCTTTATCGCAGGCAACTGTTGGATAAATAGTATTTAATGCGGCAACATCGCCCCCGCTTAAACCACCCCGCTGACCAATAGCAGTGCCGGCAGCGGCAGGAGGAGATTTAACACTGATCGTAGGTAAACTATTTGAAGAAAAGGCATAAGCACCATAATGCATGATTGATCCATAATCGTAAGCACCTGCTTCTGTTCCCCAACTTCCATATTTATCAAAATTACTGCCATAACCAGATTGTATATTTGCTGTATTTATGGTAACATAAGTATCCCTGTCATTTCTGGATTGTTCATGCCACATTCCGGCAGCATGACATATTTCATGCACAGCTGCCCCAAATCCGCAGACACTATGTACGTTGATTGCCTGTGCACCTCCAATTTTACCTACATAAGACCAGCAAGCATAGTCTGAATCCTGGAAAACAAGATAATCGGCCTGAGTTGTTCTTTGAACAAGACAAATATTGGTACTTGCATTTATATGAGCTATCGCACTACTGATGATGCCCGCACTTGCCAGTCCGGGCGGAATTGCATAATAAATAATGCCTCCAGGCCATCCCCAGGAAGCATAAGGGATTATCCCACCTTTCTCCAATTTTCGCAGGTTAAACGCTTCTTCTGAAAAAAGAACAATATCCTCCCCAACAAAAACTTTTCCGTCTCTGATGTTTACAGTCAATTCTGTTGGCGTATCTCTTCCTTCAAATAAAATCTTTGCTTTCTCAAACCTACCTTTGTTATTTTGAGCCAAGAGTGGCATTGACAAGATTAGAAAAAAAAAGAAACATACTTTGAAATGATAGCAAGGAAATTTCATACGAGAGTTATTTCTGCAGTTCGTAAAAAGAATTAAAGATATATGTCTTTATCATTTTTTTTGTTCCCCTTATAAATATAACAATCATTTTAATGAATAAAAAATTTTCTTTTAATCAAGTTTAATAATCCTGCTATCTTTGCTCAATAATATTTCTTCTCCTCATGAATATTCCTCTAAAAATAGCCCTTCGTTATTTAATAGCCAAAAAATCAACTCAGGTCATTCAGCTTATCACAGGAATTTCAGTAATGGGACTTACGGTAGGAACTGCTGCTTTAGTATTGGTTCTCTCTGTATTCAATGGTTTTGAAGACCTTATTATGGGTATGTACGTTAAATTTAATCCTGATATTAAGGTTACTCCGGTTTCAGGTAAATTTTTCTCTCCAGACGAATCTTTATTTTATAAAATATCAAAAATTCAAGGCGTTGAAGCCATTTCAGGAACCCTGGAAGAGATAGCTTTTTTCACCTACAAGGATAAGCAGGATTTTGGCATGATTAAAGGTGTTGATACTTTATTTAAGGCTGTTTCCAATATAGACGCTTCGGTAAAGGAGGGTATTTATCTTCCGAATCATTCCTTATCCTTTAATGCTATCATAGGTCTTGGCATCAGAAACAAACTGGGAATCAATTTAGAGGATCCGTTTGCTTCCTTAACCGTTTATATGCCCAAAAATAAAGAAACTAATCCTCTTGAAAATCCTTTTAGAAGTAGAAACCTACAACCTGTAGGAACATTTATGATTCAACAGGAATATGATAATCAATATATTATAACTACTTTAAAGGTGGCCGGTGAATTGATGGGTAATCCTGACATTCTGTCGGCCTGGGAAATAAAAGTTGCAGATGGTTTTTCAGTGAAAAAAGTAATTGCTGAAATAAAAACCGTTTTAAACAATCAATTTTTTGTTAAGGATTATTATGCTCAGGAGGAGGCTTTTATCAAATTGATGCGTCTTGAAAAATGGCTTAGTTTTGCTATTGTTGGTTTTATGCTTCTTTTAGTTGCCTTCAATATTATTGGTGCTCTTTGGATGATTGTATTAGATAAAAAAAGAGATGTTTCCATTTTAAAATCTATAGGATCAACAGATGTTGATATTCGAAATTTATTTTTATACGAGGGACTATTATTAACCGGATTAGGATTAATATCCGGCGTTTTCCTTGCATTATTTGTCTTTTTCTTACAAAAAACGTTTCATCTGGTAACTATACCAGGGTCATTTGTGGTCGATTCATATCCGATTAGCCTTCGTTGGGAAGATTTCATTATTGTATCTGTAACTGTCATTTTTATTGGACTTCTGGCTTCTCTTCCAGCTGCTGTAAGAGCAATGCGTATATCTACTCACGAAAAAATACCAGGTTAACAAAAAAAAAGGGAATAATAAAATGCCTCCTCCGAATAATTTATATCCAGAGGAGGCATTCAAGATTTAATATAACTTAAAATAAAAGATTAATATCCTGTATTTTGTGTTATCAAACCCGCTGAGGTTTGGACTTCTCTCTGAGGAATTGGCCAGCGGGATCTGAAATCTTCACTTAGACCTGCAGCATTCCAACGACCGGTTCTTCTTAAATCAAGCCATCTTAATCCTTCATGTGCAAATTCAACTCTGCGCTCTTTTAAAATGGCATTAATCAAGCCTGCTGACGTAGTTTCTGTCGCATCACTTAATCCAGCCCGCTTACGAATAACATTAAGTTCCGCCAAAGATTCTGCTGTTTTATTCAGATTAGCATAAGCCTCTGCACGAATCAGGTGCATTTCTGCCAAACGAATTAATAATACGTTATCTATACCATTGATTCTGGTATATTTAATTGTCTTATTGGCAGGTGCTGCACTTACATTCACAACTCTTCTGATATCACCAGCTTCATGAGCGTCTCTTAAAGAGTTGGAGGAAGTAAATTCATTTCTCCCGCCATTAGCCGTAGGATAATACCAAAAAGCAATAGAATTCGTATTATTAATATCAAACTGCAATTCCCAGATGGCCTCTGATGAATTCTGGCTTAACCAGATATTCTGATAATTTGCACCAGTAAGCAGCGTATGCCTCTTAGAGTTAATTACTTCTGAAGCGGCAGCATCAGCAAGAGCCCACTCATTTCGCACAGCATGAACACGAGCTTTCAATGCCAGCGCCACATTTTTATTAGCCCTGCCATTGCCATTAGTCGCCAAAAGATTTGCAACAGCAAAATCAATATCCTCTAAAATTAATTTCCATATTTCCACCTCTGATGCTCTTGCCTTAGGGGCTGCATCTTCTGCTGAAAGCGTTGGCACCGTATAAACAGGAACACCAAGACCACCTGACTTGTTAAATCCTGCTGGTGAACCACCAAATATGGTGACCAGGTTAAAATAGTGAAAAGCACGTAATAACCTTGCCTCTCCAATAGCATTATTCGCATTGAAACTTGGATCTTTCACCGTAGGTACAGACGCAATCACATTATTTGCGCGATTAACACCTATGTAAATCTGATTCCAGAGACCTCCAATATTGGTGTTATCTGCCAATACCTGACGGTTGAAAATTTGGGCATAAGTTGGGAAAGTTCCCGTGTGATTAATATTATCAGCATATAAATCAGGTAAAACCTGTAATTGAAGCCCAAAATAATTACTATTCTGAATGGCGTTGTAGGAACCTAACAGCGCTGCATCAACGTCCTGTTTTGTTTTGAAACCTACCGATGCGTCCAGCGCCGTAAAAGGTTCCAGTTCCAGGTTATTATCACAAGCCTGGAAAAAACCAAGGGTTGCAATTAATATGGATATTTTAAATATGTTTTTCATTTCAACATGTTTTCAATCTAAAAAAATAGAACTAAAGCAAAGGATGAACCTCTGTTAAAATCCAATATTTAATCCGAATAACAATGATCTCGATTGAGGGAAAGTTAAGAAATCAGTACCTGGCGCTGTATTTGTTTCGCCAAATGTACTTACCTCAGGGTCGAAACCAGAATAATCGGTAAAGGTCAATAAGTTTTGTCCGGTTACATAAATCCTGGCACTACGCATTTTTATCTTCTCAAGTAATTTGGAAGGGAATGTATAACCAAAAGTGACGTTTTTTAAACGAACATAAGATGCATCTTCCACAAAGCGATCAGAAACCCTTCTATTATTATTTGGGTCTTGGAATACAGCTCTGGGCATAGTGGTGTTTGTATTTTGTGGTGTCCAGCGGTTTTTAACCGTATTTGCCTGACCAAATACGCCGTTCATTCCTTCTGAAAAAGCGCGTGTATTATTGAAAACAAAATTACCCATACTATATTGGAAGAAGAAGCTCAGATCAAAACCATAGGCCTGAATATTATTGGTAATACCCCCATAATAATTAGGATTGGCATCCCCCAGAATTTCCTGGTCGTTACTGGTAATTACGCCATCATTGTTTATATCTTTAAACTGAATATCACCTGGTTTGGTAAGTGTTGATTGATATACCGCTGTAGAGCGACCCGTCAATTCCTTTGCTTTCTTATCTAAAGCATCAATTTCAGCCTGTGTCTGGAAAATGCCTACTGTCCTGTATCCTCTAAATGATCCCAATGCTTCACCTTCTGCTACCCAGCTGGCAAAACCGGCTGCGAATGGCGTTCCAGCCAGTTTCAGAATTTCATTATCGAAAAATGAAATATTAAAGTTAGTTGTCCATGAAATATTCTTCGTTTCAATATTGGTAGTTGATAATCCTATATCAATACCTTTGTTACGAATAGAACCAATATTTTCCTGAATACCTGTAAAACCAGATGCACCAACCAATGGACGGTTTAATAACAATTGGTTAGTTGTACCTTGATAAGCATCTACGGTAAGTTGTAATTTACTTTCAAATAAACCAATTTCAATACCTAAATCAATATCTTCTCTCTCTTCCCAGGTTAAATTAGGATTACCCAACTGGGTCGGGGCCAAACCTGCTCTTTGCAGGTAATTTGCCCCTGGAGCGATTAAAGCTCTGGAAGCAAAGTTGGCTATATCCTGATTTCCTCTTCTACCCCAGCTAGCTTTTAACTTAACCTCTGACAATATTTTGGAAGTTGGAAAAAATGATTCTTCTGAAAGTCTCCAGGCAGCAGAGGCTGAGGGGAATACGCCCCAACGATTATTAGCACCAAATCGGGATGAACCGTCAGCACGGACACTTCCTGAAATAAAGTATTTTCCCGCCCAGTTCAAATTCAATCTGGAAAAATAACTGTTAAGTCCCCAGGCCGATTTTGATGAGGTTACATCTTTTTTTACAGATGCTGCATTTAATTCGCGGATGGTCTTTCCAGGGTAGTTCTCACCTACACCATACAATGATTCAAATTGGCTGGTCTGCACGGAGTTTCCAACCAATGCATCAAGATTTAGTTTCCCAAAAGATTTTCTGTAAGAAAAATAATTTTCATTAACTAAATTTAAATCTTGCGTAATACCTTGTTCTCCCCTTCCATTAACGCCCGCAGCCTGAATATGACTTGCCGGTGTAAATCGATCATCGCGAAGATTCAAATAATCTACACTGAAGGAAGTTCTGAAAGTTAATCCTTCTAAAATTGTTAATTCACCATAAATATTAGATAATAAACGATTGGTGTAAACATCATAAGTTGGTTCAACGGCATTGGCTACCGGATTTTCAATACTGGCATTGGCATCTCGGCCATAAGTTCCGTCTGCATTTAATACAGGTATGTGTGAACCTAATAATAATGCGGTACTCAATACCCCATAAATATTATTATCATTTTGAATACGTGTATTATGAGACCGGCTAAATCCTGTACTAACACCAATCTTGAATTTATCTGTTACCAGATTATCCAGGTTCATACGGAAGCTGTATCTGTTAAAAGATGAACCTTTAACTACACCACCCTGATCGAAGACTGATCCGGAAACAAAGAATTTTGTTCTATCGGTTCCACCTGAAAAATTCAAATCTGTTTGAGAAATAGGCGCTGACTGGAAGATTTCATTGAACCAGTTGGTACTGGGATATGTACTTGGATCTGCATCTAAATTTCTCAGACCCAGTTGACTGGGAATAACCGTTGCACCATATCTCGCTTTAACTCCTTCCTGTAAAAGGGCTACATATTCAGGACCTGTTAAAGGATCAATAGTTTTCCATACTTCCTGAGTACCATAATAAGTATTCAGGGAAATTTGTGTTTTTTGCTGTTTCCCTCTCTTTGTTGTGATGATAACTACCCCATTACTCGCTCTGGATCCATAAATACTTGCTGCAGCTGCATCTTTCAATATATCTATGGACTCAATATCAGCAGGATTTAAATCTGCAAGCGCATTGGTTTGCTGACCACCTACACCTATCTGAGAATAGTTACCCGTATTAATTGGAATACCATCTACTACATATAAAGGTTGATTACCAGCGGAAATTGAAGATGGACCCCTAACTCTGATTGACACCGACGCGCCTGGAGTTCCTGATGCAGAGGTAACCTGTACACCCGGAGCCTGTCCTTGAAGTGCCTGATCTACTCCAGTAACGGGAAGCCTGGCAATCGTTTCAGAGGTCACCTTACTCACCGAACCTGTTAATTCCTTCTTACTTTGTGTACCATAACCTACAATGACAATATCTGTCAGGTCTATAGCCTCTTGTTCAAGCACCACATTGTAAGTGTTATTTGCCCCTAAGGCAATTTCTTTCGATGCATAACCAGTATAACTGATTATTAAAGAAGTGCTATTAGCAGGAATGGTAAATGAGAAAGCACCAGACACATCACTTACCGTTCCGGTCGAAGTTCCCTTAACCAATACGGAAGCACCTATGAGTGGCTCCTTCTTGTCATCTGTAATTGTGCCGGAAATGGTTCGTTGAGCTATCAACGAAGCCACAGTCGCAAACCACAAGAACAAAATAAGTACTTGTTTTTTCATTTGTGAAAATTTAATTTTAAAAAAGTATTGCTATTAATCAATTATTAAGGTTTTTTTTACCTTTTAGTTCAATATCAAGTGTAATTATAGCACATTTAATGCGCTTTGTCGAAAAAAATTGTTTATCTGTCTATATTTGCTTGACTTTGATTTTCTAAAATTGATGTATTTTTCTATGAAGAAATGGTGTTCCCTGTTACTTTTTAAGCTCTTTTTTATTTCGTCCATTTTCGCCTGGCAGGAACTTCCCACTATTTTTAAAGAAAGGGAATACCTGATAACCGGCGTGGTAAAAAATCAGCAGGGTGTTCCACTTTCAGATGCAACTATCTGGATAGATGAATTACAAAAAGGATTAACCACTGATATAAATGGTTTCTTTTCCTTTTCCCTTAAAACGGGGAGATATACCCTGAAAGCGAGTTTCATTGGCTATGCAACATCCATTTTAGAGGTTAATCTGAATCAGAATACAACCCTAATCATCCGTTTGGAAGAGTCTCTTGAATTATTGAATACCGTAGAGATTATCGGTGGGGGAGCTGATAAAAATGTAAAAAATGCGGAACTTGGAGTAGCTCGGCTTAGTGCTCAAGCCATCAAAGAATTACCTTCTCTTCTTGGGGAAGCCGATGTAATCAGAACCATTCAAACACTTCCGGGAATTACTTCTGTCGGCGAATCTGCTACAGGATTTAATGTGCGAGGTGGTAATATAGATCAAAATTTATTGCTTCTGGATCATATCCCTGTTTTCAATCCTTCCCATCTGATAGGATTTTTCTCTATCTTTAATCCTGATTTATTAAGAGATATTACGTTTTACAGAGGTGGAATTCCCGCCCAGTATGGAGGAAGAGCCTCTTCTGTTCTTGATGTTCGATTAAGAGATCCGAATAATGAAAATAGTCATTTGAAAGGTAGCTTAGGCTTAATTACCAGTCGAATTCTTGTTGAGACCCCTTTAATTAAAAATAAATTATCTACCGCCATAGGAGCCAGATGGTCTTATGCCGATTACCTTTTCCGAAGCTTCCTTCGACCGGAATTAAAAGAAACAAAGGCAAATTTTTATGATTTCACCTTTAAAAGTATTTATAAACCCTCAGAAAATAATCAGATCAGTTTAACAGCATTTACGGGAAAAGATGCCTTTAGAATCGCCGGGGATTCTCTTTCCACCCTTGAGATTAATGCTTCTTCTACCCGTTATCTATGGAAGACAAAAGGAGCCAGTATCCGTTGGTCCCATTTTTTAAATGAAAAAGCTGGTTTTCATATAACTTCCTTTTTGAGCGACTACCAGCCTTCCTTTGAAATTCCTGCGCCAGGTTCTGAAGCTGTTTTTAATGCCGGAATTTCACAAAAATCTTTGCAAGGGGAAGCCTTCCTATCTGAAAAAATGATAGCCCTTAGAGCAGGGTTTCAACTAAGTAAACTTGATATAAATCCAGGTTCTTTAATACCGGATTCCCCAACTTCTTCCATTCATCCATTTTTCACCCAATCTGAGCATGGATTAGAAAATGCTCTCTTTGCCAACGCAGACTGGGACTTATCACCCGCTATCAGATTAAGCGCGGGTGTCAGGTTTTCACATTTTGCCTTGCTCGGTCCTGGAAATCAATATATCTATGCAAATGAAAAAGAAAGGGATATATTAAATTTAATTGATACTGCTTACTATTCTCCCAATCAAATTATAAAACAATATGCCGGGTGGGAACCAAGACTGGGAATGAGATTATCACTGAATGAGATATTTTCCATAAAAGCAGGTTTTCATCGGGCCATACAATATTTACATTTAATTTCAAATAGTACTGCCGCTCTTCCTACCGATCGATGGAAATTAAGCGACCCTTACCTAAAACCACAAATTGCATCTCAATTGACCCTTGGTTTATTTGCCAACCTGAATAATAATCAATGGGAAACCAGTATTGAAGGTTATTACAAGAGAATTCAACATATTCCTGATTATCGGAGTGGTACTAATTTATTACTTCTGGCACTTCCGGAAACTGCTATTCTTCAAGGTTTAGGACGATCTTATGGTCTTGAATTATGGGTACGGAAACAAGGATTCCGATGGGATGCCAATCTCAGTTACTCGCTTTCACGAGCTGAAATGCTGGTTTATAGTCCTTATCCTGAAGATCGTTCTTTTAGCGGTAAATATTACCCATCCAACTATAACCGGCCTCATACCTTGAATTTAAATGTTTTATATAAAATAAATAAAAGAATCAGATTAAGTGCCATTTTTACCTTTTTGTCAGGAAGACCCGCGACTTTTCCGGATGAAAGAATTAGTGTTAATAATATTTTTATCCCACTTTATACCAGTCGAAACGGTAATACCACCCCAGATTATCATCGTTTGGATCTGGGTTTAACGATTGATGCAGATCCTCGTCTTACAAAAAAATGGAAAGGGAAATGGAATTTTTCGCTGTATAACGTATATGCACGTAAAAATCCTTATTCTGTATTTTTTAAAACAATTAATGACAGACCTGTAAGTACAAGAAATAGGTCCAATGCTTTTCAACTATCTGTTATTGGCTCTGTAATACCTTCCATTTCTTATGAATTCGACTACTAATTATACTTTTTTTAAGCTTTTTTTTACTTTCATCCTCTATGTTTCGGCATTTTCTTGTGTTGAACCATTCATTCCTGAGTTAACAACCACTGCTGAAAGACTGACCATTGAGGCATTCATTACAAATGACCCCGGTCCTTATAAGGTAATCTTGTCTTTATCAGAACCATATTCCAGTCCCGACAATAATCTTCCCGTTGAAAATGCTCAGGTATTTGTGAAAAATCAAACGGGCGCACTCTTTCCTTTTACCCATGATAACAGAGGGGTTTATTTTTCCGATTCCAGCACTTTTAAGGCAAAGACAGGCCATATATATACCTTGTTTATCCGCTGGAACGGTAAGGAATATCAATCTACACCAGAATTATTAAAGGAAGCACCAGGAATTGATACCGCATATACCAGATATGTCGAAAAAACATTACTAAATGGTATAACCAAAGGTGAATTTGAAGTTTATCTGAGGACAAAGGATCCCAGCGGGAAGGGTGATTTTTATAAATGGGATCATGCACATCTAAATAAAACCGATTACTGTGCCTTTACTTACGATGGTGAAGCCAGGGTAAGATATCGTTTTCCTTGCTGTTCCCCCTGCTGGAATGTTGTCAAAAAAAGAGGCATCATCGATATTAGTGCCGATACTTATTTTAATGGAAATACCTTAAACAGAGTGATTACCACAATACCGTATGATGACGATACACCTTATTTTATGGTTTTTGATCAATATGCCATTTCAAAAAACACCTATACCTTCTGGAAAAGTGTGAGAACTCAGGTTAATAATACGGGTGGCATATTTGATAATCCCCCGGCAACGATTCCTTCTAACATATATAATACGAGGGATACAACCGAACTTGTACTGGGTGTTTTTTCTGCCGCGGGTCACATAAGCAGGGGTTTTTATTTGAATCGAAATACAGCTCCAGTAGGTCCTTACCGATCAGCACCTACCGAATATAAGGACGAACGAACCTGCAGACCCTGCGAGGAATCCTTTAAAATGACAGCTAAAAAACCAATAGGCTGGATAGATTAAGTTTACCTTTTTAATTCTCTTGTATGGACAAAATTTATCAGGATATTAATGAATATGCTGAAATGCATTCCACGAAATCATCTGAATTATTATACCAGCTTGAAAGAGAAACACATCTGAGAACCTTAGCACCAGTGATGTTGAGCGGTCCCCTTCAGGGCCAGTTTCTGAGACTTTTGAGTCTTTTAGTTAAGCCGGAATATATCCTTGAAATTGGTACTTTCACAGGATATGGTTCTCTTTGTTTAGCTGAAGGCCTTACCCAAACTGGTCAGCTTCATACCATAGAACCCAATAAGGAAGTTCTTTTCATAGCGGAAAAATATTTCAATCTTTCCCCATTCAAAAATCAAATTTTTACTCACCACGGAAAAGCTGAAAATGTAATTCCGAATTTATCAATTCCCTTTTTTGATTTGATTTATCTCGATGGTGGAAAGAAGGATTATGCCATGCATTATGACCTTATTATCGATAAAATAAAGCCTGGTGGATTAATACTTGCTGATAATGTACTCTGGAGTGGGAAAGTACTACATCCTAAAGACGAGGATTCCCAAATCATTCATACCTTTAATAATAAAATTTTTGAAGATGCGCGCGTTGAAAATTTATTACTGCCCATCAGAGACGGATTAATGGTTATGCGCAGGTGTTAAAATATTAAAAATGGAATAACTATGAAAGTAGAGCATATTGGAATTGCTGTGAAAGACCTTTCACAAGCAAACAGATGTTATGAAAAATTATTAGGTTTTCCCCCTTACAAGTTTGAAACGGTTGATTCTGAAGGGGTCAATACTTCATTTTTTCAAGCAGGTGATTCAAAAATTGAACTATTGGAAGCCACTCACCCTCTTAGTCCTATTTCCCGTTTTATTGATAAAAAAGGGGAGGGCATACATCATATTGCTTTTGAAGTAGAGGATATATTCATAGAAATACAACGGTTAAAAAACGAGGGATTCGAATTCATAAGCGAACTTCCAAAGCAAGGTGCCGACAATAAACTGGTTTGCTTCGTTTATCCAAAACTTGCACATGGGGTTTTAATTGAAATTTGTCAAACCATAAAAAGCTGATGATGGATACTTTTCAATATGTAATCATCATTTCAGGTGGTATTTTGGCGGGGATAATAAATACACTGGCGGGAAACGGTTCGGCTATTACCTTAACTTTGTTGAGTGAAATGATGGGATTACCGGGAAATATTGCCAATGCAACGAACAGGATAGGTATTGTCGGTCAGAGTTTGACCAGTTTTTATGTATTTAAACGAAAAGGCCTGGTTGACTTTTCAAGAACATGGCATTATCTGATCTTAATGATTTTAGGATCCCTTGGAGGAGTTTGGCTGGCTATTACCATTAGTAACAAGGCTTTTATAGAAGTATTTCGATTCCTCATGATTCTTATGCTTGTGGTCATTCTGATAAAACCTGAAAGATGGTTAAGGGAAACAGACCTTCTCCACAAGCCTTCCTTATGGATATCCATTCCCGTTGCCCTCCTGATAGGGTTTTATGGCGGTTTCATTCAAATGGGCATGGGAATTTTCTTTTTGATTATCATGGTCATTGGAGCAAAATTCAGTATTGCAGATGCTAATATTTTAAAAATTGCAGGCGTTGGTATTTATACTTTTATAGCTTTAGTTATTTTTGCTTTTATGGGAATTGTCGATTGGGAGGCAGGTATCCTGATAGCACTGGCCCAAACATTAGGAGGTTATCTGGGTGCTGTCTTTGCCTCCAATAATCCCAATGCCAATAAATGGGCGCATCGGTTATTAATCTTGATGGTTATTATATCAATAATTCAATTATTTGACCTTACTAAATGGTTATTCATCTAATTTTTTTTTCCACTTATGCAACCTGCCCTTACATTTATAGTCTTTAAATAAAAAGCGACGTTTATGAGAAATATCTTCATTTTATTTTGCCTGATGATAATGGCATCCAACATATCTGCACAAAAAACGGAGAGTTTATTCGGCACCAGAAATTTTAAATTTACTGGAATCTGGGGAGGAAGAAGCATGCATTTTGGTCTCCCGAATGAAAGGGAATTTTATTTAAGAGGAGGTGAAATCGGTTTTGAATTCGATAAAAATTTCATCCTGGGGTGGTCCTGGCAAAAGTCAAAAGAACCCATTGTTCCTGTAAATAATCAGGCTGCTTTTGATTTTAAAAACAGGGGTATTTTTATGAGTTATGTGCCTGGTTCCCATAAAGTCGTACATCCTCGTTTTAACTTTTCCGCTGGGAGCAGTCTGGCAACAACTACAGACAAGATAAAAGAGCGGGGTGTTAATTTTTCACCTTCAGTTGGTATTGAAGTTAATCTACTTTCCTGGTTAAAAATAGCAGCAGAGGGCGGTTATCGAATTCATAGTGATTTTAGATCCCCTGCCCTGCTCCAAAATTCGTTGAGCGGCTCTTTCTTCCAAATTCAGATACGATACGGTGCCAGCTGGAATAAGTTTAACGATCATAATCGCTGGGATTAAAAACAGGATACTACGGTAAAAAATTATTTCCCTGTAAAATGCTTAAGCATAATAATCTCCTGCCCGGTTAATTTTCTGGTGAATCCACGGGGTAAATCTTTTTTGGTCAGACCTCCCAGGTAGGTTCTGTCCAGCTTTACCACTTCATAACCCAGGTGTTCAAAAAGTCTTCTTACTATTCTGTTCCGACCAATATGAATGGCAATACTCACCTCTTTGAAAGAACCTTCGTGTATAAAATGTAAGGCATCAACAGGAACAGGTCCATCTTCAAGGACTACGCCCTGTTGAATTTTTTCAACGTCAGCACCTGAAAGAGATTTATCGAGGGTAACCTGATAAACCTTTTTCATTTTATAGCCAGGATGTGTCATTTTCAATGCCAGATCACCATCATTGGTCAATAAAAGCAGCCCTGTTGTTTCTCTGTCCAGTCTTCCAACAGGAAAAACCCTGGTTTTACCTTTATCGGGAAGTATATCCAGCACTGTTTTCCGACCTCTTTCATCCTGCGCAGTGGTAATAACCCCTTTTGGTTTATTCATCAGGTAATAAACACGCTCTTCCTGTGGAAAAATAGCTTTTCCTTTAAAGCAAACCTTATCTTTTGCCTTTATGAGTAAATATGGCGCTAATACTTTCTGATCGTTTACGGTAACAAACCCCTCCTTCACATAGTCTGCTGCCTGTCTGCGGGAGCAAATGCCACAATGGGCAATAAACTTATTCAGGCGCATTCCCTCTCCCTCCAGTTCTGAATGGCGATTTTCATTTATGATTTCCTCCTTATCAGGTGCAGCTTTTCGTACGGGAGAGACATTAAATCGGTTTTTAGGATTTGCTGGCCTGCCATAAGGAGGCTTATTCGGCCTAAGATTAGGTCGTTTTTTTTTATCATCAGAATACGCCATAAATAGTTGTTTGATTGAATATTAAAATGAATCAAAATGGAATATCCTCATCTTCATTCATTTTTGATGGTCGGGTAATGATTTGGGAGAAAGGATTATTAAAGACATCCCCCGGAAGACTGCCCAAATCAAAGTTTTCCAAATTTGAGAATCTGGCAAATTGATCGGTAAATTTAAGTCTGACCGTATCCGTTGCTCCATTTCTATGTTTTGCAATAATAACTTCTGCAATACCTTTAAGCGGCATTCCATTTTCATCTTCTGTAATTTGATAATATTCTGGTCTGTAAATAAAACCAACAATATCTGCATCTTGCTCAATTGAACCCGATTCTCTCAAGTCTGACAACTGAGGCCTTTTAGGCCCACCTCTTGATTCAACTGCACGACTAAGCTGTGAAAGAGCAATGACGGGTACTTTAAGTTCTTTGGCAAGACCTTTTAACGACCTGGAAATAGCACTTACTTCCTGTTCCCTATTACCCATTCTATTATTTTCACTACTTCCTTTCATTAACTGTAAATAATCTATAACAATCAGTTGAATATCATATTGCAGTTTCATGCGTCGGCATTTGGCACGAAGTTCAAAAATATCAATTCCAGGCGTATCATCAAAATAAACAGGTGCATCTCCTATTCTTTCAATGGCATGATGTAAATGCTTCCACTCCTCCTCTGATAATTTCCCCGTCCTCATTTTTGAAAGGGGTATTTCCGCATCCATGGAAATCAATCGCTGAGCTAACTGAACTGCGGACATTTCAAGGGAAAAAAAGGCTACACCCTTTTTAAAATCTACGGCTGCATTTTTTGCCACTGATAAAACAAAAGATGTCTTACCCATACCAGGCCTCGCTGCTAAAATAATTAAATCGGAAGATTGCCAACCATTTGTTAATCGATCTAAAGCACTAAAACCAGAAGGAATGCCACTTAAACCTTCTTCCACATCCTTTAGCTCTTCCATTTGTTTAAGCGCTTTTGCTGCCAGCGAACTCATAGATTCAATAGAACGACTCATATTTTTTTCCGCAATATTGAATAATCCCTTTTCAGCAGTGTCCAATAATTCAAAAACATCTGTACTATCTTCATAGGCCTCCTTAATGATACTATTGGAAACCCTGATAAGTTCTCTTTGAATATATTTCTGAGCAACAATCCTGGCATGAAATTCCAGATTGGCAGATGAGGCTACCTTATTAGTAAGTTCTACCAGATAATAAGCTCCGCCGATGGCCTCCAGATCTCCCGATTTTTTTAATTCCTCGGAAACGGTAAGCATATCAATAGGTTGCGATTTTTCAAATAATCGCAACATAGCCTTAAAAATCAGTTGATGCGCCTCCAGATAAAAAGAATCGGAAACCAAAATATCCAGTACAACGTTAATGGCTTCCCTTTCCAGTAAGATAGCCCCCAGACTGGCTTCCTCAAGAGGGATTGCCTGGGGTGGTTTTCTGCCATAAACAAATGCAGATACATCCTCGTTTCTTTTTTTGGAGGAGGATTTACCTGAATTCATTAAAGATAATTTTGTGGCAACGCCTTTTTCTTCTGCCATAATTTGATATACCGATTTTTACAAAGGTATATTTAATTCTTCATCATTTACAATCTACCTCCCGATATGCGTTGATTAAAGCTATTTCACCTTCCTTCCCTGGTTTGGCATTACCATGCTCCATACCCATTACACCTCTGAATCCTTTTTTATGATGCAGATGATTAAAAATATGTTTGTAATTTATTTCACCGGTTGTTGGTTCCTTTCTACCTGGATTATCTCCAATCTGGATATACGCAATCTCATCCCAGCATAAATCAATGGTATTAATCAAATTACCCTCATTTCTCTGCATGTGGTAAATATCATATAAGATTTTGCAGGCAGGACTATTTACAGCCTTACAAATTTCAAATGTTTGAGGAGCGGTTCGCAAAAATAAATCCGGATTATCACTCAATGGTTCCAAGACCATAATTAAATTATGGGGCGCCAAAATATCTGCTCCAGCCCTTAGTGCATCTATAACATGGGCTGTTTGAAGTCCTATCGGTAATTTACGCTCGTAAAAACCAGGTACAACAGTCAACCATTTTGCATTAACCCGTTTTGCAATATCGACCGCTTTTTTACAGGTATCCACAAAAAGTTGTTTAAACTCAGGTTTTCCTGTAGTCAGAGAAATTTTCCAGTTGTCTCCTCCGTCAATAACAAAAACACCCATGTGCATGCCCAGCCTGTTCATAGCAGCAGCAATTTTCTCTTGTTCTTCGACTGAACGTTTCATCATGCCATTATCTTCCAATGACCGGAAACCCTGATCTGCCATAAATTCAAGCTGAGAAACCAAATCCTTACCGGCATGGTTTTCAAACATGCCAAAATGAGGAGCAAAATCACAAACAAATGCAGGTTGTCTGACTTTATCCATTTGGGAACTTTTAGCAAAAACAGAGTGATTACCAACTCCTATAGCTGTTCCTAATATAGCTGCATTGCGTAAAAAACTTCTTCTTTCCATTGTTATTCCTTTGAATTAATTAACTCAAACAAAATAAGAAAAAAAATCCATAAAACAAAAACACCCAAGACGATTATGTCTTGAGTGCTAAATATTACTCCCAGTTATAAATTTTTAGACCATTTTATTTAAAAAATTGATTTTCTTCCCCTCGTAAAAATATAATTTATAAATTAATTTACAAACAATTCCTGGATTTTTTTTCTAATATATATATATATATATATCAATTAGTTATGAGAATACTGGAGTAGTGTGTCTTCTAAACAACCAGGGTATAGGATTAACTATCCTTCATTTAAGGCTAACCATCGAAGTTCTTTTTCCTCGATAAGATTTGATATTTCATTTAACTCCTTTGAAAGGGTTTGAATTTTTTCTGGGGTAAGATTAGAATCATCAAACATATTGGTTATTTGTTTCTTTTTTTCTTCCAGTTTCTGAATTTCCTTTTCAACTTTATTAATTTCCTTCCTTTGTTCAAAGGTGATTACCGATGTCTTCTGGACCATTTCACCAGCCTGTTGAGAGACTATTTTTTCCTCTCTTTTTGTTGCCTGTAATTTTTCTTTTGCTATCTGGCGATACGCTGAATAATCTCCGTTAAAGTCAATACATTTTCCGTTACCTTCCAGAACAAATAAATGATCTACTATTTTATCCATAAAATACCGGTCATGACTTACCATGATAACACAACCGGGAAATTCCATTAAAAAATCTTCCAATACATTAAGGGTCAAGATGTCGAGGTCATTTGTCGGTTCATCCAATATCAGGAAATTAGGATTTTTCATCAAAATGGAAAGAAGATACAATCGTCTTTTTTCACCTCCACTTAATTGACTTACATAAACCTGTTGCTGCTTTCTTGAAAAAAGAAAGCGCTCCAGCAGTTGAGTTGCTGATAACTTCAATCCCTTTTCAAGAGGTATATACTCCGCAATATCCTGAATAACGTCAATTACTCTTTTATCTTCCATTAACTGGATACCATCCTGCGTATAATAACCAAAAACTGTATTTTCACCAAGGACAACTTTGCCTGAATCGGGTCGAAGAGTGGCCGTTAAAAGATTAATAAAAGTGGTTTTACCTACACCATTTGGCCCGACAATGCCCACCCGTTCCATGGGCTTAAATTTATAGGAAAAGCCTTCAAGAATGACCTTTTTATCAAAAGCCTTACTGACATTATGCAATTCGAGTACTTTTTTACCCATTCTTTGGCCTTTAATCTCAATTTGCATTTCGGTTTCTACCCGATTTTTACCTACTTTCTCTTTTAGATCATAAAAGGCATCTACTCTTGATTTAGCTTTTGTAGTTCTGGCTTGAGGGCTTCTGTTAACCCATGCTAACTCCCTTTGGAGCAGCTTTTTATTTTTTTCCCATTCAGCCCCTTCTGTTTCGATTCTTAAAGCCTTTTTCTCGAGATAATCTGCATAATTGCCGCTATACTTATAAAGTTTACCCCCATCTAACTCAATGATCTGATTACATACTCTTTCCAGGAAATACCGGTCATGCGTAACCATTAAGAGGGTCAGGTTTCCTTTTTTCAGATAATCTTCCAGCCATTCAACCATATCCAGGTCTAAATGATTGGTAGGTTCATCCAAAATGATAAACTCAGGCTCACTTAAAAGAATCCTTGCAAGCGCTACTCTTTTCTTTTGTCCGCCTGAAAGCAGATTAACAGGTTTCTCAAAATCAGTTAAATTAAGGCGGAACAGAATTTCCTGAACTTTTGCTTCCATATCCCAGGCCTTCAGGGTATCCAATTCCTGTAAGGCCATTTGTAAGGCCTGCTCATCCTGAGGATGGAGTATTGCCAGACGATATTTTTGAACAGCACTTAATTGTGGATCAGGGCTATCTAAAATAGCTTCAATCAGATTATGCCTGGGTGAAAATTCAGGCTCTTGCGCTAAAAATGCGGAACGAATACCCTTATGTATCCATACTTTAGCATTTTCTCCTTCTACTCCTTCCATGCCACCAACAACCCTTAGCAAGGTAGATTTACCTGTGCCGTTTTTGGCTATCAGCGCAATTTTCTGACCTTTAGTTACTTGCAAAGTAAGGTTATCAAACAATACCTTTTCACCGTATGTTTTGGTAATATTTTCAAGAGAAAGATAATTCACGCGTTTTTATTTTTTCATACGGATATAATCGTGCAAGATTGAAAGTGATTCCCGCAAATAGATATCCTTTCCTACAGATTCTTTAAAGGCAATATTTCTGGATATCTTAGAAGAGTCTGCATTTATTTCAGCTAAATCAGCAGCCAAATTTTCAACGCCTTTAACCTGATAATTTTTGAAAGCATCCCTAAACTCTTGAGCCTCTTTTTCCTGATTTTTCAGTAGCTGCCGGTATGCATTCAATCCTAAGGGCATCATAGATTGATCTCTCTGCTTTTTGATTCGGGCGGCATTTTTAAGGATCAACTGAAAAGACGGGTCTGATTTAACCCTGTCCTCACTTTTCTTTCTCAACATATCCAGATGCTGAAGTCTTGATTTCTGAATTTCGTAACCTACCGGTGCAATTTCAGTCCATTCCATGGCATAATCCTCTTCCCGTTCCCCTATTTCCAGCAGATGATACTGATCAGGTAAAATGATATCGGGCTCTACCCCTTTCAACTGGGTAGAGCCACCATTTATCCTATAAAATTTTTGCGTTGTAATCTTAACTTCACCAAGAGGTTTAAAGGTTTCATATCCTCTTAATCCCATATCCAGATCAAAAAATCGCTGGACTGTTCCTTTTCCATACGTTGATTTGGTTCCAACAATGATAGCCCGACCATAGTCCTGGAGGGCCGCAGCCAGGATTTCAGAAGCAGAGGCGCTCATATTATTTACCATAACAACCAATGCCCCGTCATATTGGGTCCTTGAATCCGGATCTCGCAGAACATCGGCCTTGCTCTCTTTTGATTTTACCTGAACGACAGGACCTGAGGGTATAAAAAAGCCTGTCATTTTAACAACATCACTCAGAGATCCTCCCCCGTTATTCCTAAGGTCCAGGATAATACCATTTACGTTCTCCGCTTTTAATTTTTCAATTTCCTTTTCTACATCCGGGGCACAAAAACGACCTTTCGGATCTTCAAAATCAGCATAAAATCTGGGAAGATAAATATATCCGTATTTTTCATTTGAAGCCGGATCATTTTTAATCAGAAGTGACTTGGCAAATCCTTCCTCCAATTCAATAATATCTCTTACTATTTCTATTTCCTTAATAGAGCCATCCACCTTTTTAACAAGTAACCGGACTTTAGTACCTTTCTTACCTCTTATTTGTTGAACAACGTCATTGATTCCCAATCCGGAGATATCTTTGAAATCAGCTCCTTCCTGGGCCACTTTCAGAATAATATCATTTTCAAATATTTCTTTCGTTTTCCATGCTGGTCCACCTACTACAATGGTGGCAACTTTGGTATAATCGCCAACGGTTTGAAGTGTTGCACCAATTCCTTCTAACTTACCTGTAAACCTGATATCGAAATTTTGTTTTTCTATTGGTTCAAAATAATCTGAGTGGGGATCATATAAATGGGTTAGGCTGTTTATATAGATACTAAGCCTGTCAGACCTTTTTGTTTTGAAGAGCCTTTCGTACCACTCATCGTATAATTTTAATACCGCTTCTCTGGCTTCCTTTTCCAGTTCTTCTGTACTTTTTGCTTTAATTTCCGCACTTCCCTTTCCCTGAATTTCCAGTTTCTCATTTACTCTTGAAATAATTTCATAAATCAGTAATTTTCTCCATATTTCTTTTAATTCGGCATCATTTGCGGGAAAAGGTCTTTTATCACTATCTGTCTCAAAAGTTGCATCTCCATTTAAATTAAATGGCTTAGCCAGCAGTTCTCTGTAATAAGCCTGTGTCTTCTTTAATGATTTATCCAATAAATCGATGGATAAGTCAAAAAATGTAAAATTACCTTCTACAGCCTGATTATCCAGTTTAAAACGATGAGCCTCGAGTACAGCTAAATCCTCTTTTGTAAGGAATCGCTTTCCTCCATCAATACTTTCAATATAATAATTAAATAATTGCTCTGATAATTTATCATCCAATGATTTAGGCCGGAAGTGGAGCTGCTCAATATAATTTAATACCGTTTTCACCAATACCGCTTCTTTTTCCTCATTTTGTTGTGGTTTTGGTAAAAATGAAGCAATCAGAAAAATACCTGCAAAAAGAGAAATAATAATAAGACCTTTCTTTTTCATTCAAATTAATTTACTCAAACGTGCGAATATAGCGTTTAAAAGCCGCTTTTCATGAAAGAATGTTTTCTATAAACGGTTTTTTTTTGTAGCTTGTTTCAATATATAACATTAACTTGAAAAAAACACCAGTTGTGGGAAAAATATACCTTTTATCCTTGCTTTTTATGGTTTCAAATGGAATGGCTCAACAAACTTTTATCCCCAATTATGAGGAGAGCAAAGTGGTCCATTATACTTTACCTGCTTTAGGAGATGTGCTTGGTAAACAAATCACATCGGTCCCCCAGTGGGAAGATGCGCGGGAAAAATGGCTACATCTTTTTGCTACAAAAATGTACGGAATTTTTCCCTCCGGCAAAATAGGTGTTACTACTGATCTTGTCCTTCAAAAACCGATGTTAGATGGCAAAGCGGAAATGAAAATTTGGGAAATCACGCTGGCAGGAAAAGTGAAAGTTCAGCTCATTGGCTTTTTACCCGTTGGAACCCCAGTCCGCGCTGCTTTAATAGGCCTCAATTTTTGTGGCAATATCACCGTATATAACGATGCCATGATTCCGCTTTCTTCGAAATATGTCATCTGTAATGAAAATCCATTTTTTAGTAACCATAAGGCTAACGTCCAGGCTGCAGGTATTCAAAAAGATTCCTGGCAGATAGAGAAGCTGATGAATGCCGGATTTGCTTCCTTTTCTGTGTCTTGTGCCGATTTTGAAGAAGATTTTCCGGAAGGTTATAAAACAGGAATTCGCACTCTCCTTTCCGACGACCTGGGAGTAAAACCACAAGAATGGTCTGCCATAAGTGCATGGGCCTGGGGTTTGAGCAGAATGGCAGATGTGATGAAAACATGGCCAATACTCCGGGACGCTAAAATAATTCTCCATGGTCACTCCAGAATGGGAAAAGCAAGTCTTTGGGCTGCCGCAAACGATCCCCGTTTCGATGCAGTTATTGCTATTCAGTCAGGTGAGGGAGGAGCAGCACTATTAAGAAGGAATTATGGAGAAGGTATTGAACCTATTACAACCCGTTTTCCTCACTGGTTTTTACCCTCATTTTCATCCTTTGCCGGAAAAGAAAATACCCTGCCTTTTGATCAGCATATCCTGTTGAGTTTAATTGCTCCAAGACCTCTATTCGTCAGTAGTGCGCAAGAGGACAAATGGGCCGACCCAAAAGGAGAGTTCCTTTCGGCAAAAGCTGCATCAAATGCCTATACCTTATACGGGAAAAAAGGGATTACAGAAGATAATATGCCAGAGACTGAAAATCGCATTGGCAACCATGTAAATTATTATATCAGGAAAGGGAAACATGAGGTCACTTCCTTAGACTGGGATTATTATTTACCTTTCATTTCCAGGGTCGTATCAGATAATTTTTGATGTCATTTATTGAAATGACTTAACAGCTGTTCCTTATAGCTTGGCCCCACAGGGATTTTTTCCTTGCCAACCTGAATGGTATTACCGTCTAAAAAATCAATTTTATCAATGGCTACTATGTAAGACTTATGGACGCGTATGAACTGAGAGGCAGGCAGCTCATTTTCCAGCGATTTTAATGCGCCTAACGATAATATTCTGCTGCCATTCAAATGAAAGGAAACATACTCACTCAAACTTTGGATATACAAAATGTCTGATAGTTTTAATCGGTGAATCCGATGCTCTGATTTAACCAAAAATATGCCTTTTTCAAGTCCCTCGTTGTCATGTGCCACATCTGTCCTAAATCTGTGCCGCTCCAGCGCTTTATTGACAGCTAATGTAAAACGCTCAAAACGAATAGGTTTTAACAAATAATCAACCACATCTAGCGTATAACTCTCTAAGGCATGCTCCGGATAAGCCGTAGTTAAGATAACCAAAGGTTTATAATGTAAGGATTTTATAAACTGTAAGCCATTCATTTCAGGCATCTGAATATCTAAGAATATAAGATCAATTTCATTAGTTTGCATGATTTTCAATGCTTCAATCGGGTTTCTGCATTGAGCCACTATGGTTAAACCCAGGCGTTGTACATAATTTTCAATGAGCATTCTGCCCAATTCTTCATCATCTACAATAAGGCATTTTAAATTCATCATTTCAAAGATTTTCAATGATTAATTTCACAGAAAAGATTTGATTCTGCTCTTCAATCAGTAATTGAAACTGATCTGGATAAATTAATTCCAGTTGCCTCCTGACATTTGTTAAACCTATACCACCTGTATGATCTTTTGAATGAACAACATCCGGAAGGCTATTTTGAACATTTAAATGTAATGATTCTCCAGGAACCTGCAGCGTTATGTTAATCCACCCATTCGCTTTATCTTCAAATTTACTGTGTTTAAAAGCATTTTCCACCAGCGGAATCAGAAGCATGGGTGCAATTTCAAGATGGGATGGAATTTCACCACATTCAAAGGAAACATTCAATCCCCTGCTATCTTTAAGTAAATTTAAAGATATATAATGCCTGATATACCCGATTTCCTTTTCAAGCTTTACTCTGGGAGCATTACATTCATAAAGCATGTACCTCAACATGTCAGAAAGTACCAGCAGATAATCCGGTGCCTTTTCCGATTTTATGAGGGTTAAGGTATATATGTTGTTCAAAGCGTTAAAAAGAAAATGGGGATTCGTTTGACTACGCAAAAATTTAAGCTCTGTTTCTAACTTCTCAGATCGCAATTGAACAGATTCTTTTTCCTTTATGGCAAATAATCTGGTAACCTGCATCAGGGTGCTCAACAGAAAAGCCATGAATAAAGGGAAACTCTTGCCTAAAAAGAACCATGCTCTGGTTAGTGTACTGATGGTTCTTCCCGATCTGAACCTGCCTCTCGGATAAAAATACTCTATTAGCTCCTGAACACCATAACTGACGGAAAGAATAAAAAGCAGACCTATTATCAAATATAAAACATGCCTTTTTTTAAGATAAAAGGAAGGAAATAACCACTGCGTATTGGAATAAACCAATAAAATCTGTCCCAGAACAATGATACCCGATTTAGGTATCGTTTCCAGAATATTTTCACCACCACCAATGAGAAAAGTTTGTGTGAGTAAAATTCCCAACCAAAGTAATCCGTGAAATAATAATATTTGGAAACGAGGCATTTTCTTAAATTTTTATTTGAACAATATTACGAAAAGTATATTCTGTTAAAACATTTATTCAATAAAACCCTGTTTATTATCAATAAAACCTAAAATACCCCAATTTAGATTGATTGATAAAAAAGGGATATTCATTGAAAATATTTTTTGTTGCCGGTTCTTACCTTTTATTTTGTTGCCGGTTTTAAACACCATAGCTTCTACCAAAAAATTTATCTGATGATTAAGTATTTTTTAGTATTCTTTTTTTCATTTTCCCTGGCCTCTGTGATGGCTCAAAATGTAACCTTGACAGGAATCCTCCTGGCCAATGGGGATGGTTCATCACTTCCTGGTGCCCACGTTATTCTGATCCCAGTGGGCGGAGGTACAGAATTGGACAACCTTACTGATGACAAGGGAAAATTTACTATTACCAATGTTAAACCAGGTGATTATAATTTAAAAATCAGTTACCTCGGATTTACCGATTTCCAGAAACAACTTCAAATTACCCGACGGGGCCTTGATCTTGGCGTCATAAAGTTAGTTGAGTCTGCTTATGAACTTGGTCAGGTTCAGGTCGTGGGACAAGCTGCTCAGGCAACGAGTAAAGATGACACTTTGCAGTTCAATGCCAGTTCCTTTAAAACAAATCCAGATGCTTCTGCTGAAGATCTTACCAGAAAAGTACCCGGCATTGTAATGGAAAATGGAAGGATTCAAGCCCAGGGCGAAGATGTAAAAGAAATCCTGGTCGATGGCAAGCCCTTTTTTGGGAATGACCCGGCTGCTGCCCTTAAAAATCTTCCGGCAGAAGTAATAGATAAAATACAAATATTTGACAAACAAAGTGATCAGGATGCTTTCTCTGGTTTTAATAGCGGCCAGACCAGTAAGGCCATTAACATTATCACCAGACAGGACAAAAGGAATGGTGTATTCGGTCGTTTATTTGGAGGATATGGCACAGATGAAAGATATCAGGCAGGTGGTGCGGTAAACAAATTCAAGGATGATGTCAGGTTAACCTTGCTTGGTCAGTTCAACAATATTAATGAGCAGAATTTTTCAAGTGAAGACCTTTCTGGTGTCAGCCAGGGAGGTGGAGGTGGCGGACGTGGTTCAGGAGGAGGAGGTGGCGGTAGCTGGGGCGGCGGCGGCTGGGGTGGTGGAAATAACGACTTTGTGGTCGATCAAAAACAAGGTATCGCTAAAACCAATGCTTTTGGTTTGAACTATTCGGATACCTGGGGTAAGAAACTAAAAATTGCAGGGAGTTATTTCTATAATCAGGGAAATATAATTTCTGAACAAAACCTTAGCAGAGAACTCATTAATAGTCGAACCGATTTCTCCCAGTTTTATGAAGAACATAACGAAGCCTCTTCTGGAAATGTAAATCATAGGTTAAACGTAAGATTTGAATATGATATTAATAAGAAGAATTCACTGATTATACAGCCCCGTATGTCCATGCAGGATGCCGATGGCGTACAGCTTATTACAGCTGAGAATAATACCCAGTTATTAAAATTAAATGATAGTAAAACAGATTTCTCTACCCTACTCGGAGCGCTAAATTTCTCAAATCAGATTTTATGGAGGCACCGGTTTGAAAAAGCAGGTCGATCCTTTTCAGCAGAATTAAATAATTCAATCAGAAACCAGGATGGTGAAAGTAGCCTCTACGCCTTAAATAACAGCTATGGAAGTAAACTCCGGGCTGATACCATAGACCAGGAAAACAGACTTTTATCAAAAGGTTCTACAATAAGCGCAAACCTGAATTATAATGAGCCGATAAGTAAAAAATCAGGGCTGCAATTTTCTTACAATATCTCCCGTCAAATCGATGATTCCGATAAAAAGAATTTTAATCTGGATCCTTTAACCGGGATTTATTCCGATTTAAATGGCGCTTTATCCAACGTACTGGGCAGTGAATTTCTGACACAAAGAGCCGGTTTGGGCATTCGTGGTGGAAATGAGAAAATGCAGTTTAACTTCAATACCAACGCACAATGGGTAAATCAGGATGCTGCACAAACGTATCCTCTTCAGACAAGTATTCAAAGGAATTATTTTAATATCCTGCCGTTTGCTTATTTCAAATATGATTTTACAAAACAAAAAAGCATTCGGTTTTTTGGACGTGCTTATACCAATGCACCATCAATCAGTCAATTGCAGGAAGTAGTTGATAACAGTTCCCCCCTGCGGTTAAGGACTGGAAATCCAGATCTCCTTCAGAGTTTAGGTTATAACCTGAGTCTTAGATATTCCGCTACAAACCCCGCAAAATCAACGATTTTATTCACTTATATCAGTGGAACAATCAATCGCAATCAGATAACGAACAGTACACTCATTGCCACAGAAGACAGTTATCTGAATGGAGGTGTTTTATTTCCAAGAGGAGGTCAGCTAGTTGTTCCTGTTAACTTAAACGGCAACTGGAATATACGTTCTTTTACCACTTATGGATTCCCTTTAAAAATGATTCGATCCAATGCTAATTTTAGTCTGAATGCAAGTTATCAGGAACAACCTGGCATGGTAAATAAGCAACTCAATACTTCTCAAACCACAACCCTTGGATTTGGTCTTTCCGTGACATCAAATATTTCTGAGAAAATAGACTTTACCCTTTCTTCCAGAACAAACTGGAATCAGGCAATCAGTTCCCTAAACAGTTCTTTAAACAGTATTTTCTTAAATCAACAATTTGAAGGAAGGTTAAATCTGATTCTACCGGGAAACTGGACTTTCAGAAGTTCCATTATCAACCAATCATTTAGTGGATTAGGGGCAGGTTTCAATCAAAATTACTGGTTATGGAACGGAAGTATAGGTAAAAAATTCCTGAAACAAAATAAGGGAGAATTGTCTCTGGTAGTGTTTGATTTACTTAAACAAAATGTAAGCATCCAGAGAAATGTGACAGAATTGTACATTGAAGATGCACAAACCATTGTGCTTCAGCAGTATTTTATGTTGCGCTTTAACTATAGGCTTAGTGCTACTACAGCCCCAGCCAGTAATCAGCAGCAAAATGAAATGAGACCTCCTGGAATGCCATGGAACAGGGGGAATTAAAATATCAAATAGTGTTTTTTTATAATTGTACCATAGTTGATTAAAAAAGCCCGGATGAAAATCCAGGCTTTTACTTTTTATCCTTTTATCCCAATCCAGCTGAATTCATAAGGCAAATGAGGGACTTTAATTCTTTCTGCAATTCGTTTCAATCTGGCAGGCAACGCCATGACATAATCTCTGGCCTTTTCACCGGAAGCATTCAGATTGGTGATGTTGCCAATTTTCCATTCTTCCAGCAATCCTTCCATAATATCAATATAATCCTGGGTAGTGTAAACCCCAATTCTTTGAGCAGCATCTGAGAAATGGCTGAAAGTTTCGCCGATTTTAATTCCTGTTTCCCGTAAAAAAAGGGCAGGCATGACAATTTTTTTCTTCATCATGTCTTCTAAAGCAATCATCATTTCAGATGGATCAACTTCCAGTATCCTCGACACAAATGACTTATAGGCTCTTGCATGTCTCAATTCATCTGCTGCAATTACACCGCACATTTTAGAAAGTAATTTGTTTCCATAAACCTTTGCCAATGTTGCCGTCCTTCTGTGGGACACATTTGTTGCAAGCTCCTGAAATGAAGTATATATGAAATTACGATAAGGATCAGTACCTGTGCCAATATCAAAACCATCCTGAAGTAAATATTGGGTAGAGACTTCCATAGCACGCATGTTTATTCTGCCTGACAAATACAAATATTTATTTAACAGGTCACCATGTCTGTTTTCTTCTGCTGTCCATGCTCTGATCCAGCGGCTCCACCCCTCCTTTTCACCCTGATTCACCCCATCAACACTCATCAACCAGGACTCATAAGTTGGCAAGGCCTCTTCCGTTATACAATCGCCAATTAGTACGACAAGATAATCATAGGGCAATTCTTTAGCGGTTTCCCTTAAATATTTAACGTCGTCAAAAAAGTTTTCACTACTTGAATCTGGCAAAAAATCTGTAGGTTGCCAAATCTTATCAACGGGGGTTAGATATGAATCAATGATATCATCCATATTCTTAGCCAGGTATTGCATAACTTCGATGCGATTAGGAGAAAGTTGCATGAAATAAGGAATTGGTGTTTTTTGAATTTTGATTTGTACAAATGTACAACTTTTACAAGTAATTAATAATTTCGCGACATTATACTTTAAATTTAATTAGAAAAATGAAAAAAACGATTGATTTCGTCCTGAGCAGCCTTTGTATGGGTTCTTTTTTCCTTTTATTGGTTATTTTTCAACCTATACAATGGATTGCCTATCAAACTTTCGGAGAGAGCGCACAAAGGAAAGTTGTGGAAGTCCTGAATTTTTATCTGGTTGGTACCCTTTATTTTATTTTTTCAAAAATATCCTTTTCCTTTATCCAGTATCCTCCAACTGATAAAAGGATTATTTTTGTTTCAAATCATCAAAGCATGCATGATATCCCGGCTTTAATCTGGTTTTTAAGAAAATATAAGCCGGTTTTTGTTTCCAAGCAATCTCTGGGAAAAGGTATTCCCAGTATTTCTTACAACCTTCAAAAGAGTGGAGCTGCATTAATTGACAGGAAAGACGGGAAACAAGCCATCAAAGAAATCGTCAGAATGGCGGAACAAGTTGTAGCCAGGAAGCAATCTGTTCTTATTTTTCCGGAAGGAACAAGATCCAGAACAGAGCATTTACTACCTTTCATGACTGGTGGAATCGCGGCCCTGATTAAAAAAATACCTGATTCCTGGATAGTTCCGGTGGCCATCAGTGGTAATGCCACCATGAACCCCAAAGGCCTTTTTCCCTTGAAATCATGCCAAAAATTAAGCTGGACTGTATTACCCGGTTTTTCTGCAAATCAAATGAATGCAACAGAAATCTGTGAACAGGTAGAATCTCAACTAAATACTTTCCGACAAGCCAATGTTAACAAATAACCTGATTTTATTATTGCACTTTTATATTTTAATTTGTACATTTGAGTCTCTAAAACTAAAATAATGAATCTTCATCTTTTTATTTTCGGTCAAGGTCCTTGGGAAGTAGTTCTCATTTTTGGTGCCGTACTTCTTCTTTTCGGTGGCAAGAAAATTCCTGAGTTGATGCGTGGCATTGGAAAAGGGATCCGTGAATTTAATTCTGCCCGTTCAACATTGGAAACTGAATTAAAGGAAGGTACTAAAGAAGCAGAACGTGCACGCTTAGAAGAGAACAAATAGTTTTTTAATTGCGCTTTTGAATATATAGCCCTATAGCTGTTATTTTGAATTCCCTCCTGATTACACAATATAGTTTTACTGTATTGTGTAATTTTTTTGTTTATTCTGTTGTCTTTTTTACTTTAATTACTCTTCCGGGGCGCAATATTAAATTTCTTTCAAAGCCATTCCAATCTAGTAAATCGGAAAAAGTTACCCCTTCAATTTTCATAGCTATTTCAAATAAGGATTGTGGTTTTTGAATCTTATACAGAATAAATTCTTCTTCTCTGATATTGGCTGCCTCTTTTGAAAATCTGTAGGAAAGGTTTGATTCCCCTAACTGAACGGGCACATCCAGACTGGATAATTCCCTTACCAAAGGTCCGCCATCCCTGTCCTGGCTAATTTCGATATCTTTCGTATGATATACAAGGATGGGTTGACAATAATCAAGCGCATTATACTTTAATTTATTCCATGCCTTCAGTTGATTCATATCACATTTAAAAAGGGCTGACAAATCTTCAAGACTTTCCCCGTAATGTGTATAATAAATCGTTTTTAGATATGGGGCATTCATAGTTTCTTTAGGGATTTCCAGTAAAATTGGATTTGAGGCGATTGCAGCCATTTTATCAGCATCAGGTAATTGAGAATTGAGCCATTTATCAACCAAGGCGCCAACTCTTCTGGGCAGAAATAAATCATGTCCGTTTTCTGATGGAGGAATCATATTTTTCCTGTAGGAAGGGTTTAATATTTCTAACGTTTCAATAGATAAACCCGTTAATTTTGCAATCGTCTCGAAACTTATGCCGCTGTAAATCTTAAATTGTTGAGTCAATTGTAAATCTAAGGGGGGTAATTCCGGTTCAAGCCCGTGAGCTTCAGCAAAAGTCGATAAATAATTAGCTGCAATATACCCGGGAACATAATTGGCTGTTTCTTTTGGCAGGTGGTGTCTGATTTCCCAAAAATCGGTACTTCTCCCTCTTTTTACAGCCCTGATAACCCTTCCACTACCACTATTATAAGCGGCAATAGCCAATTCCCACGATCCAAACTGATTATATAAATCTTTCAGATATTTTACAGCAGCTTTCGTTGAAGCCCTTGGGTCACAGCGTTCATCTATTTGACTATCAACACGTAAACCATAAAATCGTCCTGTTGGTGCCATAAATTGCCAAAGTCCGACAGCCCCCGCATGAGAAAGAGCTCTGGGTTCAAGGGCAGATTCTACCACTGCCAGGTACTTAAGATCTTTTGGCAAACCTGCTTCCTCCAGATAATTTTCAAACATTGGAAAATATAATAATTGTTTTCCCAGTAATCGTTCAGCACTTCGTCTTCCTCTTACCGTATAAGTTTTCAGATAACTTTTTACACCAATATCATACCTTGCTTTGATGACCTCATTACTCATGGAGGATAATCGGGAAATAATCCCTTCTTCATCATAAGGAATCGGATCAGCTTCCGGTGTAAAGGAAGTTAAACTAAAAAACAGTATAAGGACAAATCCTGTAACTTTAATCCACATCTGGTTGCCTGTTTTTTTTCAGAGGGCTGAAAATTACAAAAATAATCTGGTTTTATATTGAAATCAGCTATAAATTATGCCTTTATATAGGTGTATCCCTGCTTTTTTATCCTGGCAAATCATTATATTCGCGTAAATTTAATAAATGGAAATAAATAAAAATACTTACGTCGCCATATTAGCTGGCGGCATTGGCAGCAGATTCTGGCCTGCAAGCAGAGAAAACCGACCAAAACAGTTTCTTGATATCACGAATTGTGGAAAATCGCTACTACAATTAACATTTGATCGGTTCAAACATATTTGTCCTGAAAATCAAATTTATATTGTAACCAATGAGCAATACGTCCCCCTGGTTCAAGAACAATTACCTCAGATTCAAACTTCTCAAATCATTGGGGAACCGGGCCGTAACAATACAGCACCCTGTATTGCCTATACCGCCTTCAAAATTCATGCGCTGAACGAAAATGCCAATTTAATAGTAGCTCCCTCTGATCATTTAATCATGCAGGAACTTGCTTTTATTAAATCAGTTCAGGAAGCTCTTTCTTTTAGTGCTGTAACAGATGCTTTGGTAACCCTGGGTATTCAACCTGTTCGTCCTGATACAGGATATGGTTACATTCAGAAAGACCAGATACCAGTAACCGGAGATGTTTTTAAAGTTATTCGTTTTGCGGAAAAACCACCTTTGGAAACGGCCCGGTCTTATGTTGAAAGTGGTGATTATTTATGGAATGCCGGTATCTTTATCTGGCGGACCAAAACCCTGTTAGCATCCTTTGAAAAGCATGCAACCGACATTTTTTCCCTTTTAGAGGCAGGGAGAGATTTTTATAATACGAAAGCAGAAGAAGCATTTATTAAAAAGGAATACCCGAAAACCCCTTCCATTTCTGTGGATTATGCCATCATGGAAAAAGCAGAAAACGTTTATACCCTGCCAGGTGACTGGGGTTGGTCAGACCTTGGAACCTGGGCGTCTTTATATGCTGAGTCTCATAAAAATGAACAGGGAAATGTGAATGCTGATGAAAATTGTTTACTTTACAACACCACAGATTGTCTGATTAGAAAACCTGAAAAAAAAGTGTTGGTCGTAAAAGATTTACATCAATTTATGATCATTGATGAAGGGGACATCTTGCTGATTCACCCGCTAAATAAGGAACAGGAAATAAAATCAATTACAGAGGATGTTAAAAATTTATGACTTTTCCATTTTTAAACCTTTATCTCTTTTTTTTATTTAATAAAATAAACCAAATAAATTTTTTACATGGTTTTTATCTGAAAAATGTTTAAATTTAGATAAAGTCAACATCAATCCATCATTAATGGCTCCTCTCAATAGTATCGAAAACATGGTTTTTGCAAAAGAAGATCTCTATTTTTCCCTTCAAAAATTTTTTGGGTTCGATCGTTTTAAAGGTAATCAGGAAGATATTATTCAAAGTGTACTGATGGGCAGAGACACTTTTGTCATTTTACCAACTGGTGGTGGGAAATCTCTCTGCTATCAACTTCCGGCATTAATGCTGGATGGTACTGCCATCATTATTTCGCCGCTCATAGCCTTAATGAAAAATCAGGTTGACTCTATCAGGGGACATAGTCAAACAGATGAAATTGCTCATTTTCTAAACTCCTCCCTGACCAAAGTGCAAATGAAACAGGTCAAACAGGATATTGCAGATGGTAAAACTAAAATGCTCTTTATAGCACCTGAAACCCTGACTAAAGATGAAAATATTGAGTTTTTCCAATCTGTAAATGTGTCTTTTGTTGCTGTTGATGAAGCACACTGTATTTCGGAATGGGGTCATGATTTCAGGCCCGAGTACAGAAGAATCAAAGCAATGCTGGATGCTATCCGAAAAGAAGTGCCTCTGGTAGCGCTGACCGCAACAGCAACACCAAAAGTTCAGTCCGATATTGTCAAAAATCTGGACATGCGTGGTGAAAATATTTTTATTGCCTCTTTTAACAGGACAAATCTATACTACGAAGTCAGACCAAAACTTCAACCAGAGCAAACCATAAAACATATCGTTCAGATTATCAAGGCTCATCCCGGTCAATCAGGTATCATTTATGTTCAAAGTCGTCGTGCTGCTGAAGAAATTGCCAAAACCTTATTGGTCAATGAGATAAAAGCTGCTCCCTATCACGCGGGGCTCGACCCGAAAATAAGAAGTAAAACACAGGATAATTTCCTCATGGAGGAAATTGACATTATTGTGGCTACTATTGCCTTTGGTATGGGAATTGATAAACCCGATGTACGTCTGGTCATCCATTACGATATTCCAAAAAGTATAGAAAATTATTATCAGGAAACAGGACGTGGTGGCCGGGATGGCCTAGAAGGTAAATGTATTGCATTCTTTTCCTACCGGGATATATTACGCCTTGAAAAATTTTTGCGGGATAAACCTGTCGCCGAAAGAGAAATGGGTATGCAGCTGATGCAGGAAATAATGGCCTATTCTGAAACCAGTGCCTGTCGCCGTAAATTTCTACTCCATTATTTTGGCGAGGAATTTGATGACTCACAATGCACCAATATGTGCGATAATTGTAAGTTTCCCAAAGAGAAAAAAGAAATAAAAGAGGACATGAAAACAGCCTTGCTGGCTGTTCTGGATCTTAAACAAAATTTTGGCATCAAAATTCTGGTGGAATTTATTCATGGGGTCGATAACAAGGAAAACCGCGATTTTAATTTTAATAAATTAGAACGTTACGCCATAGGAAAACAGCATGACCCTAATTTCTGGTTCTCCGTATATCGGCATGCACTGCTAAATGAATTCCTCTATAAAGATATCGAAAGTTACGGCCTTCTTAAAATAACAGATAAAGGAAAACAGTTTATTCAACATCCTTATTCATTGCTAATCCCTATAAATCAGGATTTTGTTGCCCTCTCTGCTGAATTTACCGAGGAATCCTCAAAGCATGCTGCCCTGGATACCACCTTGTTCAATCTGCTCAAAGACCTTAGGAAAAAAGAGGCCAAACGGCTTTCTTTACCTCCTTTTGTTATTTTTCAGGAGGCTTCCCTGGAAGACATGGCTACCCAATATCCTATTTCTCTCGATGATATGACCATGATTGCCGGCGTTAGCAGAGGAAAAGCAATTCGCTATGGAAAACCTTTCATTCAACTCATTGCTTCTTATGTAGAGGAAAATGAGGTGGAAAGACCCGATGATATTTTGATTAGGCAGGTAGCTAATAAATCAAAGGTAAAAGTTCAGATTATTCAGGGAATTGACAGAAAAATGCCTTTAGATGACCTGGCAAAATCCAATCAATTATCTTTAGATGACCTTCTAACAGAAATGGAAGCGATTGTCGAATCCGGCACCAAACTAAATATTGATTATTATATAGAGGAGGCTATTGATGAAGGTATACGGGACGAAATTTATGATTATTTTATGGAAGCTGATTCCGATTCGTTGCCACCTGCAATTAAAGCACTACAGGAAGAAGATATCACAGAGGAGGAAATCAGGATTTTCAGAATTAAATTCCTCTCCGATTTAGCAAACTAATAGCGCCATTTTATGCATTTTATTATAATTAATGGTCCAAATTTAAATCTGCTTGGTAAAAGAGAGCCTTCTGTTTATGGGAATCAGTCTTTCGAAGATTATTTTTCAACCCTTTCACAAAAATATCCCTCCATTTCATTATCCTGTTTTCAAAGCAATCATGAAGGCGAAATTATCGATAAACTTCATGCTATAGGTTTTGATTATCAAGGTATTATATTAAACGCCGGAGCTTTTACCCATACCTCTATCGCTATCAGGGATGCCATTGCTGCTATTACTGCTCCTGTCATTGAAGTACATATATCAAATGTTCATGCCAGGGAATCTTTTCGTCATCACTCAACTATTTCACCAGTTGCCAAAGGAGTAATTATTGGTCTGGGTTTATCTGGTTATGCCTTAGCGCTTGATTATCTCATTGCTTCAAATACCGCGTAGCTTTCTGAAGTTTAGAAATATTCCAAATTACACCCTGAAGCTACATGTTACAATTTTATGACAGTTCTACAGGTTTCAATGGTTAATTTTGCAGCATATTTTAATTTTTTATGCTGTCCAATTATAAAATCGTAACGCTGTCCCACCATTACACCAGTCTTCGTGATTTGGGTAAATTTGTGTTACCTGAGTTCGAGGAAAAAGTAGTTGATTTACTTCAAAGCGCAAAACAAAATTTTAATATCCAGGAGTTGTTTTATGTTTCTACCTGCAATAGAGTCATGTTTTTACTCTACAGTGATACTTCGGTGGATTCTGAAAGTGTCATTCCATTTTACAACCATTTTCTCCCCCATTTGACAGATGCAGATAACAATATCTTAAAGGAAAACATTAAAATTTTTCAGGGAATAGATGCTGTTAATCATCTGTTTAATGTAGCATCTTCCATTGATTCCCTGGTAGTTGGAGAAAGACAAATACTTTCTCAACTTAGAGATGCTTATGAATTAGCCAGAGCAAAGGCGCTGTGTGGCGACGCTATGCGGATATTGATGGATCAGGCAGTATTAACCTCTAAAGAAGTATTCTCTACCACCCGCATTGGGGAAAAGCCTGTTTCTATTGCCTCTTTGGCAGTACTGAAGTTATTAAGATATTCCCTTCGGTCTGATGCCAGGATTTTGTTAATCGGAGCTGGACAAACCAATCATATCGTTGCTAAAATACTCCAAAGTAACGCATTCGCAAATGTTCACGTTTTTAACCGATCACTGTCAAAAGCTGAAGCTGTTGCTAAGCTTTTCACTCATGGTAAAGCTTATCCGCTTGCTGAATTGGTGAACTATAAAAACGGGTTTGATGCAATCATTGCCTGTACCTCCTCACCAACGCCTCTCATTGATTCAGAGGTATATAACGCCCTGATTCAAAATGAAATAACACCAAAAGTGATAATTGACCTGGCCGTTCCGAATAATATTTCCGTTGAAGTAGCCTCACTAAAACAAGTCCATTATATCGAGGTTGAATCCTTGCGTCAAATGGCAAATGAAAATATGGCCTTTCGGGAGGCTGAAGTATCAAAGGCAAAAGAAATCATTTTACTGAATAGTGAAAAATTTAGAAAGCTTTTCAAACAAAGGAAAATTGAAAAGGCATTCAGTACGCTACCCGAAGAAATCAGGGCAATTAAAGAAAAAGCGATGACCGAGGTCTTTAAAAAAGATCTTGCCGATTTAGATGAACCAACCCGAGAACTTATTGAGAAAATGCTTACCTATATGGAGAAAAAATGCGTCGGGGTACCTATGAAGGCAGCAAAAGAACTGGTTCTGTAAAAATTCAGATTTGTTATTTAGTTAGGAAAATAACAAATCTGAATGTAAAAAGGATGTAATAATCGATAATAAAAACTAGGACTTAATATTTAATTGTAACGATAACTCATCCAGTTGTAGCGCGGCAACCTCTGAGGGAGCATCAATCATCATGTCTCTACCCTGGTTATTTTTAGGGAACGCAATAAAATCCCTGATGGAGTTTTGTCCGTTTAAAACAGCACAGAGCCTGTCAAATCCAAAAGCGATACCTCCATGGGGAGGGGCACCATATTCAAAAGCACCCAGTAGGAATCCGAACTGATTCTCTGCTTCTTCTGGGGTAAATCCAAGTAATTTAAAATTCTTGGCTTGTAAGGCTCTGTCATGAATCCGAATGGATCCACCTCCTATTTCAACCCCGTTAATAACTAAGTCATAAGCATCGGCTCGCAGATTTTTCAATACTTCCCTGTCATCACTTGCCATGGCCTCAATCTGCTCTTTCTTGGGCGACGTAAAAGGATGGTGCATAGCATAGAAACGTTGTGTTTCATCATCCCATTCCAATAATGGAAAATCAAGAACCCAAAGAGGTTTGAATTCACCCTTTTTCATCAAATCAAGCCGACGCGCCATTTCTAACCTTAGTTCCCCCAATTGCTTTCTTACTTTATCCTTTTCACCTGAAAGAATAAGCACTAAATCACCTTCCGATGCATCAAACAAATCCATCCATTGTTTTAAATCAGTCTGGGAATAAAATTTATCAACAGACGATTTAATACCATCCTGGTTATATCTGACAGTTACCAAACCCTTAGCTCCTATTTGAGGACGTTTAACCCAATCTGTAAGTTCATCGGTTTGTTTTCTGGTCATATCTGCCTTACCTGGCACCCTTATACCTACAATTAATTCGGCATCATCAAAAACACTGAACCCCTTATTTTTCACCAGATCATTTAATTCCACAAATATCATATCAAAACGCAGATCAGGTTTATCAGAACCATAAAGGCGCATAGCATCATCGTACTTCATTCTGGGGAAATCACCCAATTCTAACCCAAGGGTATGTTTAAACAGGTGTCTGGTCAAGCCTTCAAAAGTATTCAATACTTCCTCCTGGGTGACAAAAGCCATTTCACAATCTATTTGAGTAAATTCGGGTTGTCTGTCTGCTCTTAAATCCTCGTCCCTGAAGCACTTTACAATCTGAAAATAACGATCGTAACCAGCTACCATCAGAATTTGTTTAAAAGTCTGAGGCGATTGAGGTAATGCATAGAATTGTCCTGCATTCATCCTGCTGGGAACAACAAAATCACGTGCTCCCTCTGGTGTAGATTTAATCAGAAAGGGCGTTTCAATTTCGACAAAATTTAAATTTGCCAGATAAGTTCTTGTTTCAAGAGATAATTTTGAACGAAAAAGAAGATTTTTTTGGACCGGATTTCTTCTTAAATCAAGATATCTGTATTTCATACGTATATCGTCCCCACCATCCGTTTCATCCTCTATAGTGAACGGAGGTACCTTTGAGGCATTTAAAATCTGTAAGCCTGACACTTGAATTTCAATATCTCCGGTGTCTCTGTTAGGATTTTTATTGGTTCTTTCCCTTACTTTACCATCAATCATGACGACAAATTCCCTTCCCAGTTTTCTGGCCGTCTCACATAACTGTTTATCATCCTCCAGGGAAAAAACCAACTGGGTAATACCATATCGGTCCCGAAGATCCATGAATGTCATTGCTCCAAAATCCCTGTTTGCCTGAACCCAGCCACTTAGTTTAACTTGTTTGCCAATATCAGATATTCTTAACTCTCCACAATGATGCGTACGGTACATATTACAAGTTTTAAACAAAATAAATAAGCACAAAAATATAAAAAACAAAGGTCAACTCCGATAAAAAAAACGAATCAATACTTGTATTGGAAAGTTATTATTTGTTCTTTGTTCTGCTCGCTCCAGCAGATAAACCTTTCTTCGATCTGAACCAATACCCGCCATTTCAAGATGAGTATTAATATAACCAATTCGCTTCTCCCCTAATGCTCTTCCTTCTTTAAAATTATTTTCACTAACCTGAACCGCCAATTCAATGCCTAAACCTGGATATTCTGCAAGTATTTGTAAAATACGCTGTAATTCCAGCATTCCAAAAATATCGGGACTTATACTATCTACCGGATAAAAGGGCACTTGTAAGGGAATTAATTCTGAATAATCAAATGGATAAGCAATCAAATGAATCTGGGTATCCCTGGTTATTTTTAAAGGTTCATAAATGAGGGTATCTCTGAAAAGGGATACATTTTTATTCCGTTCCCTTACTTCCAGGGTTTCCATATTTAAGGTTATTTCCTTCCTTTCCCTGAAGCGCCTTTGTATTTTATCTTTCAAAAATTGTAAGTAATAATGTTGACTCAAAAGATCTGTCACAGGTGACTTTAGCCGACTTTTCATTTCAAGCTCAATAAGTGGCTTTACTCTCAGGCTAATCTCATTAAAAAAGGGAAGCTGGAGCTGGTTCTTTACCGGCCATTCGGGCAGCGTGTTTGTCCAATCCCCATTCGTAACACTCTGAAAAATAGACGGGCGCGCGCTTAGATTTAGTTTTCGTGAAAATTCCTCCATCCATATATTTAAAAAAGCTGAATCCTCCGTTTTAATCAGACCTTTTAGCTTTTCTAAGGCTTCTTTTTCATATTCCTTTTCAATTTCCCTTACAGATTCCAGTTGATTGGCATACCATTGATACCGAACTGTTTCATTAACAAATGGCTGGAAATTTGATATGGTATCTTCCTCCTGGATAGTGTTTTGAACACTATATTCATTTCTCCAGAACTGAACCCGATTGGCACCATCAGAAAAGGATATCTCTATAGTTGGCTCCCGATCCTCATTTAATTTTAAAGTTAAACCATAAGCATTTGATAAAATCTTTAATTCTTTTTCAATAGGCCTTAGATTTATATCTGGAAAAGTACTGATTATCGGCCAAATGCCAGCTTTACTTTTTTCAAATTTTTGGAGTGTAACATTAATCTCATTTTGATTAGCCGAAATATAAGATTCCAGTTTTGTTAAATCTCTTTGAAGCCTGACAGATTCCATCTCAAATTCTTCCAGATAAGTTCTTCTTTGAAGATTTGCAGTATAAATATTAGTACCTTCCCGGGTTGCCAATTGAATAGCTGGTATAAAAAAGGCAGGCTTATCAGAAACAAGTAACAGGTAATCTGACTTAGGCAAATAGGTAGTTAAACCTAGTTTCAATGGCTCTTGATTAATGGAAGTTAAGGATAAATCATTTCTTCCTGCACTATAAAAGGTAATCGAGCCTTCCGTTAGTTTATTTGTAGAAAAAATCTCAGCTGATGTTTTTATTGCTAAAAGCGGTTCAAATTGAAATGCAACAGGTAAAACAGACGAATAAATAGCAGCCGGTGCATTCCTGTCACTTACCGTAAAAAATATTCTTTTTCCATCGGCAGAAATAGTAGGTTCATATTCATCTAATAACGAATTCACCTGGGATCCAATATTTTTAGGTTGAGACCAGTTAATCCATTGATCACCTATTCTAGTAGCACTATAAATGTCAAAGCCACCATAACCTGATTCATTTTCCGCACTAAAAAAAATAGTTCTGTTATCTAACGAAAAAGATAAATCCCTAATTTTTTTAAATTTTTCAAAGCTTTTCAATACAATGGGGGTGGACCAGTTTGACGTGGCATCTATAAAAGATAAATAAATGTCAATATCTGAAGTGTCTCCTGATCCAATTAAGCATACGGTATGATAAGCATTGAAGGAAAGCCATTGAAAAGGCTGATTCGTTTTCGGAAACTGAAATTTTTCATTGGGTATCCAGCTATTTCCGTTAAAATCAAAGGTCACATAATTCTTTTTTTCTTTGCCCCTGCAAACCAGCAAACGATTGGATTGGTTCAACATCGTTACTGGTCGTTCTTCTTCTGGGCTATTAACTTCTCCGGAAATTGGAAATGGTTTAGACCATCGGTTATTCTCCATTTTTTCACTAACCCAAATATCTTCCTCCTTACCTAAACCTACATTTATCGGGTGATTCTTAATGCTAAAAATCAGGGCATTCCCATCAAGGGATAAAACAGGAGAAGTATGGCTATGCGTTAATTCAGGAAAAACACGAATTCTTGGTAAATCAGCCTGGCCGTTTAGACTTAGTCCACAAATGATCAGGAGGATCTGAATACTGAAAACTGCTTTACTCATGAATCATGCTTAAATCTTATAGGTAATTTCCAGCTTTTCTGAACTGGCACGTGATTGACACGTTAAAATATATCCTTGTTCAATTTCATCAGGATCCAGTGCATGACAAACATCCATAACTACGGAACCTGAAATCACTTTAGCCATACAACTGGAACAGGCGCCCGCTGTACAAGAATAGGGCGGATTTTTTTTAGCAGCGATAAGAACCTGAAGAATCGTTTTTTGAGCGGGCAGATCCAGCGTAAGTATTTCATCACCCAATGCTACAGTCATTAAAGAACTTACCCCTGTTTTAGCTCCTTTTGCGTCTGAAATATCTGCTGACAGGAAAAGTTCTTTGTGAATATTAGCCTTATCAATACCATCTTCCATCAGGTACTTTTCTACATTCATTGCCAGATCTTCAGGACCACAAATAAAAAATTCACTCTTTATGCCAGTGGGAATATTTTCCGATTTGAAACGCTGAAGCATTTTTCTATCAATTCTTCCAATTTCACCTTCCCAGGTTAATTTTCCTTTTGAAAACAAACCGCCCAGACCAGCAGATTTTTCCCTTTTGGGCTGAGTTAAGGTAAAGGTACAAAAAAATTGACCCGCATATCGCTTCAACATTTGATCCAGTTCATTTTTGAAAATGATGGACTCTTCATTTCTATTTCCATAGAGCAAGTGAACCGAACTTTGTGGTTCCTCCTCAAGTACTGCTTTTGCTATAGAAAAAAGAGGTGTTATCCCGCTACCAGCACCTATCAGGAAATAATTTTTCCTTTGCCCGGGATTCAAATCAGGATAAAACTTACCCTCTGGTTGAGAAACTTCAATAAAATCACCTGATTTAAGTTGATCTGCCAAATAATTTGAAACTAATCCCTTTTTAACCCTTTTAACAGTTATACACAATTCATTTTCCAGCGGACTGGAACTCATGGAATAAGAGCGCCTGACTTCCTTATTTTTGATGGTCAGTTTTAATGTTAAATATTGGCCTGCCAGATAAGAAAAATGATCTTTTAAATCTTCCGGAACCACCCATTTTATTGTAATCGCCTCTGGGGTTTCCTTTTTTATTTCTTTGACTTGTAACCGATGAAAATGTTGACTCATAATCCTTTTAGATTTCCTTTTTAGTATAACGCAATTTATCTGACAGTGTTTAAAAGAAAGGAGCATTAAAAGCAGAACAGGAACGTAAATCAGGTTTTATTAAAAATTTTAATATACTGATTTATATTGTATTATATAAAAATAAATTTAAATTATTTAAACAGATTGGATTTGAAAGAAACCATATTGCCATGTCAATTATTGAATCTTACGCTTTGCGGATGAAAAAACTCCCATGAGTGAAGAAATTCCTGATAACATCGAACGCCTTTTAGCATATTCCCTTTCAACTTTCCATCCACACAAACTCCTTCATAATTCCATGTTGATCCTGTGTTTAAATCCCGGAATGAATCCTGATTTTTATGAAATGTTAAAACTTTACTATTAACAACCCTGCTGTAGGCATGGAAAGATACAGTATCATTCTCCAGAAGAATTATAATTGGATTATCAGGAAGCGAATCCTGTATGATTCTTTGCTTTGTAAGTTGATTCCAGTCATAAGTTTTAGCATTGGCCCCATCCTGAATGCCTAAAACCCACGATTTATTTTTCCAGGAAGCGGAATCTCTTTTAGTTAAATCCCCTCTGGAAATCCCCTTATCATACGTATCCATTTGCTCAAATTCCTCTTTAAAAAGAGGATCAGGTTGTAAGATTTGTGTATTAGGATGAATTCTGACCCACGCTGACAATATAAGTTGCTCAGATTTAAATTCCTTTAATTTATAACCCTTTAAGGGACCCGCTATACATTCACCGGTTGACTGCCGCCACCAACTTTTTGTAGTCGCATCTTCAAACATTGCATTGAAGTGATCCATACCTACCAATCTGAAAGTTTCCTGTTTCCCGTTGACAATCAAACTATAAATTCTGCCGGTTCTACAAACGGTGCAATATGTAACCATAATTGGATTACCATGTACCGTATCAACTACCTGATGATGATAGCCAATTAATTGAATTGGATAAGCACTGGCTGTACTATCTATCACAACCCCAATGACTAATTTATTATCAGGAATTTTATTTCTTGACAGAGGCGTTGTGATTACCCTGGTTGGCTGATAAAACATTTTATCCGCTTCCATTTGAAAGGTAAAAACATAAAAAACGATCAAATACATTGCGGTCAATCCTCCAATGATCAATTTTTCTTTTTTAACACCATTCCTAAGGATTAAAACCAATGGGACAGACACCAAAAGATACCCAATAAGTCGAATAATCCATTTATTAGAACCTAAAAAATAAGCTAATTGAATGGAATTAAATTGTTGACTGCCAGGCATAGGCATAATTAAATACACTCTGGCGAATTCAAAAAGAATTAAAAGGAGCAGACCAAGTATTGCTATCGTTGTTTTCATTATGTAAATCTAAAGAAACCCTTTCAGAGAAACAAAAATAGGACTCACGAATCAACGTAAGTCCTATTTTTTTAGTAGCGCGAGGGAGACTTGAACTCCCGACCTCAGGATTACAAAGATATTTTAATTAATTTTCCATTTTATTTTCATGTAATTCAGCTAAATATACATCATCAGAAAAAGCTTCTCCTGCTAATGCTCAATTTCATCTATGAGTGCCGTACAAGCATATAAAGGCAAATTGATTAACCAGTCTTCTTTTCTATAATCAGCTAAGGATGTGCGAATACTTATTTCAGGATTGAATTTTTGATAATACACTTTGAGGCTTTTGGCTTTTAAATTTTCCGCAGCTTTCACTTCCACAGGAATGATACGATGTTGATATTGAATCAAAAAATCAACTTCAGCGGTTGCTCTTTCTGCTGTCCAGTAATAAATGGGGAGCTGTTTAAGGGATTTAAATTGCTGCAAAACATATTGCTCCGCCAGAGCACCTTTTAATTCTTCGAAAAGAGATTGTTCTGTAATAAAGGTTTGAATATCAATATTTCCCATTGCAGCTAACAAGCCTACGTCTAATAAATATAATTTAAAATCTGAAAGCGCTGCATACGCAATCAATGGCATGGCGGGTTTATTACACCTGCTTACTTTATGAACTAAGCCTGCATCAGCAAGCCACTCGATGGCTAACTCAAATTCACGTGCCCTGGCACCACTCTTAAGATTACCATAAATAAACTTTCTGTTTTCCTTAGCCAATTGCGATGGAAGGGATTGCCATACCAGCCTTATTCTGGGCACGATATCATGAGGCGCATGTTTTGAAAAATCCTGCTCATATGCGGCCAGAATACCTAATTGCTTTTCCCTAACTTTCTTAAAATCCTTTTGATTGATAAAAGTTAACACCGCCTCAGGCATGCCACCAACATAATAATATTGCTTTAGTAAATAAATATACTTCGCTTTGAATCCAGTGATTAAATCCCAATCCTTTTTTTGTAACAATGCTAACAATGGCAGTTCATTCATTGCTTCTAAAAACTCTAAGAAATGTAAAGGATGCAGGTCTAAAAAATCAACCTTACCAACGGGAAAAGATCTGTTTTTATGTAAAGAAACGCCCAAAAGCGATCCAGCTGCCGCGATATGATATTGATTAGCATTTTCATGAAAATATTTTAAAGACGTAAGGGCAGCTTCACATTCCTGAATTTCATCTAATATAATCAAAGTTTCTCCCGCCGCAATTTCTATACCTGTTTCAATTTTCAGGGCCATAATCAGTTTTTCTACATCAAAACCACTTTCAAAAATGCTATGCAATGATTTCGCCGTTTCAAAATTTATGTATGCAATATTTTTGTAGTACGTTTTACCAAACTCCTTCAATAGCCATGTTTTTCCCACTTGCCGTGCACCCCGAATAATCAAGGGTTTTCTATCAGCCCTATTCTTCCATTGAAATAAACTTTTCAATAACTCCCTTTCCATATCCTTCGTATTTTGTGACTAAATTACATTTTTTCATTTGAATTAATGCAAATATTTACATTAATTCAAATGAAAATGAATTATTAGTGGTTTTACGTGTCACTTTGTTACATAATTTATAAAATTTTACCCTCACTTTGTTACAAGTTTTTTCATTTTTTACCCTAACTTTGTAACATGTTCAAAAGACAGCTATTATTGGAGCTTGAAAATTGGAGGCAAAGTAAGCCCCGCAAACCGCTTGTGATAAGAGGCGCCAGGCAAGTTGGAAAAACGACCCTTGTAAATCAATTTGCAACGCAGTATGAACAATACATCTATTTAAACCTGGAGCTTTCAGAAGACAAAGAACCGTTTGAAAATTTCACATCCATAGAGCATTTAATACATACGGTATTCTTTCTTAAAAGTAAAACACTAGCTAAAAAAAATACCACACTCATATTTATTGATGAGATCCAAGAAGTGCCTAAGGCATTAAATACGCTAAGATATTTTTATGAGCTAGCGCCAGAAATTTCTGTTATTGCTGCTGGAAGTATGCTTGAAACTTTGTTTGATAAGCATATAAGTTTCCCCATTGGCCGTGTTGAATATAAGGTTATCAGACCAGTTTCATTTCCCGAGTTTCTTTCTGCTATGGGTGAAACAGCAGCCTTAGAACAATTAACCCAAGTTCCATTCGCTACATTTGCTCACACAAAATTGTTGCGCTTGTTTCATACCTATGCCTTAATAGGAGGCATGCCGGAAATTGTTCAGCATTACGCAACAAATAAGGACCTTGTAAGATTAGGCCCAATGTACGATTCATTAATCATTGGATATAAGGATGATGTTGGAAAATATGCAAAAAGCCGTGCGCAAATTTTACAACTGAGACATTGTATTCAAACTTCATTTGCACAAGCAGGAAAAAGGATAAAGTTTGAAGGTTTTGGAAACGCTGCTTTCAAGTCACGCGAAATGGGAGAATCATTGCGCAC
>Ga0172372_10000354_pt1 | contig 71294 bp, 51 predicted proteins | sample LakKiv5m_2_FD_114544 | JGI IMG/M metagenome (GOLD analysis project Ga0172372, IMG submission 114544) | Freshwater microbial communities from Kabuno Bay, South-Kivu, Congo - kab_092012_9.5m | ecosystem: Environmental > Aquatic > Freshwater > Lake | place: Democratic Republic of the Congo...
ATGATAACGTCTCCGGTTTGAGTGGGGAGGTTGTTATGTGGTGTTTTCGTTGCAAGGCTTTTCGCTGATGCGTTACGCATCGGCGAAATGGAAGGGTGAAAAGGAGTACTCTACAAATAAACATCATACAAGAAACGAAGACGTCCTCTGTAATCCTGAAAATTCTGTAAATCCTGATTCAAAACCGGGTGATAGGGGTGAATTTATATTGAAACCTGTCGGGGAGAAGACGCGAAGCATCGCGTCTCTACGATGGTGTTTCGTAAAAAATATAATGGCAATCTGGCAAAATCTATTATTTTTTTTCCTTTGCCATCTCAAAGGCATATTAGACATATTTATATAGTAGCACAAATAAAAAGAGACTACCGTTTTAGATAGCCTCTTTAACAAAATATAACTTATTTGATTAATTCAAGTCAAAGCGATCCAGGTTCATCACTTTTGCCCATACTTTGACAAAATCTTTTACGAACTTTGATTTTGCACTTTCAAAGCCATATACTTCAGCGTAAGCACGAAGTTCTGAATTGGAACCAAAAATTAAATCAACTCTGGTACCTGTCCATTTCAAATCACCCGTTTTTCTGTCACGACCCTCAAAAATATGCTGATCGTCTGATGTAGCTTTCCATGTAATATTCAAATCGAGCAAATGAATGAAAAAATCATTGGTGAGCACACCTGGATTTTTTGTAAAAACACCATGCTTTGAATGATCAAAATTGGTATTTAGTGCCCTCATTCCACCCAATAATACGGTCAATTCGGGAGCAGTCAGATTTAAAAGCTGCGCTTTATCAATGAGCAGCTCCTCTGCTGAAATATGTTTTGAAAAGGATTTCTGGTAATTTCTGAAACCATCAGCTGTGGGTTCCAATACGGCAAAAGAATCGACATCCGTATGTTCCTGAGAAGCATCTCCACGTCCGGGTGTAAATGATACCTCTATTTTTTCGCCTGCAAGAGAAGCTGCTTTTTCGACAGCTGCACCACCAGCTAATACAATCAGATCGGCCAGGGAAATTGCTTTTCCATCTTTTTGAGCCTGATTGAATTCCGTTTGAATTTTTTCAAGCACATCAAGAACTTTTGTCAACTGAGATGGATTATTTACCTTCCAGTATTTCTGAGGAGATAATCTTACCCTGGCACCATTTGCCCCACCTCTTTTATCTGAACCTCTAAAAGTAGAAGCAGAAGCCCATGCGGTTGAGACCAGTTCTGAAACTGAAAGACCACTTTGCAGCACTTTTTCCTTTAGTGCATCGATATCATTTTGATCTACTAATTTATGCGTCACGGCAGGTATTGGATCTTGCCAGATTAGCACTTCATCAGGAACCTCTGTACCAAGATACCTCGCACGTGGTCCCATATCACGATGGGTTAATTTGAACCAGGCTCTGGCAAAAGCATCAGCGAACTCCGATGGATTCTCGTAAAATCTTCTTGATACTTTTTCAAAAGCAGGATCAGATTTTAGGGCAATATCCGTAGTAAGCATGGTTGGGGCATGTCTCAGCGCTGGATCATGTGCATCAGGAACTGTGCCTGCTCCTGCGCCACCTTTTGGTTTCCATTGATGGGCACCTGCCGGACTTTTTGTCAATTCCCAATCGAAACCAAATAGGTTTTCAAAATAATTGTTGCTCCATTTTGTTGGTGTAGTTGTCCAGGCACCTTCCAGTCCACTCGTAATAGTATGAACTCCATTTCCTGAACCAAAAGTATTTTTCCATCCTAACACTTGCTCTTCGATGCCTGCTGCTGCAGGTTCAGGACCAACATATTTAGAAGGATCTGCCGCACCATGTGTCTTACCAAACGTATGACCACCAGCAATAAGAGCTACGGTTTCTTCGTCATTCATAGCCATACGGCCAAAAGTTTCCCTGATATCACGAGCAGAGGCAACCGGATCCGGATTGCCATTTGGGCCTTCCGGATTTACATAAATAAGACCCATTTGTACCGCTGCCAGAGGATTTTCCAATTCTCTATCGCCTGTATAACGATTATCAGCCAACCATTCTTTTTCAGAGCCCCAATAAACATCTTCTTCCGGTTCCCAGACATCTTCTCTTCCACCAGCAAAGCCGAAAGTTTTAAAGCCCATAGACTCCAGCGCACAATTTCCAGCTAAAATCATGAGGTCTGCCCAGGATATATGATGTCCATACTTTTGTTTAACCGGCCACAATAATAATCTGGCTTTATCCAGATTGGCATTGTCTGGCCAGCTGTTAAGTGGAGCAAAACGTTGGGTACCGGTGCCACCGCCACCTCGACCATCACTTATTCTGTAAGTTCCGGCACTATGCCAGGCCATTCGAATAAAGAAGGGACCATAGTGACCATAATCAGCGGGCCACCAATCCTGAGAAGTAGTCATTAATTGATAAATATCCTTTTTAACTGCTTCCAGATCGAGAGATTTAAACGCTTCCGCATAATTAAAATCCTCCCCCATAGGGTTTGAAAGATCAGAATGTTGGCGCAAAATATTAAGTTTCAGTTGATTTGGCCACCAATCACGATTTCTGGTTCCATTTCCTGCTGTTTGTTTAGGGGCAATGTGACCTGTGAAAGGACATTTTGCTTCGCCATTTAAACCTGAAGGATTCTGATGTTCATTGTTTCCCATTGTTTTGAACTAAAGTTTTAAGCTTTAAAAATATAAGATAATAGTATAACAATCTTAAAAATGAATAGTTGAAAATATAGGAAAGGAATAAATGTCAAATATCATGAACGATGCTTAGCATTCAAAATTTTCCAGTTTGCAACAAACCTTTAAAACAAAATCATAGTTTTACTATTAAAATAATGCTAAAAGAGTTAAAAATTCCCCGAAATATCTTTATATTAGGATATATTATCCTGTAAGCTATCAAAAATCGTGTCTTTGAATATGAACACTTTTTCAACTATTCCTAATCTTTTGGTTATTATGCTATGGATTACAGGATGTCAACCTTCGTCTAAAGTAAATGAAGGGAAATCTGAACTGTCCAATAGGGTAAAATTCAGGTTAATAACTACCGATACTTTCCATTTCAATAATTTTGTTGACTGCAATATGGCGGAAGCCTGGATTGGAGATACCCTTAGGATTTTTCCCGGAAAATATGGAGAAGATCCAGTTTGGGGGTATGCCAGAGAGTTGAAATTTGCCTCTGGATTCAATGCCGACGAGGTTTTTAGCACTCCGGCAGATAAATATATAGCCCCTTCCCTACCGCTAAATGCTTCAGTAGGGCAAAAAGGCTTACATGGTGCCATTTGGTTTGAAACCGTTTATCAATCTGAAAAAGATCTATCGGGTAAAACCTTATATGCCATTTATCACAATGAAAACTATCCGGAAACATTGCCTTTTAATCCTGAAACTAAGGAAGGTTACCTCGACAAAGACTGGCCCCTGGGTCTAACGGATAGAATTACCCCTGCAGCAGTTCCCAGAATTGGCGTGATGAAATCGACCGACGGAGGTTGGCGCTGGGAAAATAAAGGTCTTTTTCTCGAGGATAAGCAACCCCGGATGATTTTAAATAATCATAATATATCTAAAACTTTTGCTGGGGGAATCGGTGATCCTTCTGCTGTTGCCATGGGCGATTTTTTATATCTTTTTTATGGTGAATACGGCTTTCCCGGAATATATGACCCTGCCACTTATACGCCTGAAAAAGAACATTCCGGGCAATGTATTAGTGTGGCAAGAATACTCATTTCAGATCTCGATGAGCCCCAGGGAAAAGCAAAACGTTGGGACGGAACGGGATTTAATGCTCCCTGGGACGGTATCGGTGAACCTATCAAATTTTTACAGATTCCAATAGAAAATGGAGGAGGACCTGCATCATCCAAATCAGGTGGTTTTCATTGGGGTCCTTCCGTAAGTTGGAACACCTATTTAAATTGCTGGGTTATGCTGATGGGTCATGTGGAAGGACAGTCATGGATAGGTGATAAACTATACATTTCCTTTAATTATCATAAGGATTTAGGAATAAATGATCATTCTCAACAATGGACCAGACCTCAGGTTCTGGTTCAAAAACCTGGTCATGTTCTTTGGTACCCTTCCCTTCAACCTATGAATACAAAAGAGGATATTGCAGCAAAAAATACCAGCTTGAAACTTGGTAAAAAAGCGCGACTTTTCTTCAAATATTCTAATCTTGGCAAATATTTTTCTGAATACGTCATTGAATTTGAAAAATAAAATACCTGTAACCTGCTATTTGGGATAATTATAAAACACCCCGAATAGCGGTTACCAGTTTTTCTGCCCAACGGCCATAATCATAACCAGAGGGATGAAGATTATCATCACAAATTAGGGTAGGATTATTTAAAGCCTCCCTGGTAAATGGGGTAATATCGACAAATGGACAACCATACGCTTCCGACACCTCATAAATAATCTGGTTAAACTGATTAATCTGCCGAGCAATTGCATCTGCATCGAGAAAACGGGCATAAGGCGTTACACTGTAGTCTGGAATGGATAAAACAAAGACATGATTTGGTTTATTATTTGCCAGCACAATGGAGCGTTTCAACAGCATCGTCAGTCTCTCTCTATACCCTACCGTGTCCCATTCTATGTATTGGTCATTCACACCTATCAACAAACTTACGATAGTATGTGATTTTGGTTTGTAAAAATCTAATCCAACCATTAGGTCATTTGTGGTCCAGCCGGTTACCGCAACATAATTCAACTCATTAACAAAAAAGTTTCTTTCATCTAATAATTTAACGGCCTGTGCCGGAAATCTTTCCTGTTCTTTTACCCCCTGACCAATGGTATAGGAATCACCTAATGCCAACCAAGTCAATGGCTTAACCACCTCTCCATTAAATACATCAATTTCATTAGGCAATACTTCTTCCCGGTCTTTCTTGCAAGAGAGCAAAAAAACAAGGAAAAATAACCCGACAACTGACTTAAAATAGATTAAAGTAGGCATTTCATAATGATAAAATGTTTCAAACAAGCTGAAAATCAATTTGTTTAATTTTTTGTAAGTTACTACATATAAAGCTATTGTCCTACTTTAACAAATTATAAAAGCTTGGTTTTTTAAAGTATAAAAAAGATAAAAAAACCATCATCATCGGTTATCTTAAAGGCACTAAAATCTACAAAAAATGTACCATAAAAAAATAGTATGGAGCATGTTGCTGGCTGGCATGGCACTGGGAACAGCTTGGGCCATTCGAGGCCAATTTGGACATGAACAAGGAGCTGCCTGGGCGGGAGCTATTGGTTCCCTTTCGGTTTTAATCCTGGCAAAAAGGAAAGACTGGATAGCAAAAGGACTTATTGCCACTTTTGCCGGGGCTGCTGGCTGGGGACTTGGTGGCATGATTAGCTACGGGATATTGGTCGGTCACGGAAAATCTGATGATTTTTATACGGCGTATTATAGTTTTACTACCTTATTTTTAGTAGGTGGATTACATGGATTTATGGGTGGTGGATTATTGGGTGCTGTGATATCTGATACAAAAAATAAACCGATACAATGGAGCTTACTTCTTCTTGAAATGACTGCTGGAGGAATTATATTCTACTTCTTTATCGTCGAACAGCTAGGTATCTTTTTGAATCCGCCAAGGTCTGAAGTATGGGCCGTTTGCCTTGGTATTTGCGCCGCGTTGTATTGGCATCTTTACAGAAATAATCATCATGCAGCCCTAAGAGTTGCTCTTTATGCGGGTTTAGGCGCTGGCTTCGGATTTGGATTTGGCAATTTCCTGCAGGTAGTTGGCTGGGTTTCAAAAATTCATTTCAATTTTTGGAATGTCATGGAATATTCTGTTGGATTTTTTGGCGGAGCGGGACTATGTTACGGCGTTTTAAGCGGACAATGGGAAAAAGAGGAGGAAACCAGACTTCCTGCAAAACAACTATTCCATTTAACCATGGTTGCCTTGATTATTCCAATCATTATATGGCAGCAGAGTTTCGTATGGAAAAAAATTGAAGAAACATATATCCCTCTTTTACAGGGTGATACATCATTTATAAACGATTCTATCCGTTGGTTTACCTTGATTCTTATCGTAGGCATTGCCGCATACTGGATAAACAAATATCGACAAAAAGGAATGACTGAGCCTTTGGAAATCCAAAAATTTTTCTATTCTCATTGGCTTTTATACACCGTTCTCAGCTTAATTATTACCGGAGCATTTATCAGTACTTACAGAATAGAGCAATATCTCTATCTGGTAAATTACCTTATTGTTATTGCATTTATAGGAAAATTGACCCCTGATTTTCAACCTACTGAATTAAATGAGAGTCATCCGATAAAATTATTAAGTGTCATTATAGGCATACTGGGCATTTCTGCCTGGATAGCCATACAAATTCATTGATCAAAAAAAAAGAGGCTGTCTAAATGGATAGCCTCTTTTTTTTTTATTTTGTTGGAGCACTTATCACCCCAAGGAATCGGCCCATCCAATAGGGTAAAAGCCAGATATCACCGGCACTGTGTTCTGAAACACCGTTACCTCCATTTCTGTCCAGGTTAAACATATTGGCATTATGCCGTTGAATAGGACGTTCATCAGGTGGAAGCACCTCCCTGATGGTTTGATTTCTAAAATTAGGCGCTATTTTCTCAATATCTGATCTGTGACTATTAGCAATAGCCCAATCAATAAGATCAAGGGGGTGTTCCTTTAAATACCATATACCCTCTTGTAAATCGAAATCTGGTGTACCGGTTACAGCAGTAAATATATTCCAGAGGCCTTCTTTTTCCGGACGTTCCACCTGAAAATGATCAATAATAGATTTTTTAAAACTCGTTTTCAACGTGTCATTAAAAGCATAGCGGTAAAGCCCCCAGTAACCCATGTAATACATTTCATCATCTGAGTGATTCCATGATTCAGAAAGGTATTTGGCATAATCATCTGCATTTTGAGGTGCCATGCTTATAAAAGCCATAGGTCTCATTAAATTTTCATAATATTTATGTTTATTCATGAGTTCAAACGCTTTCTCTTTATAAATGGGTTTATTGGTAAAGTGATAAGCGGTCTGTAACATAGCGACAATATTGCTCGAATTTAACTTCCTGTCACCCACATTGACTGGAAACCCATTTACATAAGAAGGATTCCATTTGCCCCATAAAGTTGGTTTTCCATCATAATCCATCAGGTACCAGTCATTCTTAATGATATGCATCATTAAGGTATCAATTAAATTAACGGCACGTATTTTTAAATCGGGAACCGGAACCAATTCTGCCAGGGCACCAAAGGCAAAAATATGACCAATAACTTCATCAGAAGAGGTGGTGGCTTTCCAGTCCCATTCCGGATCTGGCGCGTGTTGCCAACGTTCCGGATCACTTAACTTTTCTTTAAACCCCCTTCGTTCAAAGGAACGGGATGGGAATCCGGGAACAGGATTTATGTTATATAATCTTTCCATAGCATCCAGACATTCTCTTATATTTGCTAAAGCATCTCCATCTTTGGTTACCGCATAACGAAAAATTTCAGCCCCGAAATACATTGATGTCCATAATCCGTCATTATCTGAATCGGCTAAAAATCCACTATTCAGATTCCCCTTTTCCATACCCACCAACGAAGCATTAAAGCCATTTCTAATATGCCGCTTTCGGACCTGATCCTGAAAGAATTGTGCCTTTTCAAACAGCGTCATCGATTTCAAACCAATCTGACCTAAACCTTCATTAGTAGCGATCAGCACACTATTATCAGGACCTGGATTAATGGTTTTAACCAGATTTCCCGGAAGCCACCTTTCGCCTTGAAAGTAATCAAATTTCCCATCTTTGCGTGTAGCAAAAGCACCATTCGTGGTTCCAAACCATATTCTGTCACCAATAACGCGAACAGCTGTTATGTTAGGCACCGGAACTTTTTGTTGCAAACCTGAAGTCTTTCCATTTGCCAGGTCAACCATAAAAAAGCCTTTGGGAGTTCCAATAACAGCACTGTTACCCTGAATATCAAAAGAGGTAAGTTCATTTCCCTCATACAGATTTAAATATTCCCTGGTTTTAGGATTAAACTTAAAAAGTCCATTAGTGGTGAGTATCCAAAATAAATCGGCACCCGAATGATATTTCATATCCAGTATGTTATCCTTCGACGTTAATTTAAACCAGGTTTTAGAATCACTTACGTAATGAATATCGTTCCCATTGGTAATCAAGTAATCAAAAATTTTACCCCCCACTCCTTTAGTTACATTTGAAAGCTCATGCAGGCAATAAACCGATCCAGCCCAGGCATTGCTAAAAACGGCTTTATCATCAATAAGTACGAACTGATCGTGGTGAGCAAATGCAACTTGAATTTTTTTATTCCCTAAAGTCCGGTATTTTTTATCTGGCAAAAAACTGCCCGGGTACAAAAACTGACCATTATGCGGAATTAACAATCCGTTAGCAGAAAAAACACGGATATTACCGTTTCTATCTGTAAAAGCAGATTCGATTTGACCGTCAGCACTTTGCGTGTAATACTTAATACTAAAGTCCTGTAAATAAGGTTTGTCCTGATAAACAGGCTGATTAATCTTTGTCTGTGCAAAGGTCATATCGGATAAAAAAAAGGCGCCAACAAAGGCGCCAACAAGAAATTTATTCATATTTTTTAATTAACATTTAATATTATAATTAAACATTACCGGACTATAATTTAAACAGTCCGGTTATGTTTTTATTTACCAGGGTTTCCCAGTTCCCTGAATTAGCCAGGATTTACCCCACTGATTATTGTTACCTCTGGTTTTACCGTAAGTTACTTCCAGTTTATCAATCGCTTTTTTACTCTGCTCTGCGTTAAAGTTAATTTCATTATTACCGTAGGTAAATCGAATGGCAACAACTGGTTCAGGTGAGCCGGGTCCTACCTTTAGTTCAGGGAAACCTGTTCTTCTGTAATCGAACCATGCTTCAGTAGCGGCTGTCCAGGATGCTACCCATTTTTGTTCAATAATTTGTTTAAGGGTTCCATTATAAACGACAGTAGGATTAACGATAAAAGAATTAAAACTGCTACCGACACTCCAGGTATCCAATGATAATTTAAGGGCCTGATCATAATTTGCCTTTGGTGCACCAGCCGACCATCCTTTTAATGCCGCTTCAGCCAAAATAAAATGAACTTCAGAAGCAGAAATAACCCTTGCACGTAATATCCCCCCTGATTTATTGCGATAAACATCAGATAATTGCGAAACATGCTGATTTTCAACTTGTTGTCCAGGTGTAGGATTTAAATTATATTCACTTGGTTCCAGTTCAGCTGGCGGAACACCTACATAATTTCCGGTATCTAACTTCTTACCCAGTTTAGCTGGATTATAATGCCTGGTAAATTTACCCCCAGCAGCGATTTCAGTTAAATATCTTACATCAGAATAAGATTTTACCCCATTTACAATAACGCCATTTTTTCTAATAAACGCATCCGTAGCTGTACTTAAAGTAGAATCTTCAACCCATCTGCAATGAACAGGTCTAAACCAAACAGAAAGACGTGGATCATTATCCGCCATTAATTTTTTAATTAATGTACTGGCTGGTTTAAGCCTTCTGAAATTAGAACCAGCATCAAAATCAGTTGCAGTTGGCCATGAGTCAGAAGAGGCTGCACCAATATAATTAATCGCTACATCATCTGCAGCCGATTTAAGGTAAACTCCTGAGGCATAGACAGATTCTATGGTTGACTTAGCCAGATCTGGTAATTTGGAAGAAATCCTCATTGCGTATCTCAACAATAAGGAATTTGTAAATTGGTGCCATTTTGTTGCGTTACCAGCAAAAAAAAGATCATATGCAGGAATTACTCCTATATTTTTACCAGTTGCAAAAATTTTAGCAGCCGCTTGAAGATCTGCAATCACCCCTTTATAAATAACTTCCTGACTATCGTATGCTGGATATTCAAAATCTGAGCCTGTTTGATCACCTTTTAATGCATTTGTATAAGGTGCATCTCCCCAAAGATCTGTAATTGTTCCAAATATTAAAGCGCGTAAGGTCAAATGAACGCCGTTATGAAATTCCAGGTTTTCTTTAGCCGCACGTTCACCTAAAAATCGGTTCGTTCTGAGCAGACCATACCAGCCATTCCAATCTACAAGACCCCATTCGTATTGGTTGTGACCGGTCCACCAACCATCCTTTTGAGTATGTTGTACTGTACCTGCTATATCCTGATAACCAAGATTTAGCAAACTAGTTGCAATACCCCGTTGAATACCAGGCATTAATAAATTGGCGTTTGCCTCAGAAGTAGGAACGCCATTAGGATTAACATTAATCTCATCGAGACTTTCACATGAGGTAGCCAGGATGAAAGCACCAATCAGAGAAATTTTTGTTAAAGATTTAACTATATTCATATCAGTTAATTTTAATAATGATTCAAGCCATTTATTTAAAAGGTTACATTAAGTTTTGCGCCAAAGGACAAAGTCCAGGGTTCCACATTTTGCAATTCTATGCCTTGCCTAAAAATATTTTGAGTATCACCTTGTTTTCCACCCGTAATCTGGAAAGCCCTTTCAGGATCAATACCATTTTTACCTTTAGTCCAGAGTATTAAATTTCTTGTAAATAATGAAACGGTTGCAGCTCTGATACCCTTCATTTTAGGCAAATCATAACCTATTGCTAATTCACGCATTTTTAAAAAATCGGCGTCAAAGGTAACTTGCTGGTTGTAATTCCATGCAAATTGATTTGAAGCAGGTCTTACAGATGTACCAGGTCCACCTAAATGTTCTGTATATACGCCCGGAGCAGTTTGAATTACACCAGGTATAAATACACCGTCATAATTAGTTGCTGTACCCAAAGGATTAGGTAAACCCCCTGCGGCCTGAGTGTAACCACCTACGCGAGGAAAATTACCATTTTGAGGGATAATATATTTTTCAGGATCAGATTTCAATAAAGCGATTAACTGATCAGGCGTATAAAGTCCCCCTGGAATTAATTTATCCATTTGCAATTGTGATTTCCAGTTGGAACCACCGTATCTGTAGGTAAAAGATTGATACTGACCTCCAATTCTCCAATCAAAACTTGTTGAAAGATTCCACCTTTTATATCGTAATACCGATTGGATTCCAACTATTGCATCAGGATTAAAATTTCCGACTTTTACCCTGGCTTCCCTGGTATTATTGGGAATCCATGAACCTTGAGCGGTAAGTATCGGCCAGTTATAATATGGTGATTTAGGGTCAGTTACTTTGGAATACCCCCGACTGTAAAGATTACCAATATCTTCTCCAACAAAGGTTTGTGCACCACCATTATTATCATCCCAGAGGGTAATAAAATTCATGCCTGGGGTAAGACTTTCCAGTCTTGTTCTCATTCTGGTAACATTTACGTTTACATCCCAGGATAAACCATTGTTACCTAGAATAGGTGTACCCCCAATCATTAATTCCCATCCACGGCTTGAAATGACACCTGCATTAATCTGCTTTGCATTAAATCCAGTTGAAGATGGAGACTGAATATTCAAAATCTGATTAGTATTTTCCTGATAAAAATAAGTGCCCTCAAATCTTAATCTACTGTTAAATAAATTAAAATCGACACCTAATTCACGAGATGTATTGATTTCAGGTTTCAAATTAGGATTCAGAAGCGTTCCAGGATAAGTATTATAAACAAGGGTACCCCAGGATTCAGTACCCAGCGTTGGCTCAAGCGCATAAGGATTGGTATCATTGCCAACCTGAGCTAAACCGGCACGTATTTTGAACAAAGAAATGAAATCCGGCAGATTTAATGTAGTATTCGCTAACCAACTGATAGATGCTGAAGGATAGAAATAAGATCTGTTTGCTTTCGGAAGCGTACTTGACCAATCATTTCTTGCCGACAAATCGACATAAAACTGATCTTTAAATCCAAGAGAAGCAGTAGAAAACAAACTATAAATCATTTTCCTGGAAGAACGATTTGCATAACGAATACCTACTGCTGAAATATTGCTGATTCTGTATAGATTAGGAACGATAAGACCAACACCACCAGCACTTCCTACATAATTATCGGAAAAACTTTGCTGCATAATGTTACCGCCTGCCGTAGCTGTTAGGCTAAAATTAGCCATTTTTTTCTTGTAGGTAGTAAGGAATTCAATATTTGACTCTTGATTGGCCAAATTTTGAAGATGATACGCCCCATTTCTTTCCTGGGTATAAGAGAATGGAATTTTAGTTTCTCTTTCTTCCGTATAAGTATCGAAACTAGCTCTAATCTGCGAACTAAAATTTGATGAAAAATTATATTCAGCTTTAATGTTACCAAAAGCTCTGTCTCTCAAAAATCCATTTAACATGTGATTGGCAATAAAATATGGATTATCCATGTTATTGCTCGGAGCCAGCTGCTGAATTCCCTCTTGTCCAGGTACCCAAACCGATTTAAGATCAAGAATATTCACATGGGACCAATTATAAACCGCTTCTAATGGATTTGCCCCGCGATTACCTGTTGAGGGTCTGCTATTTGAGTTAGATCTTGTAAGGTTTATATCAGTGCTTAACCGTAATTTTTTAGTTAAGTCATACGTAGTAGAAAGGGAAAGATTGTGGCGAAATAGGTCCGCATTTGGAATCATTCCGTTGTGAGACATATTAGTGTAGGATAATCGATATGTCGTTTTGTCAGATGAACCGGAAATAGCTAATGTATTGGTGGAAGTTATACCCGTCTGTAGAAAATTCTTCATATTGTCAGGATAAGACTTCAATTCCGTTGGAATTTTTGCTCCATTTGCATCTGTAGGAGAATTCCATTGCACCGCAGTAAAACCCTTATCTAATTCTGTACCAGCCCAATAGGCAGATCTCTCATCCAAAAGGCCTACCCTATTGCCATTGGCAAATTTATAGTGTAAATCAAGATAGCGATAAGGGGTTTCAAAGACATTGCTCGAGGAAAAATTAACAGAAAGAGCTTCACCCTTTTTTCCTTTTTTAGTAGTAATAATGATTACCCCATTTCCAGCCCGGGAGCCGTATAATGCTGCAGCACTTGGGCCTTTCAATACCGATACACTTTCGATATCATCTGGATTTAAATCGGAAATAGGATTACCATAATCGACCTCATTTCTATTACCCATCACCCTCATATTACTTAGAGAATTTTGAACAGGCACACCATTAATAATGAAAAGAGGTTGATTATCACTTGTTAAAGACGTTGCCCCTCTGATCACTATACTGGTAGAAGAACCAACAACACTCGTCTGGTTCACAGTTACCCCAGCAACCCTTCCTGCGAGCGCATTAATTACATTTTCCTGAGACACAGTTCTGAGGGCATCCCCTTTTACTTTACCTACTGAATATCCTAATGATTTTTCCTCCCTTGTAATGCCAAGTGCCGTGACCACCACTTCATTTAATCGCTGGCTGCTGGAAGCCATAGAGACATTTATGACTGCCTGATTGCCTACAGTCACCAATTGCGTTTCATAACCAACATAAGAAAATTCCAATACAGCAGAAGGACCATCCACTTCAATACTATATTTACCCGCATCATCCGTAACTACCCCTTTTGTTGTACCTTGAACAGTTACATTTACAAAAGATAGCACCTCGCTATCTTCAGCCGAACTTACTTTGCCTGTAATCGTTTTTGTTTGCGCTGTTAGTGCAGAAAAACTAAAGAGCGTCAACAAGACTGGCAGTAACTTTAGTTTTACTGATCGATAAATAGGTTTTGCTTGCATAGGTAAAAAGTTTAAGATTTTGTACTTTGATTTGTAAATTTACCTAAATAAAGATTGGATGAATTAAATTAGATTTGCTAATAGATAAACTATTTTAGCTTATTAAACCTTACAAATCCGTATATTATGCCAATTTTAAAGGCTCATCTGCTAAAAGTAGCCAATCCAACCTTAAAATCGTTTGGTATCCGCCACGATTATTTACCTTATTTTTATAACCAATATCATTATCACCCTGAAATTGAATTATTGTTTATACAAGAAGGTACAGGAACTCAATTTGTCGGAGATAGTATTCAGCGTTTTGAAGGAGGTGATTTACTCCTCATCGGTTCTGATTGTCCACATTATTTGCGAAGTGATAATAAATATTTCTGTGGAGATCCTCATTTAAATGTTTCCGCATTAGTTATCCATTTCAACCCTTCCATTTTTGGAAAAGATTTCCTCTCTTTATTAGAAAACAGACCTATTGATCAGTTATTGGAAAAATCAAAAAAAGGGTTGAGAATTACTGGTGTTACTAAAGATGAAGTCACAGAGAGGATGAAAAAAATGATAGTTGCCGATAAAGGAAATATGGTTTTAACTTTATATTCAATGCTCGATTTGCTCGCTTCTGGTAATGATTACGAATTACTGGGAACAAGGATTATGGAGGGAAATCATAATTTGAAGGAAACAGAACGAATAAATGCTATTTACAATTTTTCTGCCAGGCATTTTAAACGTAAAATTACCATTGAGGAAATCGCTGGCGTTGCCCATCTAAGTGCTAATTCCTTTTGCAGATATTTTAAAAATAAGACTAAAAAAAATTATTCCCACTTTCTAAACGAAATAAGGGTTGAATATGCCTGTAAAATGATTCGTGAAAATCAGCTTCAGGTAACGCAGGTTGGATACGAGGCTGGATTCAATAATTTTGTCAATTTTAACAATGCTTTCAAAAAAATTGCTGGAAAAACACCTTCTCAATATGCTAAACAATTTTCCAGCACCGAATAGCATATTTTTTTTCTTTCTTCTCTCCTTTATTATAATCCATTTCTAATTCTCAGTTTATGAAAAGAAATTTGATTAGTACAAGATAAATTACTACCATCAGCCAAAATTAAATTTTAAATTTATATTCCTTTAAAGAATCATATATGATTTCAATTCCTTTTGTCCTGATTAACTAAATTTATAAGATGAGAAATATAGGCATCATCATTATTTTATTTGTCCTGTTTCTAACCAGAATATATGCTCAGCAGCATTATAATATTAGTCCCAGGATTGAAAATAGAAGCGTCAATCTGCTGCAAGAAAAAAAAATTACCTTCAAAGATTTAAATAAAAATAATAAACTGGATATCTATGAAGACTGGCGGAAACCAATAGAATCAAGAATCGCGAATTTATTAGGTTTAATGACATTAGAGGAAAAAGTGGGCATGTTGCTCATCAACACCCTCAATGCCGGAGAAAAGGGAAAACTGACTGATGCATCAGTGGATTTCATAGAAAATCAGAAAATGACCCGATTTATTTTTAGAAATACCATTAAAAATAATCCGGTAAATACCCCAGATGGAAATGGCTTCGCAGGTTCAGCCATCAGCCCGTTTGAAGCTGCTCAATTTATGAATGCCGTTCAGGAAATTTCCGAACGTACCCGTTTGGGCATACTAGCCTTGTTTAAATCTAATTCCAGAAACCACATGGAAATTGATGCCCGGGCCGGAATTAACGTTGAGTCCGGATCATTTTCATCCTGGCCAAAAGAAAGCGGACTCGCTGCTACCAGAGATATGGCGTTAATTGCTGATTTTGCTAAAATTATGTCGGAAGAATGGCGCGCGATAGGATTGCGGGGCATGTATGGATATATGGCTGACTTATCAACAGAACCAAGATGGTACCGTGTGCATGAAACCTTCACAGAAGATAGTAAACTGGCAGCTGAAATTATCAGCGTGCTGATTAAAAACCTGCAGGGTGAAAAGTTGAATTCAAAGAGTATTGCCTTAACTATTATGCATTTTCCCGGAGGCGGTCCTCAGGAAGGCGGTGGAGATCCTCATTATGCCTTTGGGAAAAATCAGGTTTATCCAGCTGGTAAATTTGATTACCACCTGGCACCTTTTAAAACAGCCATTGAAGCTGGCGCTTCCTCGATTATGGCATATTATGGCATTCCTGTAGGTCAGCCTTATTTGCCAAATCATGTTGGGATGGCATTTTCCAAAGGAATCCTGACCGATTTATTGAGGACTTTACTAAAATTTAAAGGATACGTAAATTCTGATACCGGCATTATTGGAGAAAGAGCCTGGGGTTTAGAAGATAAGGGAATTGATGAGCAAATATTAATTGCTATTGAGGCAGGTACGGATATTCTTTCCGGATTCAGCAACAATAAACAAATATTGGACCTGGTGAAATCTGGCAGATTATCTGAAAGTCGTGTAAATCTGTCTGTGTCAAGATTATTGAAGGAACAATTTGAATTAGGATTATTTGAAAATCCTTATGTTGATCCAAATCGTGCCGCCTATCTGTTAGGCAATTCTTCTTTTCAAAAAAAAGCGGATCTCGCTCAACGAAAATCTATTGTGTTATTGCAAAATAATGCGAAACTGCCTCTGGCTCAACCAAAAGGTTCAGATACCTTAAACATATTCACCATGGGGATGAATACTGCCCTGTTTAAAGCACGCGAATGGTCCAATTTTAAAGTAACTCCAGGAGATTACAATAAAGCAAAAAAAGAAACCTTACCTGATATTTCCAAGGAAACAGATGTTGCTATAATCCGCGTCCAAGTCACCAACGACGCAGGAAACGACAGAAGATTTGGGGGTGCCCAACCTGATGAATTAGACTTTCTTTCATTTTCAGAAATGGCAAAATCAAAATCCTGGAAGATTTCTCCAAACCTGGAAGACATCCAGACGATTATGGAAAAAGTAGGACCTGATAAAACCATTTTATCTATCGATTTTCGCCAGCCATATGTACTGGATGAAGCCAGCGGGTTACTCAAAGCAGCTGGAATACTGGCTACCTTTGGGGTTAGTGATGCAGCGGTTATGGATATCCTTATGGGCAAATTTAACCCGACCGGCAAACTACCCTATGCACTGGCAAAAACTAGTGCTGCTGTCGTGAAACAAGATCCGGATGCACCAGGTTATCCCGAAGAAGACACTTTATTTCCCTTTGGATTTGGACTTAACTACAAATAAACCGAAGGTATCATTCATTTAAAATGCTGCCATGCATTTTAATCGATAAATCTTCTTTCCTTTCAATTGGATGCAGATGGTTTTCGTTTTCAATATTGAATCTTGGCGTTTGGATGGGATTCTATCAATGATTTTCATTATATATGATTTTAATAAAAAACGCCCTTCAGGCAGATGAACTGAAGGGCGGGAAATTGAAACCTATTAAGATTTAAATGTGGAGACGGCGAGAGTCGAACTCGCGTCCAAAACAGCACCAATAAGCTTTCTACATGTTTATTTGTTGTTTTTAATCTCAATCAGAAGGTAGGTACAACAAAAGACACATTTTCTGATCCAGCTCTAAATCTTATTTTTCCCTATGAGCCACAAGGAAAAACCAGCCCGATTTTTTGGATGATACACTCGACGCAGGCTCTCTCAGGCGGCGTGCAGGCTATTTCAGCTGAGCTGAATTAGCAGGCGTTTCGTGTAAAGGCTTAGTAATTTCTAAAATTAGGCAGCCAAGGCGTAGTTATTTTCGCCAGTTGTTTTTCGATGACCATTTGATAACGGAACTGACCATCAAGTTTCGACATGCTTACTTATCAGTTCACCATCCTGTCGATACCAGAACGTCCCCCTGATGTAATATTCACTTTAGAATATATCCTGATATACAAAATTAAACCTTTTTTTGTTGCAAACTTCAAAAAAAAATATAAATTTGTGTTCTTAAAATAAGGAGTGAAATTTAATACTGGTTTTACCCTACCAGGTGCTTAAAAATTTTTGATTTTAAATATTTTAGTATTTCATTAAAGATAAAATGATGCAAACAGGGTCTTTATTTATTTTGGCTGAAAACAACTATCCACAACCCTAAATTATTTAAAAATGGCTGCTGCTGTAACTGTGTCAACTAACTTAACCCGAATTGGTGTTTTTTACGATGGGAATTATTTCCTTCACGTAAGTAATTATTATCATTATGTTCATGAAAGAAGAAGCAGGCTAAGCCTTAAAGGCCTTCATGAATATATCCGTCAACAAATCAGCCAGCTCGAAGACAAAGAGGTTCGTCTTTGCAGAGTGGTCGATTCACATTATTTCAGAGGAAGATTAAGTGCCAGTGAGGCCAGTCAACGCGGAAATTTACTTTATTACGAAAGAGTCTTCGATGATATTCTTATGGGAGAAGGTATCGTTTCCCATTATTTGCCTGTAAAAATTATTAACGGAAGAAGACAAGAAAAAGGCATTGACGTATGGCTGTCTTTAGAGGCAATGGAAATGGCTTTCAATAATCATTTTGATGTTGTGGTTCTTGTTGGCTCTGACAGTGATTATGTACCATTAATGCGTAAACTTAACGGAATGGGTAAACACACTATTCTGCTAAGCTGGGACTTTGAATATACCGATGAAGAGGGTCATAGATTTAGTACCAGGACTTCGCAGGACTTACTTGAAGAAGTAACTTACGCCCTGCCAATGCATGAAATCATTGATGATGTCTCTGAAAATGAATTTGACCTGAACCGTTTGTTTGTTCCTAAACAATTTGACAAGGCCTTTGGATCCAAACCATTAGAGTCAGCTGAACCTGTGGTTATTCCTCCGCCTGTCAATCTGGAAGATCATGATGATATCATACAACTCGATACGGACAGATTCGAAAGTATTGTCTTATCTATAAAGGACGGATATGGATTCATAAAATATCCACCCGATAACGTATTTTTCCATTTTTCAAGTTTAAAAGATTTTGATTTTGAAGAACTAAGGATTGGTGATAGAGTTGAATTCAAAATTGAAGCAAAAGATAATGGCAGGTTAACCGCTGAAGAAGTGTTTGTTTTAGAATAATTTAATCTTTTATATAATCTTCCAGGTAGGAAAAGGCAGGCATTAAGGCCCCTTTTCTTGCTATGGTTGCTCTTTCCAGTTTATTGGTTCTCCCCTGAATTAAATCAGGTAAAACACTGGAAATAAACCTGTTTCCAAATTCGGTGGATGCATCTCTTGGCAGTTCATTGGGTAGATTATCAATAGCCATCACATCAATTCCATTTTGATTATGAGGCATTGACACCTCGTTGAGAACGGGTAAATAACTATAGATTGGGTTCTCAATAGTGCTCGCCATCAGGGTAGATGGAATAGAACTTACCGGGGCAATATCACAGGTTAAATCCGCTATAACCTTTATGCGAAAGGAATGATTCAGCATGTCTTCTCTTTTAAAAAAAGCGGGTGCGCCGGCATTCCAGTAAATCCCATTGATAAATATATCGGATTCAGATAGAAACGGCTTAAAGTTTGTCTTATACTGAGATGGAAATTGGTGAAAATGTGCCCTGTTAAATCCCACGCCGTCATTGTTAACCAGATAATCCTCACTTTTTAGTTGCACAAATACAGGTTCTTTGAATGTCTTGTTTAAAAAGGACCTGGTATCCACCTTTTTAATACCCATATCTGTCAACACCTTTTCTGCACCTGATCCCACTCTGCCAGTTCCTGTTAATACTATTTTTAGAGTCGGCCATTGAATGGTCCTGTATATCTGAACTGCCTCATTATAATCTGTTAACTGACTCATTCTTGGAAGGATAAATTGCTTTGTTCTCTCTCCCCAGGCATAAAGGGCATTATGAGCACCAACCATGCCTGCAAATTCACCGAAAGCAATCAATCTTTGCTTATTATCATCTGTTATTAATTCAAAATCAAGGAGTTCAATATTTTTATTAATAATTGCCTGTAATAATTTCTTATTTGCAGGTTGTTTTTTTATCGTGTGTGAAAAAAATAAATAGGTTTTATTTTCTAAAAGCTGATCAACAGGTACTTCTTTTATCCCTACCAGTAAATCACAATCACTAACATCAGAAGTGACATAAATTCCCTCCTTTTCATATTCTGAATCTGAAAAACACCGGTTATTTGATTTTTCAACCCTGATATTTACGGGAAATGATTTTAAAACATACTTACATTGAACAGGATTCAATACGACACGATTGTCAGGTGGGTTTTTACCCTCCCGAATTATTCCAATAGTTAACATCTTATGGTGTGTGTGGCAATTCTTCCTCAATATAATATCCTTTTTCAATTAGTAATATGATATTTTCCAAATTTTAATCCGATCATTGTATATTGGGTAAAAAAAGATGAATTTATCATTAGCGGGTGTTTATCCTCCTATGCTTACTCCCTTCAGAGAAGATGGTAAACTGGACATTGACAGCCATTTGTATAACATGTCACGTTGGAATGAAGCACCTCTAAACGGTTATCTCGTGCTTGGTTCAAATAGTGAAACAGCTTATTTAACTGAAAACGAAAAACTTTTATTGATTGAAAAATCAGCAGAAATGGTCCCTTCTGACAGGTTACTTATTGCAGGAACTGGCATGGAATCTACGCAGGAAACCATCTCACTTACACAGAAAGCAGCTGAAAGAGGGGCAAAGGCAGCACTGATACTTACGCCTTTTTATTACCTTGGAAATATGACAGACGCTGCGCTTACACAGCACTTTCTAAAAATTGCGGATGCAGTTGATATTCCGGTTTTAATATATAACGTTCCAAAATTTGCTCACATTAATGTGAGTAATGGCCTGTTAGCTGCGCTTATGGATCACCCTAATATTATTGGAATGAAAGATAGTTCAGGAAATATTGGTCAAATTATTCAATACCAGTCTGTCATCAGGAATCATTTTCAATTGCTGGCTGGAACTGCTGCTGTATGGTATCCCGCCCTAACCTTAGGAATTAATGGCGGTATAATGGCACTGGCCAATATTTTTCCATCCGAATGTACCCATATTCAATCAATGGTAAAGAATGGCTTATGGCAGGATGCAGAACTTCTTTACAGAAAATTATACCCTGTAAATCATGCAATTACCGCAACGTATGGGGTGGCAGGTTTAAAGTGTGCTGCAGATCTTTTAGGCTTTAAAGGAGGTTATGTCAGAAGCCCGCTGACGCAGCTTAATGATTTGCAAAAACAATCTATTAAAGAAATAATTAATTTGACAAATTTGGTATGAGAGCCTCTATTGCAAAAAATATAGCCGATTATATCAGTGAATTTGATCCTGAATCTCAGCATTTACTCATTCAGATGTGGGAAACTATTGCACAGGCAGCACCAGAGGCAGGGGAAGACATAAAATATGCAATGCCAACCTTTATTTTAAAAGGTAATCTGGTACATTTTGCATCCTTTAAAAACCATATAGGGTTTTACCCGGGACCAAAAGCAATCCAGTTTTTTTCTGAAGAACTGGCCAATTTCAAAACTTCAAAAGGTGCCATTCAATTCCCCAAAAATCAGCCTCTTCCATTGTCTTTAGTAACTAAAATCGTTCAGTTTCGCGTAAATGAACCATTAACAAAAAAGGGATAAAATTCCGGCAATCCATGATTTGATGTATATGTTGCTACTTCCCGTCTGTTTTGTTTTTTCAACTTTCCTGACCGATTCAGAACCCTTTAAACATATTGAAGTTCCACTTGGTGGAAATACCTATCAGATACAGCATACAACAGCTGATAAAATAGATAAAAATGGTATTGAGAAATGGCATTCCAGGGAAACCGTCTGGCATACTTATATTTTTTCAGGAACTGAAAAAAAAGTGACTATTACCATGGAATGTAATGAAATACCCAGTAATAACTGGATTGAAGTGGGATTGAATGAGGATAAATTCAGGACTATTCCTGTTAAAAATGTAAAGGATAGAAAGATATCACTGGGAACATGCCAATTTAAAAAAGGGTATAATTTAATCCGATTTAAATCTGGTAAGAAAGGGAAAGCGCCATTTCCAAAAGTCAGGCATTTGAATATTTCTTACCGAGGGATTGATGATTTTAAGTTTGTACGAGATAATATAGATCAGCGTTTTTATTGGGGCAGAAGAGGTCCCTCTGTTCATTTGTCTTATGCTTGGCAAGAAAATGTAAGGGTGAAATGGTTTTATAATGAAATGACCATACCAATTGGCAAGGACCCCATTGGCTCCTATTTCATGGCCAATGGTTTTAGGGAAGGTTATTTTGGCATTCAGGTAAACAGTCAAACCGAACGCAGGATTTTATTTTCTGTCTGGAGTCCCTTTTCTACAAATAATCCAAATGAAATTCCTGAAAATCAAAAAATCAGGATGTTGAAAAAAGGGGCCGGCGTTTACACCGGTGAGTTTGGAAATGAAGGCTCGGGAGGTCAAAGTTATTTGATTTATCCATGGAAAGCAGGCGTTACTTATGCCTTTCTAAATGCTGTGGAACCCGACGGAATGGGAAACACCATTTATTCTGCCTATTTTAAAGACCCGGATAATCAAACCTGGATATTAATTGCCCGCTTTTTAAGACCTCAAACAAATACCTGGCTCACGCGACCTCATTCTTTCCTGGAAAATTTTATAGCTGACAGAGGCTATTTAAACAGGGAGGTCTGGTATCAAAATCAGTGGGTTGCTGACGAAAATGGGAAATGGTATCCTATACAAAAAGCAACATTTACCGGTGATGACATAGCCAGAAGACAATATAGGGCAGATGCTGACGGTGGTGTGAAAGGAGCTTATTTTTTTCTGACAAATGGAGGCTTCTTTAATACCAATACCCCGTTAAACACTGCTTTTTCTCTTGCATTACCGAAGACAAGTCCTTATGTTGATTTTACAGGTCTGCCCTAAAGGTTTTTTATATTTTATCGGAGGAGATAAACCATACCAGTATGAAATTCTTTAAAAGATTTTCCATTTTTCCGAAACCCTTCTATCTCTGCTTTCCAGAGATATGCACCAGTATCTAAATCTTTATTTTTATAGCTTCCGTTCCAACCCTGGTCTATTGCATTTGATTGAAATATAAAATTACCCCAACGATCATAAATTTCAAGCTTCAAGGAAATTATATCTTCACCATAAATAAAAAAACATCATTTACCTGATCTCCATTTGGACTAAAAGCGTCTGGAGCGTAAAATTTAGTCGGACATTTCTGGGTTAAAATCAAGGTGTCAAAACCGGTACAGCCAAAGTCGTCCCAAACCTGAACTGCAAAGGAATCAGCATCTGTAACATCAAAATAGGGCAAGGTGGATTTATTCTGCCATTGATAAGCATTAAAAGATCCCGCTTGTAATCTCATATTGAAATTTGCTTCTTCCGGACAAATAAAAGCATCTTTACCTAAATTCGGTTTTGGGTTCGGCATTACCTGTAGTTTGGTTATGGACGTAAACGTCGGGCATCCATCCAGGTATCCGATAACTTCATAATCGGTTGACATTGCCGTTTTTGCTTTTGTAATAAATGGATTTTTTTCCTTGAAAACAGACCCATTGCCCCCCAGCCATTCATATTCTTCAGATAAATCATCTTTTAGGCTAAGTTGAATATCTTCACCATCACATACCTGAAATAAATCAGGAACTTCTAATTTCCGGCGCATAGTGATATTCAGATTCCCCCTAACCGTATCAACCAACTTCAGGCAATTATCCAGCCTTGTCAATTTCACGGGATAAACTCCCACCTGAGAAAAAGCCTTTTTAAAATTATAGGAAATGAAGGTATCAGTTTTACCAAAATCCCAGAATAAGTTAAATCGGGGTGGCCTCAATCCAATATCAAAAAGGATGGAATCATTAATGCAGCCTCCTTCCGGTATCGGACTGGCGTTGATGGGCTTGAAACTGGCACCCCCGTTATAGGCATACGACTCTGCATTACCGTATCCATAAGCGGTCACAGAAATACCACAACCAGAGGCAATCAGGGTATGTGAACCTGCATTAACCTTTATTCTTGCAAACGCATATTTCGAATGACCTTTTATCGACCCAATAACACCATTTAAGGTTCCCAGAGGGGTACCATCGAGCGTAACTTTTGCGATATCAGAAGCCAGCGCCACTACATTCAGATAATTTTCAGTGATTTGCTGTAAACTTGAATTATAAAGGGTCACTGTATCCCTGATTTGTTCAATACTATTTAATAAAACCATAGAAGGATCTCCAGCAGTATGACCCCCACAGGCATTTCCGACATTGTATTGTGCTACCGCTATAGGTTTACTGGCATTAATAAAGGTCGATTCATATTTTTTATATTCGACAAAGGTACCTGCTGAGAGGTTGTATTTCTCCAGTGTGGTTCCCTGAACTTCTACGATTGTATTATCTTCCGATGCAAAAATTCTAAAAATATCATAAGAAACCTGGGCACTGAGGACTGTTACAAATTGTTTACCCCAGGTACTTACTGGATACATCTGTTCCAGTAAATTATCGCGGTTTAAGCACCCTGCAGGCATAGGGGTGTATGTATTTCCGGCAAATAAGGCAAATGGCTTATTTCCTTTAATCCTGGACCCGGTGAGATCCCCGTCAGCCAGGGAAGCCTGCACCTGATACGTTTCACCCGGACCCAGGATGATATTCGTTTGATTTCCTTTAGAACGTCCTCCTTTTGTAGATGTTGAAAACAAAATTTCTATTTCAGTATTAGGTTCTGCCCCTACAATAATGAACTCAGAGGGATAAATGGTATTGTTATTCTGGTAACTCTCATAGGAAATAGCATAATAATCGTTCCCGAGTGCATCAACAGGTAAAACAACTGAGGCCTCTGATCTGTAGGTGGCATATTGATGCATATAAACACTGACTGGCTTATCACTTGAAATAAGTATTCCGTTTTTATTTGTATTTTCCGAACCTACGGTTTCTGCTGATTTTGGCAGTGTAACAATAGTTACCTGATTTGGTCCAACAGAAAAAGATTGATTCCAGCCAATGAGTGGCATTTCAACAAGTCCTGCAGCCGCATATTTTGAAGTAATCATGACTACCATTGTATTTTGTCCTACATTGATATGTTCCATAAAGGCAAGCCTGAATCTGGTTCCTTCATTTGACTGGGAATGAAGAAAATGAACATGAAATACAATAAAAGCAGTAATTAAAAACCTCATAAAAAATAATTTTTTCGCCTTTTATACATTAAAAAACAGACTATAAACGCATCCTTATTAAAAATAACGATAAAGATTAACTATCAGAACATTTATCTACCAATTTAAAATATTACCTTTATTAAGGTAGCGTTAATTAACCGTTTTTAATTTTTTAATATGAAAAATTCCTTCCTTCCTTTATTCCTTATTTTAGCTTTATTCTTTATTTCTTGTGATAATGATAGCGCCATAAGGGAAAAAGCAGCCCAAACCTTGCCAAAGGCATCTCCTCAGACAAATACGAATCAAATGCCGGTAAGTGGCGCCCTGGCAGGCGTCCAGCATTATATTTGTCCTAATAATTGTCAGGGTAGTGGTGGGCCTGAACAAGGTAATTGTCCTGTTTGCGGTACTGCCTATTTACATAATCAGGCTTTTCATGCCAATGATGCCCAAAACCAGGTACCCCCAACGCCTAATCCCGTAACCCCAACACCAACTGCTGAGCCAGCTCAAAACGCTGCAGGTGTATGGCACTATACCTGCGCAAAAGGTTGCCCCGGTGGCGCCGGAGCAGCTACAGCATGCGCTACTTGCGGCGGCACCTTAGCCCACAATGCAGCATATCATAATTAAATATTCCTTAAGTAAATATCGACCATAAAATTTTGCATCGCAATTCATCCAGGTAGATTACATTTTTTACTAAGATGAATTACGATGTAAATTTGAGTCGTAAAAAATCGGCAAGTATCTGCTCCAGATTGTCCACTGGTGTTTTTACGAAGGTGAGTCCCGTTATTTTTTGAAACAACTGTATATATCTCTCTGAAACCTCCAAAACAAATTCATCGGGCATTACGGGAATAATCTGCCCTTCTTTTCCTTGAAAGCCATTGGCCATCAACCATTCTCTTACAAATTCCTTGGATAACTGAATTTGTCTTTCCCCATTGATCTGGCGTTGTTCATATCCTTCAGCATAAAAATACCTGGAGCTGTCTGGTGTATGAATTTCATCAATAAGATAAATTTCCTCGTTATGAGTGCCAAATTCATATTTTGTATCGACCAGGATAAATCCTTGTTTAGCTGCCAGTGTTGTTCCCCTGTCAAATAAAGCACGGGTATAGACTTCCATTTGCTCGTAAATTTTTTCGGGAACCAGGGAATGACCTAAAATTTCATCCTTTGAAATATCGGCATCATGACCTTCTTCTGCCTTTGTTGTAGGCGTGATAATTGGAACAGGTAATTTGTCCCCTTCTTTCAGGCCTTCGGGTAATGTCACGCCACATAACGTTCTCAATCCACCTGAATATACCCGCCAGGCATGACCTGCCAGGTAACCCCTAATAACCATCTCTACCCTGACTGGTTCACATGCTATGCCATAAGCGGTATTGGGAGCGGGTACTTCAAGCAACCAGTTTGGGACAATATCTCGCGCATTTTCCAAAAAATAAGCCGCCATTTGATTTAAGACCTGCCCTTTAAACGGGATAGGTTTAGGTAAAATATGATCAAACGCAGAAATTCTATCTGATGCAACCAGCAATATCCTGTCCTTAAACGTATATACATCCCTTACTTTTCCTTTGTAAAACCGGGTTAATCCGGGTAATGAGAGATGCCCTTCATTCATTTTTAGACTCATAGGAAATGCTGATTTTTAATTTATTAGCGTTACAGTACCTTGAATGGGAAATAATTTTCCATCGCGGCGTTTCACCAAAGCCTGATATACAAAAACGCCCGGTTTCATTGCTACCCCCCTATGGGTTCCATTCCAACCCATTGATTCTTCATTTGGAGTAAGTGACTTTCCTTCAAAGAGGAGGTTTCCGGTACGATTATAAATCCTCAACGATGAAATTTCAGTAATAATATCTGACGCAAAAATGGTGAAAAAATCATTGGTTCCATCCCCGTCTGGTGAAAAAACATTTGGCACAAAAACTTCAATGTCCTGGGTTACCCTGATACTTATAGCATCCGTTGCCTTACAACCATTGGGAGCAGTGACTTCCAGTCTGTAAAGGGTTGTATAAACCGGAGCAACCCGAATAACAGGCGATTTTGTATTGAAATGACTGGCCGATGGATTCCATTTGTAAGTAGCCCCAGGTATTACCACTATTTCCGCACCCAGCAGGAGACTGTCACCTGCCACAATTACGGTATCTTTTCCCAAATTGAGCGTGGGTATTACTGGTTCAGGTACTAAAAAAGGTATCTCCTTCTTGCATCCCAAAGAATCAATTAAAATTAATATCTGTGGTCCGGGTGTGGTCAGTTCCAATCGTTGAATTGAACCACTATTCCCCAAAAAACCAGAGAAAGGAGGAGTACCACCAAAAATTTTATCAATTTTCAATAACCCTTTAGGTCCGCCAACGCACCCCGGTGCAACAATTTCAAATTTAACCGAATCTATTACTGGTGCATAATAAATCACCTGAACGGAAGCTTCTTCAACACAACCAGAAGAAACCTCCTCTACCAGTACGCTGTATTTACCTTCTTTGCGGGCAAGCGTCGAAGATCCGTTCGGAGATCCATAAATTTCACCATCTGATGTTGACCACACATATTTATAGGACTGAGTGGAAGGCACTTTAACTGAAACCAGTGTTTGTGTCCGGGAGCAGTTAAGGGTAAGTGGTACTTCTGTTTTTAATCCTATGGGTCTGTTATCATAGTAAACAAAGGCAGAATCAGAAAATGAACAACCGTTATCCGGACGGGTTAATACTAGTTTATAGGTGCCCACTTCTTTTGCTAATAATTGATTTCCATTAATGACCGGATTTAAGCCATCAGGTGGTATCCACTTGAAAACGGCTGTGCTTGGAAAAATAGCAGTAGGCGCCAACCATAATTCCTTCACACGGCATGAAAGGGCAAAGGTATCCTGAAGTTTAAATCCAGGCCTGACAAAATCTCCAATGACCTCCAATGGTAAAACCGATTCACAGCCCGTAACCTGATCTGTTACTTTTACCTCATAGGTGCCTGTTTTATCTATAAGAACAGCCGCCATATCAGGTGCTGTGTTTATTTTTCCGTTTATTTTTTCAAGCCATAAAAAACGCAATGGATAATTATAAGCGCTTTGGGAAGGGGTTGCGTCTAATCGTAACCTATCTTTTTTACAGCTTAAAGTCAGTCCATCGGCCAGATTTAAATTTATTCTTGGTTTATCAAATCCATTGCCAACCTGTACAATGTCCACTGCTTCACAAAAGTTACCCGCATCTTTGGCTAATAGCCAGAACAGCCCCGTTTTACTTACCGTTGGGTTGGCGGTGAGTGCATCGGCTTGAATAGTGCTATTTTCAGAATACCACCTGTATGAAATAGTCCCATTCGCCGAATTAGGTTTTGCTATTCCCTGTAATTTAATAGATGGATTTAAACAGGTTAGTATGGTATCTCTGCCTGCGTTTACCGTTGGCTGGTCCAGATCAGCTTTTATAAAAATGGTATCTGATCGGGTGCATCCATTATTTTTTTCCGTAATTTGAACCCGGTAAATATCCTCCCTGAATAATCGGGGAGAAATATTGGTTTGCTCGATCATCAATCTTCCACTGAAGGCAATCCAGTTAAAAGTGTAATTTAAAGTATCACCAAACAAAGTGGGTTTGAGTTGAATAATAGGTTTGTTGCAACGAAGGGTATCTCTGCCGGGATAATCAACAGCCGGACTATTGAAATCCTCTTTAATAAGCACACTGATACCATTTGTGCAACCAGTCAGATTATTTTGAACTTCAAATCGAAAAAGTCCGCCTGCCGTAAAAACCTTTCTTAAATCATTTGTACAATTTGTTTTAACACCTAATGTATCTAATTGACACCATTTTCCTGTAAATCCGCTGGCTGCGGGTAATTTACCAAGGTAGGTTAGTTCCCTCTTTTTACAAAGTAAGGTAGAATCGTTAAAAGATGGAATAACCGGCAGATTATTATCCAGTAAAACACGCATACTGTCTTTAGACGTGCAGCCGTTATTGTTGTCGGTAACGGTAATAATATAGGTTCCAGCTTCCGTTATAAATGGATTAAGGGTGCTTTTTCCACCCAGTATTCTTCCCCCGTTTTTTCCTTCCCATACATAGCTGTATCTATTGCCTTCATTGGCAGAAGACGAACCATCCAGGTTAAACTGGGTTTGGGTGCAGGTTAATAATTTATCATTGCCTGCTTCAGCTTTGGGTTTAACTCTATCTACCCTTACCAAAACTTCACCAAAATTGATACAAGCATTTCGCTTGTTGGTAATATACACCTGATACAATCCTGGAGCCTTTGTTTTTAAGGTAAATTTATCTAAAACAGGAATGTTTTCTCCAATCGGGGGCAACCATCTATACTGATAAGTGGTATCAGCTCTTAAAACCGGTGCTGCTAAAGTAACGGTATCAATCAAACAATTCAGGGTATAAATTTCTGAATCTTTAGTTGGAGGGGGAAGTAAATCTCCAATTACAATAATCTCAATTAATGTTTCCAGTCCATTGGATGCCAGTCCTTTAAGGGTATAAGTTCCAGGCATATCAACCCGTTGATTCCTAAAATCATCCGAAGGAAGAAGACCTGGACCAGACCATCTGAAATCACAATTTATACATGGTCTGCATAAATCAACCTTTAATATGGTTTCCCGTTTTGCACAGGTCAGGGTATCAGGAATACCAATAAATTTAAGACAGGGAGGACATGGCAGATCATCAATTAAAACAGAATCTATAACTGTACAATTTTGGGATGGATCCATAATCTCCAGAAAATATTTCCCGGGTTTATTCACCCAGACCTGTAAACTATCAGCATGCTTGTATATTCCCGGGCCGCTCCATTTGTAGGTAAACTTCGGATTTACCGGATTTACCTGTGGCGCATAAGCAAAAGAATCCTGATTACATGGGTAAAAAGAATTAACGAATTTAACGGTGGGTAATGCCTCATCCCGCAAAACATTTGCCTGACCGGTAGCAAAACATCCATTCTGTTTATTTGTAATTTCCAGTGAAAATAATTCTGGCTTTAAGGTTTTAAATGTAAGGGAGGTTGAAATGGTATCACCAATAGCATTTAACCATACATACCTGAAAATATTGCCGGCAGATGAGTTTGAGGCATTTACTTCAATCTCCTTTTTTTTGCAGGTTATGGTATCTGGCGGTATAATTGATACTACAGGCTTTATCTTATCCTCAACAATTGTAACCAACAACGTATCTGAGGAATTAAAAACAGTGTTGGTAGCAATCAGTCTGTATAACCCCGGACAATTAACACTAATACTGGTTGTACCCTGACCACTAATCAGGCAATTATTTCCGGGAAAAGAATTCCAGCTATAGGTGGTCACCGAATTTGGATTTCTAATGCCAGCGGTATAATTAACTATATCCCTGACACAATTGATGGAATCCGCTTTGCTTAAAAAAAGGTTGGGTTTACAATTTTCCGTAATGGTAATACCCGATTCTCTGCTGCATTTGTTGATGGTATCCAGCAAAGAGAACCGGTAAAAACCAGCTTTTCTGATGGTTGGTTGCAATAAAATTGAATCTGACCCGATTATCCCGCCATTTTCAGCTTTCCAGCTGAATCGTATTCTGTTCAGGCTACTTACTGAAAGCTTCAATCGGGCGCTCCCTGTTTCACAATGTAAAGTATCTGAAACAGGTAGAACAAATGTTGGAAGCAAGGTATCTAAAGTTACCGTTGCTGTAATACTATCCTTACAACCATTCCTTGTATTTTCTACGTTATATCGGTAAATGCCCGGCGAACTGATAGTCTGTGTTTTTTTTTGTGGCTGAGATAGGAGACAAAAATCACCACATTCTACAACCTTCCATCTGGCATTAAATCCACTGCCTCCATCAGAAAGAGCACTTCCAATGGTAACTGTATTTACCGCACAAGTCAAAAATTTTACTCCGCCACCCAGGGCAACAGGTTTTAAAGTATCGGCTTGAATAATAATTTCCGTACTATCTTTACAACCATTGACAATATTGGAAACCTTAAATCTGTAATTTCCAGGTGTTAAGGCATAAGCAAATTTTTCTTTTGTTATTGACCCCAGTTTGCCATTTAATGAACTCCATAAATAGCCGAATTCAATGCCTTCAGAAGTTTGTGCTCCTCCCATAATCACTGAATCTACTTTACAGGTAAAAGGCAACAAATTACCTTTGGTAATCTGAGGAATAGCTTTATTTTCAATTACCTGTACCAGGGTATCCCTACATTTTCTGTCCATATCATAAACCACATTTAACTGATAAAAACCAGCTTCAGATACCTTTAATAATGAATTGGAACTAATTAATATGGGAGTACCAATGGAGGCATCCAGTTTAGTCCATTCAACGGCTGTCTTGTAGTCCTTTGAAGCAGTTCCTGTTGCATCGATAGTTACCTGATTTCTGGCGCAAGTCAACTCCTCTGGTAAGCTAATACTTAAGGTTCTGTTAAAATATTTTAGTTTTACATTTACAATACTGTCACAACCAGTCACTGATTGTAATTTCACCTGATACGTGCCTTCCTTTCTAAAGATTGAATCTCCAACCTGAAAGGTTCCTTTGGGACATACGATCTCAATAAATTTGAGATTTAACTCTGTTACACTATCACAAGCACCAGATATTGGAATAGTTTGTTTATAAACTCCTTCCGCTTTACAAATTTTGCCGTCAAAAAAAATACTATCACCTTTTGGAATCAGCCAGGTGATCTTTTTTACACAAGAAGCAGGGGATAGATTAAAAAGATAATTCCCCGTGGAAAGGGCTCCACAAGTATCTTCTTTAGCCAGTGGATTTTTTATAATGGTCTCTAATTGGGGTAATGATTTTTTTCCAATGAAAGATCTGAACACAGGAAGGTGTTTTTTATTATAAGAAAATCCCCTGGCCTGATAATTACCGGCGGGCAAATTTCTTAAATCCCTGTTGGCAGCTATATCAAAAATGAGGTCATCTTTTACAACTACATATCCATAACCATAAACAGAAGTATCTGGTATGGCATTTAAATTCCCATAAACGGGTAAAGGCAAGGTAACAAGTTTAGTGTCACCGGCGCAAGCATTGAAAGTTGTATCCTTAATGGTACCAGCATCGGCTTTACAACAATTGTCACCCTCAGGTCTTGAAAAATGTATATTGAAATCCCGGATACTATTCAAGTCACCACTAATTTCATTTTCAGCCCCAATGGTATTCAGAAGTAATTTCCAGGTGCCATTAACTGCGCCCATAAAGCTTTGAAGTTCATTCCTATATGGAAAATAAACCCCAGATGGTTTTATTTCCGGATAATCATTTTGCCATGGTAAAGTGTCCACCGCATTTTTAACAGTGGGAATAAAGGTTAATTTATAAACACCACCCAAAATATTATTACCTGTGAAATCATTTAAGGGGCCCACCAAAAAAACGGTATCTCCACCAGGTGAAATTAAGGAAATAGAAAGTTTTGATATTTCCGGTGAAATAAAGAAAAGCGTGACACTGTCAATTTGTTGTTCTGGTGTAAAGTTAGTTTTAACATAATCAAACACTTGCACCTCATATTGAAAAATGGAGTCGTAATAAATAGGTTTAGGCCCTTCAAAACCACAGTTCTGAGCCTTAATTTGCAAAAAAAACGAGAAGCTAAACAATAAAACTAAATATTGTCTCATTGCATTTATATTGTAATTGAAATTATAACGAAAGAGCATAAAATTTATTCCTTACCTCTTTTCGAAACCTAAAGTAAAGTAAAACAAACCATATGAATACTAAAAAATGTTTTTTTCTTGTCCTGTTTATAGCGTTAAATTTATTTGAAATAAACGGACAGGCAAGTTCAGGCTTAAAATATCAAAAACAACCCACCAGGGAACCGAGTGTTATTTCAACAAAGATCTGGTATGGCGGTGGTTTAAATCTTGGTTTTTCAGGTCAGTCCGGATTAAATATCCTTCAACTGGGTGCCAGTCCTATGATTGGGTATAAAATCATACCCCGATGGAGTGTTGGTCCAAGGATTAGTTTCCTGGCTTCCAGATATTCAGGAAAATATTATTTAAACAAAATTACACCTATTGACTGGGGAGTAGGTTTATTCACCCGTCTAAAGATTATTTCCGCCATTTTTGCTCATGCAGAATATGAAATTGCCAATCAGGCTTTTGTGTCGGCTGATGGTCTCAAATTATATACGGACCGCTTACAACAAAATAATGTTTATGTAGGAGGTGGCTACAGCAGTGGACAAGGCAACACTCGTTTTGAGATTGTTGCCTTGTATAACCTGCAAACACCTGAATCATCGCTTTATTATATTTCACCTTTTACCTTCAGATTTGGATTTACAGTAAATTTTTAATTTAGAATCCAACTTCAAGGGTAATAAAAAAATGTCTTCCGGCCTGGGGATATACCCCTATTTCACTTTGGGATATTCCGTTCAGAATACTGTTATATACCCAGCCGTTGTTGACATATCGTTCATTTAATATGTTAAATATATGCCCGGACAGGTTTATATTTTTTTTAAAACTGATCCTTGCAGAAAAGTCATTTATAAAAAAAGAGGGAATGGCATTTGATGTATTGCCTGTATTATCCAGGAACTGCCGGCTGACAAATTTCGAATTCCAAGAGATAGAAAATGGATGGTCTTTGAAATAAGATTTACCTGAAAAAGGAGATATTTTAACCTCGGAACCGCTAATCACCCTCGGTGAAAAAGCCAGCTCTGTCTTATTATATGATACTTCAGCTTGTCCCAGCCAATTCCAGTTTTCATCATAATTATCGATATACGCCTTGTATGATTTTATTTTATTGGCACTTACCGACAGATTAGTCTTAATTTCCAGTATTTCATTGAAAAAAATACCCGCCTGCATTTCTAATCCCAATCGATATGCATCTGGTACATTTTCTCTGATATACGCTCCAACATCATTCAATCGGCCAGTTTGAACTAATTGATTCTTGTATTTCATGTAAAAAACATTCATTTCCCATTGCAAAACACCTTTTTGACCTCTGAATCCCATTTCAATATCCTGTAAAAATTCATGCTTAGGTCTTGAGGATTTCAGATTATCTACAAAATCATCTCTGTTGGGTTCCCTGTTGGCAATGGCATAAGAGATAAATAAATGATAATCGGGTTTGAATTCCCAGAACAATCCGGCTTTCGGATTAAAAAAAGTTAACTTTTCCAGGGAAGGAACTTTGTCGCCAAGATCATTAAATCCCTCAAACTGATACCTGATATGGCGTAACTGAACATCTGTCCAGGCCGTAAGTAAGGGCAAAATTTCCAGGTTATTTTTCCAGTATATATTTGCTTCCCCTTTCGTTGCTGAATTATTGTAATACTGGTGATCAGGAAAGGTGTTACCTGCTATAGAAGACCAGGTGAGTTCTCCAAAGTGCTTTCCTTCATATTGGTGAATTGCGCCACCTAAAACAGACTGAAGTTTTTCATTTGAAAAAGTGACCGAAAAAATTCCGCCATAAAAATGATTATCCAGCCATCTTCTTCTGATGATATCTATTTCTGTATTCGGATCAATTATAGGAGGTAAGGAAAAATTATAATCTGACGCAAATTGTGAACTTCTGAATTGCTCAAAATAACCTCCACCTTTTGTGTAATGCAATGCGACATTTGAAGTAATTCTGTTTGACCATATTCTGTCATAATGCCACTGATAATGGGTTTGACGATAATTATCTATTTCATCAGGATGAGGTGAACCAGGTCTTTCCATACCAGCTGAATTAAAAGTTCGGGTTTCCCAGTCAGCTTCCATAGCAAGCGGTACTCCATTCCAGGCCTGATAGGTCTTTTCCCTGCCATCCATAATTGAAAAGCGCATCACCGATTTTTTCTGTTTCCAGGAACTAAACAGGGAAAAGCTACCTAGATCAGAGGCAGCCCGGTCGATGTATCCATCAGAAGAAATCCTGGAAAGTCTGGCATCAAAGGTAAAGCCATTGCCAATTAAACCAGTTCCCACCCTTAGATTCCTCATCCAGGAATTAAAAGACCCAGCAGATTGTTGGGTAGAAAAATAGGCCTTTTCATTCATAGCATGGGTATTCAAATGAATAGAAGCCCCAAATGCCCCACTCCCATTAGTTGAGGTTCCAACACCCCGTTGAATTTGCAAATCAGAAACAGAACTGGCGAGATCGGGCATATTCACCCAGAAAACACCGTGAGATTCTGCATCATTAACAGGAATCCCGTTTAGCGTAACATTAATCCTGGTAATATCTGAACCCCTGATCCGCATTCCCGTATATCCAATACCAGCTCCTGCATCAGAATTAACTACCATTGACGGGGTAAATCTCAATAGATAGGGTAAATCCTGCCCCTGATTATGTTTTTCAATGTCTTCCGCTGTAAAAGTCTGAAAAGCGACGGGTGTTTCACTGGTTGCCCTTGTACGTTCTATGCCTATTTCATCCATCAGGTAACTTTCAGCTGTCAGTATCACCTGAAGAAATACCGGTTTCTCCTTAACAGTCACTTTTTCCTTATGTGTCTCGTATCCAATAGATGAAAATACCAGGGTATAGTCACCAAATGGAATCCTTTCCATCTTAAAATCGCCAGTTTGATTTGACGCAGCACCAAGGGCCGTATTTTCCAGGGACACCGCAATTCCCTCTAATGGATTTCCGGACGAATCTTTAATTTTTCCAGTAATTAAACCCTGACTATGTAAGGAAAAAGACCAGCAAAACAGGAGGCTAATAAAAAGAAGAATCTTCATTTTTAAAAAATAAAAGTTAAAAATAACGATCCTTTGGGGTGTGGATGTTTCGTTCAGCATGCACCGCGAACGATGCTCATTTTCCTTTCCGGCATTATCCGGACAGGTTCAATGGGTATAATCTCAGCGTACCTTAAGGTAGCACCCCAAATGAGAAAGCACAAAGATATAAATAATTTAACGAATGACAACTAAATTAACCAGCTATCTTTTTTATCAGTTGAAGTGCGCACCCCAATCTTTCTTCCTCTGTTTGTCCTTCCACAATGTGATATTTTTTATGGTGATTTTCCATCAAGGCTATAAATGAATTAAATATCTCGGGTCTTTGCCATGGTGTCTCCCTAAGTGGATCTTCTACCCAGGGTATATCAGGCTTAGATAGTAAATAACAACATGACTCATCCTCCACAAATAATTTTCTTAAAACCTCATCCACACCCCCAAACCGGTATAGATGCCAGATATCAACGGCTTCAACTCCCGTATCGCAAACCAGCCAGTTAGTTGCTTTTGATTTATATAAGGTATGCCAGTATAACTGACCGTGGGCTATATCCCGCAAGGTGGAAGCGGAATAAGGTAATGATATAGTAGGCATGAAAAACCGGGCATATTCCGGAACAAAAGGTTCTTTTAGATAGTTTGATACATTTTTAGCCAAGGTGGATTTACCAGTGGATTCCGGACCTGTTATTATTATTTTTATCATGTGTTAGGGTAATTAACTGGCAATTTCAAATTCCAAAATTATTTAAATACTAAAAAAATGCATGATATAGAGCCATTTTTTAGATGGATAGATGATTATTCAGCATCGAAAGACGAAAGGTCGCCTTTTTTTCAAAGAACCTACAATGAATTTTATTTTGAAAATAAAATTTATAACTATCTCATCCATCCCCAATGGGATGATATTGGTTCAGAAACCTTGTATATCAAAATATTATGGGCGGACTATGACCTGAAATTTACGATCATAGAATTTATTGGCGAATGGAATGATTGCATTGAAGAAGATTGCCAAACCTTAAAAAGGGAAATCATCGACAAAATGCTTTCTTTCGGTATCCTTCATTTTATCCTGATCGGTGAAAACATTTTAACTTTTCATAGTGGTGATGACGACTATTACCAGGAATGGATGGACGATATTTCCGACGAAGGCGGATGGGTCACTTTATTAAATCTGCCAGATCATGTGTATAATGATTTTAAAGAGGCCCGAATCCATCATTTATTCTTTATGGGTTCTGATTACAACAGTTTCAATTGGCGGATTTTCAAACCTGCCCATATTTTTAAATTATTGGATGAGCGCATTAATGGCGCTATAAAATCTTTACCATCATAATAAGTAGGAAGTCCTTTGAATGATTACCTTTGCAAAATGTTTAAAAGCGGTTTTGTAAATATTATAGGTAAACCTAACGTGGGTAAATCTACTCTCATGAATGCCTTAGTGGGAGAAAAAATGTCTATTATTACCCCTAAACCCCAAACTACAAGACATAGAATACTCGGTATCCTGAGTGGGGAAAATTTTCAGCTGATCTTTTCTGATACGCCCGGATTTATTGATAATCCCGCCTACAGAATGCAAAAAACCATGAATAGTTCTGTTCGGGGTAGTTTCGAAGATGCCGATTTACTGGTATGGGTTTCTGAATACTCCGAACCCGACAATAGTCTTGAAATTTTACATGAAACCTTCAACCAACTAACAATTCCACTGGTTTTGGTTCTCAATAAAATCGATTTGCGCACCAGGGAAGAAATCCAGGAATGGACTTCACGTAAAAAGGAAATGTTTCCAAAGGCTCATTTTTTTGCGGTTTCCGCTTTGAAACAAATCCAAACCGAAGATTTGTTAACTTTTATAAAGGATAATCTGCCTGAGGGTCCCGAATACTATCCGCCCGACCAATTGACAGACAGGAATGAAAGATTTTTTGTAGCCGAAATAATAAGAGAAAAAATTCTGTTGCAGTATAAACAGGAAATTCCTTATTCCGTTGAGGTACGGGTTGAATCCTTTAAAGAAGATCTAACAACTGCAGGTAAACCCATTGTCCGTATTCAGGCTACCATTTTTGCTTCAAGAAAAAGCCAGAAGCCAATCCTCATCGGAAAATCAGGCAGTTCGTTGAAAGCATTAGGGGAAGCATCCAGACTTGATATTGAAACCTTTTTAGAATCAAAAGTTTATCTGGAACTTTTTGTTAAAATAAGAGAAAATTGGCGGGATGATGAACAATCATTAAAGCAATTTGGCTATGAAGGATAATATGGGTAATAATTGTAATTTTACCCTCTCATTTAGTTTTTGAAAAAATAAACATGAATAATATAGTGGCCATTGTTGGCCGACCAAATGTTGGTAAATCAACCCTCTACAATCGATTAATCGGTGAGAGGAAAGCCATTATTGATAATATTTCTGGTGTAACCCGTGACAGACAATATGGTCCAAGTTACTGGAATGGTAAAAATTTTACGGTGGTGGATACAGGCGGATTTGTAAAACATTCGCAGGATGTTTTTGAATCAGCCATCAGAACACAGGTGAAAATTGCCATTGAAGAAGCTGCTGCCATTATTTTTATGGTAGATGTTACAACTGGCATAACCGATTTAGATGATGAAGTCGCCGATATGCTGCGAAGAACAGACAAACCTGTATTTTTAGCTATTAATAAGGTCGATAATAGTAACCGGCTTCTCGAAGCAAATGAATTTTATGCCCTGGGATTTGAAAATGTATTTTTTCTCTCTTCAATTACTGGTTCGGGAACAGGTGAAATATTAGATGCCGTCGTTGAGCATATATTTGAAGAAGAACCCCCCACGGATGAAATACCCCGATTTGCCATCGTCGGACAACCAAATGCAGGAAAATCTTCTTTAACCAATGCCTTTCTGGGGGAAGACCGAAATATTGTCACTGAGATTGCCGGAACTACCCGGGATGCCATTCATTCCCACTATAAAAAATTTGGTAAGGAATTTATCCTGATTGATACAGCTGGTATCCGAAAAAAAGGTAAAGTCCATGAGGATCTTGAATTTTATTCGGTTATGCGTGCCATAAAGGCCATGGAAGAATGTGATGTGTGTGTTCTATTAGTGGACGCTACTTTAGGAATGGAATCACAGGATGTTAATATCTTTGCTCTGGCTCAAAAAAGACAAAAGGGCATTGTTATACTAATCAATAAATGGGATTTAATTGACAAAGAAACGAATACTTCCCGCGATCTGGAAAAAGAAATCAGGGAAAGGATTGCCCCATTTACAGACGTACCTATTCTTTTTATTTCTGCCACTGAAAAGGTAAGAATTTTTCAGGGACTTGAAGCTGCCCTTTCTGTTTACGAAAACCGGACCAGGAAAATAAAAACCTCCGAGTTAAATGATAAATTACTTCCAATTATCGAGAATATGCCGCCACCGGCACACAGGGGAAAATATATCAAAATAAAATATATCACTCAACTGCCGACCAGAAATCCATCTTTTGTGTTTTTCTGTAACCATCCCACCCATATTAAAGACAGTTACCGAAATTTCCTGGAAAATCAAATGCGAAAGCATTTTCAGTTTACAGGCGTGCCTATTCAAATCATGTTCAGACAAAAATAAGGATTCTTTTTTATGAAATGCCTTGAAACCCCAATTCCCGGTCTTTTGCTCTTTGAACCAGCGGTTTTCCCTGATGACAGAGGTTATTTTTTTGAAGCTTTCCGGGATGATTTCCTGAAAAAAAACAAGATTGGCAATCATTTTATCCAGGATAACCAGTCCAGATCAACCCGGGGAGTACTCAGAGGCCTTCACTATCAGGTAGGGGCATTTGCTCAGGCTAAATTAATAAGGGTATTAAAAGGTGAAATTATGGATGTTGCGGTTGATTTAAGGGATCATTCCCCCACTTACGGCCAGGCTTACAGCGTCGTACTCAGTGAAAGCAATTACCTGCAATTATATATTCCAAGAGGATTTGCACATGGTTTTTTAACATTAAGCGAAGTTGCTGATATTTTATACAAATGCGATGCTTATTATCATAAAAAATCAGAAGCGGGAATCAGATTTGATGATCCTCAATTAAACATAAACTGGCATTTAGCACCAGGGGAACTAATCCTGTCTGAAAAGGACAGTATTCTACCCAATCTCGGACAACATATCCCCTTAGAAATTCCTTATGAACCATGAAAAAATCGATTTTAGTTAGTGGTTCAAATGGCCAGCTTGGAGGTGCCTTACAACAATTGTCAACCAGGTACAAGGACCTAAAAATCGATTTTTTAGATCGGAGTCAACTCGATTTATCTCAAATTGGATCTGAAAGAGGGGTAGTTCTGTTTCCCGATTTTTTATATGAGACTTCTTATGATTTTTATATCCATGCTGCAGCCTATACTGCTGTTGATCAGGCTGAGAAAGAGGTGAAGCTATGTTTTCAAATCAATGAAACTGCCGTAAACCATTTAGCTCATTTTTTTTCAACAAAGAAAACTAAATTCATATATATTTCAACAGATTACGTTTACCACAGTTTACAAAACATCCCCTTCTCAGAAACCGATTCACCCCAGCCAAAAGGGGTTTATGCCCGTTCAAAATTGGCTGGGGAAGAAGCAGTAAGACGGAATTGTGGTGAACACCTTATTTTTCGCACCTCATGGGTCTATGGTGAATATGGGAAAAATTTTATCCGGACTATGGACCGATTAGGTAAAGAAAAAAAACAGACTCAGGTTGTTTTTGATCAGATTGGCTCTCCAACCTATGTTAACGATCTTGCTGATATGTTACTTCATCTTATTCAAGAAGGAAAGGCCAGCCTGATAAATGGTACTTTCAATTATTCCAATGAAGGTATAACCAGTTGGTACGATATAGCAAAAGCCATTATGGAACTTCGTGGTTATACAACCAGCATAATACCTGTCAGGACCACCTCTTTTCCACTTCCTGCACCACGTCCTCCATTCAGTGCTATGGATAAAACCCTTTTCAAGGAAGTTTTCAACATGGAAATACCCCATTGGCACGATTCACTCCGGATATGTCTGGGAAGATTATCCGAATAACTTTATATTGAACCAAACATTCCTTTTTATTATTTAATAGAATTAACCAATAAACTTGTATATTGGAGTAACCGCATAATATTTAATCAATGGCGAATAGATTCTCCTCTTTTTTACCTTCAGCTTGCAGGTATTCTTTTATTCAAAAGAATTTGTTTATTGTCCTGATCTGTTTCTTTTTCCTTCCAGAAATATATGCGACTCATAACCGGGCAGGTGAAATATCTATTTCTCAGGTAGGTGATTGTACTTCCAGTCTTACTGTCAAGGCAACCATTACAACATATACCAAAACCAGCAGTATTCAAGCAGACAGGGATACCCTTTTTATCTGCTGGGGCGATGGAAAATGTGAAAAGATAGGCAGATCGAATGGAGGAGGAAGTGTGCCGAAAGGAGAACCATTGGAAAATGATACCAAAAGGAATATTTATATAGCCTATCATACGTTTCCTTCCAGGGGTACCTATGTTATTTCAATGACCGACCCTAACAGAAATGGCGGTATTTTAAACGTAAATTACCCTAATTCCGAGCAAATCAGATTTCATATTCAAACAACTTATACCTTTCCCAATCCCCAGTTTCAAGGGTGCAATAATACGCCGGTATTACTTCAGCCTCCAATTGATATAGGATGTGTAGGACAAAAATTTATTCATAATCCAAATGCTTATGACAGCGACGGAGATAGTTTATCCTATCATTTTTCTGTTCCGCTGCAGGATGTAGGATTAGCTGTTCCCAATTATATTTTTCCGAGTAATATAAGTCCAGGCCCCAAAAATAATCTGACCCTCAATCCAGTTACCGGAGACATTGTCTGGGATGCTCCACAACGTGCGGGAGAATATAATTTATCAATCTATATCGTGGAATATAGAGATGGATTCCCCATTGATACCATTATTCGCGATATGCAGATACTGATTAAAAATTGCGATAATTTACCTCCCGAAATCAAGGTGCCCTTTGATGAAATTTGTATCATTGCAGGACAGACCCTTCGTTTCGAAGTTACTGCGACAGCACCCATCACCGAAACCAATCAGCGGGTTAAACTTACCGCCCTGGGCGGACCTTTTGAGGTTAAACCGAATGCTGCTACTTTCTTGCCTCCTGGCAGGTTCTTTGAACCTGACCCGGTAACCAAAGTATTTACCTGGAAAACATCTTGTGAACATATTTCAGAACAGTATTACTCCGTAGTGTTTAAGGCACAGGATAATTTTTTCCCGGATTCATCCGGCTTGGCTATTCTAAAAACAGTTCGTATCAAAGTAATGGGTCCGCCACCAAAGGATTTACAGGTTAAAAGTAATCCACAATCCATACTTTTGAGTTGGGGTAAACCCTATGCCTGTGATACAGCAGGAGGTAATTTTTTTAGAGGATTTACTGTTTGGCGAAAGATAAATACTAACCCATTTCCACTGGACACCTGTCAACCCGGATTAGCCGGGAAGGGATACACCCAATTGACCGAATTCAGTATTTTAAATATCCAGAATAACCGGTACATATACGAAGATAAAAATATTGAACCTGGTAAAACCTATTGTTACAGAATACTGGCAGAATTTGCCCGAACAACCCCAAATGGACGGTATGCTTATAATTTAGTTGAAAGTTTACCCTCCGATGAAATTTGTATTCAACTTGGAAGGGATTTACCCCTTCCCATCGAAGTAAATGTAAAAAAAACAGCAACCAATGGATCTGTCAATGTATGCTGGATCAGACCAAAACCTGAAATGCTGGATACCATTAACAATCCCCCACCCTATACTTTTATTTTATCAAGAGGAACCGGCCTGAATGCCAGTGATTTCAGGGAAATATGGCGAAGCCCTCCTGCCAGCAAATTTAGTACGCTGAAAGATACCTGCTATTTAGATTCTTTATTAGATACTCAAAAAAGCGCCTATTCCTATAAGATTACCTTGCTTACTGGAACTGATAATCGTGTTCAAGGCACCACAAATCCTGCTTCCTCTGTATTTTTAAGTGGATCAGGCTCTGACAGGTCTGCTATATTAAGCTGGGCTTTTCAAACTACCTGGGAAAATAATGGATTTACCATTTATAGAAAAAATAATGCCGGCATTTATGATTCTATCGGTTTTACTAAACTTAAATCGTTCACTGATCTAAATTTAGTGAATGGAAAAAGCTATTGTTACCTGATAAAAAGCTGGGGTACCTATGGCGTGGCCGGTTTGCCAGACCCTATTTTTAACTTTTCACAGGAAATTTGCCTTACTCCGTCTGATAATCAGGCACCTTGTCCGCCAACCCTTAAGGTCAATAATTTTTGTGAAACCGGCATTTATCCCGATTGTGATGAAATTGCATCTACGGGAAATGAATTAAACTGGTCTAAATCAAAAGATTGTAAAGATGACGATATTGTCGGCTATAATCTTTATTATGCTTCCGGACCGGGAAAAACGGAAACAAAAGTCAAAACCATTAATGGTGCAAACCTAAATAATACCCGGCATGCATCGCAAAGCGGATTGGCAGGTTGCTACCGAATTACCGCATTTGATGCAAATGGAAATGAGAGTAAACCCAGTGAACAGGTATGTTCTGTGAATTGCCCGGTATATGAACTACCAAATGCATTCACCCCCAATGGAGATGGAAAAAACGATATTTATAGGCCCAGAAAGTCTTGTTTCATAGCTTCAGTGGACTTTAAAGTATATAACCGCTGGGGACAACTGGTTTTTCAAACAACAGAACCTGACATTAACTGGGATGGAAATCAACTCCAGGGTCAAAAATTGCCTTCCGGAACTTATTATTATGTGTGCAAAGTTTTTGAAAATGGAATTGAAGGATTGGTGCCATTCGGAGGAACGCTCAGTGGTTATATAGAATTACATAATGGAAATGATTAACAGCAACGATGTTTACAGGTATTATTGAATCATTGGGAACAGTGGAAGAGATTACCCTTAGGGGAACTAATAAAGTATTTACCATTTCCTCCTCTATTTCCAGCGACCTTAAAATAGATCAAAGTCTATCTCATAATGGCGTTTGTCTGACGGTTACAGCAATTGAAAATGCCAGACACCTTGTAACCGCCATAGATGAAACCTTGAAGCGAAGCAATATGGGCTATTTACAGGTCGGACATACAGTCAATCTGGAACGAGCTATGTCCGGATTATCGCGTTTTGATGGTCATCTGGTTCAGGGTCATGTGGATACGGTCGGAAAGGTAATCAGTATTACAGATAAGGACGGTTCCTGGATATTTACCTTTTCTTATCCTGAAGAAAATAAACATTTACTGGTTGATAAGGGTTCAGTATGTATAAACGGTGTCAGTTTAACCGTTGTAAACCCAACAGATTCAACCTTTCAGGTTGCCATTATTCCATACACTTTTGAACATACCACCTTTAAAGAATTAAAAACCAGCGATGCTGTGAATCTTGAATTTGATATTTTGGGAAAATATATAGCCCGATACGCAAGTGCCTATAAGTTATAAGAAAAGGGGGAAAATAAGTTAAATACTCCCCCCCTTTCCACATGTTTAAAACCTTAGCTATTCATTACCAGCTCTCGGTGCCGGCTCAGTACTCATATTGTTAATAGCTTTGGGAAAGAAGATGGCGTTGGCAAAAAGTTTATTTGTACCAAACCAATGTTCTCGGAAATTAGGATTATCAGCCATCATAATAATTTTACCTGACCCGGAACTCCCTACAATGATACTTGCTGTACCTCCCATTTTACCATTGAACTTTCTTGGTAAATAACCACTCAACAATGGTGACGAAGTGTAAACCAATGGAGATGCATATCTATTTTTCGCAGGTTCAAGCAACAAATCACCATCCCTGAAAACGGGAATTTTACTGCTTCTGTATCCAAATCCGATGGGATGGGTGATATCAAGATCTGCTTCGAATATAGTCCCTGGTATTTCCAGTGAAAACAAATCATCTGTCATTGAACCATAAGGCCTCCGTTTTTTCTCACCATCGGGAACCTCACGAAATGAAACGGAAACCAGATTTTGACTTTTTAACCAGTTTACTGCATTTTGTATGCCAATGAGCGTTCCGCCACCTTGTACAAATTCCTTAATCTGGGCGGCACCCGCCGTACCTAAAGACTGGTAAGATCCACCACCTAAAACAAGCACATTATAACGGGACAAATCAGATCTTGAAAGTCGGTTTACTTCAATTTTACTTACCACCATTCCATATCGCTGATCTAATAAATGCCAGGCTTCACCTACGGTTGAAGATGTAGTACCTTCACCGATGAGGATCGCAACTTTAGGTATCTCCAGCGTTGTCAGGCCATTACTACCCAAATCAATTCCCTTTTCTGTGAAACCAGTATTTACAGACTCAATATTCACAGCGCTTGATTTCGAAGCATCTGAAATTACCTGGTGAATCTGATCAGCGCTCAGGTTTTGATTTTGAACTGGTATCATGATCGTACCAGGAAGATATTTTTTTTCTCCCAAAGTCATACCTTCCCTAAAAACCTTGGTTCTGATGCCCGATTTTTGAATATGATATAATGCCTTTGGTGCATAATAATTATCCCATTCCATCAGATAGGCATAATTAGATCTTGGAACAGAAACCATCGGCTCTGCTGTTGGGGTAAGACCATCAACCTCCTTTCCTAACATAGAATTATCAAATGATGATTTTGTAACATATTGATAACGCAGATTAAAGGCGTGGGGTAATGTCCAGGTGGAAATATCATAAAAAATACTATCCTCAAACTGATTTAAAACCTGAAAAGCGCCCAGAATTAATTTGTATTGATCCTGTTCCATTGGTATAACAAAAGAAGTGGATGGTTCAAACGATTTTTCCTCCACATTCAAAGGTTTTGCTAAGTGATGCACTTTAATTTGTTGTCTCCTTAGTATTTCAATGAAGTGATTTACTCTTGCAGGATCGTATTTATCCCCAAATACTATGGCTTTTCTGCTATCCATTGAGGCCTCCTTCCTGGCATCCTGAAAAAATGACCGTTGATGTTCCAGTAACTCAATACGTAAATCAGACGCAGCTTCCAGGGAAGAGAGTGCCGTGGTCACCTGATTCCTAATAGTGAATGGAAAAGTTAACGGGCCATTTTCCGATTGCTGCAAATGTCCTCTCGAACTTGCCTGTTCAAATAATATGCCCACACAACCATTGGCATCAGGAAAGGTGGAACCCTTACCATAATAAAAATCATCATACCCTTCTTCAGAATAATATAGGGAACCTATTTTATCAAGAGCTTTAACATGATATTGACCTATTTTAGCGGTTAGATCCTGATTTTTTTTGGGTGTGTTAGGATTAACCCTGCTCGGCACGCCAGGCATAAAGAAAAAAGTTGCGTTGGTTCCCATTTCATGGTGATCGGTCAATACATTGGGTTTCCAGTGATGAAAAATAGAAATTCTACCTCTACTTTCTGGGTGAGCCATGGAAAGCCAATCCCGGTTCAGGTCAAACCAATAATGATTGGAACGGCCGCCGGGCCAGGTTTCATTAAATTCCCTGTCTTGATTATCACCCGTCAGATTTGCATTTTTGTGCATATTAGCCCAGGTTGAAAAACGTTGTGCACCATCCGGATTCAAACTTGGGTCAAAAATGAGAATACATTTTTCAAGAAATTTGTCAATGGACTGACTTTTTCCTGCCAGCATATAATAGGCAACTAAAGGACCAGCATTGAATCCACTCGCTTCATTACCATGAATAGCATTTCCCAGATAAAATACCAGGGGAACTTCTTCAAGATTCAATTTGGAGGACACCTCCGGATTGGTATTAGAAACATGTTTTAACCTTAATGCCTCCAGATTTTTATGGTTTTGTTCTGATGTAATAACTAAATGAATTAAAGGTCTGCCCTCGTAGGTTCTCCCATGTTCAACCCATTTTGCTCTGCCGGAAAGCGAGGAAATATGTTTTAAATAGGATAAAAGCTGGTCGTGGGATAGATGCCAGTCACCAATCTGAAAGCCAAAAAATGCTTCTGGTGTTGGAATATCAGGTTGATAATTTATTTCAGGCAAATAATAAGATAAGGGTAATTTTTGACCCGCTAACCCGAAACTAAGGGTTACAGATAAAAATAAAGAAATAAATAGTTGCTTCATAACAGATAAGGTTTGTGAAGATTAAAAGTAATAAAAATGTACCAGATTCTAAAAAGCCTTTCTTTTTTAGATTTATTTTATCATATTTATGTTAACTGATGTAATAATAAAAAAATGTTCCCTGCAGAAAAATCTAATAACCTCTCTATTGCTATCATTGGCGCTGGTTGTTCCGGGTTAACAACGCTCAAGAACATGCTACAGGAACAAGTAGGTGAAGTCATTTGTTATGAGCAAAATGATCAGCTTGGCGGCAACTGGCTTTTTTCAGAAAAAGAATCCCATTCCAGTGTTTGTGAAACCACCCATATTATAAGTTCTAAAACGCTTTCTTCCTTTGAGGATTTCCCTATGCCGGCATACTACCCCGATTATCCGTCGCACCAGCAGGTCTGGCGTTATTTTCATGATTATGCCACCCATTTTAATCTGATTCCTCACATCAGATTTAATTCCCGGGTGATTGAAGCAAATCCTTCTGAGAATGGCAGCTGGACATTGCGCTTAGCTTCTGGGGAAACAAAAAAAGTTGATTATCTGATTGTTGCAAATGGTCATCATTCAAAACCAAGAATACCTGAAACATTATACTCCTTTTCAGGAGAATTATTGCATTCCCATCTTTATAAAACCAGTAAACCATTTGCAGGAAAAAAAGTACTGGTGGTAGGTGCTGGAAATTCGGGTTGTGATTGTGCCGTAGAAATAAGCAGGGCTGCTGATTTTACGGCCATTTCCGTCAGAAACCCTCAATATATCATTCCAAAGTTTTTTCTTGGCAAACCAACAGATACTTTTAATAAGAGCATGACCTGGTTGCCTGCTTTTATTGCAAATCCCTTGCGGCGTCTGGCATTATTCATTCAGGTAGGGTCATATAAGGATTATGGATTACCTCAACCTGATTTTGCAGTGACCAAAGTACATCCAACCTTAAATTCAGAACTTTTGTATAAAATCAGACATGGAAAAGTAATCCCAAGACCGGGAATTTTAAAAATTGAAAATAGAGAAGTATTTTTCAAAGACGGTAAACAGGAAAGTTATGACACAATTATAGCCGCAACTGGTTATAAAATTAATTTTCCATTTTTTAATGAGAATTTAATAAACTGGGAAGAGGAGCATCGTGTACCCCTTTATTTACGTATGTTTCACCCCGATTTCAACCAACTTATATTCATAGGTCTTTTTCAACCTCAAGGTGCTGTTTGGCCTTTAAGTGATTACCAGGCAAGATTAGCGGCAAAATACATTCTTGGAAAATGGAAACCTAACAGGGAAATGAAACGACTCGCTGAAAATGATGCTAAAGAAATAGAAAAAGAATTTCTCGCTGCAAAAAGGCATTCCATTGAAGTACATTATCACTCTTTTCTCCATAAATTAAAAAAAGAATTAAAAAAAGCAACATGATATTTAAAGAAGATTTATTTAAAGATAAAACAGTATTAGTTACCGGTGGAGGAACAGGAATCGGAAAAGAAATTGCAGCTCAGTTCTTAAAGGCTGGGGCAACCGTATTTATTTGTGGTCGAAAAGAGGAAAAACTCAGGGAAGCTATCGGAGAATTAAGTTTACTTGGACCCTGTTTTGAAAAATCCACAGACATTCGGGACACTTCTCAGATAAATGAACTGGCCGCATTTATTAAAGAAAAAAAGGGTCGTTTAGATATTTTAATCAATAATGCCGGCGGACAGTTCCTTTCTCCCGCAGAGCAAATAAGTGAAAAGGGATGGTTAGCTGTGATAAATAATAATCTGAATGGCACCTGGTTTGTAACTCAAACGATGGCAAACCAGTTTTTTATCCCTCAAAATGAAGGAAAAATAATCACCATCATCGTTAATATTTATCGTGGATTTCCAGGCATGGTTCATACAGGTGCTGCCAGAGCCGGCGTTGATAATATGACTAAATCGCTGGCTGTAGAGTGGAGTAAATATAATATACAGATAAATGCCATTGCGCCTGGCATTATTTTATCCTCAGGATTAGATAATTATCCACCGAAAATGTTGGATGGCCTGGCTGAAAATATACCGGCAAAAAGACTTGGCAGAGTGGACGAAGTTGCTTCTCTTACCTTATTTTTGACTACTAAGGCAGCAGATTATTTGACAGGAGACACTATTTATATCGACGGAGGACAACATTTACATGGAAGCCCTTATCTGCTCTAATTCATTATTAACTATCATTCCCCAGTTGTCTATTTAATACATGGAAAAATTATCAACGGACACACACAGACTTTCTTTACTTCAATATTTTTATGAGTGGGAAGAACTTAAACCAAATCATATTTTTCTTCGGCAGCCGGAAGGAAATAAATGGAAAGATTTAAGCTGGAGGGAGGTGGGAAACCAGGCACGAAAAATAGCTGCTGCCCTGCTTGATATGGGACTTGTTCCTGGCGAAAATGTTGGCATCCTTTCAAAAAATTGTTGCCACTGGATTATTACTGATCTGGCCATCATGATGTCTGGTTTAATATCCGTCCCTTTTTATCCAAACCAAACGGCTGATCAATTAGCTGAAGTTATTGAAGCAGGCAAAATCAAACTGCTTTTTGCAGGAAAACTGGAAGATTGGGAAAATCAACAAAAGGGAGTGCCTGCACATCTGCCAATTATTTCTTTTCCGGAGTATAAAGGAAATAGTCCGGTAACACAGGGAATGAAATGGGATATCCTGATCAACAGATATCAACCTTTAATCGGTAATCCGGTTCCAGATCTCCAGGATATATGGACAATCCTGTTTACGTCAGGTACTACCGGTAAACCAAAAGGCGTAATGATAGATTTTGATGGTCCTGCAGCGCTAATGCAACTGGAAAAAGAGACTAATTTTCTTGGTTTATCTAATACAAAAAATCATCGTTTTTTCTCTTATTTACCCCTGAATCATATAGCGGAAAGACTGATAGTAGCCGCAGCAGCCATACATACAGGTGGCAGTATTTCATTTGGCGAATCAATCCAGACCTTTATTACGAATTTAAAACAGACACAACCCACCGTATTTATGGCTGTTCCAAGAATCTGGACTAAATTCAGAATGGGGATTGTTGCAAAAATACCGGAACCTTTACTTTTTAACCTCATCAACATTCCATTGCTGGGTAATGTATTAAAACATTTGCTGAAAAAAAATCTGGGTCTATCAAACGCAAAGATAAGGCTTACAGGGGCTGCACCAGCCTCCGATTCATTGAAATTCTTTTTCAACAAACTAGGCATGCCGGTTCAGGAGGTTTATGCCATGACTGAAAATTGTGGTGGTTGTACCCTAATGCCCGCTCAAATTCAGAAAAAGGGAACCGTGGGCAAAGCCGTTCCAGGCGTTAGTCTTAAAATAGATCCCGGGAATGGCGAAATATTAATGCAGGCACCATGGCTCATGCGGGGATACTTTAATGACGATGTGTTAACCAGTGAAGTGATCAGAGACCAATGGCTTCATACCGGAGATATGGGTCATTTGGATGAGGAAGGATATCTTTATATCACAGGGCGTATTTCTGAAACCTTTAAATCTTCAAAAGGAAAATTTATTTCGCCGGCACCGCTGGAATGGCCATTTGCTGTAAATGATCTGATTGAACAGGTTTGTGTCGTTGGACTTGGACTCCCCCAGCCACTGGCTTTGATTAATCTTTCGGAATATGCAACATCATTGTCAAAAAAAGAGATAAATGTCAGCCTGGAAAACACCTTAAATGGGGTGAATCAAAAAGTAGCCAATTATGAGAAAATTTCAGCCGTTGTTGTCATATCAGAACCCTGGGATGTATCAAATGGTATTTTAACCCCCACATTGAAAATAAAAAGAGACAGGCTAAATGAATTATTTAGTGCTAAATACGATGCCTGGAGTAAATCTGATCAATCTGTCATTTGGGATTAATCTGAATTCCCATATATTTATATAAAAATTGAAAATTATGACCATTTCAACCAATAACCTTCCTACCGACCTCCAGCTTGTCTTTAATCATCTGAAATCAAATGCCCGTAATATTTCATGCTCTACGGCAGCAGAAAGAATCACAAAATTAAAGAAACTGGACGCTTATTTAAGACAACCAAACCATGTAAAAGCCCTGGAAGCTGCCTTGTATGCCGATTTCAAGAAACACCCGGTTGAAGTCATGAGCAGTGAAATTAGTGCTATCATTCAGCAAATTACACATGTGAGGAAAAATCTTTCCCGATGGATGTCAGACAAAGTGGTAGATACACCTGTAACCCTGGTTGGAACAAAATCCTGGATCCGATATGAGTCAAAAGGCGTTTGTTTAATCCTCGCTCCATGGAATTATCCGTTTAACCTCTCTATCCTGCCGCTGATTTATGCTATTGCTGCCGGAAATACCGTATTGCTGAAACCTTCAGAACTGGCGCCGAATACAGCAACTTATATAAATAATATGATATCCAGCCTTTTTCAAAAAGACGAAGTTGTTGTTTTGGAAGGAGATGCATCGCTGGCCGGAAAATTATTATCTCTTCCTTTTAATCATATATATTTTACAGGTAGCCCGCAAATTGGAAAAGTAGTTATGGCTGCAGCAGCTCAACACCTGGCTTCCGTAACCCTGGAATTAGGTGGTAAATCACCTGCTATTATAGAAAAATCAGCACCATTAGCTGCATCCGCTGAAAAATGCGTCTGGGCAAAACATTTTAATAATGGCCAGACCTGTATTGCCCCCGATTATTTAATCATTCAGGAAGAAGTAGCTGAGGCTTTCGTTGAAGCATATCAGAAAAGTATTGAAAAACTATACAATCCTGAGCAAAAGGGTATTATTCATTCACCTGACTATTGCAGGATTATAAACACCAGACATTTTAACCGAATTAAAGACCTTTTTGAAGATGCTGTTTCAAAAGGTGCCAGGGTTCTGGCTGGTGGAGAATTTAATGAAGAAGAACGCTTTATTTCCCCTACCCTCCTCGGAAATGTTTCCAATGATATGAAAATCATGGAAGAGGAAATTTTTGGACCCATAATGCCTCTGATGACCTTTAAGGATTCCCAGGAAGTTATTGATATTATTTATGGCAAACCAAAACCTCTTTCACTTTATATTGCCTCAAAAAATAACGCTTTCATCAATGAAATTATAAGTAATACCTCCTCAGGCGGAACTGTCATTAATGATTATTTACTTGGTTATCTGAATCCGGAACTTCCTTTTGGAGGGGTTAATAACAGTGGTATTGGTAAAGCGATGGGTTTCCATTCCTTTGTAGAATTTTCCAATGAAAGAGGTATTGTAAAAAGGAATTTTGGAACGCTTTCCTTTATTTATCCGCCTTATAATGGATTTAAACAAAAATTAGTTTCGTTTCTGGCATTCAAACTATCCTGAAACCCATGAGGAAAATTCTCATAACAGGAGGTTCCCAGGGTATTGGTCTGGAACTGGCTCATGCTTTTGCAAAAATCGGGGACGACCTTTTTTTAATTGCTAAAGAAGACGGATTACTTCCCGAAATTATTGAAAGACTTAAAAAGGAATATCCTAAGGTTTTTATCCAGGGTCTTGAAATTAATCTGGCGAAGACAGAAAGTGCCCTTATGGTCTATCAGGAAACTTTAAAAGCTAACTTCCTTCCTGATATTTTAATTAATAATGCGGGATTTGGCACCTACGGGTATGTTTGGGAAACGGATCAGGCCAAAGAATTTGAAATGCTTCAGTTAAATGTACTGAATCTTTATCAGATGACCCGATATTTTTTGGCTGATATGGTTAAGCGCAATAGTGGCTGGATTATTAATATCTCCTCCATTTCAGCCTTTCAGCCAAATCCACGTTTAAGTACGTATGGTGCCTCCAAAAGTTTTGTTCTTCAGTTTACCCGTTCTCTTGATTTTGAGTTAAAGGAAGCGGGATTGAATGTTCGGACTATGGCTGTTTGCCCCACACCCGTAGTCAATACTGGTTTTATGCAATTTGCTGGTATGGGAAAATCCAGAACTTTCAAAAACTGGATGGTTGTCACACCCAAAATAGTGGTAAGAGATATTTTTAAAGGAATGAAAAAGGGTAAAAACCTGGTTATTCCAGGTAAAGGATTATCCTTTTTACTTGAAATTATAAAAAGATTACCCGAAGCCTTCGTTATTTGGATGTCTGCTTATTACCTTCGCGAAAACAGAAACTAATGTGATGAAAATAGTCCGGTTTTTACTTTTTGTAACCATTATCCTGGAGAGTGGATTCGCCGTTTTATGTTGGTTTTTTCCCTTTTTTATTAAAAATATTGCTGCTTTACAACCCTTACACAGCGATGAAACACCTCGGATGCTACTGGCAATGTATGGTTCAGCCGCTCTGCTACCTGTCGCTATCTCCGTTTGGGCTCTTCGAGAATCACCAGGTAGTGAACAGCGAAATGGTCTGATTATTTTACTAATTTTTTTTCATACGCTCCTTAGTTTAAGTCAGTTTATTTATAATCCGGATCCCCGGGCGGGTTCTTTACATCTTTTAATAGCTGCTGGATTAAGTTCAGGTTGGAAAAAAGAAAAAGACATGCAGCTATGAGTTTATTTTTGACTTTGTTCATTATAATTACCGCTCTTTTCCTGAGTATGCTCTTTTTGTCCTTTTACTTTCGCATCAAAGTACTAAACAATTACCATATATTGGTGCGACATAAAGTAGCTTTTGAGGCCATGGATATTTTTAATCCCGGGAAGTTGGAAAAAGAAGTCATTCCTAAGTACCCGGACCAGGCACAGGCCATCCGGGATTTTTCACGCTATATCCGTTTAGCTATTAAAATGGCTTCTGTGTTAATCGTTTTAATTACTCTTTTAGGAGCTGTTTTGATGTATTTCAGAGAATAAATCCGATTATGATTAAAGTTGGGGTCATTGGTGCAGGACATTTAGGTAAATTAATTTTAAATCAATTAAATGAATTACCTGAATGGTTTGAAGTTACTGGCTTTTATGATAACGATAAACTTATAGGAACAAAGGAACCTCAATTAAAACAATGGACAGCTTTTGAAGATTATATTTCCCTGATTGAAGCATCCGACGCACTCATACTATCTGTTCCTACTTCCTTTCATTATTTTTATGCCAGACAAGCCCTTTCTTTTGGAAGACATTTATTTATAGAAAAACCTGTAACGGATACCCTTGAAGAAGCACTCCAGTTAAAGGATTATTTGAATCAGTCCAAAGAAACCATTGTTCAAATTGGACATATCGAAAGATTCAATCCAGCCTGGTTAGGTATAAAAGATATCATTACTAATCCCATGTTTATTGAAGTACATCGCTTAGCCCCATTTAATCCGAGGGGAACCGATGTTTCTGTTGTTTTAGATTTGATGATTCATGATTTAGACTTAATTCTACAATTAATTCCTCATGATATTCTCGAAATAAGAGCCAGTGGCGTTGCGATTTTAAGCCCTGAACCCGATATTGCCAACGCAAGAATTGAGTTTTCCAATGGAGCAGTAGCTAATGTAACTGCATCCAGAATTTCTATGAAAAAGATGAGAAAAATGAGGCTGTTTCAGAAAGATAGCTACATCAGTTTAGATTTTTTAAAGCAAAAAAGAGATATCCTGAACCAATCTCTGACTACATCAGAAATAAATATGCCCTCAATGTCAGATTATAATGCTTTAAAAGAAGAATTACGTTCTTTTGCCGAAGCTATATATTATAAAAGAATGCCGGTAGTTTCTATAGACGATGGCATAAAAGCCCTGCAACTGGCTTATCAGATTATTCATCACATGTCTCTACAAAAAAAGAGCAATTAAAAAATTAACCGATACCTTATACGAAGCATCCATTTTTAGCAGGAAATGGAAAAAAATAAAAATCCTATTATATTTACAGGGTGAAAAGTAACATCAAACTTATTGGTATCTATTTCCTTACTGCAATTTACTGCTTGGCTGTTTCTTTTGTCAAAAATGCTTATTTCAAGGACACTCAAACCACAAAATCCTCCCTTTCAAGTGAAAAATATTTCTCAGATCTCAGGTCTGAGCTTTTTAGTCATACGCCCCAGCCTGATAATACTTTAAATAACAAATATAATCTCCCAGACCCTGTTGCTAAAAATAACCTGTTGGACTGCTGGGGATTAATTTATGCCAAATCACCCCTTTATGAAATCAGATTTAAGCAATACATTAAATTATTACCATATATAACAGGCTTTATAAAAATAACTGCTTTTCTTTTTCCTTTCCATTATTACTGGTAGTCTTCCGTTTTATTTGTTTTAATTCAATCTAATGCCTCTTTAGCAGGCAATTCTGTGTTTTTTTAATACATTAAAATGGAAACAAATCTCGGGAATGCCATCATTGGTATCATTTCTGTAATTATCTGTATTGGACCCTTTATTGGTTTATATCTGGCCAGGGTTGGCAAACAAAACAACATATTGAAAACGGTACATCAGCATATCAGCCATCTGAACTGCCAGATTGGAACACACGAATTTTGTGGTGATTTTCTGATTGGTTTAGATGAAAACAAAAGATATGTTCTATTCTATAAACAACAAATAAACGAGGAACCAAAAGTTACCACAATTGATCTGGCAACGGTTTTCTCCATAAAGGTTATAAAAGACAGTAAAAACCTTCAGCAAAATAAAGAAGGTTCCGTATTTATCGAACGAATAGGATTATGTCTTACTTCCGCAAATAAAAAAGAAACGACACTGGAATTCTTCAATGATGCCATAAATATGCAGCTAAACGGAGAATTACAATGTGCTGAAAAATGGTCACAAATCATAAATGACCTGCTATCATCATTTTTTAAAATACTTGAAAACGGGATAATCAAATGATTTGGATTGATCGATATCTGATGCCAGTTTTTTGTCAAAAAAGTTCCATGCGAGAAGTCCGTCATCCGATTGGGGTTCAAGTAAATAAAAAATCAGATTAGCCAAAGGCTGAGCCATATCAACTAAATAATCCCCTTTTTTTGCAATAAAATCGTGTTTTTTAAAGCTGCCCTCAACAGAAGCCATAAAATGACCTTCAAACTTTCTGGGTGACTTATTCCATTTTTCAATATGAAACGATTCGCCGAAGAACATTTGATCTTTTTCGAGCCTGTTAACAATAATGCCTTGTTGCTTCAACAGTTGGATAATAGTATCCATTTCTGCTGGTAAAATGTATCCTCTCGGTAAGGTGGAACTTACGGTATCTTTAAAAGCTGCAAAATAGGTGATGCTATCGTAATAAGTTATTTTACCGGATCTAACTAAGGATGTCGTCCCATCCTCCTTCAGAAATTTTTCATAATCGTAGGTTCTAAAATGATTAAGCGGTTTATCCGCAGGTATCATTTTGAAGCGCACCCCCTTTTTAAGCATTCCAGCTTGATTTTTGACCTTTTCTATAGTAGCTAATTCAGCTTCCTTATTAATTTTTATAATTTCTGATGCATGATCATTACAAAATCTCAAAATTTCAAAAACGAAATGATAGGTACTGTGAATTCGCTGATAAAAGCGTTCATGAGCAAAAGATTCACTTAATATGGCCATTCTGTTTCTAAGGCCAATATGATTTACAATATATCTGGGATGATGATTATAGGTATAAAAATTTTTTAAAGGCCAGCCTTCTCTGGTACTAAAATCGCCAAAAGGTGCCATATTAAGATCATATTTGTCCTTAGCATATTTCGTAATTGCAGGAAGCATTACCTCATTCAGATACTGATAGGGTCCCTTTTCACCTGAAGATAAATAAGACGGAGCCCAGGTAAGGGAATAACCATGCCAGGTTCCGTTTGTCGTATGTAAATCGACTGTAACCTGAGGATCCCATTGATTAAGGATATTTGCAATCAAACCTTTTGTCTCGGGTGCTTCCATTTTTATACCATCTCTGTTCAGATCAAGGCCCTGACCATTTTCGCGGGTTCCCGTTTCCAGGGGACTATTTTCCTGAGAGACCCTTAATCCTTTGGCCATTTTTTCATTTCCATCTATATTATAGATGGGTGCAAAAATAATAATCTGATTATTAAGCAGTTCATTTTTACCACCTACCAGGATATCACGCATGAGCATCATACACACTTCTTTTCCTTCCACTTCTCCCGCATGAATATTCGCCTGAATGTAAATAACCGGTTTTCCGGAAGCCCTTGCCTGTTCGGGATTTGAAACGGCAGGTTTAGCCAGAATCGCCACAGGAATATCTAATCCCATGGGGCTTTTACCCATTTTATCAAGATGAACGTAAGGGCTGAGTATTTGAATTGCATTTAAAAATGCCTGAACATCGGCATAAGCGGATGTTTTCTCAAAATTCGATTTTTCGGGTACCAGCATTAAACTTGCAGGAAATATTGCCTTTTGTTGACCAAAAAGGGAGGCAAATAAAATAGTTAAAAAGAGGGTAAAAAGTGATTTCATTCAGATAAATTATGGATAGGAAAAATGTATAACCTCAGCTACCACAAAAGTACTACCCCCAATATAGATGACATCTTCAGGGGAAGCCTTCCTTTTTGCTGCTTTCAGGGCATTTTTTACGGAAGAATAGGCTTTACCTTTCAGACCGGCAGAAAAAGCCTGATTCTTCAAAGATTCCGCATCTAAACCTCTGGGTAAATCAGGTCTAGCGAAATAATAAGCGGCATCAGGGGGAAGAAGTTTCAGCATATTTGTGATATCCTTATCAGCCACCACACCGATCACTAAATGGTATGTGCTGGCTGGCAAATCGCTGAGTTGTTTCATAGCCAATGCTAATCCATCTGGATTATGGGCACTGTCTGCGATAATAAGCGGGCGGTCTCCTAATTGTTGCCAGCGACCCATGAATCGGGTTAATTTTTTTAAATGTAACAAACCATGAATTACAGCTTCCTTTTCTACTTTAAATGAAGGATAAAGTTTGTCAATGGCACAAAGCGCTGTTCTTATATTTTTAAGCTGATAATCACCCGATATATTCACTTTCAGATGATCATTCCAACGAATCCCATTTCGAAGGACCCTGCAGGTAGTGTAATGAAGGTCAGCCTGTACCTGATGGATCTCAAATATATCTTCTGCATAATAAATTGGTGCCCTGTTTTTTTCTGAGAAAAGAGAAAAAACAGGGCTGGTTTCCGCCTGTTTCTCACCAATGACAACGGGAACATCAGGTTTAATGATACCTGCCTTTTCTGCAGCAATCTGAGGCAGGGTATCCCCAAGAAAAGCAGTATGATCCATTCCAATATTGGTTATGACGCTTAATACGGGTGTAATAACATTTGTGCTATCTAATCGTCCACCCAGGCCAGTTTCAATAACCGCAACATCCACCTTTGATTTTTCGAACCAGGCCAAAGCCATAACCCAGGTAATTTCAAAAAACGAGGGATTAATTTGATCCAGCAATGGTTTAACCTTTTCTGTAAACTCAATAACGAAATTTCTGGAAACCAGCGTTCCATTAATTCTGATTCTCTCTCTGAAATCGACGTAGTGTGGAGAAATGTATAGCCCGGTTTTATAACCCTGTGCTGTAAGCATAGCTGCCATCAGATGAGCTGTAGAACCTTTGCCATTGGTACCTGCAATATGAATGGTAGGGAACCTGTTTACCTCCATTTTCAGACCAGCCAGCAGGTTAAGAATATTTGTTAAATCAGCTCTGAAAGCAATAGAACCAACTCGTTGAAACATGGGTAGTCTCGAAAACAAGAAATCCAGGGTAGCTGCATACCTTTCGGAAACCATAAATTAAATGTTATTGAACCTTAAACGTGTAGGTAATATTACCACACTGCCGTTCTTCACTCCCAGGTTTAAAACGCCATTGTCTGGCATTACTAACCGCAAGATCCCTTAATTTTCCGGATGTTATAGTTGAACCCTGGAGTTGAAATTTAGCTTCAGTGACGTTGCCGTCTTTGTCGAGGCAAATGGCAATAACAACACTTCCGCGATTATTGGAATCATCTTTTAAAGCCGGAGATGAAACGACACCTCTGCCTCCAAGTCCGCCGCCAACCATACCTGTTCCTGTTGATATTCCTTCTTCTACTTTTCCATCTGCATCTCCATCGGCCTGCCCACCTTTTCCTGGCTTACCAGATGATCCTCCTGAACCCTTTTTTATATTTTTAATCAATTCAGCAGCTTCCTGCTCCTCCATTTTTCTGGCTTCCTCCTTTTCTCTGGCGATCCTGACCTTCTCATCTGCCTCTTGTTTTTCTTTCAGTTCTCTCTCTTCTTTTTCTTTTTTTTCCAGTGCCTTCTTTCTGTTTATTTCAAGTTCCTTTTCTGAAATCAGCGGGTCTGTTGACTTAACTTTTTCCTTAGGCTTCACCTCTTCTGCGGGTTTTGGTTCAGGCTCGGGCACTTCGATTTGTTCTTCCGGTGCAGGTTCTTCGGGACCACCTGGTTCAATGGGACCTGTACCTTCGTCCGGATTACCCAGCGCTATTAAAATACCATCCTGACCGGGAGGAGGATCCGGATATTGCAATAGGGGCAGCATTAACAGAATTATTGTTCCCAGATGGAACAAAAAACTGAGAATCATTGCTTTTCTTTTTTCTTTCTTCTCCTTCTCTACATGTAAAGCCTGCATAAATCCATATTTAAAGGCAAAAAATAAATCCTCATTCTACTGGTGCGGTGGCCAATACGCCATTAATTTTAAGTCTTAAAGCCATATCCATAATAGATACAACAAATTCTACCGGTGTTTCTTTTTCAGGCTGTATGACAAAGTTAAAATCTGCCGGCTTTTCACCTGCTTTTTCAAGCAGATAAGCCTCAATTTCGGGTAAAGATTTTAAATTTCCATTTAATTCAAATGATCCAGTTCTGGCTATAAAGACCTCGTCGTATTCCTCCTGACTGGTTGATTTCTTCTGACTTGTTCCAGGTAATTTAAGATTTAAAGCGTTTGGTGCTATGATCGAAGAGGTCAACATAAAGAATATTAACAACAGAAATATAATATCTGTTAAAGAAGACATATTAAATTCAGCAGAAATTTTTGATTTTTTCTTTATGGCCATTGTAACTTAAATTTTTTTAGGTTGTGTCGCTAAAATAGCTTTTACCTTCATTTTTTTAGCTAAAGTCATTATTCTGACTACTTTTTCAAAAGGTGTACCCTTTTCTGCTACGATTGTAACTGTAAAATCGGCATTTTCATCAGTCTCTTCGTACCTTTTCTTTAACTCTATTTCTAATTCTCCCTCTGCCACTTCTGAAGATTCAATTTTGTAAATACCTGTTTGATACAACATGACGGCAATGGAAACCGGAGCTACTGTTTTTGAATCTGATTCAGGTAAATCAACCGCTTCTATTTTCACTAAAGTTGAAGTGAGCATAAAAAAGATGAGCAAAAGAAAGATGATATCCGTAAGGGAAGACATACTGAATTCCGCACTAATCTTGCTTCTTTTTTTTAAAGCCATTTTAAAATTTTTGAGGCTACAAAATTATTCGTGCAACATATCCATAAATTCAGTGGTGGTTCTTTCCATCATATAAATTACTTTATCAACTTTAGAAACCAGCAGGTTATAACCAACAAAGGCGAAAATACCGATGGCCAGTCCAAAAGCGGTAGTGAGCAGTGCCTGATAAATACCTCCGGCGAGCAAAGAGGGTGTTACATTTTGCTGGGAAGCCATGTTATAAAAGGCCAGAATCATACCCGTTACCGTACCAAAAAAACCGACCATTGGTGCTGCTCCTGCAATACTTGCCAGTGACGAAAGATTTTTTTCCAACCTGAAAACCTCCAGATTACCTGCATTTTCCACAGCCGCGTCAATATCTCTTAATGGTTTTCCAATCCGTTGAAGGCCTTTTTCAACAAGTCTTGAAACTGGTGAATCAGTAGCCTGACATAATGATCTTGCCGCCGCAATATTTCCTGCAGCAACATTAGCTCTTATATTATTCATAAAATGCTGGTCTATCTTCCCTGACCTGTTAATGGCACTATACCGTTCAAAGAAAATATAAACCGCTATAATGGAAAGAATCAATAAAACGATATAGATAAAAATACCAATTAGTCCACCAGATATTAAAATATCCATGGCACTTTGAGAAACCATAACCGTTTCTGTATCCCCTGATGTATCTAAGGTTGGGGTTGCTTGTAAAAATAATGACAGCCCTGTTAGGAACATACCTTTTGTTTTTCAAATGTTGAAATAAATTATTTATGTGAAGGTAACGATTTAGAATACGGACTTTGTATGTTTTGACAGATAAATTGTTGCGAAAAGGGATAAAAAAAATATCTGCCTGAAAAATATTATTTTTAGGACTTCATCATCGAAATGTTACAATGTCCGACCATCGATTAAATCTGATTTTACCCTGTTTTAACCCCATCAATGGTTGGGAAATAAGGGTTTGTCAACATCTGGCAAGCCTTCAAAAGCAATTGGATGATTCAGTTATTGAACCCATTTTTATCAATGATGGTAGTGTAAAGGGGGTAGAACAAGCCCATCTTACTTACCTGAAAGAAAAAATACCTCACATTAAAATCATTCAATATCAGGACAACCAAGGTAAAGGCTATGCTGTCAGAGAAGGGTTCAGACAGGCAGATGCTCCCTACATCCTTTTTACAGATATTGATTTCCCTTATCTTGAATCAGACCTTATTCGTTTATACAAAAAACTATGTACGGAAAAAATTGATATCCTGGTAGGTATCAGACAAGCCGATTATTATAAGCAAACACCATGGTACAGAGCCTTTATATCTAAACTGTTAAAACTAATCATTGGCAGGTTTTTGAAGGTAAAAATAACAGACACTCAGGGAGGATTAAAAGGATTTAGCCGAAAAGGACGGGAAATTCTATTAAAAACCACCATAAACCGTTATCTTTTTGATTTGGAAATCATTAAAATAGCCTCTCGTTCAAAAGATATAAAACTGGAATCCATGCCTGTTGAACTGCGCAAGGAGGTCCAGTTTGCCTCTTTAAACTGGGTAATTTTAAAAAGAGAATTTTTTAATCTATTAAAAATATTTTTTTCAAAAAATACCTAGCGTGCTATAACCTTATTACAGGAATGCTTTGTATTTTTGTCTGCAGCGAAATTTCGCTCATTTTAAAACGAATGAATAAAACTGATGGGGATGACAAAAAGAATAAGAAAAGCAGCCGTGTTGGGTTCCGGCGTTATGGGCTCTGGTATTGCCTGCCATCTTGCTAATATTGGCGTTGAAGTCTTACTATTGGACATTGTTCCGAATAACCTGACCGACGAAGAAAAAAAGTTACCAAAAGCAAGGAATAAAATAGTTGATCAGGCGCTTTTGGCGGCCATCAAATCAAAACCCGCTTCTTTATACGACAGTTCCTTCGCGAACAGGATTAAAACCGGAAATTTTGAGGATGATTTTCAAAAAATTTCTGATTGCGACTGGATTATTGAGGTGGTGGTTGAGCGACTGGATATAAAAAAAGAGATTTTTACTAAAGTAGATGCTTTCCGGCGTTCAGGCTCATTGATCACTAGTAATACATCCGGCATTCCCATCCATCTGATGAGTGAAGGACGCTCAGAAGACTTTAAAAAACACTTTTGTGGCACCCATTTTTTTAATCCTCCCCGGTATTTAAGACTATTGGAGGTAATTCCTTCCGCTGATACATTGCCGGAAGTTATTGACTTCTTTATGCATTATGGCGATCATTATTTAGGGAAAACTACTGTTTTGTGCAAAGATACCCCTGCCTTTATTGGTAACAGAATTGGGGTATTCGCTATGGCAAAGGTTTTTCAACTGACTTCGAAGTATAATCTGCGCATTGAAGAAGTAGATGCTTTAACAGGTCCTGCCATAGGAAGACCCAAAACAGGTACTTTCCGTCTAGGTGATTTGGTAGGACATGATACCTCAGGTAATGTCATCCGCGGATTAAAAGCCAATTGTAAAGATGATGAGCAGGTATCCTCCTTTGAGGTGCCACCCTATCTGGAATTTTTACTTGAAAATAAATATCTTGGTAATAAATCAGGTCAAGGTTTTTACAAAAAAACAAATGAAAAAGATGAAAAGGGAAAACCCGTTATTCTTGCCCTAAATTTAAATACCCTGACCTATGAACCAAGCGTTCGGCCCGATATTCCGAGTTTAAAAGCAGCAAAACAAATGGATGACCTTCCAAGGAGAATTCGTCATTTCTTTGATGCTTCTGATAATGGGGCCGCCTTGATTAAAGAATCTTTGGTTTCGCTGTTCTCCTATGCCAGCAACAGGATTCCGGAAATTGCTGACAGTTTTTTTCGAATTGATGATGCCATCAGAGCTGGTTTCGCCTGGGAATTAGGACCTTTTGAATATTGGGATATAATAGGACTTGAAAAAGGAGTTCAATTAATCCGGGACGCAGGTGAAAAAGTACCATCCTGGATAAATGAGATGATTACCCTGGGTTTTACTTCCTTTTACTCAAAAAAAGAAGGAAAAAAACTTTATTATGATCCCCAATCAAAAAGTTATCAATCGATTCCCGGCCAGGATAGCCTCATTATCCTGGATAATTTCAGAAGTCAGACGCCTGTTCACAAAACCGCTGAAACCATCCTGCATGATATCGGAGAAGGTGTTTTATGTTTAGAATTCACAAGTCCCCATAATTCCATTGGAGAAGGTGTGTTAAGGGGTATTCAGGAATCTATACAATTAGCAGAGGACGGTGGCTGGAATGGATTAGTCATTGGCAACCAGGCAACTAATTTTTCTGTGGGAGCCAATCTTATGATGATCGGTATGCTGGCCTATCAACAGGATTATGATCAGTTGAATATGGCCGTTGATGCTTTTCAGCAAACCACCATGCGCTGCAGATATTCTGCCATTCCCGTGGTTGCAGCTACCCAGGGATATGTTTTTGGCGGTGGATGTGAAATATTGATGCATTGTGATGCCGGCGTTATCAGTGCTGAATCTTATATTGGTCTGGTTGAAGCAGGTATTGGTCTTCTTCCTGGAGGAGGAGGCACAAAAGAATATGCCCTCCGAGCTTCCGATCTGTTTTTTGAAGGGGATGTTCAGATTCCAACCCTGATTGAAAAATTTAAGGCTATTGCAATGGCATCTGTTGCAACCAGTGCTCATGAGGGATTCCGCAATGGTAGTTTGATAAAAGGTCGTGATGAGGTAGTACTTAACAAGGACAGGGCTATTGCCTATGCCAGGCAAAAGGTTTTGCAACTGGCCCGAAATTATACCCAACCCATAAAACGCGAAGATATTACGGTATTGGGTAGAACTGGATTAGCGCCTTTATACCTGGCGGCTAATGAACTAAAATTAGGACATTTTGCCTCCGAGCATGACATAAAAATAGCAAGAAAAATTGCTTTCGTTTTATGTGGTGGCGACCTGTCCGGTACTCAGCAGGTAAGTGAGCAATATTTGCTTGATGTTGAAAGGGAAGCATTCCTCTCCTTATGTGGTGAGCAAAAAACACAGGAAAGAATTCAATACATGCTTCAGCATAATAAACCACTCAGAAATTAAACTACTCATTACAAAAAAAATCTTATGGAAGCATACATTATAAAAGCTTACAGATCTGCTGTTGGCAAATCAAAAAAAGGAAGTTTTAAAAATTTCAGGTCTGATGATATTGCGGTAAAGGTCATTCAGCATTTAATGGCACAAGTGCCCGAGCTTGATCCAAATACCATTGATGATGTGATTGTGGGTTGTGCAAATCCAGAGGGAGAACAAGGATTTCAAATCGGAAGACAAATTTCAATGCGAGCCCTGGGTATTCCCGTTCCCGGTGTTACGGTCAACAGATATTGTGCCTCAGGATTAGAATCGATTTCGATGGCAGTAGCCAAAATACGCGCGGGTATGGGTCACCTTTTTATTGCAGGTGGTACTGAAAGCATGAGTCAGATACCAATGACGGGGTACAAGCTGGCCCCCAATTATAGTGTGGCCAGTCAAACACCTGATTATCTTACCGGCATGGGAATAACAGCTGAGGCAGTAGCAAAAAAATATGGTATAAGCAGAGAGGAAGCTGATACTTTTTCTGTAAACTCCCACCAAAAAGCAGCAAAAGCTATTCAGGATGGTAAATTTAAAGGTGAAATCGTACCTATTGAAGTAACAGAAGTGAGTGTGAAAAATAATAAAAGAGTAGAAAACACAACCATTGTGGAGATAGATGAGGGGGTTAGACCAGATACCTCTTTGGCTTCCCTAGCTGCATTAAAGCCTGTTTTTGATACTAAAGGCATCATAACTGCTGGAAATGCTTCCCAAACTTCTGATGGTGCAGCTTTTGTATTGATTGCCAGTGAGGAAATGGTGAAATTATTTAACTGGCAACCCATAGCCAGAATGGTTTCCTGTTCCGTGGGGGGCGTTGACCCACTTTTTATGGGTATGGGACCTTGCGCTGCTATTCCAAAGGCTTTGAAAGCGGGAGGCCTGACACTGGCCGACATTGACCTTGTAGAGTTAAATGAAGCTTTTGCCGCACAGGCACTGGCAGTTATTAAAGAAGGTTGCCTGAATCCAGAAACGGTAAATGTAAATGGTGGTGCTGTGGCATTGGGACATCCGCTGGGTTGCACTGGCGCCAAATTAACAACCCAGTTAATTAATGAACTGGGCAGACAAAACAAAAAGTATGGTATGGTCACCGCCTGTGTAGGTGGAGGCCAGGGTATTGCCGGTATTTACGAAAAATTATGATGCAGATTTTATGAAAGTTCAATAAAAAAGAGGCTGTCAAGAAAGAAAGGAAGCCTCTTTTTTATGGTTCGTTAAAAAAAAGGCTGTATATTTCAATTCAAACAATTTGGCTATCTTGAAAATATAGTAGGAGTTTTAAAATAAGGAAACCAAAAACCTACTAAATTGATTAAAATCATAACGATTGAAAAAAAATAAAGACCTAATAAGGCCCCTATGGCAATATGCATCAATATAATACTTACTATCCAAGTTTTTCTTAAATTTTTAACACTTACACCAATAGGAAAAAGAAGTTCTAACCATACTGTTGAAATGCCTAAAAATGTAATAATAAATGGATAATTGACCCATAATTCCGGATTAATTAAACTTGCTTGATTATAACTATTCAACGCTTTCCAAATAGCTTCGCCATTCCACCAGGTAGGTCCTAATGCTTTAGATAACCCAGAGAAAAAATAAGCTAAACACCAATGTATTTGAAATAACCTTAAAAAAATGCCATGATCAAAATTTTCAGGATTTGATTTCTTCAAAAAATAATTATCTAAACTATGATATTTTCCAACTGGAAAAATCAACAAATAGAATAAGCATATCGTCGTCATAAAATCAACTCCATAAATAAAAATATTAATAGATTGCATCAAAACTAAATGCGTCAATAATGCTATTGCAGCTGAAATTTTTGACATTAATCCCAAAGCCAAAGAAATAAGTGATATGATGTAAATTATGGCTATAGTGTTCGCAACTGTTTGAAAGCCCAGGGCTGCATATTTATTAATTAATTGATGTATATCATATATTGTTGGCATTAAATTGTCTATGTTTGCATCCATTATATCTGGATTTACAATAGCATTTTGACCCCAAAATGTGTAAAAATCAGGAAGAATGGATAAAAAATGAAATAGAAAAATGAGACTTCCATATATTCTGAAAGAAGAAATCCAAATAGGATTAGTAAAACCTATTTTATAAACAAAGATATTTAATATCCTATTTACCAATGGCATAAACAAATTTCTTTACAGGTAAAAGTTCGTAATTTAGCTCAGCTCCATTTTTCAAATCCACTAATTTAGGGAGTTCCAAAATATAATATCCTGTAAGAACACTATCACAATCAACCTCTTTACCTCTCATAGCAAAAGCAGATACATTTTTAAGAACTAAATCAAGGTAATCTTCCAACATACCGTCCACCTGATTGGCTATTCGATTTTCAGGAAACTGATATTTTAAATAATCGATATATAAACTTCTCAGACTTCCATATCTATTTTCTGCTTCTAAAGAGTTGAATTCAGGATTTGAAGTTTTTCCACAGTATTCATTGATAACAAAACCTGTACTCCTGACATTAAATCCAAAAAAACCATATCCCGTCTCTATCCCTGTATACTTTCCATAAATTTGGAAAAATGAATTACGAATTATTTTACCACATAGAAAATCAAAATAGTTGCTTTTTTTGTTGAAAAAGTCCAAATAGGTTTCTCTTGTCATGACTGAATTATTAATTATTAATATTCCAACATGCAAATACAAAAACAAAAGCAAGAACAATTTTTTCATTTCAAAAAATAGCTAAAGTTCCTATTTTAAAGCGATACAAAGAGAAATAAAATGAGCAGTTAAAGAATAAACTCATTAAATCCTTAACTGCTCATTTTAAGTAAATGAAATACTCATTGACTTTTTTACAAATTATTTGATGATTCAATTTAGTTCATATCTCCATATTTCCCTAAAATGACGTTTAACCTTGCTAAACTGGCATTTGAAGTTGTAGGAGTTTCTGGCTCCTTGGGATCCTCGGGATCCTTGGGATCCTCGGGATCTGTTGGCTTTTCTGGTTTATTATCATAATGAATTGCTTTTTCATCAATTGCCCTTACAGCTGCCTTTTTATCAACAACCCAATTAGGATTTTTTCCTTTTTTCCCATTTAAGGGAACCGGTTTCAATGTGAGTTCTCTTGCATTATTAACATCTTTAATACCATAGGTTGCCTTTAGTATTGATACAATCTCTCTTTTTTCAGATTCTTGAATCCTTGCAGTGAAAGAAACATTGTAAGTAAACTTACCCAACCTAGTTACACCTTGTCCAGGATTTGTGGTAAAGGAAATGAAAATAAGAGAGGCAAAAAGGATAGTTGGTAAACTGAATTTACTCATAATTTCAATTTTTTTTTTTAAGGAATAAAAAAGTATCATGCTAAAATACTAAAAAAATTTGATTTAAAAAATTTAATCTAAAAAAGCAATAAAAAGTGGATAATTAATTGAATAGGTTTTTCTATCGTACTCAAATTTTACTATTTGTATTGGAGAAGTCATTGGAAAATGCATAAATTGTTAATTTATCCTACCTATTGTAAATATTGAAATGCTTTGATAATAATAATTATTGAACAAAAAAAGAATCCCCGACTCTTCTGTATCGGGGATTCCTTTTTTATTTATGGGCTAAAACCAGATTTATCTTATAATCGTTACATCTCCCTTTTCAATTTTTCCATTAGGGACATTTAATCTGAGAATAAAGTAATAAGTGCCATCAGGGAGGGGTTGATTCATGGAATTCACCCCTTTCCATTCATTTTTGTAAGGTCTTTGAGTAAATACAATATCTCCCCATCGATTGAAAACAATGAGTTCCGCATCTGGATAGTCAGCTGGAAATTCATCTAAAATTTCAAAAGCAAGGGCATCATTTTTTCCGTCATCATTGGGTGTAATGGTATTTGGTATTATTGGCAGAGGTGCTTCAGGGTCGAAAGCAATGGTTACACGTACTGCTGCCGTATCACACAAGGTTGGGCAGGCATTATTACATAAGCGATATGTAAAATTATCATCTCCGCTGCCACCAGGTTTTACCTTGTAATTTATATTTCCACCAACAACTGAATCAATCAGTCCTTTAATTGGCTGATTCAGAATTGCTAATTTATAACCACCCAGTTTACTAACCTGATCATTTTGAACAGCTACCAAAACTCCTTTTCTGATACCTGTAGGTATGGAAAGTAAATCATCGGCGGCGATTGGATTAGTCTCTCGGGTTATCGTCACAGAATCTGTACTATACCCCTCACAATTGGATGTTGAAATGGTCCAGACAAATTTATTCTGTCCCAGCTTTAATCCAAATGCAAAACTGTTTGCCTGGTCTGGTAGCTCAACCTGAGGTCCGCCTGATACAGTCCATTTTCCTGTATTCAAGGAAGAAAGTTTAGCATTCAGATTTATATTTTCATTACAACTTATCGTATCAACCCCAGCATTTGCCAAAGGCAAAGCCGGATCAAGGATAATGACCACCGTATCCTTGGATTTACATCCGGAGAAGGAATTTACAATATCCAGCGTATAAGTACCAACTTGCTTTACCTGTCCGTTCAACTGCGTATTATTCGTAACAGAATCTTTACCTGACAAGGTTTTCCAGAGATATTTAAATGTTGCTCCTTCACTTGTTCCTTTTGTGTCAATGGTTGTGAATTTCCCGGGACAGCCTAATGATTGCGGGGAAACCAGATTAACAAGCGGTAATTGAGTGGAATCAGGAACCCTGATCTTGGCACTGCCTGTACAACCATTCCGCTTATCTTTAATTTCCAAAGCATAATTTCCGGACTTATTGATTTTTACCAAATAAGCATCAGTGGTCAACTGAATAGCATTCAATTGATTATCAAGAGGTAACCAGGAGACCTGGTAATCTGAACCAACAGAAGATCCATTTTGTCCACTGATTTCAACTATGGGATTATTACAGGTGATTGGGCCGGAAAGGGTAACAAATGCATCGGGCAATCGCTTGTTTTCCGTAATAATAATAGAATCCGTCGATTTACAGCCGGTAAGATTATTGGTTGCAATTAATTGATAGGTACCGGCAGATTTCACCTTATATATGAGATTTGAATCCAACTTCAGGGGATCCCCTTTAGCATCCACCCAGGCATAAGAATCTCTGGCTGAATTATTATTTGTAGTCATTGCTCTCAATTCAAGCGAATCCCGAGCACAGGTAATCTGCGTTTCATTAAAGATAATTTTAGCCTCTGGGGCTAATTTATCTATCCCGACAAGTACATCAATACCTCCTTCGCACAAAGTTACCTTATTTTTCACCTGTAAAACATAAGTGCCAATTGTTGCCACTTTGGGATTTGGTGAATCAAACCCTGATGCAATGGTGCCATCTAGTGTTAACCAATTATAGGAGTAATCAGCGGCGGGTGAAACCGAAACGGAAATATTTCCCTGAGGGAATTTGCAGGTGATTTTAGGATCTGCAATCAGGTTTACCTTTGGGGAATCCAATTGGGAGATTATGTTGACGGAGTCAATACCCTCACAAAAATTTATTTTATTAAAGGCTTTGAATGAAAACATACCGCCCGCCTTAGCTTCTATGCTTAGGGTATCTTTTGCCACCTGATTTCCATTCAAATACCAGAAAAATTGTAAATCCTGGTTTTCGGTATCTGCTACCCCATCCATCAGTATTTTAGGTTCCTTACACGTTAGGGTATCTCCATATTTAATTATATCAGCCTGAACAAGCTCTCTGATATCCCGAAGTAAGGTGCTGTCTGTGAGTACACACCCCGTTACCAGATTCGTTGTTTTTAAGGTATATACCCCTGTTTTTTCTACCTTAGGTTTTTGAATCGTATCCTGACCCAATGGCAAAATACCCCCGTTAGTAGCCGTCCATTTTATGCTAAATTTATCTCTTTGTGAATTAAACTGAGTATTTAAGGTAGCTTTTGTTTCCAGACAAGTCCAGGAAGTGGTATCTGCCAGCGTAAACCGGGCAAAGTCTGCATTGGGTATCACGCTTATGGTATCCCGGGTAGAACAACCCGATGTAAGATCACGAACTAATACCGTGTAAGTACCTAGTTGATTTACCTGAACCACCTGGTTTAATCCCAGGAATGCGCCACCCAGGGTTTCCCATAAATAATCAAGGGTATTAGGATGCGGTTGTGTAGCAGCTTTTAAAGTAATGGATTCACCTTTACAACCCGTTTCGATATCATTACCCGCACTGACCACCGGTTTCAGGATATTATTGGTCACTGTTACGGTATCTGTACTGGAACAAAGATTCCTGGTATTTCTTACTGTAATGATATAAGTACCGCCAAAGGCGACCGTTGGCGTATCTAATTTTTCCTGTCCTGAACTTAAAATGCCCCCATTAACGGCTTTCCAGGATACGGTCAGGGAATCCCCCTTTATAAAAATGGGCACACCAATGGTAGAATTAGGTGCATTACAGGTTAATTTTTTATCCTGACCTGCATCAGCTTTATAAAATGGAATAGATGTAATGACAATCGTATCTTTAGCAATACAACCAATGGCATTTTCAACCTGATATACATAAAGACCAGGTTCAGTAACGGTAATGACTGATTGTTCATTATTTCCCTCA
>Ga0172372_10000355_pt1 | contig 71141 bp, 61 predicted proteins | sample LakKiv5m_2_FD_114544 | JGI IMG/M metagenome (GOLD analysis project Ga0172372, IMG submission 114544) | Freshwater microbial communities from Kabuno Bay, South-Kivu, Congo - kab_092012_9.5m | ecosystem: Environmental > Aquatic > Freshwater > Lake | place: Democratic Republic of the Congo...
ACATCCCGGACTGGAACTGGACTCTGTTGATCGGCATGGCATCGACTCCGTTGGGCAACGCAGTCAGATTACGGGGTCGGTAGCTCACCAGATGAGCCAGCTGAGCTTCATGCCGAATCAGGAAAGAGCTTGCTACCCGTGAAATATCCGGCGCTGGGTTTGGGATGCGGGTGCTGCAGCTGGCCAGCTTCAATTTGGATACTGCCTTGGCTTGGCGTATAAGCGGCAAGTCTACCTCAGACACCGATCGCAAACAGAACCCTATATTCTGGTTGTCTCTGACCTACCGTTACTGATGTGCGTGAGGAATCGCAATGCATAGACTGCATCGGAACAAGCCAGTGGGTGCCGCTGCGTTGGTCCTGCTCGCGACCTTGTGGGCGATGGGCCCTGTGTGGGCTCAGAAGTCCACCCGCTTTGACGACTGGATCAGCGTGTGCACAGAGCGCGATGGAGTTGAACGCTGCGAGATCCGACAGGTGTTGAGCGTCGATGGTAAAGACGGAAAAACCCCCATCATGGTCGCTACGGTGGCCAAGATGTCAGCGGGCAAACTGGCGTTGCAACTGGTTTTGCCCCTGGGCATTGATGTTCGCCCCGGCGTGGTCATGGCGATTGATGAAAAGACGGAGCGTCCCGCTCCTGTGCTGACCTGTTTGCAGTCCGGTTGTGTCAGTGTTGTCGAGTTAGATGACGCTTTTGGGTCCGAACTGCGTGCAGGCCGAAAGATGAAAGTCGGGTTCAGACCGTTCAACACCGATCAGACTGCGGTGGTGGAACTTTCTCTGGCGGGCTACAGCAACGCCATCCAAACCATCAGGTAGTCCTCCGGTTGTGGGGGTGGGGGCCGCCGCGGGACCCTCACAATCCAAACGCCGCTGCACTCTCGCTGTGCGGCTCACCCAGCGCAAGTGGCCCAACCTGCTGGCCCGGGTGGTTCAGACCGTCAGGCGTCGCGCCCTTGCGGTGACCGGCCAGCGCTCCACCGCGCGCCCATCGCGCACGGCCCAGACCTCGCTGTGCAGCGCCATGGTCGGGCAGATGTGGCGTGGCAGGCCGTACAGCACGTCGCCGACCTTGTACTGGTCGGCCCGCGCGCTCTGCAGCACCAGATGTTCCTCGCTGTGGACGACGGCCTGCGCGTTCTCCAGCCCGAAGATCTGCACCCGCGGGTGCACCATTTCCGAGCCCACCGCCTTGTGTCCCAGGTCCAGGCAGATCCGGTCGGGCGTGGGCTTGCTGATCACCCGCGTCAGCAGGACGGCGGCATTCCACATCCGGTGCGAAGGACAGACCTGTTCCTGGCCGAAGTCCCACAGCGCGGTCGTGCCGGCCCCCACCTCGACGTCGATGCCGGGGGTGCGCGCGAGGATGGCGAAGGTGGGCGTGCCGCTGGCGATCACGCGCTGCACCGGCAGGCCGCGCGCCAGCAAGGCCTGCCGCATCGCCCACAGGGGGGCGAAGGTCTCGTTCACCTGCGCCTCGAGCACGGTGTCGTCGGCGTCGCGCAGATGGCCGTCGTAGGCGTGCAGCCCGCCCGGGGTGATGCCGGGCGTCCGGCACAACTGCGCGTACAGCGCCTGCGCCGCCTCGCCGGGCACGATGCCGGTGCGGTTCATGCCGACATTCACGTCGACATACAGCGTCAAGGGGGTGCCGGCGGCCTGCACCGCGGCGCCGATGGCGCGCAGGTTCTCCGGATCGTCGACGATCGCCGCCCAGGTCACGGCCGGGTAGGCCTTCATCAGCGCCACCAGCCGGGCGATGCCCGGCCCGTTGGGCTGGTGGGCCAGCAGGATGTCCGGCCCGCCGGCCTGCGCCGTCATCTCGGCCTCGGCGATGGTCGAGACCTTGAACTTGCGGATGCCGAGCGCGAGCTTCATCGCGACGATGGGTGCGAGCTTGTGCGTCTTGACATGTGGCCGCAGCTTCTGCGGCGCCGCGCCGACGAGTTCGATCATCCGTCGCAGGTTGTGCTCGACGCGGTCGGGGTAGACCAGGATCGTGGGCGAGGCGATTTCATCGGCATTGGCGATCGCATGCCAGGGCTTGGGGGACGTCATGGGGTCGTGTCCTGTGGTGTGGGAGGGGGTGATCAAGGGGAGTGCATCCGCGCTGGACCGGCCTGTCATGGCCGATCACCACGCACTCCATCCGCCGTCGACCACCAGGTTCTGCCCGGTGATCCAGCGGCCGGCGGGCGAGGCGAACAGCGCGATCGCGCCGCGCAGGTCCTCGGGCACACCCAGGCGTCCCAGGGGCACCTGCTGGCGGAAGCGCTCGCGCGTGACCGGATCGATCGTCGGTTTGGGGATCTGCCCCGGGCTGATGCAGTTGACGGTGATGTCGTGCGACGCCCACTCGCAGGCCAGGGCACGCGTCAGGTTCAGGATCGCACCCTTGGCGGCATGGTAGGACTGGGACGAGCGGCGAAAGCCCGGGTCGTACAGGCGTGGGTCGCTGCCCAGGCTGGCATGGATCGAGCCGACCGTGACGATGGCACCGCCATGGCCGCAGGCGATCATCGTGCGCGCAGCCGCCTGCGCGCACACCAGCGTCGTCGAGACGTTCTTGCGCAGCGTGGCCTCCAGATCGTCGCGGCGGATGTCCGGCGCCATCTCGCTGCCCTGGCCGCCGCCTGCATTGCACAGCATCAGGTCCAGACGGCCGTGCTGCGCCTGCAGGCCCCGCACCAGGGCGTCGACTGCCGTCTCGTCGGCGGCGTCGAGCGCTGCGGCGTCGGCCGCCAGGCCCTGCGCGCGCAGGGCCTGTGCAGCCTCCTCGACGACCTCGCCGCGTCGCCCGGCCAGCACCACGTGCATGCCCAGTTCGGCCAGTGCGCGGGCCATCGACAGGCCGAGATGCGTGCCGCCGCCGGTGACCACGCCGACGCGTCCGCGCAGGTCCAGCCAGTCGGGCAGGCGGTGAGGACCGGGCGGTGTCATCGGGAGGCGTCCAGCCGGGCGTCGATGCTCAGGCGGCGCGCAGGACGCGTCCCGGCCGGGCTTCGGTGAGTTCGCCCTCTTCGAGTACCGCCACCCCGTTGACCCAGACATGGCGCACGCCGACGGCCTGCTGCGCCGGCCGCAGGTAGGTGGCGCGGTCCGCGACCTCGTCAGGGTCGAACAGCGTCAGGTCGGCAGCCTGTCCGACGGCGATGCATCCGCGGTCGGTCAGGCGCAGGCGCTGCGCCACCTGACCGCTCATCTTGGCCACTGCCGTGGCGAGGTCGAGGTCGCCGCGCTCGCGCACGTAGCGCCCGAGCACGCGCACGCTGGCGCCGAAGTTGCGCGGATGGGGACGCCGCCCGCCCTGGTCGAAGCACATCGCCGACCCGTCAGAGCCCATCACGCAGTGGGGGTGGGTCAGGAAGGTCAGCATGTCGGCCTCGGTGCGGTAGAAGAGGACGACCATCACCCGGTTGCCGCCCTCGCGGCACAGCAGCAGCACCAGCCGGCCAGGGGAGATGCCCGCCTGCGTGGCGGCCTGTTCCAGCGTCTGGCCTTCGGTCGTGCCGAGCAGGCCGTCGGTGCGTGCGAGGACGAAGCGGTCCCACAGCCAGGGGATGCGCTGGGCCGACCAGCCCTGCACCAGGTCGGCTTCGGCGCGCGCCAGCGTGGCCTCGTCCTGCAGCCGGGCGCGCATCGCCGCCACGCCGCCTTCGACCACCCAGGGGGGCAGGTATTGCGTCAGTGCCGAGCTCGACGCGTCGTAGGGGTAGACGTCGAAGCCGGCGTCCAGCCCCTGCGCCAGCGCGGCGTCGAAGTGAGCCGTCCAGCGCCCGGCAGTGCCCCAGTCGGCCGGGGTGTTGATCGCAGCATGCGAATACTGCACGCGCACGCCCGTCTCGCGCCCGAGGTGCAGGGCTTCGTTCAGCGGGCCCAGACGGTGGTCGGCGCCCGTGGGGTCGCGGTCGCGCGCATGTGTCGCGTACATCCGGCCGCGCCTGTGCAGCACCCGACACAGCGCCACCAGCTCCGAGGTGGGGGCATAGCGCGAGGGCACGTAGGTCAGCCCCGTGGTCATGCCGAAGGCGCCCTGATCGAGCATGCGGTCCAGCAGCGCGCACAAGGCCTGCAGCTGCGCGTCATCGGGTTCGGCCGTGTCCACCCCCATGACCGCGATGCGCAGCGCGCCATGGCCCACCAGCGGCGCAGAGTTCATCGCCAGGCCCCGCTGCTCGGCGACCTGGCGGTAGCCCTCCAGGTCGGTCCAGGCCAGGGTCTGGGCATCGTCACCCAGCCCGGCCATCAGGTCCTGGTGCAATTCCAGCCGGGCCGGATCGATCGGAAAGGGCGAGAAACCGCAGTTGCCCGTGACATCGGTCGTCACGCCCTGCGACACCTTGCTCTGCGCCCGGCCGTCCAGCAGCAGGCTCATGTCGGAGTGGGTGTGGATGTCGATCAGCCCGGGCGTGGCGACCAGGCCGCGCGCGTCGACGACCCGGCTCGCCGAGGCGGCGAGCCCCCGGCCGACAGCCACGATCCGCCCGCCTGCCAGGCCGATGTCGGCCTCGCGTGGTGCGCTGCCGGTGCCATCGACCACCAGCGCCCCCTTGACCAGCACATCCATCGGCTCACCCCGCAACCATCGGACGACCCGTTGTGCTGCCCGGAGGGCAGCGGCGCCCGGGGTCGCCGGTGCAACGGATTATGGAAGTGCTGCAGGCTGGAGGCTGCGTGCCCGCGTTTCGCGGCACGCAACGCCTGCGCACCGATGCCGGGTGCCTGAGGGCCGCCCGGCGCGACGCAGCGCATCGGTCTGTCGTCGTCTTCTCGACCCCCGCGGACCGGCCATCCAATGTCCGGTCCCGGGCGGGCGCCGCGATGTCAGCCGCCGTGACCCTTGATGTAGGTCTCGAGGTAGCTGACCTGCTGGCCGAGCTGGTGGATCATGTCCTTGACGATGTCACCGATCGAGATCACGCCGATCAGCTTGCCGCCGTCGACCACCGGCAGGTGGCGGAAGTTGCGGCTGGCCATCAAGCCCATGCAGGCCTCGAGCGGGTCGCCGGGTTTGACCGTCATCGGGTCGCGGGTCATGATGTCCGCCACAGGCGTGACGCGGGCGTCCCGTCCTTCGAGCAGCACGCGGATGGCGCAATCGCCCTGGGTGATGATGCCGGTCAGTCGGCCGTCGTCGATGACCAGCACCGATCGCACGCGATGGGCCTTCATCAGTTCGAGCGCCCGTTGCACGGGGGCGTCCGACGTCACGCTGATCAACTGGCTGGGCTTCTGAGCGAGGCAGGTCTTGACGGTGGTCATGCGAATCTCCGGAAGGCGGATCGGACTGTACGTCACGCTGGCGTGACGTCAAGCGGGTCGGACGCGTTGCGGTGGCGGCATCCGATCGTTCGCCGGCGATCGCTTGGCGTGCAGGCGCAAATGAAAATGCCGCAGGCCTGGCTGCGGCATCTCGATGTGTGGTGGCGCTTCAGGGATTCGAACCCCGGACCTGCGGATTATGATTCCGTCGCTCTAACCGGCTGAGCTAAAGCGCCAAGAGCCCGCTAGTATAGCGGCTCGCGAACGAGACATCGTGCGCCCGCGCCGGCCGGTGAGATGCCGAGGACAAGCCGGCCGTAGCCGGGGGATTCTCGGCCCGCCGTCTGTCCGTCCTCCTTATCCAGCGCTTGCAGCACGCCCAGACGGATGTTCAGTTTCTTCCGCAAACGCGGCCCGGCGGCACCGCCGGGACCGGCCCCCGAGTCCGCCTCGGCTGTTCGAGCGCCGGCGCTGCCGGCGGCGTCCTCGGCTCAGGCTCCCGCTTCGGCTGAGTTGGCCGGCGCGCAGCGCCCGACCGGAGAGCCGCCACCGGTCCGCGCCGGGTGGCTCGATCGCCTGCGCACCGGCTTGCGCAAGACCGGCCAGGGTCTTGCGCAGGTCTTCACCGGCACCCGCATCGACGAGTCGCTGTACGAGGAACTCGAGTCGGCCCTGCTGATGGCCGACACCGGCCTGCCCGCCACCGAGCACCTGCTGGCCGACCTGAAGCGCCGCGTCAAGGAGGCCAAGGCCACGGACCCGACAGCCGTGAAGGCGCTGCTGGCCGACGCGCTGGCCGAGCTGCTGGCACCGCTGCAGCGGCCACTGGAGATCGGCGCGCACGCGCCCACGGTCTTCATGGTGGTGGGCGTCAACGGTGCCGGCAAGACCACGAGCATCGGCAAACTCACGCACCACCTCGCGCAGGACGGGCAGAAGGTGCTGCTGGCCGCGGCCGACACCTTCCGCGCCGCGGCGCGCGAGCAGCTGGCTGTCTGGGGCGACCGCAACCGCGTGGACATCGTCAGCCAGCAGGGCGGTGATCCGGCGGCCGTGAGCTTCGACGCCGTGACGGCGGGTCGGGCGCGCGGTTGCGATGTGGTGATCGCCGACACCGCGGGCCGCCTGCCCACGCAGGCGCACCTGATGGAGGAGCTGAAGAAGATCCGGCGCACCATCACCAAGGCGCAGGCGGGCGCGCCGCATGAGGTGTTGCTGGTCGTCGACGGCAACACCGGCCAGAACGCGTTGGCGCAGGTGCAGGCCTTCGACGCGGCGGTGCACCTGACCGGGCTCGTCGTCACCAAGCTCGACGGCACGGCCAAGGGCGGCGTGCTGGCCGCGATCGCGCGCTGGTGCGCGACGCAGCAGCGGCCGATCGCCGTCCACTTCATCGGCGTTGGCGAGCAGCTCGAGGACCTGCAGCCCTTCGACGCGCGCGAGTTCGCGCAGGCGCTGCTGCAGTAGGCGCCGGAGCCCTCGCAGCGGAGGGCCGGTCGACGGGTGTTGTCCCGCAGGTGGCGCGGGGAGGGCGCCGATCAGGCAGGGTGTTGGCGGTGACCTGCCGTTCAGCGCGGCATCCCGGGCATGCCAGGGAAGGCGCCGCCCATGCGCCGCATCATCTTCATCAGGCCCCCGCCCTTCATCTTCTTCATCATGTCGCGCATCTGCTCGAACTGGTTGAGCATGCGGTTGACGTCCTGCACCTGCACGCCGGCGCCGGTGGCGATGCGGCGCTTGCGCGAAGCCTTGATCATCTCGGGCTTGCGCCGCTCCAGCGGGGTCATCGAGCAGATGATGCCCTCCATGCGGCGCACGTCGCGCTCGGCGCGGCCGAGGTCGGCGCCGGCGGCGCGCGCGGTGAGCTGCGAGGGCAGCTTGTCCATCAGGCCGGAGAGGCCGCCCATCTTCTTCATCTGCGAGATCTGCGCCAGGAAGTCGTTCAGGTCGAAGGCGTCACCGCTCTTGACCTTGGCCGCGAGCTTCTGCGCGGCGTCGAGGTCGACGCCCTTCTGCACCTCCTCGACCAGGGCGACGATGTCGCCCATGCCCAGCACCCGGCCGGCGTGACGCTCAGCGTCGAAGGCCTCCAGGCCGTCGATCTTCTCGGACACGCCGGCGAACTTGATCGGCACCCCGGTGACCTGCCGCACCGACAGCGCCGCGCCGCCGCGCGAATCGCCGTCGAGCTTGGTCAGCACCACGCCGGTGAGCGGCAGCGCCTCCTTGAAGGCGCGCGCGGTGTTGACGGCGTCCTGGCCCTGCATCGCGTCGACGACGAACAGCGTCTCCACCGGCTTCAGTGCCGCGTGCAGCTCGCGGATCTCGGCCATCAGCGCCTCGTCGATCGCGAGCCGGCCCGCGGTGTCGACGATCAGGACGTCGAAGTAGTGGCGCCGGGCGTGGTCGAGCGCGGCCAGCGCGATCTCGCGCGGGCGCTGCTGCGCCGTGCTCGGGAACCATTCGGCGCCGGCCTGGGCCGTCACCGTCTTCAGCTGCTCGATGGCCGCCGGGCGGTAGACGTCGGCTGAGACCGTCAGCACCTTCTTCTTGCGCTTGCCGATCAGGTGCCTGGCGAGCTTGGCCACCGTCGTCGTCTTGCCCGCGCCCTGCAGGCCGGCCATCAGCACCACCGCGGGCGGCTGCGTGGCAAGGTCGAGGTCGGCCAGGCCTTCGCCCATGGTCGCGGCGAGTTCCTTGTGGACGATGCCCACCAGGGCCTGACCCGGGTTCAGCGAGCCCGCGACCTCCTGACCCAGCGCCTTGTCCTTCACCCGGGCGATGAAGTCGCGCACCACGGGCAGCGCGACGTCGGCCTCGAGCAGCGCCATGCGCACCTCGCGCAGCATCTCCTGGATGTTGCCCTCGGTGATACGGGCCTGGCCGCGCATCGTCTTGACGAGGCGCGACAGGCGGTCGGAAAGGGTCGAGGCCATCGGACGGTGTCGTGTTGCGTAAGGGTGCACGCCGACGCATCGGCGAACGTACACTGCCCGGATGATTCTACCGACCGGGGTTGCGAGCGGCTGGCTGTTCCTGCTGGCCGGTTTGGTCACGGTCTCTTATGTCCTCGCCTTCGCGGCGCAGGGTCGCTTCGAGCGATGGGCCCTGCGTGCATTTCCGGTCGGGGTGGCGGCGCATGTGGCGATGGTCTTGCTGGAGATCGGCAGCCTCGGCGTCGGCAGCGGTCAGGTCCGCCTGGGTTTCGGGCCCGTGCTGTCGCTCACGGTGTGTCTGACCCTGGCGGTGCACGCGATCGGTGGGCATCTGACGCCGACGCTCTCGGTGCGTCGCACGCTCGCCGTCGCGGGCATCGGCGCGGTGCTGCTGGGCTTGCTGTTCCCCGGCGAGGCCAGGTCGCTCGGCTCGCCCTGGGCGCCGGTGCACTGGCTTTTGGGGGTGGCCTCGTACGCGCTGTTCGGCGCGGCCGTGCTGCATGGTGTCCTGCTCGATGGCGCCGAGCGGCGGTTGCGCGCGCGCAAGGGTCGTCCGGGCGCACCCTCGGGTGCACCATCGGGCGTGCCGCTGCTGCAACTCGAGCGCATCACCTTCCGCTTCGTCCAGGCGGGCTTCGCGGTGTTGACGGCGGCGATGGTCCTCGGCATGGTCACGTCCGCGGGTTGGCGCTGGGATCACAAGACCGTGCTGTCGCTCGTGGCGTGGGCGATCTTCGCCGCCTTGCTGGCGGGCCGGCATTTCCGCGGATGGCGCGGCCAGCAGGCCACGCGCTGGTTGTATGCCGGTGTCCTGGCCCTGCTCCTGGCCTACGTCGGGTCTCGCTTCGTGCTGGAGGTGCTGATGTGAGTCCGCCTGGAGCCGAGCCGTGAAATACCTGCTGGTCTTGCTTGTCGTCGTCGGTGTGTTGTGGTTGATGTCGGTGCAGCGCCGGATGAGCCGCAACGAAGACCGGGATGACGAACGGGATGACGAGCGGGATGATGCGGCGGCGCCCACGCCGCCCAAGCCCCGGGCTGTCGTCCCCATCGTGGCCTGCGCACGCTGCGGGATGCACCTGCCCGAGCCGGAGGCGCTGCGGGACGGCGAGCACGCCTACTGCAGCCGGACCCATCAATTGCTGGGCCCCAAGCGGCGCCCGGATTGAGCCGGGCCAGGGCGCGGCCAACGCAGCGCCTACACCACGGCGGGGGCTCCGCCAGCCGGTTGTAGTCCGGTCGCGACATCAGGGAAATCCGCAATCCATCCCTACCGCTAGTGTCTTGAAGGGCTGTCGGACCCCATATATAGTGTCGAGGCTGTTTTCGACGCGATTCACCGACCGACCCGCCGCGTGCTCCAGCCGGGCGTGTCGCCACCAGACCACCAAGGGGATTCCATGCAGACTGCCGCGCTTGCCGGGCGTGAGACCTTCATTGCGTCTCGCATCGCCCAGCCCGCCGCCGCCCAGGCCTCGGCCTACAGCGCCTACCAGATCATCCGCCGCAACGGGGCGGTCGTGTCCTTCGAGCCCAGCAAGATCGCGGTAGCGCTGATGAAGGCCTTCCTGGCCGTCCATGGCACGCAGGGCGCGGCATCGGCCAGCGTGCGCGAGACCGTCGACAGCCTGACCGAGACCGTCGTCCGCGGGCTGCTGCGTTCGCGCCCGGGCGGGGGCACCTTCCACATCGAGGACGTGCAGGACCAGGTGGAACTCGGCCTGATGCGTGCCGGTCACCACGAGGTGGCGCGTGCCTATGTCCTGTATCGGGACCGGCGTGCCCAGGAGCGCGCCCGACAGGGTGCGCAGACCGTGGCCGCGGCGCAGCCTGTGCTGCATGTGACCGACCGCGGGCAGCGCGTGCCGCTCGACGCCGAGGGTCTGCGGCGCCTGATCGAGCGCGCCTGCGCGGGCTTGGGGACCGACGTGCGGCCCGAGCCCATCGTGTCCGAGACCATGCGCAACCTCTACGACGGGGTGCCCATCGACGAGGTCTACAAGGCGGCAATCCTGGCGGCTCGCACCTTGCTCGAGCAGGAGCCCGCGTACACGCGCGCCACCGCGCGCCTGCTGATGCACACCATCCGGCGGGAGATCCTCGGCGCCGACGCGCAGACCACCGACATGGCAGCGGCCTACGCCGACTACTTCCCTGTCTTCGTGAAGCAGGGGGTCCAGGCTGAACTCCTCGACGAGAAGCTGCTGCAGTTCGATCTCGCGCGGCTGGCGGCGGCGCTGCAGCCCGAGCGTGACCTGCAGTTCGACTACCTCGGCCTGCAGACGCTGTACGACCGGTATTTCCTGCACATCGATGACCGTCGCATCGAGATGCCCCAGGCGTTCTTCATGCGAGTGGCCATGGGGCTGGCGCTGGGCGAGGTCGATCGCGAGGCGCGGGCGATCGAGTTCTACGAGGTGCTGTCGTCCTTCGACTTCATGTCGAGCACGCCCACCCTGTTCAACTCCGGCACGCGCCGTTCGCAGCTGTCGAGCTGCTACCTGACGACCGTCTCCGACGATCTCGACGGCATCTACGAAGCGCTCAAGGAGAACGCGCTGCTCAGCAAGTTTGCCGGCGGCCTGGGCAACGACTGGACGCGGGTGCGCGCGCTCGGCTCCTACATCAAGGGCACCAACGGCAAGAGCCAGGGCGTCGTGCCCTTCCTCAAGGTCGTCAACGACACGGCGGTCGCGGTCAACCAGGGTGGCAAGCGCAAGGGTGCGGTGTGCGCCTACCTGGAGACCTGGCACCTGGACATCGAGGAGTTCCTCGAACTGCGCAAGAACACCGGCGACGACCGGCGGCGCACGCATGACATGAACACGGCCAACTGGATCCCGGACCTGTTCATGAAGCGCGTGATCGCCGACGAGGAGTGGACGCTGTTCTCGCCCTCGACCTGTCCGGACCTGCACGACCTGTTCGGTCAGGCGTTCGAGCGCGCTTATGCGGCCTACGAGGCCAAGGCCGACAGCGGCGAGATCAAGCTGTTCAAGCGCATGCCGGCACGGGCGCTGTGGCGCAAGATGCTGACGATGCTGTTCGAGACCGGGCATCCATGGATCACGTTCAAGGACGCGTGCAACCTGCGCAGCCCGCAGCAGCACATCGGCGTGGTGCACTCGAGCAACCTGTGCACCGAGATCACGCTCAACACCAGCGACAGCGAGATCGCGGTGTGCAACCTGGGCTCGGTCAACCTCGTCCAGCATCTGGTCGAGGGGCCGGATGGCGTCAAGGTCATCGACCAGGACAAGCTCAGGCGCACGGTGTCGACGGCCATGCGCATGCTCGACAACGTCATCGACATCAACTATTACGCCGTGCGCAAGGCGCGCGATTCCAACCTGCGCCACCGCCCGGTCGGCCTGGGCATCATGGGGTTCCAGGACTGCCTGTACGAATTGAGGCTGCCCTACGCCAGCCAGGAGGCGGTGGCGTTCGCGGATCGTTCGATGGAGGCGGTGTGCTTCCACGCGTATTGGGCTTCCACGGAACTGGCGCAGGAGCGCGGTCGCTACTCGAGCTACCGTGGCTCGCTGTGGGACCGCGGCATCCTGCCGCCCGATTCGCTCGACCTCCTGGCCGACCAGCGCGGCGGCCATGTCGAGGTGGACCGCAGCAGCACGATGGATTGGGCGGCCCTGCGAGAGCGTGTGGCGCAGTTCGGCATGCGCAATTCGAACTGCGTGGCCATCGCGCCCACCGCGACGATTTCCAACATCATCGGCGTCGACGCCTCGATCGAGCCCTGCTTCGGCAACATCGCGGTCAAGTCCAACCTGTCGGGCGAGTTCACCGTCGTCAACGAGTACCTGGTGCGTGATCTCAAGCGCCTGGGCCTGTGGGACAGCGTGATGGTGTCCGACCTGAAGCACTTCGACGGCTCGCTGCGCAGGATCGACCGTGTGCCTGAAGAACTGAAGCAGTTGTATGCCACCGCCTTCGAAGTCGAGCCGGCCTGGCTCGTGGAAGCGGCAGCGCGTCGCCAGAAATGGATCGACCAGGCGCAGTCCCTGAACATCTACATGGCGGGTGCTTCAGGCCGCAAGCTTGACGAGACGTACAGGCTCGCGTGGTTGCGCGGTCTGAAGACCACCTACTACCTGCGCACGGTCGGTGCCACGCATGCCGAGAAGTCGACGGTCCACCCCGGCGCGCTGAATGCCGTGCCGATGCAGGCCGGTGGCGCGGTGGCCGCGTCCGAGGCGATGGCCGTGCCTGCCACCGACGCACAGTTCTGCTCGATCGACAATCCCGACTGCGAAGCGTGTCAGTGACCGGGCCCCTCGCGTTCGAGGGCCCTCGCGGTGAGGCAGTGTCCCGGTCAGGGCCCCTGCATCCGCACAGTCCAGGCAGCCCGGACGGGCAGGCCGTGTCGAAGCATCAGGACATTTGAAGAGAGGAAGGTCATTCATGCTGGTATGGGAAGACAGTGCTCCGACGAGGCCCGCGAGGCCCTTGGTGGGGGACGCCCGCGAACTGCCGGTCGCGACTGAACGGGCCCCCCGGCCGGCGATCCCGGGCACGCCCGGGATCGGCAGCACCCCTGCCGAACCCCGGCGCGTGAGCGCGCCACCGCAGGCGTCCGTGAGCGAGGTGTCGGCCAGCAATCGCCGCGTGAACGTTGCCGACAAGCGCATCATCAACGGCCAGACCGACGTCAACCAGCTCGTCCCCTTCAAGTACAAGTGGGCCTGGGAGAAGTACCTCGCCACCTGTGCCAACCATTGGATGCCGCAGGAGATCAACATGTCTCGCGACATCGCGACGTGGAAGGATCCCAACGGCCTGACCGAGGACGAACGTCGCATCGTCAAGCGCAACCTCGGCTTCTTCGTCACGGCCGATTCGCTCGCGGCCAACAACATCACGCTCGGCACCTACCGCCACGTCACGGCTCCGGAATGCCGCCAGTTCCTGCTGCGTCAGGCGTTCGAGGAGGCGATCCACACCCACGCCTACCAGTACATCGTCGAGTCCCTGGGCCTGGACGAGAGCGAGATCTTCAACGCCTACCACGAGGTCTCGTCGATCCGCGACAAGGACGAGTTCCTGATCCCGTTCATCGACGCGATCATGGATCCGAACTTCCGCACCGGCACGCCCGAGGCCGACCAGACCTTGCTGAAGAGCCTGATCGTCTTCGCCTGTCTGATGGAGGGATTGTTCTTCTACGTCGGCTTCACCCAGATCCTCGCGCTGGGCCGGCAGAACAAGATGACGGGTGCGGCGGAGCAGTACCAGTACATCCTGCGCGATGAGTCGATGCACTGCAACTTCGGCATCGATCTGATCAACGCGATCAAGCTCGAGAACCCGCATCTGTGGACGGCCGAGTTCAAGGCCGAGATCAAGGCCCTGTTCCTCAAGGCCGTCGACCTCGAATACCGCTACGCAGAGGACACCATGCCGCGTGGGGTCCTGGGCTTGAACGCCTCGATGTTCAAGGGCTATCTGCGCTACATCGCCAACCGGCGGGCGGTGCAGATCGGCCTGGAGGCGCTTTTCCCCAACGAGGAAAACCCCTTCCCCTGGATGAGCGAGATGATCGATCTGAAGAAGGAGCGCAACTTCTTCGAGACCCGCGTCATCGAGTACCAGACTGGCGGGGCGCTGTCCTGGGACTGACATGCGCGCATCGGCCCGAAGTCATGCACCCGTTCCCTGACCCTGCTTCGGCGGCCGGCGGTGTTTCGTCGGCGCTGCGGGCCGGGTGGTGAATCCCCGCCCGCTCAGGCTCGGCGGCGAGAATTGCAACTTGCTCTAGGAGATCGTGATGGCTACAGCAAAGAAGGCCGCACCGGCCAAGAAGGTTGCCGCGAAGAAGGTTGCCGCCGAGAAGGTCGCGCCCGCGAAGAAGGCAGCCTCGGCCAAGGAAGCGGCACCGATCGCGGCGAAGAAGGCCGCTCCCGCCCGTCAGGCCCCAGCGGCAAAGAAGGCGGCGGCTTCTGCGAAGACGTCTGCCGCGGCACTGGCGAAGTCACCCGCGCCGGCGAAGAAGGCGGTGGCTGCGGCAAAGAAGGCATCAGCCCCTGTGGCGAAGAGGGTCGCGGCCCAGCCGCAAGCCCCGGTCAAGAAGGCGGCGGTGCCCAGCACTGCCGTGACGGCCAAGGCTGCGCCCGCTGCCAGCAAGGCTGCATCTGCGAAGAAGGCGGCAGCGCCCGCGAAGAAGTCCGCGGTGGCGGACAAGGTGCCTGTCGCGAAGGTTGCTGCGCCTGCGGTCGCCCCCGCGACTGCCAAGAAGACGAGCGCTGCGCGCAAGGCGGCTGCCAAGCCGGCACCTGCTGCACCCCCAGCGGCAGCCCCGGCGCCTGCCGTCAAGAAGTCATCGTCGGCCAAGACCTCGCTGAGCCCTTCTGCGGCATGGCCGTTTCCGACCGGCGAAAAGCCCTGAGACGCCCTGAGACACAGCAGGCGGCGGCGAACGCCGTCCTCGCGCGTGGCGTGTTCGACCCGGGCGCTGGCGTGCGGGTCGTCTTGGCGGGCCGCGCAGATCCCGGAGGCATAGGCGGCAGACGCTGCTCTGCGGCGCCGCGGATTCGCGGATTCGCGGGGCGGCGCCGCCATGCGTCCTCAGCCGTCGACGAATCCCTCGGGCAGGAGATGGTTCTGCCCGCCTCGGCAGGCAATCTTCAGCGCGCCTATCCGGTTGCCCAACGCTGCGCAGCGCTGAAGAGGCCAATCCCGCTCCAGGCCGTACAGCAGCGCCGCACGGAAGGCGTCGCCACAGCCGGTCGGATCGACCACTGCAGTGGCCGACACCCCGGGAATGTGCGTGCGCTCGCCCTGCTCCCAGACGTCACACCCCTGCGCGCCCAAGGTCACCACGACACCCTTGAGGTGCGAGCGTGACAGTGAGGCCAGGCTGTGCCCGGTCCGGTCGCACAGCATCTTCGCTTCATAGTCGTTGAGCGCCACCCAGCTTGCCTTGTCGATGAAGGTGCGCAGTTCGCCGCCATCGAACATCGGCAGCCCCTGCCCGGGGTCGAAGATGAAGGGGATGTCGGCTCGCGCCAGCTGCTCGGCGTGCAGCCACATCGCATCCCTTCCGTCCGGCGCAATGATGGCCAGACGCAGGTCGGGGCGTGCCGGCACGGCAATCGTGCCAGCCAGCTGCATCGCCCCGGGGTGGAAGGCGGTGATCTGGTTGTTGTCGACATCCGTGATGATCATCGCCTGCGCCGTGTAATGCTCGGGCAGCATGGTCACGAGCGAGCCGTCGATGCCCCATTCCCGGATGCGCGCGACGTAGTCCGCCCCGTCGTTGCCGAGGGTCGCCATGATCACCGGCGTGCCACCGAGTTGGCGCAGTGAATAGGCGATGTTGCCGGCACAACCGCCGAACTCCCGCCGCAGGTCGGGCACGAGGAAGGCGACGTTCAGGATGTGCAACTGGTCAGGCAGGATCTGCTGGCTGAAGCGTCCGGGGAAGGTGGTGATGGTGTCGAAGGCGAGGGATCCACAGATCAGCGCTGGCATGAGAGCTCCGGAGCAGGCGGTTGGTGACGGGGGCGGAGGTGCGAAGGGCGGGTGCTGGGATGGGGCATGCCCGCGCAGGGCTCATGGATAGAAGAGTTCGATCGTGTAGCCGGCCACATGGCGCGGGCCGGTGTCGAGGACGGCTTGCAGCGTCAACTCCTGCCCGGCACCGATGCTTCGCGACCGAGATCCGAAATCGCTCGGCTGCAACACCTTGCGCGCCACCAGATCGCCGTTGGCGTCGGTCATCGACAGATCGACCGACGGCATCGACAGTGCGATCCCGTCGCGATTGCGCAAGCGCGTGGTCAGCCGGTAGATGGAGCCCGCGAGATGGTGGAACTCGCTGGACTCCACACTGACCAGCGCCAACCGCCGTGGCGCCTCGACCCGGCACTCGACGATCACGCAGACGACTTCCACGAGGGGCCGCAGCACCGGTGCCCGTTGCGCGATCGGGTCGTGCCATGCCACGAGCATCTGCAGTGCCAGCCCGAAGGCCGAGAACGCGCCCACTGCGCCCCAGGCCAGCCTGGCCTCGTCCGACATCGGCCGTGCGGGCTGACGCATCCGACGCGCAAAGGGCAAGGGCGCGGGATGCGCTGCGGACACGGACCCGCCCGTCGTGGCCTGTCCGTGAGGATCGGTGCCCCCAACGGCGGCGGGTGCGAGCTCCGGGCCTTGCGGTTCGGCGGCTGGCGGCACAGGCGCGCCGGTGGGCGGGGTTTCCTTTGGCGAGCCGGCTGTCGCAGGCGAGGGTGAAGGCGGGGGCGGTGACGGGTTCGGGGTCGGGGTCGGCGTCGGGGTGGCGCCGGTGCCCGCCGGGGGCCTGCGAACGGGAGGTCGCAGGGGTTCGGGTGCCGGCTGTGCGGTCAATCGTTCCCGCAGTCCAGGTCTGCGGGCAGCACCGGACAACGGCTCGGCAGGGGTGGTCGTCGCCGGCGGGGTCGCGACGCTCTCGGCGCCTGCGGTGGGCCTGCGGCCCTGGTCGAGGTCGACCATCGAATCGAGCGCCTTGAAGACCTCGTTGCAACGGCCGCACCGCACCCACCCATCGGCTTGCCGCAGCTGCGCATCGGCGACCCGGAAAGTCGTCACGCAGCGCGGACAACGGGTGGCCAGGGTCATCCCGCTGTCGCAGACGTGCCGACCCGGACGATCCCGTGCCCCGGCCAGCCGTGGGGGCCCACAGCGGTGTCGACGGACCCGCCGTTCATCCCGCCGGGCGGCGTTGTCCGCCCATCAAGGACCATCCGTCTTGGCTGTCGAGCACCTGAAGTTCGAGCAAGGGCGCGTAGGCCGCTGCGAGTTCGTCGACCTGGCGATCCAGCAATCCGGCCAGGACGAGCCAGCCGCCGGGCGCGAGATGCCCGCACAGCAGCGGCGCCAGCAACTTCAGGGGCGAGGCCAGGATATTGGCCAGCACCACGTCGTGCAGCCCTTCGGCCAGCGTCGGCAGGCCGGCTTGAAGCGTCACATCGTTGGCGCGTGCGTTGTCGTTCGTGGCGCAGACCGCCGCAGGATCGATGTCGACCGCCACCACCTCGCGTGCGCCGTGCAGTGCTGCCGCGATGCCCAGGATCCCCGAGCCGCAGCCGTAGTCGAGCACGCGTTGCCGCGCCATCGCGGCCGGCCCCTGGCGTGCGATCCAGCGCAGGCACATGCGCGTGGTGGGATGGGAGCCCGTTCCGAAGGCGAGACCCGGGTCGAGACGGATCACGCGTCGTGCGCTGGCGGGCGCCTGGTGCCAGGACGGTACGATCCAGAAGTCCCCGGTGATCGGGACCGGATCGAATTGCGACTGCGTCAGACGCACCCAGTCCTGGTCCTGCACCGTCTGCATCGACACCAGATGCAGGCCGGAAGACCAGGGCTGGCCGAGGATGAAGGTCGCCGCCCGTGTGGCGGTGTCCTCGTCCTCGAACAGTGCGCGCACGGTGGAGCGCTCCCAGCCGGGACCCGGCGCGGGCAGGCCGGGTTCTCCGAAGAGGGCCTGCTCGTCCGGGCTGCCGGCATCGGCGTCTTCGACCGAGACCGACAGCGCCTCCAGATCGTCGGCCAGGAGGTCCCCCGCCTGCTCGACGTGCTGCTGCGAGACCTGCAACACCAGTTCGAACATCACCGGTTCCCTCCCTGTCCGCCAGGCCTGCGCGCAAGGCTCCAGAAGCTGGCGCGCCGACCTTCCCGCAGGTCCGGGTCTGGCGAGGCCGGACTCATTTCTTGCGCTGTCCGAGCCAGCTCTCCAGGTAGTGGATGCTGGTGCCACCGGCGCAGAAGCCCGAATCGACCATCAGGTCGCGATGCAGCGGGACATTGGTCTGGATGCCCTCGACCACGGTTTCCATCAGGGCGGTGCGCATGCGCGCCAGCGCCTGTTCGCGGGTGTCACCGTGGACGATGATCTTGCCGATCATCGAGTCGTAGTGCGGTGGCACCACGTAGTTGGTGTACGCGTGCGAGTCGACCCGTACCCCGGGCCCCCCGGGCGAATGCCACGTCGAGACCCGTCCCGGGGAGGGGGCGAAGGTGTAGGGGTGCTCCGCGTTGATGCGGCACTCGATGGCGTGCCCGCGCATCTGCACCGCGCGCTGGTTGAAGGGCAGTTTCTCCCCGGCCGCGATGCGGATCTGCGTCTGCACGATGTCCACGCCGGTGACCATCTCGGTCACTGGATGTTCGACCTGCACCCGCGTGTTCATCTCGATGAAGTAGAACTCGCCGTTCTCGTAGAGGAACTCGAAGGTGCCCGCGCCGCGGTAGCCGATCTTCAGGCAGGCCGAGGCGCAGCGGTCGCCGATCTTGTCGATCGTGCGGCGCGGGATGCCTGGCGCTGGCGCCTCCTCGATGATCTTCTGGTGGCGCCGCTGCATCGAGCAGTCCCGCTCGCCCAGCCACACTGCGCCGCGCTGGCCATCGGCCAGCACCTGGATCTCGACATGGCGCGGGTTCTCGAGGAATTTCTCCATGTACACCGCCGGGTTGCCGAACGCAGCCCCGGCCTCGGTGCGGGTGGTCTGGACGGCGTGCAGCAGCGCGGCCTCGGTGTGCACCACGCGCATGCCCCGGCCACCACCACCACCGGAGGCCTTGATGATCACCGGGTAGCCGATCGAGCGCGCGATGCGCACGATCTCCTTCGGGTCTTCCGGCAGGGCCCCTTCCGAGCCCGGCACGCAGGGCACTCCCGACTTGATCATCGCCTGCTTGGCCGAGACCTTGTCGCCCATCATGCGGATGGCTTCGGGGGTGGGCCCGATGAAGACGAAACCGCTCTTCTCCACCCGCTCGGCGAAGTCGGCGTTCTCGCTGAGGAAGCCGTAGCCGGGATGGATCGCCTCGGCATCGGTGACTTCCGCGGTCGAGATGATCGCGGGCATGTTCAGATAGCTCTGGCCCGAAGGCGCAGGCCCGATGCATACGGCCTCGTCGGCCAGGCGCACGTACTTGGCGTCCCGGTCGGCCTCCGAGTACACCACCACCGACTTGATGCCCATCTCGCGGCAGGCGCGCTGGATGCGCAGGGCGATCTCGCCGCGGTTGGCGATCAGGATCTTCTTGAACATGGCGCCTCGGTCAGGTCGCGTGCGCAGCGTGAGGCTCATTCGACGACGAACAGGGGTTGCCCGTACTCGACGACCTGTCCGTTCTCGCAGAGGATGCGGGCGATCGTGCCGCCGAGGTCGGACTCGATCTCGTTCATGATCTTCATCGCCTCGATGATGCACACCGGCTCGCCCGGCTTCACCACGGAGCCCACATCCACGAAGGACTTGGCCCCGGGGCTGGCCGAGCGGTAGAAGGTGCCGACCATCGGCGACTTGATCACGCGACCGACGTCCGCCGCTGCCGTGGCCGCGGGCACCGACGGCGCAGCGGCGGCCCCGGAACCGGCAGGTGCGGACGGCTCGGCCGCGACCACCGGTGCGTTGACGACATGCGTCGTCGCAGCCAAGGGGGTCAGCGAGACCGGAGACGCCTTGACGATGCGAACCTTGCCTTCGGCTTCGGTGATCTCGAGTTCGGTGATGCTCGACTCGGACACGAGGTCGACGAGCGCCTTCAACTTGCGCAGATCCATGGGATGTTCGGTGTGATGCGCGGCAGGGGTTCGAGCTGCCGCTGGAGTCTGTGCCCGGTGCAGCGCACCGAGCCCGTGGGCGACCGGGCCGGGTCACGCCCGAAAGCGGGTTTTCGATGCGTAAGGGGCCGAAAGGGTGTCAAAGAGCAATGATCGGAGCTCATCTCCGTCAAAAATTCACTCCACCTGATCCTCGGCTGTGGCCGGGGGACTGCCCTCGCTGGCTGCCGCCGATGGTTGCAGCGCGTCGAAAGTCCTCGCACTTTACGTCAGTTTCAGGGCGATTCGGCGGCATTTGATGCATCCTGCGGGCTTCGTCGTGCTCGGCGCCTGCCCGGGGGCGACGGCCCCGGGGATCCCCGCGGTCCGCCGTCACAGTGCGCTCGCCCAGCGGTCGAGTTCGGCCCGGTGGGTCTGCCCGAGTTTGCGCTGGACGACCCGACCTTCGGCATCGAACACCGCCGTGAACGGCAGGGCCCCGCGCTCGTTGCCGAGTTGTCGGCTCAGGTCGGTGCCTTCCAACCCCGCCAGACCGACGGGGAAGGTCAGGGGCTGCCTCGCCAGGAAACCTTCGACCGCCCGTGGGCTGTCGACGGCCAGGCCTATGACCTGCCAGCCCCGGGGCGACCAGTCACGGTGGAAGGCGTCCAGATCCGGCAGTTCCTCGATGCAGGGCGGGCACCAGGTGGCCCAGAAATTCAGGACGAGCGGACGCCCCCAGAAGGCGGCCATCACCAGTTCGCCCCCCTCGGGGCGAGGGAAGCCGAGGTTCCAGGGTGCTTGTCCGAGGGCCGCCTGCCGCGCGCGGTCCTGTCGGCCGTGCCACAGCAGACCTCCGACCGCACCGGCCACGCCCACCCCCGCGACCCGCAGCAGCGACCGACGCGACGCTCCGGCGCGCTGGCTCATGCGTCCCCCCGTGCAGAACCCTCGGCCGGTTCCGACGTGCGGCGGCGCGGTGGCCACGGCCCGGCCGTGCGGGCCACGGCCTCGTGCGGGGCGGCGGCGTCTGAAGGGTGCACGGTCCGCCGGTCGTGGTCATCCGCGTGCGCATCGGCCTCGTGCATGCGCCGCTGCAGGGCCTCGATCTCCCCTCGCCATGTCCTGCCCCGGGCGTCGGGCTTGAGCGCACCGCGCAGCGCATCGTGGTCGCGTATGGACAGGTGCAGCGGCACCGGTTCACCCAAGGCAGGGCAGGGTGCGTAGACCGTCAGGATGTCCACGTCTTCGCCCGCCTCCTGCCGCGTGTGCACTTCGAAGCGCACGCCCATGTTCAGCAGCTCGATCTCGGCCGACTTCGGGTCGTCGCAGTACAGGTCCAGGTGGACCGCCGATCGCCGCGTGGCGGTGCCACGCCAGACAGCGCCGCCCAGATGGGGCCGGAAAGGCGCCAGCCGCGCCATCCAGTGCCACGCGATGCCGCGCAGGGCGGCGAGTTCGCCTGGCTGGGTGTCTGCATGGAAGATCTCGATCTGGGCGCGGACCTCGTCCTCGATCTGCTCGCTGCTGGGCAACTGCGCCCGCGCCGCGCCGCTGCGACGCGTCAAGGCGCGCGCGGCCTTCTGACGGGCTGCGCCGTATTCGAGACCGGTGTCGAGCACCAGGCGGGCGGCCTCGGCCGCGATCTCGGCGGTCAGGGAGGAGGAGGACATCTGCGGGAAGACCCTCGCGGGCGTCGGACGGATGGGAAGGGGTGGCCCGACCGTGGCCGGGGCGACGTGTTCGAGAGCCCGACCCGTGCGGGATCTGCACAGGCACGCACCTGGATCGTGATCATGGCAGATCAGCCGCCCCCATGCGCGCGACGATGGTGGCGGTACGGTCATCGAGGTAGGCAGATCGGAGCTGCTTTTCGAAGCGCTTCGGCGCGGGCAGCATCACGGCCAGGCGTGCGGCCTGCGATGGTGTCAGGCGAGACGCAGCGGTTCGGAAGTGGCGCTGTGCCGCTGCCTCGGCACCGAAGACACCTTCGCCCCACTCCACGCTGTTCAGATAGATCTCGAGCAGCCGTCGCTTGGGCAGCAGCGCCTCCAGCATCATCGTGATCACGAACTCCTGCGCCTTGCGCACCACCGTGCGTTCGCCCGAAAGGAACAGGTTCTTGGCGAGTTGCTGGCTGATGGTGGAGCCCCCCACGAGGCGCGTGGAGGCGTTCGACGCGCGCACGGAACGCTTCGCGGCGTCGTTCAGGAGGCGGGCCTGCGTGCGCTGGTTGCGCTCCCACGCGGCCTCGATCGAGGCCCAATCGACCCCACCGTGGCGCGCGAAGTCGGCGTCCTCGCTGGCGATGACCGCGCGCTGCAGGTGCGGCGAGATCCTTGGAAGATCCGTCCACTGCCGGCGCCAGGTCGGCAGGCTGGCATCCCGGTGCAGCAGCCGCCACGCCTCGCTGCGCTGGAAGGCGGTGGAGGACGGGTCGACGAAGCGCATCGCCGCGATGCGCAGCGCGAAGGCCGCCTGCAGCGCCGCGGCGCACAGCAGCACCAGCGCCGCCATCCGCAGGGCCGAGCGCTGCCAGGAGGCAGGGCGGGACGGGTCTTGCAGGGCCATGGGCGTGGGCGCGGTGCGGGCCTCTCGGGGCGACGGGCGGCGGCTCAACGCGATGACGCCACACCCACCGAGGTGTCGAGCACCGCGTCGCGGGTGAAGCGGAACCGTGCGGTGACCACGAGTTGGTCGGTCTCACGCAGCATCGTCGCGCTGAACAGACCGTAGGGGGCGGCGGCACGCACGATCGCCACCGCGCGCTGGTTCAGGCCCGGCGTCGGCGACGGGTCGACGATCTCGGTGTCGACCACCCGGCCGGCAGCATCGACGGTGATGTGCATGGTGAGTTCACCGTAGAGCTTGCGCCCGTCGATCTCGGGGAAGTCGCGGGTGCCCCGCTCCTCGATGCGTCGGCGCAGCGTGTCGTAGTAGGCGGCGTAGACCGCTTCGCGTGTGGCCGGGCTGACGAAGCGGCGCCGTGGCCGGGCGTTCTCCTCCTGGATGCGCTTCTCGATCTCGGCGATCTGACGCACGCGGTGCATGCGCCGTTCGCGCTCGGCCTGCGCCTGCGGCGTGCCGCCTGGGCTCGGCATCTCGGCCAGCAGCATCGTCGCCTCTCGCTGCAGGCGCGCCAGCAGGCGCATCTGCTCCTGCTGCAGGCGCTCGATGCGTTGGCGCGTGTCCTCGGCGGCGTCACCGGCCCGGGCCTCGGGCGCCGGGGGCAGCGGAGACGTCGCGCGGCCCTGCGCCGCGTCGCCACCGCCTGCCAGGTTGGCCTGCGCGATCGCCTTTGCCTGCGGTGGCGGCTCCGCCGAACGCGCGTTGACGAGGATGACCTCCAGCGGCGTGTCGGCCAGCAGGCGCTGGAAACGCTCCGGGTCGACGAAACGGATCGTCAGCAGCGCGCCGTGCACCGCCAGGGAAAGCCCCAGGGCCCAGTGCAGGGCGTTCATGGGCGACCCATCCCTTGCGCGCGAGGGCAGGCGCTCAATGGCCATACAAGTTCGCCGCCCTCGTGGCCACGGTTGCCGATGTCCCGCAGGCCCGAGGCGTCATGCCCGCGACGGCACAGCAGGGAGGTGGGCCAGCCAGTCGCCACGGTGGGTCTTGCGGACGCTGTGGTGCCGCCGCTCAGGGGGGCGAGGCCGACGAAGCCGGGGCAGCGGACGCATCGCCATCGGCCGGGCGGCCGTCGAGCGGGGGCTCTGCACCCGTCGCCTCCACATCGATGGCCAGGGCCAGCGGTCCGGCGGCTGTCGAGGCGTCCTCGTCCTCCAGTTCCTCGGGCGCCGATGCCGCGGCGCCGACATCGTCCAGGCGTCGCAGCAGTGTGCCCCAGGCGTCCAGCGTCAGCAGGTCGCTTCCGGCCAGGCGGATGCGCACACGGGTGCCCCGCGGCAGGGCCTCGGTCCCGGTGGCCCGCAGCACCAGCGGCAGCGTGTCGGCGCGCACGAGACCGTCCTTCATCACCGTCGCGTCGAGTTCCTCCACGCCCTGCTGCTCGATCCAGCGCAAGGTCCAGAAGCGCTCGATGCCGTTCTGGAACCCGTTGTACGCGGTGTAGGCGCCGTCGAAGCCGGAGATGATCGAGAACAGCGTGGCATCCCGCGGCTTGAAGGGCGCCGCCAGCGCAGCGGTGGCGCCATGGCGTGCACAGGCCACGATCTGCCACTGGTTGACGAGGTCCACATAGCGCCGCAGCGGCGAGGTCGCCCAGGTGTATTGCGCCACGCCCATGCCGGCATGGGGCAGGGGCTTGGTGCCCATGCGCACCTTGACGCCGGGCAGCAGGCTGGCCTGGCTGCGATAGATCCCGGGCACGCCCAGGCTGGCGAGCCAGCCCCCCCAGTGGCTGTTGGCCAGGATCATGGCCTCGGCCACGATCAGGTCCAGCGGTGCGCCGCGCTGGCGCGTGCCGATGGCCACGCGCTCGCTGCCGTCGGGCAGCCGGTCTTCGCGCATCGCAGCGTCGCCACGGTCCAATGCAAAGGTGTAGTCGGGCCGGTTGAAGGTCTCCGGCTTGCCGCGCACCTGCTCGCGCAGCGCCTTCAGGTGGCGGGCAAGCCGGAAGGCGAAACCGAGTTCGGCCGGAAACGGGTGTTCCGCCGGTGCGGCCCCGGTGAGGGTGGCCTCGGTGACGACGCCGTCGAGCCGGTCATGGCGCAGGTTGGCCATGATGGGCACGCGCTCGATGCGCGTGTCGCGGGCCTGGATCTCGAGCGTGGCCTCGTCCAGCGTCACGTACAGGCTGACCGCGGGGCAGTCCCGGCCCTCGGTCAGGGTGTAGACCTGCACCACCTCGTCGGGCAGCATCGTGATCTTGCCGCCGGGCAGGTAGACGGTGGACAGACGATCCCGGGCGACCTTGTCCACCGGCGAGTCCGGGTGGATTGCCAGGGCCGGCGCCGCGATGTGGATGCCGAAGACGACGGTGCCCGTGCCGAGCCCCTGCACCGACAGCGCATCGTCGATCTCGGTGGTGTGCGAGTCGTCGATGGAGAAGGCCTGCACGGCTGCCAGGGGCAGGTCGGCAGGCGCCTGCGGCGCGCTCAGCGGCGGGAAGCCCGTGCCACGCGGGAATTGCTCGAACAGGAAGCGCCGCCAGTGGAACTGGTAGGGGCTGTCGATGGCGCCGGCAGACTTCAGCAGGTCCAGCGGCGCACGCTGCGTCTGGCGCGCCGCCTCCACCACGGCCTTGTACTCGGGCACGTTCTTGTCGGGCTTGAACAGGATGCGATACAGCTGTTCGCGCACCGGCTCCGGACAGCTGCCAGTGCCCAGTTCGGCCGCCCAGGCCGTGATCTGCTCGGCCTGCTGACGCTTGCGCTCGATGGCCAGGAGGGCGGCCCTGACCGTCTCTTCCGGCGCCTTGCGGAACACGCCCTTGCCCACGCGGCGGAAGTAGTGCGGCGCTTCGAACAGCCGGAACAACGCCGCGGCCTGGTGCTCCGGGCCGGCGGAGGCGTCGAAGTAGTCGCGCGCGAAGTCGCCGAAGCCGAAATCCGCCTCAGGGGCGAATTCCCAGGCCAGGTCCAGGTCGATGTCCAGCGCCAGTCGCTGAGCGGCGTCGATCAGGTCGGCCGGCGCCGGCTTGGCAAAGCGCAGCAGGATGTGGGCAGCCTTGACCTTGACCCGCTTGCCCGAGTCGAGCTCCACCTGTACCGAGGCATCGGACTCGGACAGCACACGTCCGGCGAGGAATTTGCCGGCTTCTTCGAACAGTGCGTACATCGGGCCGGATTGTGACCGGCCAGCGAGCCTCGGCGGGTCGCAGGGCGGTGTTCGGGCGGGCTTTCAGACGGTCATCCCGCCGCCCACCTCGATCACGGCGCCGTTGACGTAGCTCGCCTCGTCGCTGGCCAGGAAGGCGTAGACGTTGGCGATCTCCTCGGGCTGGGCCAGGCGTCCCAGCGGCACCTTGGCCCGCATCTGCTCGATCACCCGCTCGGGCATGGTGTCGAGGATGGGCGTCTGCACGAAGCCGGGAGCCACCGCGTTCACGCGCACACCCTTGGGGCCGAGTTCGCGTGCCCACGTCTTGGTGAAGCCGATGACGCCGAACTTGGAGGCGGCGTAGTTGGTCTGGCCGAAGTTGCCGTAGATGCCCACCACACTGCTGGCGTTGAGGATCACCCCGGCGCCTTGCACGACCATCGTGTCGGCGACCGCCTGCGCGCAGTGGAACACGCCCCGCAGGTTGACGTCGATCACGGCGTCGAACTGCTGCTCGGTCATCTTCAGCAGCCTTGCGTCCTTCGTGATGCCGGCGTTGTTCACCAGCACGTCGATGCGGCCGAACTCGGCACGCACCGACGCCACCATCGCGTCGATCTGCGACCGGTCGGTCACGTCGACGACAAAGCCCAGCGCCCGCGCGCCGAGCGCATGGCATGCCGCGGCGGCCTCGTCGACGCCTTCGCGCCGGCGGTCGCAGGCGACGACGATGGCGCCCTCGCGCGCGAATTTCAGCGCGGTGGCCAGGCCGATGCCCTGGGCCGCGCCGGTGACGATGCAGATCTTGTCCTTCAGTCTCATGTTCAAGGCGTCGTGGTCGTGGTCTTGGTCTTGGTCGGATCGGCTTCCCGGGGCGTCGAGCAGGCGGAGGAAGGGCCGCGGCTGCAGGGACTCGAGACGCATCGATCGAGGGTCATCGGCCTGGCTCGTCGGCGACGGATGTCCAGGGTCTGGGGGACGCGTTGCGCGCAAGGCCGCAGGCGCGGGCCGGCCGGGCCGGGAGGCTCACGAGCGCGCGGGCTGGCCCAGCGCTGCCAGCAGCTTGTCGTGGACCCCGCCAAAGCCCCCGTTGCTCATGCACAGCACGTGGTCGCCGGGCCGCGCGCGCGCGACGATCTGCGCCACCAGTGCCTCCACCGTGTCAGCGACCTCGGCCCGGTCGCCCATCGGGGCCAGGGCCTCCCGGGCGCTCCAGCCGTAAGGCCCCTGCAGGCAGAAGCTGAGGTCGGCTTCCTCCAGCGCCCAGGGCAACTGGGCCTTCATCGCGCCGAGCTTCATCGTGTTCGACCGCGGCTCGAAGACCGCCAGGATGCGTTCGCCTCCGATCCGCCGGCGCAGGCCGTCGATCGTTGTGCGCATGGCCGTGGGGTGGTGGGCGAAGTCGTCGTAGACCTGCACCCCTGCGGCTTCGCCGCGCCGCTCCAGTCGCCGACGCACGTTGCGGAAACCCGCCAGGCTGCGCGCGGCCACGTCGGCCGGCACGCCGACGTGATCGGCCGCGGCGATGGCAGCCAGTGCATTGAGCTGGTTGTGGGCGCCCAGCAGGTCCCACTCGACCCGACCGACCACCGTCGGGCCGCGCAGCACGTCGAAGGCCTGCGGCTCGCCGCGGGCCGACAGGCCCCCCGGTTCTTCGCGGCGCGTGCCGAAACGCCGCACCTCGCTCCAGCAGCCGCGCGCGAGCACGCGCTGCAGCGCGTCGTCGCGCGCGTTGACCACCAGGCAGCCGCTGGACGGCACGGTACGCACCAGATGGTGGAACTGGGTCTCGATCGCCGCCAGGTCGGGAAAGATGTCGGCGTGGTCGAACTCCAGGTTGTTCAGCACGGCCGTGCGCGGCCGGTAGTGCACGAACTTGCTGCGCTTGTCGAAGAAGGCGGTGTCGTATTCGTCCGCTTCGATGACGAAGGGGCTGCCGCGGTCCCGGCGCCCCAGTCGCGCCGACACACCGAAGTTCAACGGCACGCCTCCGACCAGGAATCCGGGTTCGAGCCCCGCGGACGCCAGGATCCAGGCCAGCATCGAGGTCGTCGTGGTCTTGCCGTGCGTGCCGGCCACGGCCAGGACATGGCGACCGTGCAGCACCTGCTCGGCCAGCCACTGCGGCCCGCTGACATATGGCGCCCCGGCATCCAGGATCGCTTCCATCAGCGCGTTGCCGCGCGTGACCACGTTGCCGATGACGAACACGTCGGGCCGCAGCGCGAGTTGCCCCGCGTCCCAGCCCTCGGTCAGTTCGATCCCCAGGGCGCGCAACTGCTCGCTCATCGGCGGATAGACGTTGGCGTCGCAACCGGTCACGCGGTGACCGGCCTCGCGGGCGATCGCGGCCAGCCCTCCCATGAAGGTGCCGCAGATGCCGAGGATGTGGAGGTGCATGGACTGGCCTGGAAGGTCCGGGTTCGTGCCGCGAACGCAGCGCCCGTGTCAGCTTCCGCGCCGTGTGCCGCCGGCCGGCTTCACAGCGCCGAGAGCACCTCGCGCGCGGCGGCGACCGTGGCCTCGATGTCGGCCTGCGAGTGCGCCGTGCTGACGAAGCCGGCCTCGTACAGCGCCGGTGCGAGGTAGACCCCGCGCTCGAGCATGCCGTGGAAGAAGCGGTTGAAGCGGTCCTTGTCGGTGGCGAGCACCTCGGTGTAGTTCTGCGGCAGACGGTCACCGAAGAAGAAGCCGAACATCCCGCCTTCGCAGTCGGCGCTGAAGGGCACGCCCGCAGCCTTGGCCGCGGCCGACAGGCCGTCGACCAGCTGCCGGGTCCGCGCCGTGAGCGCATCGAAGACGCCGGGGCGGCCGAGCAGGTCGAGCGTGGCCAGACCGCAGGCCGTGGCCACCGGGTTGCCCGACAGCGTGCCCGCCTGGTAGACCGGGCCGAGCGGGGCGAGCAGGCTCATGATCTCGCGCGGACCGCCGAAGGCGGCCAGCGGCATGCCGCCACCGATGACCTTGCCCAGCACGGTCATGTCCGGCTTGAAGCCGGGGATCAGCTGCGCGTACACCGACTGCGCGCCACCGAGCGCCACCCGGAAGCCGGTCATGACCTCGTCGAACACCAGCAGCGCACCATGGCGTGTGCACAGCTCGCGCAGTCGCGTCATGAAGGGCACGCTGGCGCGCACGAAGTTCATGTTGCCCGCGATCGGCTCGATCATGACGCAGGCGAGGGCGTCGCCGTGCGCGGCGAAGGCGTCGTCGAGCTGGGCGAGGTTGTTGTACTCGAGCACCAGCGTGTGCTGTACGACCTCGGCCGGCACGCCGGCGCTGGTCGGGTGGCCGAAGGTGGCCAGCCCCGATCCGGCCTTGACCAGCAGCGCGTCGGCGTGGCCGTGGTAGCAGCCCTCGAACTTGATGATCTTCGACCGACCGGTGGCGCCCCGCGCCAGGCGCAGCGCGCTCATGCCGGCCTCGGTGCCGGAACTCACCAGGCGCACCTGCTCGATCGAGGGCACCCGCGCGATGATCGCCTCGGCCAGTTCCAGTTCCCGCTCCGTCGGGGCGCCGAAACTCAACCCTTGGAGCGCGGCCTCGCGCACGGCTTGCAGCACCTGCGGATGTCCGTGCCCCAGGATCATCGGGCCCCAGGACCCGATGTAGTCGATGTAGCGCTTGCCTTCCGCGTCCCACATCGAAGAGCCCTCGGCCCGGGCGATGAAGCGCGGGGTGCCGCCGACGGCGCGGAAGGCGCGCACCGGCGAGTTCACGCCGCCGGGGATGACCTGCTGGGCGCGGGCGAAGAGGCTCTCGTTCGTGGGCATCGGGTTGTCTCCGTCTGGGATGTTCACGTCGGTCAGTGGACGCGGCGCGGGGTGGCGGGGCCCGCAGGGCCCGGCGGGGGCTCCGCCGGCCCGCCCGGCCCACCCTCGTCCGCCGTGTCGTCGCCTTCCTCGGGCGAGGGCAGGGCCCAGAAGAAGCGGTCCGGCACGACACTGCCCATGCCCGGACGGAACCCGGCATCCAGGCTCTGGTCCAGGAAGGCGAGCGCCTCGCCCACGGCCGCCTGCAGTTCCGTGCCCGCCGCCAGCAGCGCGGTCAGCGCCGCCGCCAGGGTGTCGCCCGCGCCGACGAAGCCGGTGTCGAAGCGCGCGAACTTCTCCCCGCTGATGGCCCCCTGCGCAGAGGCCAGGACGTTGTCGATGAACTGCTCCGCGCCCCGGGGCGGCAGCATGATGCCGGTCACCAGCACGTAGCGCGTGCCCCGCTCGCCGGCCGCCACGGCCAGTTCGCGCGCCGACGGTGGGCGCTCGCTGTCCCACTCCGGCAACAGGATGTCGGTCAGCGTCTTGTGGTTGCCCACCAGCACCTCGGTGGCCGGCAGGATCAGGTCGCGCCAGGCCTCGAGGTAGGGCTCCCGCTGGTCCTCGTCGAGCCAGGTCAGGTCCGGCATGTAAGTCACCACCGGCACGTCGGCGTAGTCCGACAGGATCTCCGCGACCGCGGCGATCGTCTCGGCTGCACCCAGGAAGCCCACCTTCCAGGCCGAGACGGTCACGTCCTCGAGCACGGAGCGCGCCTGTTCGACGACATCCTCGTCGTCGATGGGCGAGTGATCGAAGACCTCCGCCGTGTCGCGCATGACGATGCTGGTGATGACGGGCAGGGGATGCGCACCCATTGCGGCGATGGTCGAGACATCGCCTGCGATCCCGCCGGCACCGCTGGCGTCGCTCGCGTTGAAACTCATGACGCAGGCGGGCGGGGCGTGATCCTGCCCGCTGTCGAGGTCTGTGGAATCGGTGTGTGAGTCGGGCTTCATGTGATGTCCTGCCCGTGGGCTCTGGGCCGATGAGTGCGGTGGGCAGATCGGTGCCGGCGAACGTGTGCCAGCCCGCTGCCGCCCACCGGGGATTCCCGGACGCTCGGGCGCACCCCCGCCAGATAGAATCGTTGTCATTGTAGTGACCGCTTCTGCGTGCGAACCGTGAGCCAATCCCGTACCTGGATGTGCCTGATCTGCGGCTGGATCTATGACGAAGCCGCCGGCGACCCGGAGCACGGCATCGCGCCGGGCACCGCGTGGGACGACGTCCCGATGAACTGGACCTGTCCGGAATGCGGCGCCCGCAAGGAAGATTTCGAGATGGTGCAGCTGTGATGGCGCAGCCCGTCACGACCCCACGGAAGGCGCGGACACCGGGCATCCGGTGAGCAGCGGACGGGTTCGGACCGATGGCCTCCCCCACGTCCGAGCCACGCGCCACGATCGTGCGTCGCCTGCGTGCGTTGCGCGCGCTGGTCGGCTCCTGGGCTTTGTCGGTGCCGCGCGCCCGCACCGGCGCCGCCGCGGCGCCGCCGCCGCTGAGATTGGCGGCTGAACTCCTGGAACTGGCGGCGGCGCTCGACGACCTGGGTCAGCATTCGCTGTGCATCGTCGCGAGGGCGACGGCCGCGGCTCTGCGCCGGCTCACCGATGCATCGACGTCGCCGGGCATCGACGCGGCAGCAGCCATCGACCGGTCGGTCTCCGCCGTGCTCCTTGCCGCGGAGACCGGCATGCCACCGCAGGCTGCGGTCTCGCTGTTCCCGGTGTACCGGGCGGTGCAGCAGGTGGCGGGCGTCGATGGCGTGCACCCCGCAGACCTGTGGTGGCCGCAGTCCGGGCTGACCGACGAGGCCGTCGACCGAGGATCGTCTGCAGGGGCCCCGATCGACGACGTCCTGCTCGCCGATCTCGAATCCGCGCTCCTGCATCTGATGCGCGCGCCGGCGGCGGCCGGCCACGTCCGGATGCAGCGCATCTGTGCCGCCATCGCCAAAGGCAGCGCTGCTGCGCAGGCGCTGCCCTGGCTGCTTGCACAGGCGGTTCATGAAGCGCTCGAAGAGGGCTTGATTCCCTTCGACGCCCCTGTCCGGCGGGTCGGGCCGCGCCTGCTCGCGCTCGGGCGCGGCCGAGGGTTCAGCGCTTCTGACGAACGAACGCTCCGTCGGGACCTGATGTTCCACTGCGCCCAGGCGGCCGGCGCCGTGGCGGGCCCGCTGCCGCCGACCCTCAGCCGTCTGTGTCGCGCTCTGGGCCTGGAGCCGGTCCATGACCGCTGGCCGGCGCCGGCGGTGCGACCGCGGGGCCAGGCAGGCCCGGCGCAGGAAGCCGCCGTCCTGCGCCACGCGGCGGTCCGGACCGGGGCCGAGCCGTGGTCTTCCACCCCTGGGGCGTCGTCCTTGCCGCCGGTTCCGCCTGTGCCGACCTCGCCGCCTGTGCCGCCTGTGCCGCCTGTGCCGCCCGCACCGGAGAGGCTCCTGGACGCCTTGCCGGCCCTGGCCGAGGTCATTGCCGACCTGCCGGCTGCCGCGGATCTCGACCTGGCGGCGGTGGACACCGCCGAGCCTGCCGAACGCGTCGAGCCCGCCAAGACCGTCGAGCCTGCCTTGCGAGGTGCCGTCGCCCCTGTCGATGCCCTGCCTGTGCTCGACGCCCAGGCGGCGTCCGCCGGATCTGCCTGGCCAGGCGACGAGGCCGCATCGTCGACGACCCAGGCGCCGACGGCACCGGTGCCCACCCTCGGCGCCGAGACACCCTGGCTCATGCTGCCGAGGACGGCGCCGGTCCTGCCCTCCGTGGATGCAGGCTGGCGTGCGGGCGCGGGCTCGGTCGGACCCGGGATGGAGCGGACCGATGTGGAGATCCTGCTGGGCGAGGTCGACTCGATCGAGGGGGCCGTCAGGCACGGCATGTCGGTCGTCCAGCGACTGCGCGGGCTGACGTCCCGGGACGGGGCGGCCGGGGAGGAGGCAGAGGAAGGCCAGGCGCTGGGCTGCCTGCAGCAGCTCGACACGGCCTTCGGTCAGATCGACGTGGCCACGCGGCGGATGCGGGCGGTCACGGCGCCGCTGACCTTGCCCGCCTTGATCGAGCCCGTGGATGTCCTTTGGGTCCCTTCGGGCATTGAGCGCAAGTAAAACGATCGTTTGATTTGCGTCTAGAGTCTCGGCATGCCCAACATGCCGCGTCAGTCCTGCGTACGCCGTCCGCTTCCCGCTCAGGGCGTGCGTGACGGCGACGATGCCCGGCACAGGCTGTTCCAGGCCGCGCTGCAGTTGTTTGCCCAGAAGGGCTTCGGGAACACGTCCACGAGGGAACTTGCCGAGGCGGCGGGCGTGAACATCGCGGCCATCAGCTATTACTTCGGCGACAAGGCGGGTTTGCACCGGGCCGTGTTCTTCGAGCCGATGGGCTGGCCGCAGGACGACGTGTCCCATTTCGACGATCCAGCCCTGCCCCTGCGGGAAATGCTCGGTCGGTTCTACGGTGGCTTTCTCGAGCCCTTGCGCGATCCGGCGGCTGTGGCGCTGTGCACCAAGCTGCATTTCAGGGAGATGGTCGAACCCACAGGCCTGTGGCAGCAGGCCATGGATCATCTGTTCGCGCCGATGCACTTGGCCTTGCTGCGCCAGTTGTGCCATCACCTTGGCCTCGCGCACCCCGATGCGGCGCTCTTCCGGCTCGCATCCTGCCTGATCGGGTTGGGTGTGCATCTGCATGTCGGGCGTGACTGCACCGAGCGTCTGTGGCCTGGCCTGTTCGACGACGACGCAGCCATCGACCGGTGGGGCCGAACCTTGGTCGACGCCGCGCTGGCGATGGTCGAGGCGGAGCGGATCCGCCGTGCGGCGCCGGGACAGGACGCATGCGAGGCGGGCCTTTGAGCGGGCCTGTCGCGCCGGGCCGGGCGGTGCTGCCGCTGCCGGCGCCCGCGACGCTCTTCGATCTGGCGCGCGGACACGCCGAGTCCGCGATCGCGTTGTGCCGTGCCCCGGCGGGCGATCGGGGCGATCGGGGCGAGCCGGCGGCCTGGGCGTCTCCCTGAAACGGCCGGACGGCCCTGCCAACCGAGAGGACATCCCGGTCCACTGGCCCCGATCCATTGCCTGCGCATGCCCGGGACGGTGTGCCGGGCGCCCGGAACACCTGTTCAACCATCGAGCCTGTCAAGACCCATGAAGATTCCTGTACGCATTGCGGTGGTGGCCACCCTGACGGTCGCGGTGGCCGCGGCGGTCTATATCCACTGGTTCGACGCGTCGCCAGCGGCGAACGTCGCGGGAGCCGGCGATCCGGCGCCCGAGTCGTCGGCCGCCGCTGCACCGTCGGCGCGGCCGGCCTTGACGGTGGCCGTGACGACGCCCGCGAGCACCGAGCTTGCGCAGACCGTCGTCGCCACGGGCAGCATCCACCCGTGGCAGGAGGCCAGCATCGGCGCAGAGGGCCAGGGGTGGCGTCTGGCCGAGGTGCGCGCGCAGGTGGGCGACACCGTGCGACAGGGGCAGGTGCTGGCGCTGTTCGACACCAGCGTGGCGCAGGCGGATCTGGCAGCCCTTCGCGCATCGGTGGCCGAGGCCGAGGCGACCTTGGCCGAGGCCGGCTCGAATGCGCGGCGCGCGCGCGAGCTCGGGCCGTCGGGGGCCCTGAGTGCGCAGCAGGTGAACCAGTACCTGACGGCCGAGCGTACGGCTGCCGCCCGCCTCGAAGCGCAGCGCGCTGCGGTGCGCGCGCAGGAACTCCGCCTTGCGCAAGGCACGGTCACGGCGCCCGACGGCGGCATCGTCACCGCGCGCAGCGCAACCGTCGGGGCGGTCGTCGCGCCGGGGCAGGAGCTGTTCCGACTCATCCGTCAGGGCCGGCTCGAATGGCGGGCCGAGGTGGCGGCCTCCGATCTGTCGGCGTTGAAGCCCGGGATGACGGTGCGTGTCCTGCCCACGGGCGGCGCATCCGTCACCGGCACGGTGCGTCGCATCGGCCCGACCGTGGACACCGCCACGCGCAACGGTCTGGTCTACGTCGACCTGCCGAACACGCCGGAGCTGCGCGCTGGCAGCTTCGCGCGCGGCGACTTCGAGACCGGTCGGGGTCAGGCGCTGACGCTGCCGCAGACCGCGGTGCTGCTGCGCGAGGGCTTCAGCTGGGTCTTCGTCGTCGACGAGGGCAGTCGGGTGCGGCAGCGGAAGGTCACCACCGGCCGCCGCAGCGGCGAGCGCATCGAGATCGTCCAGGGGCTGGAGGCCGGTGCGCGTGTGGTCGTCGCCGGCGGCGGTTTCCTGGCCGACGGAGACCTGGTGCGGGTCAGCGACGGCGCGCCCGCCGGCGCGTCCGGCCCCATCTCCGCGCCCACGGCAACCCAGGGAGGCTGACCATGTTCAACGTCTCGGCCTGGTCGATCCGCAACCCGACGCCGTCGGTGCTGCTGTTCGTCATGCTCACGCTGGCGGGGCTGCTGGGCTTCCACGCGATGAAGGTCCAGAACTTCCCGGACATCGACCTGCCCACGGTCACGGTCACGGCCTCGCTGCCGGGGGCGGCGCCGGCACAGCTCGAGACCGAGGTCGCGCGCAAGATCGAGAACTCGATCGCCACCGTGCAGGGGGTCAAGCACATCTACACCAAGATCCAGGATGGCACGGTGTCGCTGACGGTGGAGTTCCGCCTGGAAAAGCCCACGCAGGAGGCGGTGGACGACGTGCGCGACGCCGTGTCGCGCGTGCGCTCGGACCTGCCCGGCGACCTGCGTGACCCGGTGATCAGCCGGCTGAACGTCGCCGGCCTGCCCATCCTGACCTACACCGTGGCCTCCGAGCGCATGGACGAGGAGGCGCTGAGCTGGTTCGTCGACAACACGGTGGCCAAGTCGCTGCTGAGCGTGCGCGGTGTGGGCGCGATCTCGCGCGTGGGCGGGGTCATGCGCGAGGTGCGGGTGGAGGTGGATCCGGCGCGGCTGATGGCGCTGAACGCCACGGCGGCCGACATCTCGCGACGCCTGCGCCAGGTGCAGCAGGAAGCCGCGGGGGGGCGCGCCGACATCGGCGGCGCGGAGCAGTCGGTGCGCACCTTGGCCACCGTGCGCACGGCGCAGGAACTCGCCGCACTCGACATCCCGCTGTCCGATGGCCGGCGCCTGCGGCTGGACCAGGTCGCCACCGTCACCGACACCGTGGCGGAGCCGCGCAGCGCGGCGCTGCTCGATGGCCGCCCGGTGGTCGGCTTCGAGGTCGTGCGGGCGCTGAAGTCGGGCGAGGTCGAGGTCGCCGAAGGCGTGCGGGCCGAGGTCGCGCGCCTGCGCCAGGCGCACCCCGACGTGCGCTTCACCGAGGCCATCGACTTTGTCGAGCCTGTGGTGGAGAACTACAACGGCTCGATGTACCTGCTGTACGAGGGAGCGGTGCTGGCGGTGCTGGTGGTGTGGGCCTTCCTGCGCTCGTGGCGCGCGACCCTGGTGGCGGCCACCGCCTTGCCGCTGAGCGTGATCCCGGCCTTTGCGCTGATGCACTACGGCTTCGGCTTCACCATCAACGTGGTGACACTGCTGAGCCTGTCACTGGTGGTAGGCATCCTCGTCGACGATGCGATCGTCGAGATCGAGAACATCATGCGCCACCTGGCCATGGGCAAGACGCCCCTGCAGGCCGCGCGCGAGGCCGCCGACGAGATCGGGCTGGCGGTCATCGCCACGACCTTCACGCTCATCGCCGTGTTCCTGCCCACGGCCTTCATGAGCGGGGTGGCCGGCAAGTTCTTCGTCCAGTTCGGCTGGACGGCGGCGATCGCGGTGTTCTTCTCGCTCGTCGTCGCGCGCATGCTCACGCCGATGATGGCCGCCTACCTGCTCAAGCGCCCCACGCATGACCACGGCGAGCCGCGCTGGGTGACGGCGTACACGCACGTGGCGGCCTGGTGCCTGCGTCACCGCATCGTCACCATGCTCGCCACGGCGGCCTTCTTCTTCGGCAGTTTCGCGCTGGTGAAGTTCCTGCCCACCGGCTTCCTGCCGCCGGACGACCTGAGCCAGACGCAGGTCACCGTCACACTGCCGCCGGGCAGCACGCTGCGTCAGACCTTGACCGTGGCCGAGCAGGCTCGACAGATCGTCGCGCGCCATCCGCAGGTGCGGCTCGTGTACACCGCGGTGGGCGGGGGCGCCGCCGGCGGCGACCCCTTCGCCCAGTCCGGCGTGCCCGAGGCGCGCGTCGCCACGCTGACGATCAACCTCACGCCGCGCGAGGAGCGGCAGGGCATCTCCAAGCAGGACATCGAGGGACAGTTGCGCGATGCGCTGGCCGTCGTGCCGGGCGCGCGCATCAGCGTCGGCCTGGCCGGATCGTCGGGCAGCAAGTACGTCCTGGTGCTGGCTGGCGAGGACGGACGCGTGCTCACCGAGCATGCGCAGCGGGTCGAACGCGAACTGCGGACCCTGCCCGGGATCGGCAACGTGACCTCGAGCTCCAGCCTGGTGCGTCCCGAACTCATCGTCCGTCCGGATGCGGCGCGTGCTGCCGACCTCGGGGTCACTTCCGAGGCCATCGCCGACACCCTGCGCCTGGCCACGTCCGGGGACTACGAGCAGGGCCTGCCCAAGCTCAACCTGAGCCAGCGCCAGGTGCCCATCGTCGTGCGCCTGCCGGCGCAGGCCCGGGCCGACCTCGATCTGCTGCAGCGTCTGCCGGTGCCGGGCGCGCGCGGACCGGTGCCGCTGGGCAATGTCGCGACGCTGGAGATCGCCAGCGGCCCGGCCCAGATCGACCGCTACGACCGCCGCCGCAACGTCAACATCGAGATCGAGCTCAACCAACGCCCGCTGGGCGAGGTCGAGGCCGCCGCGCTGGCCCTGCCCAGCCTGCGCAACCTGCCGCCCGGCATCACGCAGAGCACGGTGGGCGACGCCGAGGCCATGGGCGAGTTGTTCCAGAGCTTCGGCCTGGCGATGCTGACCGGCGTGCTGTGCATCTACATCGTGCTGGTGCTGCTGTTCAAGGACTTCATCCAGCCGGTGACCATCCTGGGAGCGCTGGTGCTTTCGGTGCCTGGCGCCTTCCTGGCGCTGTTCGTGACCCAGAGCGCGATCTCGATGCCGTCGATGATCGGGCTGATCATGCTGATGGGCATCGCGACGAAGAACTCCATCCTGCTGATCGACTACGTCATCATCGCCCGGCGTGACCACGGACTGCCGCGCCCGGAGGCCATCGTCGACGCCTGCCGCAAGCGCGCGCGGCCCATCGTGATGACCACCATCGCGATGGGCGCGGGCATGATGCCGATCGCGCTGGGCCTGGGGGTCGACCCGAGCTTCCGTTCGCCGATGGCCATCGTCGTGATCGGTGGCCTGATCACGTCGACTTTCCTGAGCCTGCTGGTGATCCCGGTGGTGTTCACCTATGTCGACGACGCGGTGTCGCGGCTGAAGCGCCTTTTCGATCGGCCGAAGGCCGATGCGGGCTCGCAGGGGTCCTCGGGCCCGCTGCCTGCAGCCGACACGCCGGTGTCCGGACCGACGGGTTGAGGGTCCGCGGCCGGTGCCGGCGTTGCGCCGGGCATCGGTCGTGATCGCGCGCCGGCCAGGTGCTGTCGGATCAGCCCGTGGCCGACGCTCAGCGCCGACCCGCAATCCTCACGTTGCCGCCTTCACCACCGCATAGCGCCGCAGGGTGCGTTCGCGCGCCTCGTCGTGACGCACGATCGGGTGCGGATAGTCCCGTCCGAGGACGACGCCCGAGGCCTGCAGGTCGATGGGCCGGGCCAGCCACGGCGCGTGGATCTGGCTGTCTGGCAGGGCGGCGATCTCGGGGACGTAGCGGCGGATGAAGCGGCCGTGCGGATCGAATTTCTCGCTCTGGTTGACCGGGTTGAAGATGCGGAACCAGGGCTGGGCATCGCAGCCCGACGATGCCGCCCACTGCCACCCCCCGTTGTTGGCCGCGAGGTCGAAGTCGTTGAGTTGCTCGGCGAACCACGCTTCGCCACGGCGCCAGTCGATGCCGAGGTCCTTGGTCAGGAAACTCGCCACCACCATGCGCAGCCGGTTGTGCATGTAGCCGGTGTCGAGCAGTTGCCGCATCGCGGCGTCCACCAGCGGGTACCCGGTGCGTCCGCCGCACCAGGCGGCGAACTGGGCGTCAGCCGCCTTGCCGGTCTCCCACGTGATGCGGTCGTATTCCGGGCGGAAGGCATGCCCGACGACACGCGGGTGGTGGTGCAGCACCTGGTGATAGAAGTCGCGCCAGATCAGCTCCGACAGCCAGACCTCGGCACCGCACGAGCCGGCCTGCATGCGCGCCCAGGCCTCGCGCGCCAGTCGACGCACCGACACCGTGCCGAAACGCAGGTGGGTGCTCAGGTAGCTCGGGCCCTTGAGGGCGGGGAAGTCACGCGCGTCGGCATAGCGGTCGATGCGGTCGTGCAGGAAGTCCGCCAGCAGTTCCTGCGCGCCAGTGCAGCCGATCGGCAGTTTGAGCGTGTGCAGGTTGGTCGTCTCGAAGCCCAGGGCCGCGAGCGCCGGGGCGCCCGTGCGCAGGGTGGCCTGCGGGAGCGTGGGGGGCGGTGCCAGACGCGCGGCCAGCGGCGCGACCGGGTGCTCGCGCAGCGGCGAGATCTGCGGTCCCTGGGCCTCGAGCTCACGCAGCCGTCTCAGCCAGGCGTTCTTGTACGGCGTGAACACACCGTAGGGCGTGCCGCTGCCCGTCATCACCTCCGAGCGTTCGAAGATCACGTGGTCCTTGACCGTGTGCAGCGAGATGCCTGCCTGCGCCAGACGGCCACGGACCTGCGCGTCCCGCTCCAGCGCGTAGGGGTCGTCATCGTGACCTGCGTAGACGGCCTGGACGCCCAGCTGGCTTGCCAGCGCAGTGATCTCGTCGACAGCCCCGCCGTGTCGGCACAGCACGCCGACCCGATCGGCGTCTTCGACGCCGTGCGCCAAGGCCAGCGCGCGCAACTCGGCGTCCAGCACCGCCAGGCTGTCGCGCAGGAACTCCACCCGACGGTCGGCGCGGGGCAGAGGATCGAGGATCGTGCGGTCGAACACGAAGGCGCACCAGACCCGGCGCGCGCTGCGCAGCGCGAGGTGCAGCGCGGCATGGTCATCGGCGCGAAGGTCGCGGCGCAGCCACACCAGGGCTCCGGACAGGCTTGTTTCGGCGGAGGCTGAAGGCATGGCCCGAAGTGTCGCGCGGAATAGAATCTGCTGGATGTCCGGGCCGCCGATCAACCTCACGAACCAGTTCCTGATCGCCATGCCCGGCATGGAGGACGACAACTTCTCCCGGGCCGTGGTCTACCTGTGCGAGCACAACACCAACGGGGCCCTCGGGTTGGTGATCAACCGCCCCACGGACATCACGCTCAAGAGCCTGTTCGCCAAGGTCGAACTCACGCTGGATCGGGACGAACTCGCCGGGCAGCCCGTGTTCTTCGGCGGCCCGGTGCAGACCGAACGCGGGTTCGTGCTGCACGAGAAGTCGGGTGCGGAGGGCAGTCTCTACACCTCGACGCTGTCGATCCCCGGGGGCTCGCTCGAGATGACCACCAGCAAGGACGTGCTCGAGGCCATGGCCAACGGCGCCGGCCCGCGCCGCGTGCTCATCACCCTCGGCTACAGCGGCTGGTCTGCCGGGCAGCTCGAGGAGGAGATCGGCCGCAACGGCTGGCTCACCGTCGACGCGGATCCGGCCGTGATCTTCGACACCCCGGTCGAGCAGCGCTACCAGCGTGCACTGTCGCTGCTCGGTTTCGATCCGCTGATGCTCAGCCAGGAGGCCGGGCATGCCTGATCGCTGCCGGCACCTCCTCGCGTGGTCCTGAAGGGCGTGCCGTCCCCCGACCCCCACGCCCCGGGCCGGGCGCAGCCTCACCCGGGTGCGCCGTCGCCCCAGTCCTTCCTCGCCTTCGACCCGGGATTGCGACGTGTCGGCGTGGCTTGCGGCAACACGCTGCTGGGCGTCGGCAGGCCGCTGCGTACCCTCGCGCTCGAGGGGCCTGCGCGGCTGGCGGCGATCGACGCGCTGGTGCGTGAGTGGCAGCCTGATGCGCTGGTGGTCGGTCTTCCCTTCCATCCGGATGGCGCCGAGCATGAGAACACCCGCCGTGCCCGCCGCTTCGCGCGGCAATTGCGAGGCCGATTCGGGCTGCCGGTGCACGAGGTCGACGAGCGCTACACGACGGTGGAGGCGCTGGCCAACGGCGCCCGCGATGCCGATGCGGCCGCTGCCGTGCTGATCCTGGAGCAGCACCTGGGTGCCCTCGAGCGCGAGGGCGCGCGCCGGTCCGAGGCCGGGGTGCCGGCCTGATCCACGGCGGACACCACCGGAGGTACCCGATGCTCCAGCTCGACGCCGAAGCGCTCTACACCGACCTGCGTCGTGGTGTCGGCAGCCTGTTGCAACCCGGTGCCGTTCTCGTGGGCATCTGGTCCGGAGGGGCCTGGCTGGCCGAGCGTCTGCAGCGTGACCTCGGTTTGCCGGGTCGACATGGGGTCATCTCCAGTACCTTGCACCGCGACGACTTCGGCTCGCGCGGTCTGGGCGGTGCCGCGCCGACCGATCTGCCCTTCGCAATCGCCGGCGCCCACATCGTGCTCGTGGACGACGTGCTGTACACGGGGCGGACGATCCGTGCCGTGCTCAACGAGCTCTATGACTTCGGCCGGCCGGCCAGTGTCCGCCTGGCGGTGCTGGTCGACCGGGGCGGACGGGAGCTCCCGATCGAGGCCTCGCTCGCGACCGCCCGCGTGGCGCTGCCCGTGGGGCAGCGGCTGCGCCTGTCGCGCGCCGAGGATGGCCACTTCTCCTTTGACGTCAGGTAGGGAGGCGCGCGGATGCTGTCGCGTCGGAATCCACAACTCAACCGCCACGGCGAGTTGATCCACCTGCTGTCGATCGAAGGCCTGCCGCGGTCGGTGGTCACCCACATCCTCGACACCGCGGCCACCTTCCTGTCGGTCAACGACCGCGAGGTCAAGAAGGTGCCCCTGCTGCGCGGCAAGAGCGTGTTCAACCTGTTCTTCGAGAACAGCACCCGCACCCGCACCACCTTCGAGATCGCGGCCAACCGCCTGTCGGCCGACGTGCTGAACCTGGACATCGCTCGCTCGTCCACGGCCAAGGGCGAGAGCCTGCTCGACACCATCGCCAACCTGTCGGCCATGCACGCGGACCTCTTCGTCGTCCGTCACTCCGAGTCAGGCGCGCCCTACCTGATCGCCCAGCACTGCGCGCCCCATGTGCACGTGGTCAACGCCGGTGACGGTCGGCACGCCCACCCGACCCAGGGGCTGCTCGACATGTACACCATCCGCCACTTCAAGGGCGATTTCACGCGTCTGACGGTGGCGGTCGTCGGCGACATCGTCCACTCGCGGGTGGCGCGATCGGACATCCATGCGCTGACCACGCTGGGCGTGCCGGAGATCCGCGCGGTCGGCCCCAAGACCCTGGTGCCGGGCGACCTGCGCGAGATGGGCGTGCGGGTGTGCCACGACATGGCCGAGGGCCTGCGCGATGCCGATGTCGTCATCATGTTGCGCCTGCAGAACGAGCGCATGTCCGGCGCGATGCTGCCCAGCGCCGGCGAGTTCGCCAAGCATTACGGCCTGACGCCGGAGAAACTCGCGCTCGCGCGCCCGGATGCGATCGTGATGCACCCGGGGCCAATCAACCGCGGCGTCGAGATCGACTCTCAGGTCGCCGATGGCGCGCAGAGCGTGATCCTGCCCCAGGTCACGTTCGGGATCGCGGTGCGCATGGCGGTGATGTCGATCATCGCGGGGAACGTGGCATGAGCGTGTGCGGCCGTTGTCGCGTGCCCTTTCCCGGTGCCCACCGGGCGGCGGCCGAGCCCGTGATCGCGCCTGGCGGGCCTTGCATGGGCGGCGCAACTCTGGCGGTGGGGTGTGAGCCATGAAGATCCTGATCCGCTCGGGTCGCGTGCTCGATCCGGCCAGCAACCGCGACGGGCCGGCCGACGTGGCCATCGCCGCGGGTCGTATCGAGGCCATCGGGCCGGCGCACCCGGACTTCGGCGCTGACCGCGTCATCGACGCCACGGGCTGCATCGTCGCCCCGGGGCTCGTCGACCTCGCCGCGCGCCTGCGCGAGCCCGGCCTGGAGCAGGAGGGCATGCTCGAGAGCGAACTGGCCGCCGCGGCCGCCGGCGGCGTCACGAGTCTGGTCTGTCCGCCCGACACCGACCCGACGCTGGACGAGCCAGGGCTCGTGGAGATGCTGAAATTCCGCGCCCGCAAGCTCAGCCGCTGCCGCCTGTTCCCGCTCGGGGCGCTGACCCGGGGCCTGCGCGGCGAGGCGCTGACCGAGATGGCCGAACTCACCGAGGCCGGCTGCGTCGGCTTCGCCCAGGCCGAAGCCCCGGTGACCGACACGCTGGTGCTGATGCGGGCCATGCAGTACGCGGCCACCTTCGGCTACACCGTCTGGCTGCGTCCGCAGGACCCGTGGCTCGGCCGTGGGGTCGCCGCCAGCGGCGCGATCGCGACCCGGCTCGGACTGGCCGGGATCCCGGTGGCTGCCGAGACGGTGGCGCTGCACACGCTGTTCGAACTGGTGCGCACCACTGGCGCGCGCTTGCACCTGTGCCGGATGTCCAGCGCGGCGGGTGTGGCGCTGTTGCGCGCGGCGCGGGCCGAGGGCTTGCCCGTGACCGCCGATGTCAGCGTGCAGTCGCTGCACCTGACCGACGTGGACATCGGCTACTTCAACCCCGCGATGCGCCTGACGCCGCCGCTGCGCCAGGACCGCGATCGCGCGGCGCTGCGTGCCGGCCTGGCCGACGGCACGATCGACGCGCTGGTCAGTGATCACATGCCGGTGCGGGCCGACGAGAAGCACCTGCCCTTCGCCGAGGCACTGCCGGGTGCAACGGCGATCGAACTGCTGCTCAGCCTGGCCTTGAAGTGGGCGGCAGAGGAGGGTCTGCCGCTGGCACGCGGGCTCGAGGTGGTGACGGCCGCGCCCGTGCGGGTGCTGGGGCCGGCCATCGGGATGCTGTCTGCCAGCGCCGGTCGCCTCGTCGAGGGCGGGGTGGCCGACATCTGCATCTTCGATCCGGATGCCGAATGGACCGTCACGCCGCAGGTGTTGCGCAGCCAGGGCAAGCACACCCCCTTCAGCTTCGAGCACGGCGGCACCTGCCTGCCGGGCCGGGTGCGGACGACGCTGGTGGCGGGCACCGTGGCCTTCGAGTCCGCGGGCTGAGGCGCCGACGCGGCGAGCGTCGCTCTGCATGACCGCGTTCCTCGTCACCCTGCGGGCCGTCTGGCGCCTCGTGCGCGTCGTCCTCCACGGCCTGCACGGGCTGGCCATCGTGCTGCTGCGCTTCCCCCTGCTCGACGTGGCCGCGCGCCGCGCGCGCATCGCCTGGTGGGCACGGGGACTGCTGGCCGCGCTCGGGGTGGGGTTGCGGGTCGAGGGCCGCTTTCGTCCCGGTGCCAAGCTCATCGTCGCCAATCACATCTCCTGGCTCGACATCATGGCCGTCCACGCAGTGTGCCCCGAGGCCCGCTTCGTGTCGAAGGCCGACGTGCAGCACTGGCCCTTGATCGGCCGTCTGGTCGCATCTGCCGGCACGTTGTACATCGTGCGAGAGAAGCCGCGTGATGCGCTGCGGGTGGTGCACCAGATGGCGCAGGCGCTCGGCGCGGGCGACACCGTGGCGGTCTTCCCGGAGGGCACCACCGGGCTCGGCCATGAACCGTTGCCCTTCCATGCCAACCTGCTGCAGGCGGCAATCGCCACCGAAGTGCCGGTGCAACCCGTGGCGCTGCGTTTTTCCGATGCCCGCGATGCCGTCAGCGCGGCGGCCGACTTCACCGGCGACATCACGCTGGCGCGCAGCGTGTGGATGCTGGCCCGTGGTCAGGGCCTCGTCGCGAGGGTGCAGGTGCTGCCCGCCCAAGGGTCCGCACATGCCGACCGGCGCGCGCTCGCCGTCCATCTGCGCGAGCAGATCGGCACGGCCTTGCAGGAGATGTCAGGCGCCTGCTGAGGCCATCCCCGCCGAACCGGCCGAACCCGCCGGACCCTTCGTGAGGGATGCGAAGCCGAGCGTCGCAGGGCGGTGGCGCGGATCCGCATCCGAAGGGGTTCGGGTGCTGGTGTGGCGGCCCATCGGCCGGCCGGGAGGCAGGCGGCCTCGGGGCGCCTGCCGTCCTCAGGTCACCTCGGCTCTCGAGTCGCGCGCCATCAGGCGCTGCATGGCCCGGACGGGTGACAGACGGCCTTCGAGGACCTCGACCACGGCTTCGGTGATCGGCATGTCCACCCCGAGCGTTCGCGCCCGAGCCAGCACGTTGGCCGCCGTGTGCACGCCTTCGGCGACATGGCCCAAGGCATCGACGGCCTGCGCCAGTGTCCGACCCTGCGCCAGCATCAGCCCGACGCTGCGGTTGCGCGACAGGCCGCCGGTGGCGGTGAGGACCAGATCCCCGAGCCCGGACAGGCCCATGAAGGTTTCCGCCCGCGCGCCCAGGGCCAGGCCCAGCCGGGTGATCTCCGCCAGTCCTCGGGTGATCAGTGCGGCGCGCGCGTTCAGCCCCGGGGCATGTCGCAGGTCTTCGATCGCGGCCAGCCCGTCGAGCAGACCCGCGGCAATGGCCATCACGTTCTTCACGGCGCCCCCGACTTCGACCCCGGTGGGATCGTCGGAGGTGTAGATCCGCAGATGTTCACCATGGAACGCCTGGACGGCGCGCTCGCGAACCCCGGCATCCGCGCTGGCCACCACCAACGCGGTCGGGCGGCCCTGCGCGACCTCGATCGCGAAACTCGGTCCGGAGAGCACACCGCCGGGGCCCCGGGGGCGCACCTGCTCGGCGACTTCGTGGCCGAGCAGGCCGCTGCCCATCTCGAAGCCCTTGCAGAGCCACAGCACCGGCGCGTCCGACCCCAGCGCCTGCAGCGTCGACCGCAGCCCGCTCATCGGCGTGGCGATCAGCGTGAGTCCGGCAGCACCATGGGCAGCAGCCTGCCCGAGATCGCTGGTGATCTGCAAGGCCTCGGCCAGGCCCACCTCGGGCAGGTAGCGTGGGTTGCGATGCGTCGACTGGAGGGTCGCCGCCTGCTGCGCATCGCGTGCCCACAGGACCACGTCGTGGCGGCGGGCCGCCTGGGTGGCGATCGCCGTCCCCCAGGCACCTGCGCCGAGCACGGCGATCTTCATGGGCGCAGGCCGCTCGGCGGACTCGGCGGCCGGCTGACGACGTTCAGTTCAGGTTGGTGATGATCCGGGAGCCCGGCTCTGCCGCCTGCTGCTGCTGCGATTCGTACATCGCCTGGAAGTTGACCTCGGTCAACAGGATGGGCGGGAAGCCGGCCCGCGTGCAGATGTCGGAGACGATCGCCCGCAGGTAGGGGTAGATCATCTGCGGACACACGATGCCGACGATGCCCTGCATCTGGTCGTCCGGGATGTTGCGGATCTCGAAGATGCCAGCCTGCTTGGCCTCGACCAGGAAGAGCGTGCGATCGCCGATCTTGGTGGTGACGGTGGCGGTGACCGTGACCTCGAACACGCCCTCGGCCACCACCTCGGCGCCCACGCCGAGGTTGATGTCGACCTGGGGTTGGGTCTGCTCGAGCAGGATCTGGGGAGAGTTCGGCTGCTCGAGCGACAGGTCCTTCAGGTACATGCGCTGGATCTGGAACACGGGGCTCTGGTCTTCGTCGGCCATGGGGCTGTCCAATTGATGTCGTTCGGGGCCGTGGTAACTGCCGCACCACGGAGCACCGGGGATTATGGGCCGGACCGATCCCGCCCTGGCCGGCTGCGGACCGGACGCTGCGCAGACCTGACCGAGCGCACGGGTCGCCGTCCGCCCGACGGTGGGCGTGCCGTCGTCTCGACGCGCTATCCGGCGCTGAGCAGGGGCATCAGGCCCCCGCGCTGGTCGAGCGCGATCAGGTCGTCGCAGCCGCCGATGTGCGCGTCCCCGATGAAGATCTGTGGGACGGTGCGACGCCCTGTGGTCTGCATCATGTGGTCACGTTGGGTCGGGTCGAGGTCGATGCGGATCTCCTCGATCTCGGTGACCCCTCGCTGTTTCAGCAGCGCCTTGGCGCGCACGCAATACGGGCAGACCTGGGTCGTGTACATCCGCACGGGCGTCGTGGTCATGGTGTGCATCACTCCGTTTGCCGGATTGTGGCGCCGGTCCACCACGGCCCCGGACGGTCCGATGGAATGCTCGCGTGCGCCTGCGGGGCATCAGCGGCCAGCCGACACACGACGGCGCGCTTTGTGCTCACCCGCTGCCGCGTGTGAGCGCGGCCTGGCGCCCCGCGAGGCCCAGCGAGGCCCAGCTAGGCCCTGTGGGCGCGTGTCCGGCCGAACCGAACCTCGGTCAGGCTGCTTTCGATGCCTTGCCGGCCTTGGCCGGCTTTGCGCTCTCGTCGGCCGCCGCCGCAGGCGCCTTCTCCATCGGCAGGCCCGCTTCGCGCCACGCCCGGTTGCCTCCGGACACGGCGCGCGCCTGCGCATAGCCCAGCCGCCTGAGCAGGCCGGCTGCACGGTTGGCCCGCGCACCCGTCGGACACATCAACAGCAGGGGCAGGGCCTTGTTCGATGGCAGGTCCTTCGACGCTTCGACCTGTCCGAAGGGGATGTTGCGTGCGTTGGCCGCATGGCCGCCCGCGTACTCGGCGGGCTCACCCACGTCGATCAACACCGCCTTCTCACGGTTGATGAGACGCACCGCCTCGGCAGTGCCGACCGCGGACCCGGCAGACCCGCCGCGCATCATCGGCCAGAACAGCATGCCGCCGGAGACGACAGCCAGAGCGATCAGGAGCACGTTGTCGAGGATGAAGTCCACGGTGGCCGAAGGTGAGGGTTGACGGGGGTTTCGCCTAGGATGGGGACCTGCCGGGTCCCGGTGCCGCGACCGGCCGGCGCCGCAACCTGGCGCACTTGCCGGCAGCCCGTTGCGCGACTGCGCAGGGCAGGCTGGCGGATCGGTGCCGGACCGATCGGCCAGGGCCGACGATTCGAGAGGCGGATTGTAAGATCCACTGCTTGCCCGTCACCCCTTGCCTCCCATGTACAAGCTCGTCCTCGTCCGCCACGGTGAATCGACCTGGAACCTGGAAAACCGCTTCACCGGATGGACGGATGTCCCGTTGACACCGACCGGCGTGAGCCAGGCCCGGGACGCCGGGCGAGCGCTGCGCGAGGCCGGCTTCGATTTCGACGTCGCCTACACCTCCGTGCTCAAGCGTGCGATCTGGACCTTGTGGCACTGTCTCGACACGCTGGAGCGCACCTGGCTGCCGGTCCGTCACGACTGGCGCCTGAACGAACGGCACTACGGCGCGCTGCAGGGCTTGAACAAGGCCGACATGGCTCGGCAGTACGGCGATGCGCAGGTGCTGGCCTGGCGTCGCAGTTACGACACGCCCCCACCGGCGCTCGATCCGTCGGACCCGCGTGCCGAGCGTGCCGACCCGCGCTACGCGCGCCTGGCTCCGGGCCAGGTGCCCCTGACCGAGTGCCTGAAGGACACCGTCGCCCGGGTCATGCCCTGCTGGGACGAGTGCCTCGCGCCCGCCATCCGCAGCGGCCAGCGTGTGCTGGTGGCCGCCCATGGCAACAGCATCCGAGCGCTCGTCAAGTTCCTGGACGGCATCTCCGATGAGGACATCGTCGGGCTGAACATCCCCAACGGCGTGCCACTGGTGTACGAACTCGACGAGGCGCTGCGGCCCATCGGCCGCGACTACCTGGGCGATCCGGCGACGGTCGCGCATGCCGCGGCCGCCGTGGCCGGGCAGGGACGGGCCTGATCGGCACCCTCCAGGGGCCCTCCAGCCTGACCTCCGTCGAGGTGCGGCCGACTGCCACCTAGGTTCCGCCGGCGTACCCGCATCGGCGCCAGGCCTCGAACACCGCCACGGCCACGGCATTGCTCAGGTTCAGGCTGCGCTGGCCGGGGCGCATCGGCAGGCGCACGCGCTGCATCGGTGGGAAACGCTCGCGCAGCGTGGCGGGCAGGCCGGCGGTTTCACTGCCGAAGACCAGCCAGTCACCGCCGCGCCAGTCGACCTCACCGTACGGGCGGCTGCCCCGCGTGGTGAAGGCGAAGAGCCGGTCGGCGTCGGGTTCATGCCTGGAGATCAAGGCTTCCCAGTCCGGGTGCCGCTGGACGTCGGCGAACTCGTGGTAGTCCAGGCCGGCGCGTCGCAGCAGCTTGTCCTCCATCGAAAAACCCAGCGGCTCCACCAGGTGCAGGATGCAGCCGGTGTTGGCCGCCAGGCGGATCACGTTGCCCGTGTTCGGCGGGATCTCCGGGTGGACGAGGACGATGTGGAACATGGGAGATCGGGTTGATGGGCTCTGGCAGCCCTGGCATGCGGCTGGTGGCGCTGGTGGCGTGGAGGGCGTGGAGGGCGTGGTCAAGGGGTGCGCGCGACGCACCACACGTCCACGGACCGGACGCCTGCGTCGATCAGGGCGTTCGTCGCGGCGCGGAAGCTGGCGCCCGTGGTCATCACATCGTCGACAAGCGCGATGCGCCGCCCGGCGAGCGTGTCGCGCCAGTCGGGGTCGACCGCGAAGGCGCCCCTCAGATTGATCGATCGCGCCGGGCGGTCGAGCGTGGATTGCGCAACGGTGTCGACGGGTCGGCGCAGCGCGCGCGCCGCGCAGCGGATGCGCAAAGCCTTGCCGAGGACCCGTGCCAGTTCCCAGGCCTGGTCGTAGCCGCGTCGGGACAGCCGCGCGTCGGACAGCGGCACCGGAAGGATCCACTCGATGTCACGCGCCGCCTCGGCGCGCCGCACTTCACGCTCCATCGCATCGGCGAGCAGCCCGGCCAGTTCCTGCCGGCCGGCGAACTTGAAGGCCTGCACGAGACCGTCCCACGGGAACGCGTAGTCCACCGCGCACATCGCCGAGCGCCAGGGTGGCTTGTCCCGCAGGCAGCCGGCGCACAAGCCGACGCGGTGGCCGTCCGACCAGGGCAGCGCGCAGCCCGGGCAGCGTGCGCTCGGGGGTGCGAAGCGGCCCAGACAGGACGGGCACACGCCACCGGAGCTCCAGTCGCCGCACACGACGCAACTGCCCGGGCCTCTCCTCAGGGCGGCGCCCAGACGCCAGCGGGATGCCGTGCTCGCCTGCATCGGCTCAATATACTGCGCCGGATGTCTGCCCCGGCCGAGCGTCCCATCGATGTCCTGGCACTTTCGCGGGTGCGGCAGCGAATGTTGGCGCGCGCCCAGGTGCCCTGGCTGCACGGCGAGGTCGCGCGCCGGATGGGCGAACGTCTGACCATCGTGCGCGAGGCCCCCCAGACGGTCCTCGACTGGGGCCGATCGGTGGGCGGCGGGTCGGAGGTGCTGGCGAGCGCCTATCCCGCGGCACGACACGCCCGCATAGGCGAACGGCCGCCGGGCGTGCGGTCGCCGAGCGCAGGGTCGTGGTGGTCGCGCCTGGCGCGGCGCTCCGCCGCGCCGGACGTCGGATGGATGTCCGAGGCAGAGGTCGGGGCGGGCGAGGCCGGACTGGTCTGGGCCAACATGGTCCTGCACGGCGAGCCCGACCCTCGCGCACTGATGCAGCGCTGGCATCGGGCGCTGCGGGTCGGCGGTTTCCTGATGTTCTCGACCCTGGGCCCGGGGACCTTGCCGGAGTTGCGCGAACTCTATGCCGAGCAAGGCTGGGGGCCGCACGGCAACGTGCTCGTCGACATGCACGACCAGGGTGACATGCTCGTGGAGGCCGGGTTCGCCGACCCGGTCATGGATCAGGAGACCCTCCGCCTCACCTGGGCAGATCCGCTGTCCGCGCTGCAGGAACTGCGCGGACTCGGCGCGAACGTCCACCTCGGACGTCACCAGGGCTTGCGCACCCCGCGGTGGCGCGACAGGTTGCTGGCGGCCTTGCAGGCGCGTGCCCGCCAGCAGGTCGAAGGGCGGGTGGAACTGTCCTTCGAGATCGTCTACGGCCACGCCTTCCGCGCACCGGCGACGGCCCGCGTGGCCGAAGAGACGCGGGTCGATCTGGCGCAGATGCGTGCGATGGTGCGTGCGCGCCGGCCATGAGCGCACGGTCGCTTGCACACCTGGGCAGACGGGCGGCGCACCGGCTGGCCCTGACGCCCCAGTGTCCGAGGGGTCTGACGCATCGTGGGGCCCGGGGTCGCACGCTAGAATCGCGAATATCGAGAGGAGAGCGGGGATCACCCTGCGCTGCGTCCGGGCCGGCCCCGGATCGACCAACAAGATTGAGTGACATCGACTGACCCATGTCGTCAGCCACCAGCATCGCGTCAGACCAGTGGCCTGCGTCCACCGCACAGCGGGGGTGGCGTTTCGGTCATCCGTGGGTCGGTGCAGACCAGCGTGGAGGGATCCGTTGGGTCCTGCGTCGCAACTGTTCCGTCACGCCGAGGCAGATGCTCGGGTTCTACCTGTCGATGTGCGTCGTCTCGCTGGGCATCGCGACCGGGTTTGCGTGGCACGGCGCCCCGGTGGTGCTCGCGTTTGCGGGCATCGAACTGCTCGTGCTGGGTGCGGCCCTGCTGGTCTACGCGCGTCACGCCACCGACGCCGACACCCTGACCCTCGCAGGTCCGAGCCTGGCGGTCGAGCAGACCGCAGGCGGCGTCACCCGGACCACGCACTTCCGCGTCGAGTGGGTCACGGTCGAGCCGGCCCGCGAGGATGGTTCGCTGGTCGAACTGTCGGGGCAGGGCCAGCGGGTGCAGGTCGGTCGCTTCCTCCGCCCCGAAATGCGCGGCGCGCTGGCGCGTGAACTGCGATCCGCCCTCCGTGATGCCCTGCACGGCCCTGCCCATGCATGGGCCGCGCAGCCTGCCTGACCCGATGCCGGCCCCCTGTACGATTTCCTGAACCCCTGCCCTCGTCATGAACACATCGCATCGCACCCGCAAGCCGGCCCGATCGGCCTTCAAGGATGGCGCTCTCGCGCTCGGGCTCTCGTTGTTCGCCAGCGCCGCGTCCGCTGTGCAGGATCTGCCGGGCGGGCCCGCCGTGAACCAGATCGATCTGCACCCGGCCGTCACCCGGATCGCCGAGGAGCAGCAGTGGCTGCACTACGTGGTGATGGGCATCTGCGTGGTTATCTTCATCGGCGTGTTCGGGGTGATGTTCTATTCCATCCTGAAGCACCGGAAGTCGGTCGGACACAAGGCGGCCAACTTCCACGAGAGCCTGTCGGTGGAGATCGCGTGGACGATCATCCCCTTCATCATCGTCATCGCGATGGGTGCGATGGCCACGCGCACGGTGGTGGCCATGAAGGACACCAGCAACGCCGACCTCACGATCAAGGTCACCGGTTACCAGTGGAAGTGGGGCTACGACTACCTGAAGGGGGAGGGCGAGGGCATCGGCTTCCTGTCCACGCTGAACAACGCCCACCGCTTGATGTCGGATTCCGGCAAGCCCGAGCCGGTCGACAACTACCTGCTGAAGGTCGACAACCCGCTGGTCGTCCCCGTCGGTCAGAAGGTGCGGATCATCACGACGGCCAACGACGTGATCCACGCCTGGATGGTGCCGGCCTTCGGCGTCAAGCAGGATGCGATCCCGGGTTTCGTGCGCGACACCTGGTTCCGCGCCGAGAAGACCGGTGATTTCTACGGGCAGTGCGCCGAGCTGTGCGGAAAGGAGCATGCCTACATGCCCATCCACGTCAAGGTCCTCAGCAAGGAGGACTACAGCAAGTGGGTGGAGGGCAAGATGAAGGAGATGTCCGCGAAGGCCGACGACCCGAGCAAGACCTGGGCGCTGGAGGAACTCGTTGCCCGCGGGGAGAAGGTCTATGCCGCCAACTGCGCCGCCTGCCATCAGCCCAACGGCAAGGGGATGGGTCCGATCAAGGCGCTGGACGGATCTGCCATCGTGCTGGACGCAGACCACACCCAGCAGATTTCCATCATGCTGAACGGCGCGGGCAACGGGTCGATGCCGGCCTGGAAGCAGCTGTCGGACACCGAGATCGCCTCGGTCATGACCTACACCAAGAACCAGTGGGGCAACCAGACCGGACAGGTGGTTCAGCCGTCCGCGATCGTCGCCGCACGGCAGTGACGGTCAGCCTCACCCCACGCCGCCAGACACGAGTTTCAGTTCCAGGAGCCCCGCATGAGCGCAGTGCTTGACCATCACGGCCACCACGCCGACGACCACTCCCACGACCATCCTCACGGGTGGCGCCGCTGGGTGTTCGCGACGAACCACAAGGACATCGGCACGATGTACCTGTTGTTCTCGTTCACGATGCTGATGATCGGCGGTGTCCTGGCGTTGGGGATCCGCGCCGAGTTGTTCCAGCCGGGTCTGCAGTACATGAATCCGCAGTTGTTCAACCAGCTGACGACGATGCACGGCCTGATCATGGTGTTCGGCGCGATCATGCCGGCCTTCGTGGGCTTTGCGAACTGGATGCTGCCGCTGCAGATCGGCGCGGCGGACATGGCGTTCGCGCGCATGAACAACCTCAGCTTCTGGCTGATGATCCCCGCGGCGATCATGATCGTCGCGTCGTTCTTCATGCCCGGCGGCGCGCCGGCAGCCGGCTGGACGCTGTACGCGCCGCTGACGCTGCAGATGGGCCCGTCCATGGACGCCGCCATCTTCGCGCTGCACATCCTGGGTGCGAGCTCGATCATGGGCTCGATCAACATCATCGTCACCGTCCTGAACATGCGCGCGCCGGGCATGACGCTGATGAAGATGCCCCTGTTCGCCTGGACCTGGCTGATCACGGCCTATCTGCTGATCGCGGTCATGCCCGTGCTCGCCGGTGCGATCACGATGACGCTGACCGACCGGCACTTCGGCACCAGCTTCTTCAACCCGGCGGGTGGCGGTGACCCGGTGATGTACCAGCACATCTTCTGGTTCTTCGGTCACCCCGAGGTCTACATCATGATCCTGCCGGCCTTCGGCATCGTCAGCGCCATCATCCCGGCGTTCGCGCGCAAGCCGCTGTTCGGTTACGCCTCGATGGTCTACGCGACGGCATCGATCGCGATCCTGTCCTTCATCGTCTGGGCCCACCACATGTACACCACCGGCATGCCGGTGACAGGGCAGCTGTTCTTCATGTACGCCACGATGCTGATCGCCGTGCCCACGGGCGTGAAGATCTTCAACTGGGTCGCCACGATGTGGCGCGGCTCGATGACCTTCGAGACGCCGATGCTGTGGGCTGTCGGCTTCCTCTTCGTCTTCACGATGGGCGGCTTCACCGGCCTGATCCTGTCGATGGCCCCGATCGACATCCAGTTGCAGGACACCTACTACGTGGTGGCTCACTTCCACTATGTGCTGGTGGCCGGCTCGCTGTTCGCCCTGTTCGCCGGCGTGTACTACTGGGGCGCGAAGTGGACCGGCGTGATGTACTCCGAGACCCGCGGCAAGATCCATTTCTGGGGCTCGCTGATCTTCTTCAACATCACCTTCTTCCCGATGCACTTCCTCGGGCTGGCTGGCATGCCGCGCCGCTACGCCGACTATCCGATGCAGTTCGCGGATTTCAATGCGATCGCGTCGGTGGGTGCCTTCGGTTTCGGCCTGATGCAGGTGTACTTCTTCGTCTGGGTGGTGCTGCCGATGATGCGCGGCCAGGGCCAGCCGGCACCGCAGAAGCCCTGGGAAGGCGCCGAGGGTCTGGAGTGGGAAGTGCCCTCTCCCGCGCCCTGGCACACCTTCGAGACGCCGCCCAAGCTCGACGCCACCGCGACGCGGGTGGTCGGCTGAGGCTCGGCAGGGGCACGACGTGAACGAGGCGCAATGGCGGGCCAACATCCGGCTGGGGCTGATCCTGGCCTCGGTGGCGCTGGCCTTCGGCCTCGGTTTCGTGGCCAAGCTGCTCTGGCTCTGAACCGGGCTGCGGCAGCATCTCCTGTGGCAAGACGATGAACCTTCTGGCGCTCCGTTCGGACAACCGCCGCATGCTCGGCAAGCTGGTCGTGGTCGCGGGCGTGATGTTCGGCTTCGGCTACGCGTTGGTGCCGATGTACCGCGCGATCTGCGAGGCCCTTGGCATCAACGTGCTGACGCTCAACGAGCAGCGGGTGGCCACCGGCAACTGGCTGGGTCGGCAGGCCGTCGCCAACACGCAGGTGGACGCCTCCAGGACGATCACGGTCGAATTCGATGCCAACGTCAGGGGGCCCTGGGACTTCAAGCCGGCGGTGCGCTCGGTGCAGGTGCACCCGGGGGAATTGACCACGGTCCAGTACGAGTTCCGCAACATCCAGAACCGGACGATGGCTGCGCAAGCCATCCCGAGCTACGCGCCCCGCCAGTCCGGGCCGCACTTCAACAAGCTCGAGTGCTTCTGCTTCAACGAGTACACGCTCGCGCCCGGCGAGAGCAAGACCTGGCCGGTGGCCTTCGTGATCGACCCGAAGCTTCCGAAGGACGTCACGACGATCACCCTGTCGTACACCTTCTTCGAAGTCGGTGGCAAGACACCCGCCGCTCCGGCGGGGACGATCGGTGTGTCACTGCGTCCGGTCGACGCGTTCCTCGGGCCCTCGGCATCGGGTGACGGAGACCGCTCATGATCGCGCCCTCGGGCTCGGATCTGGAGGAGGCGACGAACCGTCCGCTGTCCTTCGTGCAGACCGTCAAGGCGGTGGCGTGGTCCTTCCTGGGGATCCGCAAGCGTTCCGGATACGAAAACGATGTCCAGAACCTCAACCCGGTCCATGTGATCGTGGCGGGCATCGTCGCCGCGGCACTTTTCGTCCTTTCCCTGGTGTGGCTGGTCAACTGGGTCGTCAGCCGCAGCCCTTCGGTATCCTGATGCCCTGACATCCAGCGCAGGCATCACGCGACAGCATTCGTTTCGAGGAGAGAACCCTACATGGCCGCCACTGCGCCCTCCGGCACCACCCCGTACTACTTCATCCCGTCGCCTTCGCGCTTCCCGGCACAGGCGGCGCTCGGTCTGTTCTTCGTGATCCTCGGTGCCGGCCAGTGGATCAATGGCGCCGGTTGGGGCGCCTATTCGTTGATGCTGGGCATGGCGATCTGGCTGTTCACGCTGTACCAGTGGTTCGGCCAGGCCATCCGTGAGAGCGAAGGGGGCTTGTACTCGGATCGTATCGACGTGTCCTTCCGCTGGAGCATGAACTGGTTCATCTTCTCGGAGGTGATGTTCTTCGCGGCGTTCTTCGGCGCCTTGTACTGGGCCCGGGTGCATGCGGTCCCGATGCTTGGCAACCTCGACCACCAGTTGCTGTGGCCTGACTTCAAGGCCGTGTGGCCCAGCGCGGGTGGCGGGGTGACGGCCTCGCCCGCCGGGACGGTGGAGCCTTTCAAGACCATGGGCCCCTTCTGGCTGCCCACGATCAACACCGCACTGCTGCTGGCCTCTGGTGCCACGCTGACCGTGGCCCACCATGCGCTGATCGCCAACGAGCGCGCGAAGTGCATCGCCTGGATGTGGATCACCGTGGCGTTGGGGGCGACCTTCCTTTTCGTGCAGGGTTACGAGTATTTCCATGCCTACTCGGCTCTGAACCTCAAACTGAGTTCCGGCATCTTCGGCTCGACCTTCTTCATGCTGACCGGCTTCCACGGCTTCCACGTGTTCGTCGGCATGCTGATGCTGGTGTTCATCACACTGCGTCTGATGAAGGGGCACTTCACGCCCAAGCGCCATTTCGGCTTCGAGGGTGCCGCCTGGTATTGGCACTTCGTCGACGTGGTGTGGCTCGGCCTGTACTTCCTGGTCTACTGGCTCTGATCCTCCGATCGCCTGGCCCTGCGACGCCGCAGGGCGCCCCGATCCAGGGGTTGACTGCTGCTGCCTCCCGCCCTCGCGACGGCAGGAGGGGTATGCGGGTGGCGAACCGGCGCGCTCAGGCGGACATCGGGATGCCGGTGGGCTTGATCCAACCCATCCACCAGGCCAGCAGCACCAGCAGGAAAGCAGCGATCGACAGCGCCACCCGCAGCGCCAGCGCGCGGGCCATCGCGCTGTCGCCGCCCGTCCCGTCGGCGGTGTCGCGCTTGCGCAGCATGAAGAATCCGGCACCGGCCAGGGCGCCGAGCACCGCGACCAACATCATCACGAGGATGGTTTTCATCGGACGGGATTATCCGTCCGGGTGGCGGAGTCACGCTTGCGGATGACGAGGGCCTCGGTCGTGCTTCTGGCGGCGCTTCTGCTCGCCGGGATCACGGCGCGCCTGGGCGTCTGGCAGCTCGATCGCGCCGAGCAGAAGCGCTCCTTGCAGGCGGTCCTCGACGACAGGCGCGACCTGCCGCCCTTGCCTCAGCCGGCGCTTGCCCGTACGGAGGCCGCGCTGGCCGATCAGGTCCATCGCCTGATCGAGCTGCGTGGCCACTGGCAGCCCGACCACACGCTGTTCCTCGAGAACCGGCAGATGGGCGGGCGCCCCGGCTTCTTCGTGATCACCCCCTTGACGCTGGAGGACGGCAGCAGCGTGATCGTGCAGCGTGGTTGGATCGCGCGCGACCCCTACGACCGCACACGGGTCCATGCCCCTTCGTTGCCGACGGGTGAGGTCGTCCTGTCGGGCCGCATCGCCCCACCGCCGGCCCGGCTCTTCGAGTTCGACCCGGTCGAGGAGGGACCCATCCGGCAGAATCTCGACTTGGAGTTGTTCGGGCGCGAAACCCGCTTGGTGCTGCGGCCGCTCTCGGTGCTGCAACTGTCCGACGACGCCGACCCTTCGGGTGCGCCCGCCCTCCTGCGGGATTGGCCCAAACCCGCTGCCGATGTGCACAAGCACTACGGTTACGCCTTTCAATGGTTCGCGCTCAGCGCGCTGACGATCCTGCTCTATGCCTGGTTCCAAGTCCTCCGGCCGCGACGGCGCCGACGCCTCGATGCCTGAGCCGGTCGGATTGACCGTGCATGCGCTGCCGCAACTGACGCCCCACGCGCTGGCGCGACGCACCGCGAGTGGCCGTCTCAAGATGCTGCTCGTGCTCCTGGCCTGCGCCGCGCCGGTCATCGCCTCCTACTTCACCTACTACGTGATCCGGCCGGATGGCCGCAGCAATTACGGGACCCTCGTGCAACCCGGCGTCCCGATCCCGTCGGGTCTGGGCTTGCGAACGCTGCAGGGGGCTCCGCTCGCGGCGGAAGGTCTCAAGGGCCAGTGGCTGCTGGTGGTGGTGGATGACGGTGCCTGCGATGCCGACTGCGAGAAGCACCTGTACATGCAGAGGCAGTTGCGCGACATGCTCGGCCGGGAGAGCGAGCGAGTCGACAAGGTCTGGCTCGTCACGGGAAGCACGTCGCCGAGGCCCGACTTGATCGCTGCGCTGGCGCAGGGGGTGCCGCCGACGGTGCTGAGAGTGGCCGAGGACGAGGTGGCGGCCTGGCTGGCGCCAGAGCCGGGGCAGGCCTTGCGGTCGCACCTCTACGTCGTCGATCCGATGGGTGTGTGGATGATGCGCATGCCCGCCGACCCCGACCCGGCGCGCGTCAAGCGTGATCTCGATCGCCTGCTGAGGGCATCCTCCTCCTGGGACCGGGCAGGACGCTGAACCATGGCCGACACCGTCGCCCTCGTCGACATGGCGCCGACCCTGCGGCTGATGCTGCTGGCGCTGGTCGTGGCCATGCTGCCCCTGTCCTGGGTCTGGTTGCGCCAGCGAGGCCGGGACACGGCCACGCGCATCGCGGCGCTGACGGCTGTGACGCTGTTCCTGACCTTCGACCTCATCGTCTTCGGCGCCTTCACGCGGCTGACGGATTCGGGGCTCGGTTGTCCTGACTGGCCCGGCTGCTACGGCAGCGTCAGTCCCATCGGCGCGAGTGACGAGATCCGGGCGGCGCAGACGGCGGCACCGACCGGGCCGGTGACGTTCACCAAGGCGTGGATCGAGATGATCCATCGCTACCTGGCGATGTCAGTCGGGGTGCTGATCCTGGTGATGGCTGTTGCGAGCTGGCTCGGCAGGCGTGACGGGTCACGCCTGCCCCATTCGCCCTGGTGGCCCACGGTCACGCTGGTGTGGGTGGTGATCCAGGGCCTGTTCGGGAAGTACACGGTCACCCTGAAGCTCTACCCGGCGGTGGTGACGGCGCACCTGCTCGGGGGCATGCTGCTGCTGGCCTTGCTGACGGTGCAGCACGAAACCTGGAGGGGGCGGGTCCTGCGCCTGGACAGACGTCTGACCTGGGGGGCCGTCCTCGTCACGGCGCTGTTGTGGCTGCAGATCGCCCTGGGCGGCTGGGTGTCGACGAACTACGCCGTGCTGGCCTGTGGCGGCTTTCCGCAGTGCAACGGGCAGTGGTGGCCGCCGATGAACTTCCCGGAGGGCTTCACGCTGCTGCGCGAGCTCGGCCGCGCGGCGGGCGGCGGGTTCCTGTCGATGGAGGCGCTGGTGGCGATCCACATGGCGCATCGCCTGACTGCAGGCGTGCTGTTCGTCGCCATGGGGGTGTTGGCCTGGGTCCTCTGGCGGCGTGCCGACCCGACCTTGCGACGGGTCGCCTGGGTGCTCATCGCCCTGGCGATGTGGCAGTTTCTCAGCGGGCTGTCCAATGTCGTGCTCGGCTGGCCGCTGTCGGCGGCACTGGCGCACAGTGCCGGCGCGGCGGCGATGGTATGGGTGACGACGTCCCTGCTGGCGCGGGCTCGCGCCGCCGAACGGCAGGCGGCGCATCCCGGAGGCGAGGTGTCCGGCGACCTGGCCCGGCGTGCTGGCGCGGTGTCGACGACGGCGGGCCAGCCGGCCTCCTAGAATCCCGGATCGATGGCCCAGACCCTTGTCAGCCCTGTCTCGCTTGGGACGCGATGGGCGCAGTTCCACGCGCTGACCAAGCCGCGCGTCGTGCAGTTGATCGTCTTCTGTGCGGCCATCGGCATGCTGCTGGCCGAGCCCGGCTGGCCGAACCTGTGGCTGGCAGGTGCCGCCACCGTGGGCATCTGGCTGGTGGCCGGCGCGGCTGCCGCATTCAACTGCCTCGTCGAGGAGCAGATCGATCGACGGATGGCCCGGACCGCGTGGCGCCCCACGGCCAAGGGGGAGTTGAGCCGGACGCAGACACTGGTGTTCTCTGCGTTGCTGTGCGCGGTCGGCTGCGGGGTGCTGTGGTTCTGGGTCAATCCCCTGACGATGTGGCTGACGCTGGCGACCTTCGTCGGCTACGCGGTGGTCTACACCGTCGTGCTCAAGCCGATGACCCCGCAGAACATCGTCATCGGGGGCGCGTCAGGCGCGATGCCGCCCGTCCTGGGTTGGGCGGCCATGCGCAACGACGTCGGCCCGGAGGCGATCGCGTTGTGCCTGATCATCTTCCTGTGGACACCGCCGCACTTCTGGGCGCTGGCGCTGTACCGGACCGAGGATTACCGCCGCGCGGGTCTGCCGATGCTGCCGGTCACGCACGGGCCCGAGTTCACTCGGCTGCAGGTGCTGCTGTACACCCTGGTGCTGTTCGCCTCGACCCTGCTGCCCTTCATCATCGGCATGAGTGGCGTGATCTACCTGGTCTCGGCGACGGTGCTGGGCCTGATGTTCATCGCCTACGCGTGGCAGCTGTGGCGTCGATACAGCGATGCGCTGGCGCGCAAGACCTTCCGCTTCTCGATCTGGCACCTGTCGCTGCTGTTCGGCGCCCTGCTGATCGACCATTACCTCTCGCCCTGGCTGTTCTCGCCCTGATGGCTGCGTCTTCTTCCCGCGCGTGCACGGGTTTCGGGATCGCCCTCGTCGAGCAGGGCGTGGGCTGCAAACGCAGCGGAGGGCCCGTATCGGCGCAGGCGGCGGCATCGCCCGGCCGTCGACGCGCCCTCGGCGCGCTGGGTGCGATCGTGGCGGGGCTCGGGCTGTCGGCCTGCGATCGATTCGGTCCTGCGGCCTTCAAGGCCATCGACATCACCGGTGCCGACTACGCGCGCGAACTCACGCTGCCCGACATCGACGGCCGCGTGCGCACGCTGGGCGAGTTCAAGGGCAAGGCGGTGGTCGTGTTCTTCGGCTTCACGCACTGTCCCGACGTGTGTCCGACGACACTGGTCGAACTCGCGGCCGTCAAGCGTGCGCTCGGCGCGGACGGCGACCGCGTGCAAGGGATCTTCGTCACCGTCGATCCCGAGCGTGACACGGCCGAGGTGTTGCGCGCCTATGTCGGCAATTTCGATCCGGGTTTCATCGCCCTGCGCGGCAGTGTCGAGGCCACGGCCGCGATGGCCCGGCAGTTCAAGGTCTTCTACGCGAAAGTGCCGGGCAAGACGGCCGACAGCTACACCGTGGACCACACGGCAGGTTCCTACGTGTTCGACCCGCAGGGCAGGGTGCGGCTGTTCACACGCCACGGCACCGGCAGTGATGCTCTGGTGCACGATCTGAAGATCCTGCTAGCCGGGCGCTGAGCGGGTTGGCCCCGGGCCGAAAGGTCACAAGCGGTGTCGCAGCAGGCCCGCGGCCGCTGAGGCCGGCTCCCCGATGACGCCGGCATCCCGCCGGCGCCGGCGGTGTCAGGCGGCCTTGCCTTCGAGCGCCTTGCGCATCTTCTTCATCGCCGCGACCTCGATCTGGCGGATGCGCTCGGCACTGACGCCGTATTCGGCGGCCAACTCGTGCAGGGTCATGCCGCCGGTGGTGTCGTCGTTCACCTTGAGCCAGCGCTCCTCGACGATGCGACGGCTGCGGGCATCCAGCACGTCCAGCGCCTGCGCGAGGCCGTCACCGGCCAGACGGTCGCGCTCGCGTGCTTCCAGCGTCCGCGTGGGTTCGTGGCGCTCGTCGGCCAGGTAGGCGATCGGGGCGTACTCCTCCTCGCCGTCTTCGCCCTGCGGCTCGAGGGCGACGTCGCCGCCGGACAGGCGCGTCTCCATCTCGATCACTTCCTCGGGCTTGACGTTGAGCTCGCGCGCGACGATGTCGATCTCCGCCGCACTCAGCGAGGCGCGGTGCGTCTGGGCATCGTCGGCGTCGGCCTTGAAGGCCTGCTTCATCGAGCGCAGGTTGAAGAAGAGCTTGCGCTGGGACTTGGTCGTGGCGACCTTGACCATGCGCCAGTTCTTCAGGATGTACTCGTGGATCTCGGCCTTGATCCAGTGCAGGGCGTAGCTGACCAGCCGCACGCCCTGCTCGGGGTCGAAGCGCTTGACGGCCTTCATCAGACCGACATTGCCCTCCTGGATCAGGTCGCCCTGCGGCAGGCCGTAGCCCAGGTACTGGCGCGACACCGACACCACGAGCCGCAGGTGCGACAGCACCAGCCGGCCGGCGGCTTCGAGATCGCCGTGGTCACGCAGACGGCGGCCGAGCGAGGTCTCCTCCTGCAGCGACAGCATGGGCAGGCGGTTGACAGCGCTGATGTAGGCGTCCAGATTGCCCAGCGAGGGCACAAGCGACCAGGGGTCGCGGACGGTGAGAGCGGTGCTGGCGTTCATGTTCATGGTTTCCTGAGAGTAAACCCTGAGGACCAGGTTCTATGAAATATTAGCACTCATCGATGGTGAGTGCTAACGCCATGGTCCGCGAACAGCGTTGCCGAGCGGGGCTTGTTTGCGCCGCCGCAAGGCCAGGAGTCGGACTGGGGGGTGGTCCGGCCGCTCATCCGCCTGCGGCACGGTCCTGCAGGGCCAGCTGCAGCTTGACCGCCTCCGGGTCCGGGAAGCCTGGATCGGCTTCGAAGCCCATGTCGCGCGCCAGCTCGAGCATCCGGTGGTTGTCCTTCAGCACATGCGCCACCAGCCAGCGCGTGCCCTTGTTGCGCAGGTAGGCGATCAGGGCCTGCAGCAGCAGCTCGCCGAGACCCGCACCCTTGAGGTCGGAGCGCACGAGGATGCCGAGCTCGGCTTGCTCGTTGTCCGGGTCGCACACGGCGCGCACGACGCCCAGCGTGTGCTCGGCGCCCGTGTCGTCCGTCTCGGTGGCGATCAGCGCCATTTCGCGCTCGTAGTCGATCTGCGTCAGCCGGGCGAGCTCGCTGCGCTCCACGGTGCGACGGCTGTGGAAGAAGCGCATGCGCAGGTCCATGGGGTCGATGGCGTCGAGGAAGGCGCGGTGCCGGGTTTCATCCTCTGGGCGGATCGGGCGCAGCGTCAGTGTGCGGCCCTGCCAGTCCAGGCGCCGGCTCAGGTGTTCGGGGTAGGGCAGGATCGCAAAGCGTGCCGCGCCACCGGGTGCGGCGGCGCTGACCCGCACCCGCGCATCGAGCGCGATCACGCCGTCCGCGTCGGCCAGCAGCGGGTTGATGTCAAGCTCGACGATACGCGGCTCTGCGGCCAGCAAGGCCGAGACCGCGGTCAGCACGCCGATCACGGCCTCGATGTCGACCGGCGGCACATCGCGGAAGCCGTGCATCAGGCGCGCGACGCGGGTGCGCTCGATCAGGGCCCGGGCCAGCGGTGCGTTCAACGGGGGCAGGGCGACGGCGCGATCGGCCAGGACCTCGACGGCGGTGCCGCCTTGGCCGAAGAGCAGCACCGGGCCGAACTGCGGGTCCAGGCTGCTGCCGACGATCAACTCCTGGGCGCGTGGGCGGCGCACCATGGCCTGCACGGTGTAGCCCTCCAGGTGTGCATCGGGGCGCTGCTGCGCGACCCGCGCCGCGATCTCGGCAGCGGCGCGACGCACCGCTTCGTCGGTCTCGAGGTTCAGCACCACGCCGCCGACGTCGCTCTTGTGGGAGATCTGCGGCGACAGCACCTTCAGCGCCACCGGGAAGCCGAGGGTTGCGGCCGCCTGCGCGGCGGCCTCCGGGGTCGGCGCGCACACCCGTGTGGGCACGATGGGGATGCCGCAGGCGGCCAGCAGCGCCTTCGCCTCCGGCTCGCTGAGCCACTCGCGACCGATGGTCAGCACGTGGTCGATCAAGGAGCTGATCGCGACGCGGTTGTCGTTGTCGACCGTGTCCGCCGGCCGCGCCGGTGGGGCCTGCACCAATTGCGCCTGGTTGCGGCGGTATTCCACCAGCATCGCGAAGGCGCGTACCGCCGCTTCGGGCGTGTCGTGGCAGGTGATGCCTGCGGTCTCGAAGGTCTTGCGCGCTTGCACCAGCGCCGGGCCGCCGAGCCAGCTCGCCAGGATCCGCCCCGGGGCGGCCTGCGCGATCGGCACCAGCGCCTGCGCGATCTCGGCGCTGGGCACGATCGCGGTGGGCGCGTGCATGAACAGCAGCGTGCCGCTGCCAGGGTCTGCCAGCAGCGTGCGCAGCGTGTGCACATAGCGGGTCACCGGCGCATCGCCGATGATGTCCACCGGGTTGCCGCGCGACCAGTTGGCGGGCAGTCCGGCGTCCAAGGCCGCCACGGTGGGGGCCGACAGCGGCGCCAGGTCGACCCCGGCGCGTGCCGCGGCATCGGCGGCCATGACGCCCGCGCCGCCGCCGTTGGTCACCAGCGTGAGTCGGTGGCGCCTGTCGTCGAAGTGCGCGACCTCGGCGGCGATCGAGCCGCGGAAGTGCGCCAGCGTCTCCGCGGCGTCGAACAGGTCCTGCAGGGTGTCGACGCGCAGCATGCCGGCGCGGCGGATGGCCGCGTCCACCACCAGGTCCGAGGCGGCCAGCGCCCCGGTGTGCGAGGCCGCTGCCGCGGCGCCCTGCGCGCTTCGGCCGGCCTTGACGATGAGCACTGGCTTGTTGCGCGCCGCCGCGCGGGCCGCCGACATGAACTTGCGTGCCGACTCGATGGATTCGGCGTACAGCAGGATGGCTCGGGTGCGCGGGCAGGTGGCCAGCCAGTCGAGCATGTCGCCGAAGTCGACGTCGGCATGCTCGCCCAGCGAGACGAAGTGCGAGAAGCCGATGCCGCGGCCGGCGGCCCAGTCCAGCATGGCCGTCACCAGCGCGCCCGACTGCGACACGAAGGCCAGGCTGCCGGCGCTGGCACCGGTGTGCGCGAAGCTGGCGTTCAGCCCCAGATGCGGCACCAGCAGGCCCAGGCAGTTGGGCCCGAGGATGCGCAGCAGGTGGGTGCGCGCGGCCTGCAGCATCGCGGCCTTGGTCTCGGGGTCGAACCCGGCGCTCAGCACCACGGCGGCGCGGGTGCCGCGCGCGCCCAGCTGCGAGATCAGCCCGGGCACGGTGGCCGGCGGCGTGCAGATCACCGCCAGTTCCGGTGCGTCGGGCAGGGCGGCGACGTCGGCGTGGCAGCGGTCGTCGCCCAGACGGTCGTGGCGGGGGTTCACCGGCCAGCGTGGGCCCAGGAAGTGCCCCTCACGCAGGTTGCGCCACACCGTGGCGCCGACGCTGCCGGGGCGCATCGAGGCGCCGATGACGGCGACGCTTCGCGGGTCGAAGAGGGAGTCGAGGTTGCGGATGCTCATGGTCGGCGTGCGAGGCTGGGTGGGTGGTCTCGCCAAGGCGGCGGCGGAGCGCAAGGACTTCAGGCCCGGCCTGAGCGCAGTCGAAGGGCTCAGCCCGAACGGCTTCTTCGCGAACGCCGAGCGCCGATACGGGGCCTCGGATGCTCACAAGGTCCTGGCTTCGCGCCGATGATGCACTGCTTCGGTGACGCGAAGCGGACACGGCTGCCAGGCATCCCGGCCGGTGCCGAGCCCGTGATTGCAGGCATCATCGCCGCATGCGCGCCTTCGCCGCCCTGTACGAGCAACTCGACGCCAGCACGTCGACCACCGCCAAGGTCGCGGCGCTGCGCGACTACTTTGGCGCGGCGCCCGCCGACGATGCCGCCTGTGCGGTGTACTTCCTGGCCGGTGGCAAGCCGCGCCAGGTGGTGCCCACCGCGGTGCTGCGCGCCACCGCGACGGCGGCCGCGGGCCTGGACGACTGGCTGTTCGAGGCCTGCTACCAGACCGTCGGAGACCTGGCCGAGACCATCGCGCACGTGCTGCCGCCGGCCGCTGGCCGCTCCGATGCCGGGCTGGCGCATTGGGTCGAGCAGCGTCTGCTGCCGCTGAAGGGCGCAGACCCCGCCACTCAGGACGCGCGCCTTCGCGAGGCCTTCGACGAGCTGGACGCGGCGGGGCGTTTCCTGCTGGTCAAGTTGATCGGCGGCGGTTTTCGTGTCGGCGTCAGCCGCTTGCTGGTGCAGCGAGCGCTGGCCGAGCGCGCCGGGCTGGACCCCAAGACCGTCGCGCAGCGCATGATCGGCTGGACCGACGCGCGTGCACAACCCTCGGCCGCGCGCTACCTCGAGCTCGTCGCGCCCGAAGGTGCCGCCGGTCCGTCGGACGCCGGGCATCCCTATCCCTTCTTCCTGGCGCATGCGCTGCAGGTCCCCGCCGAAGCCCAGGCGCTGTCCGCGGCGCTCGGCCCGCCGGGCGACTGGCTGGCCGAATGGAAGTACGACGGCATCCGCGCCCAGGTGGTGCGGCGAGCCGGACAGGTGTGCATCTGGTCGCGCGGCGAGGAGCTGATGACCGAGCGCTTTCCCGAGATCGCGCAACGCGCGACGGCGCTGCCGCCTGGCACGGTGCTCGACGGCGAGGTGCTGGTGTGGCCCGACGGTGCGGCTTCGCCGGCGTCCTTCCACCTCCTGCAGCAGCGCATCGGACGCAAGACCCTGTCCAAGCGCGTGCTGGCCGACGCGCCGGTGCGTTTCGTCGCCTACGACCTGCTGGAGCAGGACGGGCTGGATCTGCGGGCGCATCCGCAGCGCGCGCGTCGCGAGCGCCTGCTGGCCCTGCACGGCCGTCTGGCGACCGCACACCCCACCGTCACCTTCGACGTCTCACCCGAGGTGCGGGCCGACGACTGGGCCGGGCTGGCCGCGCTGCGCGACAGCGCGCGCGAGCGCGGCGTCGAGGGCCTGATGCTCAAGCACCGCGGCGCACGCTACGGCAGCGGCCGCACCAAGTCCGACGGCCTGTGGTGGAAGTGGAAGGTCGACCCCTACACCGTGGACGCGGTGCTGATCTACGCACAGGCCGGTCACGGCCGCCGCGCCAATGTCTACACCGACTACACCTTCGCCGTCTGGAACCGCCGCCCGGCCGACGCGCAGGAGGCGCAGGCCGTCGTCGAGGCGATCGCGCGGCGCGAGCCGCCGCGGCCCGACGGGCTGCAACTCGTGGCCTTCGCCAAGGCCTATTCCGGCCTGAGCGATGCCGAGTTCGCCCGGGTGGATCGCATCATCCGTGCCACGACGCTGGAGAAGTTCGGCCCGGTGCGCAGCGTGCGTCCGACCCTGGTCTTCGAGCTTGGCTTCGAGGGCCTGAACCCGAGCCCGCGGCACAAGAGCGGCATCGCGGTGCGCTTCCCGCGGATGCTGCGCATCCGCGACGACAAGCCGCTGCACGAGGCCGACACGCTGCAGACCCTGCAGTCGCTGCTGCTCAGCGATGCAGGTCGCCCAGCGGCAGATACTTGATCTCGACGGCGTCGTCGATGCCATGGTGCGAGCGCTCGGGCACTTCGCGGCCAGGATGCGCCTGATCTGGGTGGCGACCGATCAGTGCTCGGGATGAAGTCGCCGTAGACGCACGTGTCTCGCTCGCCTTCACGCCAACGTGTCATCCCCCGTCTCCCTAGAATGACTGGTTCGCCCGCTCCCGGGCCCCTGCCGAGAGAACCATGTCCACCGGGCTGATCCGCATCCGAGGCGCACGCCAGCACAACCTCAAGCACCTGGACCTCGACATCCGCACCGGCGAGATGACGGTGGTCACCGGGCCCAGCGGCTCGGGCAAGTCCAGCCTGGTGTTCGACACGCTCTACGCCGAGGGCCAGCGGCGCTACGTCGAGACCTTCAGTGCCTACGCGCGCCAGTTTCTCGACCGCATGGACCGTCCGGCGGTCGACCGCGTCGAGGGCGTGCCGCCGGCGATCGCGATCGACCAGACCAACCCGGTGCGCACCAGCCGCAGCACGGTCGGCACGATGACCGAGCTGAACGACCACCTGAAGCTGCTCTACGCCCGGGCGGCGCAGCTCTTCGACCGGCGCACGGCCTTGCCGGTGCGCCACGACACCCCCGAAACCATCCTGGCCGACCTGCGCGCACGCGCCGCCGCGGCCGGCGACCCGCGTCTGGTGCTGACCTTCCCGGTCGAGTTGCCGGCCGACACCTTGGCCGAGCAGCAGGCGCAGTGGTTGGCCGCCAGCGGCTTCACGCGCGTGCAGGCCGAGCGCGTGGAGGGCACGCGCAAGGTGCTGGCGGTCGTGGCCGACCGCTTCCGCATCGCCGGCACCGAGCGGGCGCGCGCGATGGAGGCCATCGAGCTCGCGCTCAAGCGCGGCAGCGGCCGCCTCGACGTCCATGTGACCCCTACCGACGACACGGCCGAGCCAGTCGTGTGGCGCTACTCGACTGGCCTGCACTGCCCCGAAAGCGATCTGCGGTACGCCGATCCGCAGCCCGCGCTGTTCAGCTTCAACTCGGCCTTCGGCGCCTGCGACACCTGCCGCGGCTTCGGACGGGTGATCGGGGTCGACCTGGGGCTGGTGATCCCCGACCACCGCAAGACCTTGCGCAACGGCGCGATCAAGCCGATGCAGACGCCGGCCTGGCAGGAGTGCCAGGACGATCTGGTCAAGTACGCCGGGCAGGCCGGCATCCCGCGCGACACGGCCTGGAGCCAGCTCAGCCCCGCCCAGCGCGACTGGGTGATCGAGGGTGACCCGGCGTGGTCCGGCAACTGGAGCAAGCAGTGGTACGGGGTGCGGCGCTTCTTCGGTTACCTGGAGAGCAAGGCCTACAAGATGCACATCCGTGTGCTCTTGTCCAAGTACCGCAGCTACACCCCCTGCCAGGCCTGCGGCGGGGCCCGGCTGAAGACCGAGGCGCTGCTGTGGCGCCTGGGCACGAAGGCCGACGCGGACGCCGTCCTCGCGACATCGGAAGGCCCGGGCGGCACGGCTCCCTACCATCGCTTCATGCCCGTGGGCGTCGACTGGACGCCGGCGCAGCTCGAGGCCCTGCCGGGGCTGGGGTTGCACGACCTGATGCAGCTGCCGCTGCACCGGATCCGCCGCTTCTTCGACAGCCTCACGCTGTCGGGCTCGGCCGGTGACGAGGCGCTGAAGCTGCTGCTCGACGAGATCCGCAACCGGCTGAAGTACCTGTGCGACGTCGGCCTGGGTTACCTGACGCTGGACCGGCAGAGCCGCACGCTCAGCGGGGGCGAGGTCCAGCGCATCAACCTGACGACGGCGCTGGGCACCTCGCTGGTGAACACGATGTTCGTGCTCGACGAGCCCAGCATCGGCCTGCACCCGCGCGACATGGACCGCATCGTCCAGGCCATGCACCGCCTGCGCGATGCCGGCAACACCCTGGTCGTCGTCGAGCACGACCCGGCGGTGATGCTGGCGGCCGACCGCCTGATCGACATGGGCCCGGGCCCGGGCGAGCGCGGCGGGCAGATCGTCTTCGACGGCACGCCGGCGCAGGCACGCGGGGCCGACACGCTGACCGGCGCCTATCTGGGCGCGCGCCGGCAGGTCGGCATGGGCTTGCGTCGCGCGGTGGTCGAGTCCACCCCGCGCCTCGTGCTGGAGGGCGCCAGCGAGCACAACCTCAGACAGGTGACGGCCGAGTTCCCGCTGCAGCGCCTGGTCTGCGTCACCGGCGTGTCCGGCTCGGGCAAGAGCACCCTGGTGCAGGACGTGCTGTACCCCGCGCTCGCGCGCCACTTCGGCCGCGCCACGGAAGCGCCCGGCGCGCACGAGCGCCTGCTCGGCGCCGACTGGCTGGCCGATGCCGTCTTCGTCGACCAGTCGCCCATCGGCAAGACCGCGCGCAGCAACCCGGTCAGCTACGTCGGCGCCTTCGACGAGGTGCGCAAGCTGTTCGCGGTGGTGCCCTTGGCGCTGGAGCGCAGCTACACGGCGGGCATGTTCAGCTTCAACGCCGGCGACGGGCGCTGCCCGGCCTGCGGCGGATCGGGCTTCGAGCACGTGGAGATGCAGTTCCTCTCCGACGTCTACCTGCGCTGCAGCGACTGCGACGGCCGCCGCTACCGGCCCGAGGTGCTCGACGTCCGGCTGATCCGCGGCCCGCGCCAGTTGTCGATCGCCGATGTGCTCGACCTGACGGTCAGCGAGGCCGTCGCGCTGTTCCGTGAGGACCGCGAGGTGGTGGCCCGGCTGCAACCCCTGGTCGATGTCGGCCTGGACTACCTGCGTCTCGGGCAGCCCGTGCCCACGCTGTCCGGCGGCGAGGCGCAGCGCCTGAAGCTCGCCGGCTTCCTCGCCGAGGCCGCTGCGTCGCCCCGGCCGGCCTCGCAGCGCGTGGCGCGCAAGGGCACCCTGTTCCTGTTCGATGAGCCCACCACCGGCCTGCACTTCGACGACATCGCCAAGCTGATGCGGGCGCTGCGCAAGCTACTGGATGCCGGCCACTCGCTGATCGTCATCGAGCACAACCTCGACGTGATCCGGGCGGCCGACTGGGTGCTGGATCTCGGCCCCGAAGGCGGCGAGGGCGGCGGCGAACTGGTCTGCGCGGGCACGCCTGACGACCTGCGCGCCCACCCCCGCTCCCATACCGGCGCGGCATTGCGCGACTACGACCGGACGATGGGGCAGGCCGTGCCGGTGGCGGCCGAGGCGCCTGCCGCTTTCGCGGCCGCGGTCCCCGCCCGCGAGGCCGCCGTCCCGGGATCGGCCAGCGGTGCCTACCTGGGCGAGGCCATCCGCATCGTCAATGCGCGCGAGCACAACCTGAAATCGATGTCGGTGGACATCCCGCGGGGGAAGTTCAACGTCGTCACCGGGGTGTCGGGCTCGGGCAAGAGCACGCTGGCCTTCGACATCCTGTTCAACGAAGGCCAGCGGCGCTACCTGGAGAGCCTCAACGCCTACGCGCGCAGCATCGTGCAGCCGGCCGGCCGGCCCGAGGTCGACGCGGTCTGGGGCATCCCGCCCACGGTGGCCATCGAGCAGCGACTGTCGCGCGGCGGGCGCAAGAGCACGGTGGCCACGACCACCGAGGTCTGGCATTTCCTGCGTCTGCTGTGGGTCAAGCTCGGCCTGCAGCACTGCACGCACGACGGCGCTGAGGTGCGGCCGCAGAGCGCCGAGAGCATCGCCGCGCAGCTGCTGCGCGAGCACGCCGCCAAGCACGTGGGTCTGCTCGCGCCGCTGGTGGTCCACCGCAAGGGGGTCTACACCGACCTGGCCAAGTGGGCCAAGGCGCGTGGCCACACCCACCTGCGTGTGGACGGCGAGTTCCTGCGGGTCGACCCGTTCCCGCGCATCGACCGCTTCAAGGAGCACACCATCGAGTTGCCGGTGGCCGACCTCGTCGTCGATGCGGCCGAGGAAGGCGCGCTGCGCGCGGCGCTGTCCAAGGCGCTGGAGCTCGGCAAGGGCGTGCTGCACCTGCTGCACCCGCTGGACGGTCTGGCCGAGGCCATGGCCGACGGGCAGTCGACCGCGGCCGTGGGCACGGTGCAGGTCTTCTCGACCCGACGCGCCTGTCCGTCCTGCGGCACGAGCTACCCCGAGCTCGACCCGCGCATGTTCAGCTACAACAGCAAGCACGGCTGGTGCACCACCTGCGTGGGCACCGGGCTGAAGCTCACGCGCGAGCAGCGCCGCGCGCTGGACGACTCGGTGCGCGACGACGATGCGCGGGGACGCGAGCAGAGCTTCCCCGCCGAGGAGCCGGAGATCGAGGGCCTGGTCGACGAACCCTGCCCGGACTGCGCCGGTGCCCGGCTGAACCCGCAGGCCCTGGCGGTACGCTTCCAGGGCCGGCCCATCAGCGAGGTCGCACGCATGAGTGTGCGCGAGGCGGCGCAGTGGGTGCAGGCGCTGTCGGCCGAAGGCCTGCTGAGCCCGCGCGCGACCGGCATCGCCCGGGATGTGATCGCCGAGATCCGCAGCCGGCTGGATTTCCTGCTGCAGGTCGGGCTGGGCTACCTGACGCTGGACCGTGCCGCGCCGACGCTGTCGGGCGGTGAGGCCCAGCGCATCCGACTGGCCGCGCAGCTCGGCAGCAACCTGCAGGGCGTGTGCTATGTGCTCGACGAGCCCACCATCGGCCTGCACCCGCGTGACAACGGCATCCTGCT
>Ga0172372_10000356_pt1 | contig 71083 bp, 69 predicted proteins | sample LakKiv5m_2_FD_114544 | JGI IMG/M metagenome (GOLD analysis project Ga0172372, IMG submission 114544) | Freshwater microbial communities from Kabuno Bay, South-Kivu, Congo - kab_092012_9.5m | ecosystem: Environmental > Aquatic > Freshwater > Lake | place: Democratic Republic of the Congo...
AGACTACAATCTAGAAATACGATGTAAAAGAAACAGTGACGGACAACTATTTGCTAGAGACGAAAGAATTAACTTCTTATTCGGAGCTTATAGTGTAGTTACAGTTACTGGGGTGGTGGTGTAAAAAACTATAAAATGGGAAATGAAATTATATTTTTAGTTCACCCTTTTTTCGATGTTCAGGCATCTTTAGAAGCTCTACGTAATAATAATAAATTGCCTAATTCGGATGAAAAAATTCAAAGACTACTTTTGTGCTTAAGGAAAGCTAGGTTTTTGATCAGAACTTATTTTACTGAAGTTGCAAATTATCTTGAAAATAATCCAAGAAGTGTTATCTTGGCAATAAAACCAAATTATTTACCTTTTCCAGAGGTTACAGCTTATATCGAAAAATTAGCTAAAATTTCTAACAGGATTGTAATTATTTCTCCAGAGTTGATTAACACTTCAAATGAAGATAATATGCAATTGGAAAAGTCTCATATGAGGATTAATGGTAAAGAAGAAGTCGAAAGTATTTTGGAAATAGGCAAAACAGTCTTACTAGATAGAGGATTTGATGTTAAAACATTAAACTCTAAAACGAATATTTATAAAGTTGCAGGAGAGTGGAAAGATCTGTGTGTTAATCAGATGAGATCAGGAATAATTGAACTTTTTCCAGATATATACCAATTAAGGAGTAGTGTACCAGAGATAACGGAATTTACATTTGGCCAACTTGACTTTTATAAAAGTCCGGCAATTATCGAGAGAGGAAAAGTTATTAATATAAAATAGTCACCCTTTAAATCTACATCATTCCCATGCCATCCATGTCGGGCATACCAGCTTGTGGTTCATCTTTTTTTGGTTCATCAACAATAGCAACTTCGGTAGTTAATACACTGCTAGCAACGCTTGAAGCGTTTGAAACCGCTTGTCTAACAACCCTAGCTGGATCAATAATTCCAGATAAAATCATGTCTTCAACAAAGGTATTGATTCTAAAATCGTAACCAGAATTTGGTTTAGAAAGTACATCTTTACTAATCAAAGAAATATCGTAAATTCCACTGTTTTTAGCAATGGTTCTAAATGGATATTCCAAGGCTTTTTTTACAATTATAACTCCGATTTTTTCTTCCTCATCTGTAGTAGAATTAATCAATTTATCTAGTTCTTTACTAGCTCGAAGTAGAGTCGAGGCTCCTCCTGCTACTACACCTTCAGCAACAGCGGCTTTTGTAGCATTTAGAGCATCTTCAACTAAATATTTTAGCTCCTTCATCTGGACTTCTGTAGCAGCTCCAACTTTGATCACACCCACTCCACCAGCCAATTTGGCCAATCTTTCTTGTAGCTTCTCTTTATCATAATCAGATTCACTGCTGGCAAGATCGTTTCGAATTTCAGCAATTCTTTTATCAATAGCTTGTTTATCTCCTTTTCCGCCTACAATAGTAGTTTTATCTTTATCAGAAACTACTTTATCAGCCGATCCTAGATCGTCAATTGTAACTGTTTTTAGCTGCATTCCAAGGTCGCTAGAGATAAATGTTGCCCCAGTCAGGACAGCAATATCCTGTAACATGGCTTTTCTGCGGTCTCCAAAAGCAGGGGCTTGAATGGCAAAAATATTAAAGACACCTCGAATTTTGTTAACAATAAAGTTAGCTAAAGCGTCCCCGTCAATATCGTCAGCAATGATCACTAGTTCTTTTTTGCCTTGACCAGCTAACTGTTCGAGAACTGGTAAAACTTCTTGAATATTACTAATTTTTTTGTCAGTGACCAGGATAAATGGCTTTTCAGCCACGGCTTCCATTCTGGTTGAATCGGTGACAAAATAAGGAGATTTGTAGCCTTTATCGAATTGCATACCCTGAACCACTTCTTTTTCAATTTTGTTGGTGTCGCCGTTTTGAATTGTTACCACGCCATCTTTACCAACCTCGGTTAGAATATCGGCAATCATATCGCCAATTTCACGCTGCCGAGAAGAGATTGTGGCTACATCGGCCATTTCCTCTTTACTAGAAATAGTTTTGGCTTGCTTTGCTAGATAATCCAGAACAAATTCACTAGCTTTCAGAAGTCCAATTCGGACTTTAACAGCATCAGAGCCACTTTCTACCACTCTAATTCCTTCATTAATCAGGCTTCCAGACAAAATGGTAGTTAAAGATGTTCCATCTCCAGCAACATCGTTGGTTTTACTGGCGGCTTGTTGAATAATACTCACCCCAAGTTGTTCGTAGCCTTCTAACTCAATGGCTTTGGCGATAGTTACACCATCATTAGTAATATCCGGGCCTTGGTTGTAGCCTGTTCCTTTACTAATTACCGAAACTTTTCCTTGAGGGCCGTAGGAAGTGCTAACAGCATTTACAACTACATTTACACCAGTTTGAATAGCTTTTCGAGCGGCAGTGCCAAATTTGATCATTTTTTTAGACATATTATTAAATAGTTAGAATTTAGTTTTCGATTATAGCCAAAATATCTTTGGCGCTTAAAATTTTATAAATCAGATCTGGGTCAGTTTCGTCCTTGATTTCTTCACCAGCGTATTTTCCAAATAAAACGGTATCTCCAGGTTTTACACCCAAGTCTTTGATCTGGATTTCGTTATCTACATCGGCTCCAGCGCCAACTGACAGAATTGTACCGATGGATTGTTCATTTTTATCTTCGGTGGTTAAAATAATACCGGAGGCTGAAGTGTTTTTTTGTTTGATTAGCCTTACAACTAAACGGTTTCCAAGTGGTTTTATGGTCATAAAATATTACTTAAAACAAGGTTTGATAAATATTTCTACTGCAAAGTAGTTAGCAATTTAGTAAAAAGCTTGCTAAATTTTGTCAAGATGTTTTGGGTGTGCTATACTGCTATTAAGATGATTAAATCAACCGTAAATAACTATTTGCAAATCATTAAATTAAGCCTGGTTTTCGGTGTTTTGTTGGCCTGTGTTACCGCCTTTAATCTTAAGGCTGTGGCTCAAGCACCTGGCATCAACACTCCAGATGATCCCAATCAAACTAGTGTTGGTTTGCAATTACCAAATCGAAGCTCTAGTAGTTCCAGTAGCTCTTTAATCAGCTCCGTTCAAAACAGCCAAATCAACTCGGCAATTCCAGCTTCAGGAAATCAAACACCTGCAGTGCCTCAAAATTTTGCTAACCCAGATACTACAGTTCGCTCTGGAGGATTTAGCACTTTTGCTATTTATTTGACTTTGATAGCAGTCTTTGTGGGTCTTGGTTATTACTACAAAAATAATCAAAAAACTGCATTAAAAACACATGAGAAGAAAATAAAGAAGTAAACTATGGTTAAAGTTGAAAGCGGTGTAGACAATCAGCTAAAAGCCCTTAAAAGTAACATAAAGAAATTAACGGTATATTTTAAAAATGAAGATTTAGATAAATTTCTTAAAGATCTAAAACTAATTCTAGATTCTGAAATTACAGAAAATGCGCCAGTATACCAAATTGATATAAAAAATATACTTCTCAAGAATAACATTACTTACGATGAAATTAATAACTTTTCAAGATTACTTTCTCCAAGTATCAGAGCTTATCGAGATCTAATACTGCCTTTAAAAGACTATTTTGAGTTTCCCTCGGAGCTATTGGCTATTTTTGATGAATTAAAGACATTAATATTAAATAATGAAGCCCAGGATAAAATTGCAGAAAAATACTTTCCAGCTGAAATGAATCATGTAGGAATTATGCCAATGATACGGCGATTTGTACGAATTTTACCATTTATAAGGTTTTTTAAGGGTATTCAAAATAAACAAGGAGATTTGTTGAAGAATTTTTTACTAGAAATTAGTCCTTATGCTGTTGTTAGGGATTCAGCTGTTAAAAATCAATCCGTCCTGAATTTTGCTCTTGAACAAAAAAAACAACAAGAGAATCTAAAACTCATTAAAAACCATTTAGAGCAAATTAATAGCTTGATACCAACCATCAGAGAAAAAATTAGCAGTTGGAGAGAAAATTTTGAAACAAGTGACGATAATGAAAAATATTTAGCTAATTTTATATTTGCAATATTGGCAGATGCAGAAACATTTTTAGTCAATTTAAGTAATTGGTTAAAACCCGAAAAACCAGCCTATATCAACTATGCGGTTGCTAATAAAGCCTTTCCTCAATTATTAGAGGAGCTTTCAAAAATTCCAGATGATGTAAAAAAATGGATTATAGATCTTAATAATGCTCTAAATTTTACAGAAACTGAGATTTATAGGTTTTCTGAATTATATATCAACACAACATTTATTCAAGAACATTATAATGAGGGGCAAAAAAAGATAAGTTTGGTTATGTCGATTTTGCAACATTACAAATCCGTAAGAGCAAATCCAGAAGCGTTCAGAGACGCACAGTATTTAGCTAATCTTAATAGCTTTATCAATCTATCAACTCTAAGGCATATCGAAGGTCAGATCCCGACTATCTTATCGGTGCCAATGACGGATTAGCTGCGATTTAAAATTGATTGACTATGTATTAACGGTTTATTACTGCCCTCCGCCTGCGGCTTGGAGCATCGACATCAAATCGCCTACAGAACCAGTTTCTTGGATTTTTTTGACCACTTCGCCTTGAACTTTTGAAATACCATCGGCTACAGCTTCCATGATTGGAGCACTTAAGAACTTCTGACCACGGTTATTGCTATCAGCAATTTTGTCTTGATCGTCTGTTTGTAAATTTAAGAAGTTTTCGTAAACAAATTTTATCAAACTAGGATCAATTTGAATATCTATAATTTTTTGCTCACCTGTAATAATTACAGTTACTTTTCCATTTTTACTAGTTCCAGTTACTCTGATTTCTTGAAGAATTTTTTGTAATTTGGCTTGTTGTTGTCTGACTTTGTTGGCGTTAGAAATTAGGCTGCCGGCGTTTTTTAATCCTTGTAACATATTGTAAATTAAAAATTTTGCTATCTATAGTGTGTATTAATCGAAATATTAATCCTGTCAAAAGTAAAATATTTAAAAGACTCAAATTTTCTTGGTAGTAATAACTAAAAAGACTATTTAATTGGTATCTGTAAGCATTTTGATAATTACTACTCGGAAGTCGAAGGCTATCAAAATATATTTCTTGATTTGTCCTAAAACTCGGTTTTAAATTAGTTTTAGTTTCAAAATTTTGCTGAGAAACAGCGCTTAAACTAAAGCTGTTAATATTTTGCAGTTGAAATTTGGGAGCTACTTCAGGTACAACTTGGCTAGAAATGGCTTTAATAGGTAGTTTTTGAGTAGCAGTTTTGGTTGAAGTCTTAGATTCTACTCTTGTCTGACTAGGTTTTGGAGATGGCTGGGGGTTGATTTTAGAAGTGTTGGGAGGGACAATTGGAAGGGCAGCTGCTGCTACTTGGGAGCAACTGGAATCATTTTCTTGTGGTGTAGCAAAATTGTTTTCTGGGCCGTATTGGCTGGTTGTTTTTTGCCAACTATCACCACTTTTACATCTAAAATAGCTCCGTCCTCTAGCATTTAGATAATCTGTATCTATTTGATTTGGGTGGATATTGATGGTGTCAACTGGGTTATTATTTAATTTTAAAATTGCTGTGATATTGTGTTTAGTGGCGTCTGTATCGGATTCTGAGCTGATGTATAAAATCTGGTAACTGCTTAAATCGGCCTTATTAATAATTGATAAAAAATTGGATTGGGTAAAGTTGATAACAAAATGACCCTTACCAGCAATTGTGAAGCCATTTAGACTAATCGTTTTTTGGTTACGAAGCTCTAAAGAATAACCATCTAAGCTAAGTTGACTGCTATTTGGATTATAAATTTCCAGCCATTGATCTTTACCGCACCAATTGGTAGATGGCTTATATTGGTTAATTTTATCAGCTTTAATGCATCTGGATTGACTTAAACTTCCTCTAAAATTTATCTCGGAAATAAAAGGATCGTTACTACTAGTGGCTATCGTGTTTATGGGGAAAATACCCAAAATTATTGAACTAATCAGAAAAAAACCAATTAAAGATTTAACCATAGGCCTAACAAAACCTAGTAAGCTTTATAAAATTTTGTCAAATGAGCTTTTATCAGACACCAGAGCAAGCTACGGAGTATTCTTCTACTAATAAAATTAAAATATCCTATCAGAAGTCTCTTCTACAAGGAGTTTTCCAGCTACAGGTAAACTTAGGACAACTTCCTTTTGATTATGTAAATCATAGTATTTTAGTGGCTGGCTTTTCAAAATTTTTAAAAATAGCTGCTGGGTTAACCGGACGTCATTCATGCAATAATCGATTAATTCTAGCCATTTTCCGTCTTTGTGATAATTTTTGTATTGATTATAACTATCGGTTTTGATGTCGTCTTCAAAATTGGCTTTACAAAGGTCGTTTAGTTTTATTTTAAAACCAGCTTGCTTTTGAAACTCAACTAAAATATCGTAATTTGGTAGATTTGTTAGCTTGTAATCGGCGTATTTTTGAAGAACTGGTAAATCGAACCAGAGCTGATTGAAACCGACTATCAGGTCAGCTTTGGCCATTAAACTAAGAAAATCTGGGATATTATCTTCCAAAAAGGCAATGTATTTGTCCACCCAACTAAAATAAGCCCCCACTACAGAGGCTTTAAATTCGTCAGTATTGATTTGTTGAAGGTCGCTGGGACTATAGGTTTCGATGTCAAAAACTATGTAGTTCATCAACCAAATTAAAACTGAACTTTAACGGCTTTGCGTTCTTCTTCTGGGTTTTCTAGTTCAAAAAATGGTTCTGGTTTGGCGCTAGCAAGTCCTTTGAATAATAGAGTAGGGAATTGGTCTTGAATAGTGTTGTAGTCAGACACAACTTGGTTGTAGAATCGTCTGGAAGCCAAAATTCTGTCTTCGGTGTTGGTTAACTCTTCTTGAAGTTGCATGAAGTTTTGGTTGGATTTTAAATCTGGATAGCTTTCTGAAAGGGCAAAAATTTGTCGAAGAGCGCCAGATAACATGTTTTCAGCTTCAACTTTGTCTTTTCCAAGGCCTTTGATGTCGATGGCTTGTTGACGAGCTTGAATGACTTTTTCTAGAGTGTCAGATTCAAAAGTTTTGGCGCCTTTTACAGTTTCAACCAGGTTTGGGATTAGGTCGTAACGTCTTTTTAGTTGAACGTCGATGTCGCTAGCACCTTCACGGACTTTGTTTTTAAGGTCGATTAGTTTGTTGTAAGCCGAAATTGCTACGACAATAACTATTAAAACTATGATTGCGAAGATTATTAAAGGAGTCATAAATAATATTTTAGATTTGCAAATTTTTTAATTTTGTTGGTGGTTTTTGTCAATCCACACTAGGAACATCTAGTTCTAGCCATTTGTTTCTATTTAAGAAAGCTATTACAGAATCCGCTGTTGTATCTCTATTAAAAGAAGTGGTATTTTTAATTAAAAAAGCATTAATATAATCTTTATTCCATAAATTTTGAATTATTAACTTTTGAATTTTTTTAAACTTCGTAAAGTCCCCTTTTTCGTCTTTTTCGAGATTGTATTCCTCTTCCTTTTGCAAGGGAAATAGTTCGATTAATGCGTAATAAAAAGTTGCTGATTGATCACTTAAAACGCCACTAACAACTTCGGTAAAACTATAATTTTTAACTGGAATATTGAGGTTGATACTCGGAAGCTGATTTTCAGAAAGTTGTATAACCTTTTTTAATAATATGTTGCTAAATATTCTGACATCGTTATTATTTATTAAAGGTTCTGGATGTAAAGTAATTATTTCCTCATATACAACTTGACGCCCTCTTAGTTTACGCAATTGTTCTCTAACAGCGGGATCAGTAATTGTCGCGGCTTTGTCACTATTGATAATTGGCAGGTTATCTGTTTCCACACCTGGTGTTTGCCTTAGCATTTCTATCCCAACACAAGTCTGCAAGGTTTGCAACTGTTCTTCAGATAATATTTCTGGCAAATTTAGTTTATTTTTTTCAAAGTCTATTATTTTTATTTTTAACTTTGCAATTATTTCAGATAGAGACTCTTTATAGCCGTTTACATAGTCTCTAAAAGAATACTCAGCATCTGGGTATTTAATTTCAGGATTATTATACATTGCCATAAACTCACCCCACAAACTAGAAAAAAATTCTTGGTTTATATCATAAAATCTTGTTGGTATGTAGTCTTCAGCGCCTTCTGTGTCAATTTTTTGATCTTGAATTAATAATGCTCTTACACAAGCCATTAGCTTTAGTCCAAGGACTTTAGATTCAAATTCAGTAAGCCCAATGTTTGGGATTTTACCACCGCACCAATAATATATTCCATAAAATTCTTTTGCCCATTCTTCAATAATTTCCCTTTCGAAACTTGCTAAAAGTGTATGATCTTCATTTCCAGCAGTAGCAAAAATAATTTCCCCAAATGTTAAACTCAGCCTATTAAAAATAGCTTCTGCTTTTACCCCATCTTGACTTTGTAGAAAGGCTTTATCGAATCTCAATAATGTAACATTCCTACTTTCGTAAACTAACTCCTCAGCAGTTTTTGCTATTCTTCCAACTCTATTTGGATCAATTTGATCTATAATATTTTTATCAGGTTTAGATAAAACATCTTTTCTTGCTCTATTTTCATTTATTCCTGATATAGTCGCCATAACCAATTGTAATTTTTTGTACCGAAATCGGTTTAACTGAAGTTATACCAGAATAAACTCAGTTTGGTCAAGTATTTTTTGGTTTTTTAGTTAAATTGATCTGGCTTGTAATTTTAGTGTTTTTGTGTTAGAATTAACAAATGGCTTCCAAATTCAAAGGAAATAGCTTTACTCAAAAAATAAAATTTTATCTCAAGTCGCATTTAGCTTTAGTGTTGATCGTGGCTGGTGTGAGTTTGTCTGTAGTGGCTTTTGTGACTGTGGTTTTGACCAGACAACCAAATAACCTAGATAGGGCAACAGCTCAGGATGCGCCAATTCGATCCAGCGCGCCAGGTGGTTTTATAATACCCAGAGGTGAGGACGAAAGCTCTTCTAGTAGCTCAATTTCATCAGTAAGTAGTTCCAGTTTAAGTGTTAATTCCAGCAGTTCATCAAGTATTTTCAGCAGTTCAAGTTTTTTCAATTCTAGCTCGATTATTAGCTCCAGTTCCTCTTCTAGTTCGGTTTTTTCCTCTATTTCATCAAGTTTTTCCAGTAGTCTGGTTTCTTCCAGTTCTTCAAGTAGTTTCAGTAGTTTTTCATCGATTAATCCCCAATCTAGTAGCTCGTCGGTATCAATTAGTCGAAGTTCTAGCTCTGTAAGTTTCTTCAGTAGTTCCAGCAATTTGAGTAGTAACAGCTCTATATCCAATAGTTTTTCATCTCTAAGTAGCAGTTTTAGTAGTATTTCTAGCTTTCCAAACAGTAGCCAAAGTAGCAGCAGTTCTAGTAGTGGTAATTCGATTGGTTTTTTGAGTTCGACTTCTTCAACTATCAATTTTGATCCCAATAATCCAGGTAATTTTGGTAATCCCAGTAAAGGCGACCCAGTTGTACCAACCAATTTTACCCCACCAGCAACAACAGTTCGTAGTGGTGGTTTTTCCACATTTGCCATCATATTGGCTATTATCTTAGGAGGGGCTGGTTATTTTTATTACAAACAATCTGGAAAGAAAAGCTTGCTTTCTACAACCGAGAAAAAAATCAAGAAATAGATTGTAATTTTATATGGTTAAAACTGCTAAACCAAAGTCAATAAAAAAATCCAAACCAACTGTTAATAATGGTGAAGTTGTTCCAGCTAAAACCGAAGCTGAAATTGATAAATCAACACCAATTTTGAATCTAAAAAAGATCGAAATAGATAAGCCAATAAATAACCAGGAGACAACTTTGGAAAATAAAATTAATTACAAATTGATAGCAATTATTGGTATTATAAACATACTTGTAATTGCCTTAATAATCGGTTATTTTGTATTTTTGCAAAGAAAAAAGAATCCAAATAGTAGTTCTGATAGTAGTAGCATTAGTAGCCAAGAAAGCTCTTCATCTAGCCAAAATAGCGAGGCTGAAAATTCTTCTAGTAGCCAAGAATCTAGTACAGAGTCATCTAGTTCTAGCCAAATTGTGGAAGTTTCCAGCAGCAGTTCGTTAGGGCCAGCAGCAGCTAGTTATACCAACCAGTTTTATCCTGATTTAAAGATAAATTATGACTCCAGCTGGGCTTTTTCTACATCAACAAGTAAAAGCAGTTATACAGGGGTTTTGAATAGGCAATTACTTTTTATCAAAAATGGAGTTACTTTTGAAGTAAATATCTATCCAGTTTTTGCAACTGGCTGTGGCGGACCTGGAAGCCCAAAGAAAATGGCCGAAACTAAAATTGGAGCTAATCTTAGTAGATATAAGTCTAATTCTAGAACAAATAGTTATCATTATTTAACCTCTGGCGGTTTTGGAGATGAAGATTGTGCTTTTTTTGGCCTTGGTCGCCTGAATTCTACAGTAGTATCCAAAGAATTCACCGAGGCAATGGATTCAAAATATGTTTATTCCTTTATAAATGTAACCGTGACTGGAACAGATCAAAACACTATCAAGGAAGCTGATAAAATTGTTCTCAATTCCAAGTTTGTTTCCAGCAAGAGGTAGGTTTTTGATGAAATTTTCTAAAAAATTTTCTAAAAGTTAATGAGCTGGACATTATCGTTTTTATAGTTCACAATAATGAGCATGAATCAAGATTTTGAATCACTTTTGGTTACTAGCATTACGGGTTATAAACTGGAAGAAATTCCAGAGCAAAATCGAGTGCTTCTAGTAGCCAATTGCGTTAAGTTGTTTTTAGACTCTATCTTTTTTTGGGTAGAGAATAATTATGGCAAAAAAGAAATGATCCGACTAAAGTCTGGACTTATGTTTAACGATGGTAAAATCTTTGTGAAATACCCCGAATTAAATCCAATATTTAGTCAGGCTTACAACTACTTTTTTACAAATACGATTAAAACTTTAGCAATATGAGTACAGAAATGATGACAAGACCAATCTCGAAATCACTCGCGATGGAAACAAGGGGTTTGAAAAGAGCAGATGGTGTTGGTTCAATAGTTCCAATTAGTAGAAACGAGGCGAGACAAATTAGACCATACCGAGAACCAGTAAAAGGTGGATCTTTGGCAGTAGCGGAAAAGGCTGGAAGTTTGGCAAATACAAGAGATTTTACTCAAGAAATAGATGTTGAAAGCTCTGTTGTAAAATCAAAAATAGAGCCATTGGGAAGCACTGAAACTAGAACACCAGCCTTAAATCAAAATACTCAAGGATTTAATCAATCTACCATAAACGATCTGTTATCTAATAAGAATCAAATAAATGGAATTGGTAATCAAGTCTTAAATCAACAACCAGCAATTGGTAATTTAGCACCGGTACAATCAACTGGCTTTAGTCCAATAAGAAATGAAGACAGCCAGAAAAATATCACCACTTTTGTTCCAGGAGGAGCACTAAACCTTGATCAAGCTAGATATACACAACCAGATGGTGTTCAACAGACAACAGCTCCAGAAAATAATTTAACTCAAGCTCCAGAAATTCAGGGGATTAAACAAGCTTTAGAAGGTAGCGAACCAAAGAGCAGAGAGCAAATTATAACTAATCAAAACGAAGCTTTAAAAGCATTAGACAGCGGTCAAAGTTTAGAACAAGCTATAAGTGCTATAGCTCCAGCAGAAGAAAAAACAGGAAGAACAGTAGGTAGTTTGGCAGCAGAGGCAATTAGTAAAATTCCTGGATTAACTACTCAAAGAATTTGGCAAGAGGCAGCTAAGGGAGGAGGTTTTTTCAAAGCTTTAAAAGCGGATTGGGATCAAAGTTTTGGTAGGGGTAAAAAAACAGAAATTGGGCAAGCAACCCCAGAAATTAACTTTTTAGCTAATAGACAAACAATAGTTGAAGGTACTAGTTCATTAACACCTCAGACAAGGTCCGAAATTTCTTATACAGAAAATCCTAATAGTGAAGCTGTGGTAAACTCAGCCGTTGCTAGTGAACAATTGAAAGCAGGAAATCCCGAACAAATAAGAGAAAGTCAACAGGTATCTTATGCAATGCAAATACTCCAGTCCACAAACCTAAGTGACAAGGTTAAACTTGAAATGGTTCTTAATTTACTAAAAGATTTGCCCCCACCACTTGATTCTACTGCCGAAACCTCACCTCAAATTGATGGATCTATCGAGGAAACGCCTTTAAATGAAGTAAATTCGCAGATTGCTGAATCACAGCCTCAAGAAGAACAGTTGCAATTATCTCCAGATAGACCTATAGCAGGGTTATTGCCTGCTGGTAAAGAATTAAGCCCTGAAGAAAATTTAAATTTACCTCGAACGCAAGCTGATACAATTGGAAATTTATCCAAAAAATATGATCAGGTTTGGCAACAATATTCAGATCCAAAAGACAGAGAATTTCATAAAGCAGTAGATCAAAAAGTCCAGGACTTGCAACAATATATTGGACCAAAGGAATTGTATAAAGCACTTAATCTTAATTTTGATTCCAGCCTAACACCTCAGCAAGAACAAGCTAGGTTTGAAAGTTTACTTTTAAGAACGGTTTTACAGGGATCTATTGATAACGAAGGTAATTTAGCAAGCATTAATAGCGCTAAGCAAAAAACTGATATTTTAATTCCTGGTAAAGATGATTTAAAAACTATTTTTGAAACTGGTGTCAGAAATTTTACGACCCTAGAACAAGCTAAAAACGTAAAAGCTTTGACCGCTAGAAATTTTGAACAAAAATATGGTGGCGATGAGCAATATTCTGATCTGGCTTTTGGAGACGCCTTTGTAGAGCAATTATTTTCAGATCCTAAAGCGGCCTATGGAGTCTCACCCCAAATGGCTCAAGTTTTAACATCTAACGAATATCAACTAAATTTAAACGGTAAGGCTCTTACTTTAAATGATATTTTAAGTTTTCAGAGGCAAAATGGAATTCAGACATTAATGGCTAATCAAGAATTAATTAGGGCTATTGCTAAAGCTGTTAAAAAAACTTTGGAATTGCCACAAAATGAATGATCTACCCAAAATAGCTATTGCCAGAATTGGTAATGGAAATCGAATGTGGGTGACTCTCTTTCAGGCCGGCGTTGCTGATTTTGATAAACCTAGCTTTTTGATAAAATTCACTCAAATTTTTACTTCCGGTATAAAACAAACTGGAGCGAAGTCCGCCTGATATTTGGTTTAGAATAAGATCTACAGCTCCTTTGTAATTTACTAAAGCCTCTACACCTTCGGCCACCATTTTTTTAGGGTCGGGGCTTTGGCCATAACGGCTATTACTACCATCTACCATAGCTCCAACCGAGCCCATTCCCCGGTAACTTTTGTACTTTTTGCCGTCCTTTTCAAAAATTTCTCCTGGAGATTCATCAAATCCAGCTAGCATAGAGCCGAGCATCACGCAGTCCGCACCAAAACCTAAAGCCTTGGAAATGTCTCCTAGTTGCTTAATTCCGCCATCGGCGATGATTTTTACCCCTGCATCTTTGGCTGCCCTTGCAACCTCACTAATGGCTGTTAATTGGGGCACACCCATGCCGGTGACAATTCTGGTGGTGCAAATACTACCTGGTCCCATACCAACACGGATGGCGTCAGTTCCCGCTTCAATCAAGGCTAAAGCTCCGTCATAACTGGTCACATTACCGCTAATTAAGATGATTTGTGGGTAATTGATTTTGATAAATTTGGTAGCCTCTATAACCAGTTTGGAGTGTCCATGGGCCGAATCGACAACCAGAACATCCACCTCGGCTTCTACTAAGGCTTTTACTCTAGGGGCTAAATCGTCACCAACTCCAACCGCAGCACCAACAACTAGTTTACCATCTGTATCTGTTATTGCACTTGCAGTATTTTCAAATATTGTATTTTTTACTTTACTAATTTCCAAGGCTTGAACATCAATGCTTAAATTGCGGTGAATAATTCCCAAAGCTCCGTTTTTGGCTAAATTTATGGCCATTTCGGACATGGTTACGGTGTCCATTGGGGATGAAATCAAAGGTAATTTTAGCTCAATTTTAGAACTTAATTTGGTACTTAAATCAACGTCATCTCGGCTGAAATCGGTATAATTGGGAAGTAACAAAACATCATCAAAAGTAAGGCTGTGGGGAAAAGTTAGTTTATTTTCCTGGTTGATATATGACATATTTTATAAAGGCATTTTTGGTAAAAGTGGTCAACCTAAAACATTCTAAAACCCAAGTTTTCTTCAACCGAACTGATCAGGATTTTATTCAATTATCTTTGGAAACTACTTTATACTACTACAACACTTTCCAAGTTTAGATAAACATCAACACCAACGAAATCGTAAATATCTTCGATTGTACCTTTAATTAAAACAAGCGTACCTCTATTTAAATCAACATATTTCTTTGCGGTATCGTAACCACGAGTTGTGTATATTCCAGATTTAAAATTTATATAAGGTCTTCCATCAAAAGAAGTGTCAACATTATCAACTCTAGCTGTCCAAGAAACCATTTGACCGATTAAACTTTTTTTGTACTCATCAGCTTTAAATTTGGATTGTGTTTTTATTATATTATTAATAGGTATCTTCGAGCTCTTTTCTTGGGATACCTTCAATTGTCCCAGTGTCATTTTTGTCGATCGTAAGTTTCTCTCCTTTTGAGTTGATCAATTCAATTTTCTCTTGAGTAGGCTGAAATATATTTGTTACAGAACTGTTTGATGTGCTGTTATTGCTGGATGAACCACTATTTGGCATAGATGCGGCACCCATCACAGTTAAAACAATCACAACTATAAAAGCTGTCCAGCCAAGCAGTACAAAACCAAGTTTGTTAAAGATTAATTTATTAAGAGGTGGAAAATATACAGACCAGCTAGTAGATAAAAAAATGCAGCTGCAATAGAAGAGCTTGCTGTTCTAATAGTACCAATAATGAATAAAATTCCAAAAATCCAGGAAAATATTGTTCCCGTTGTGATAATTTTAGGGCTTACTTCTTGCTGCTTGTGGTTTTTTTTCTAAATCTGACATAAAAATAAAGTTGATTTTTCATCGTTTTTTTTGCATTTGTCAAGAATATTCTTATCTCTTCTTAAATCTATTCCCACCTTCTCTCAGTCGCCGTGGGGCTTTGACAATAATATGAAAAAAAATAAAAATAATAAAAATTAATAATTTATGAAAAATACAAAAATTAAGAAGATACCAAAAGTTCAGACTTTTTCTTTGTCTGTTAATCCCAAAAATGGTACAGTAGTGATTCCAAAATTGGCTAGAGAAAGACTAAAAATATCGTCAAAATCGCGTTCTACTTTGATGCTGAAAATCTACGATAACGACAAAGCTGAAATTAGTATTCCAAAATACACCCTAGAAGATGTGTTGTATAACTTGCCGCCACATTTACCGCCAAAACCTCTTACAAATGCTGATTTAAAAAGAATTGCTAGAGAGGAAATAGTTGATAATTATATTGCCAAAAACCTATGACTTTTATTGATGCAAACATTTTTATTCGGGCAATTACCAGAGACAATCTAGAAATGGCTTTACTTGCTGCTTCTTATTTTGATAGGGTGAATAAAGGTAAAGTTGTAGGTTTTGTGGAAGATTCAACTGTTGCAGAAGTCCTATTTGTTCTAATGTCCAAAAAACACTATAATTTTTCACGAATAGAAGCTACAATTAGACTAAAAATTTTGTTGGAAATAGAAAACATCCACCACGATTATAAAAACCAGCTAATAAACGCCCTGGATAAATTTGCCAGTTCTAAACTTGATTTTGTTGATTGTTTGGCTACTAGTTATAAAGATGCATGTATCGTTGACAAGGTCTTTAGCTTTGATAAAAAAGTGAAATAACTATAACCCAACTACCTGTAACACCGGAATGCCTTCAAAGTTTTTTTTGGTATTAATACATCCGTTTGATTCTGTAATTTAAACTCTAGTTGGCCTAGGAATTCAAAATTATCCCCTTTACGAAAACCAAATCTTATTTCTAGCTAGAGTTATGATCCGATCTCAAGTGCCGACTGTTGCTTTTATTGGTTTACCAAATTCTGGAAAAAGTAGCTTGCTTAACCGCTTAACAGGTAAAAAAACTGCCATTATAGCCAAAGAAGCCCACACCACCCGTGATCTAAATTTTGGGGAAGACTTTTGGAATGGGATGTATATCAAATTTGTGGACACCGGAGGTTTGGTTCCGGATCCTGAAGATAAAATTCAAAAAGAAGTTCAGATAAAAAGCTGGAGTGCCATTTCCGAAGCCGATTTATTGGTTTGGGTGATTGACAGAAAACAGCGACCAGAAACCATTTCTGAAAAAATTTTGAATCGAGTGTGGAAAACTGGCAAGCCATTTTTGGTAGCTATAAACAAAGTTGATGACCCAAATTTGGATGTGTCGGAGGCCGATTTTGCCTTTTTGGGGGGCAAAGGTTTTGTGAATATGAGTTGTAATATTGGTTACGGTTTGGATGTTTTGATGGATTTGATTGTCGAAAATTTACTACTTTTAGGCTTTAAACAGGACTTTGAAAAAGAATTGATAATCCCTGAAGGCACCAAGCGAAAACGAGATAGAACTAAAGAAGTTAAACGAAAATTTGATGGCACCTATGTGGTTTTTGATCACGATAAAAAAAGCTATCATTCGGTAAATGACGGCCAAGAGCCAATAGCCAGCGATCCTCTAGTAAATAACATTATTTGTGATTTAACTGGGGTTTATTTTGACTCTAAAACCCTAGAAAAAGGCCTAATTCCAAACCAGGACGTGTTTGAATTTTTGGTCAAAGCCAAAGCCAGCGGTAAAAGTTTGTATTTTTTAAGTAGTTCAAATTACGATAATATCCTGGATTTTAGTCAGCAATTAGAGATTTTTGATGGAGGAATTCATCTGCCTTTAGAAACTGCTGACGGCAAACTACAGGCCATGGAGCTAAAAACTATACTAGCTAAATTTCAGTTAGAACCCAATGAAACGGTATTAATTGACGATAACAGCAGCAATGTATTTTTGGCAGAAAAACTGGATTACAAGACAATTTTGTATAAAAAAGATGTTGATTTGCTGTCTGAATTAGCTAAATGTGAGAATAAAAAGGTAGCCACAGCTCCCAAAATTATGTTTTTAGGAAAGCCAAATGTGGGCAAAAGTAGTCTATTTAATGCCATGGTGGGTAAACAACTGCAGATAGTTACCGATATTGCTGGAACCACAATGAGTGTCAATGACACCGTGGTCGAACGAAAACTGGTCGAAAAATACAAAATTCCTATAAATACAGGTCTGTTTAGTGGTGATGACGATGCCGAAATTATAGAAAAAGAATTTAGTTTTGAAACCAAAAAACAATACATTTTGCTTGATTCTGTGGGCATTCGTCGCCCTGGGCAAAGAACTTTTGGGGCCGAAGATTTTGCTACATTTAGAACCATCGAAACCGCTCACGAAGCCGACATTTTGTGTCTAGTTTTGGATGGATCACAGTCAATTTCTCACCAAGATCAGGTGGTTTCCGGAATAGCACAACAGGCTCACAAAGGGGTGGTGATTATTGTTAACAAAGCCGATTTGGTTCCAAGCACTGATCGTCAAAAATTTATTCATGAATTTGAAAGCAAATTTGCCTTTTTAAAAGTTAAAAAATATTTGTGGGTTTCGGCTAAAAAAAGCCTGGAAATGACCTTAAATCAGGAAATTTCAACTGAGGCCCCAAATTATACCAAACTGGATGAAATCTGGAATTCTATTGACAGCTCGATGATAGAGCGAGAGGCGGAATTGGATCCAGAGCAAGTCCGAAAGTTGTTTAATTACATTCACAAAAAGAAATTTCCACCAAAATTGCGGAACAAGAAAAAACCGATTATTTACGACCTTTTGTACGTGCAAAACAAGCCACCAACTTTCCATTTTTTGGTCAAAGATATTACCACGATTCACTGGTCTTACAGTCGTTTTTTGGAAAATTTAATCCGCCAAAATTTTGATTTTCAAAACACCGAAATCATCGTCAAAGTTAGATCTATTGAGCAAAAAAAGGTTATTAGATAGGCTTAAGCGACTTCTTTTTCGGCGACTATTGTTTCGATTTGAGTTCGGATTTCTTCTAGATTTTCTTGGGCTTTCCAATAAATCATTTCGGTTTGTAATTTTGACAGATAGCTATCTAAAATATTTCGATAAGTGACAATCGATTGAATATTGTGTTTGACTTGATTTCCAGATTTTTGCAGTTTGATGCCATCAATTTTTTCGACAACATTAGAAATAGCCTCAATTCGAATTTCAATATCTTGGGTCTGCTCCAAAGTTTTGATAAACAAAATAAAATTCTGGTCAGTAAGTTTTACATGCTGGCTGTTGCTGGTTTTGTTAGTTAATTTCTGGACTTCGTTATCCACTGTCTTTTGAGCTTGTTTCCAGGTGATATTTAAGTGGTTTAGTTGCTTTTTGAGCTTTTCTTCTTGAATTTGCAAAGTGTACAGTTTTTCCTTGGTTACCCGTTTTAAAATTCCTTGGCGTTTATTGGAAAGTAAAAATCTTTGGATTTGGGTGATAGGAGAAATTCTGGCAAAAGTCAGCTTGGCGTTGCTAAATAATGTACTCATATAGTTGTATAGCATTTACCTATAGCACATAAAAAACCAATTGACAAATTTTTGAATTTGTTGTAATAATAATCATTGGAAGGCATTATCGTCTAGTGGTTAGGACGCAGGATTTTCATTCCTGTAACCGGAGTTCGATTCTCCGTAGTGCTACCAGCTTGCAATTTATTGAAAATAGTTTTACCCGTAAGGGTAATTTTTTTATGACTACAAACGTTTTGAATTCATTTTTTGAGTATCTAAAAAACCCGAAAATTTATTACCAAAAAACCCTGGAAAATGGCGATAAAACAAGTAATTATGGAAAAATTTGGACTACTATGCAACTGATTAGCTTGATAATTTGGATATCGTTTATATTGGTCAATTTAACCAGTTATGTTTCGGGGTTAGTTGGTTATGATCAGCTGTCTGACAACACTGTATCTGAAATATTGACTGGTAACCCCGTGTGGCAAGCCATATTTTTGGTTGTGATTTTTGGCCCTTTAACTGAAGAATTGGGTTTTAGGCTGTTATTAACTAAATACAAGAAGTTGTTTTTACTAGGCTTGGCTGCTTTTGGCTTTTTTTTGATTCAATTTATTTTTGATCTGTTTTTGGATCTGACTGAACCAAGTTTGATTGTTAGCATCAGCTTTTTTGTGTGTCTGTTTTTTTGGTTTTTATCGCTGATTATTGTCAATTTTACTTTTAAAGCCGAGCAAATCAGTAACTGGGTCAGTAAATATTTTAACTATGTAACTTGGATTTCGATAACCTTTTTTGGTTTGTTTCATGTGACTAATTATGTTAGTTTTGGCCAGTATTTTTACCTAATTCCGCTATTGGTTTCCCCGCAATTTGTGGCTGGGATTTTTTTGTCTTTTATTCGAACCAAATTTGGCTTTTTGTGGGCATTTATCCTGCACGGAGCCTACAATCTTATACTCAGTTCGGCTATATTTATCGATCCTTCGAATGTGCTGCTTTTAAATCTGATTAATTTGGTGTATGTGGCTTTAATATTGGTTTTGGTGTTTACCATTTTGCAGTTTGTTTTTAGCAAATGGCGGGTTGAGATTGTGGAGTAGGGGATTACCTGTAAAACAAAAATCCCAGCTTTAGCCTGGGGGAGATTGGTGAAGTACAGAAGAGAACTTAACAATCAAACTAGTTAGTTCAAAATTACTTCCCGAGGGAGAAGGTTTCTAAATCTGTACTCAAAATTATCTAATTCCCAACATAGCAGAGAGAGAGTTTAGTCAATAAAAAAGAAAGCTGATCCTAATAGTTATCTTTCGAACTCCAAATGCACGATTGTAATAGTTGCTCTTTTTCTAGGGAAGTGCCTAAAAGTCCGGAGAGTTTTTACTTATTGTAATTTCAAGACAAATCCTCCGACGTCGTCGTATTCCCTTTTCATGCGAAAGCTAGGTGAGTTGATTATTAAGGCTCAAACTGATTACCTTCGACTTTGTGATTTTTAGGTTTGCGTTTACGCTTGCGTTTTTTCTTGGTTACAATTATTTCACCGGTGGGGGTTACCACTTGACCTGGTAAAAAGTATTTGGCAATTTCGGCTTCTACGATTTCTTTTGGCCTAGCGTATTGACTGCGGGAAAAGTTGATTAAAGCCTCTTTGTTGCCTTTGATACTGGTATAAATAGTGGGTAAGGTAGTTGCTACAAACGGTTGTAGTGGCCTGTTTGTCACCGACATTTTTATAGCTATTTGGTAACTATCTAAATCCAAAAAAACTTTTTCAGTGTCTTTGGTACCAGGGAAAAATTCTTTAGCCAGCACAGTGCTATCTTCGACGCCAAGCCTAAAACAAAGCATCGATCCGACGTTTCCAAAAATTGATTGTTTGATAATTTCGTCTTCTGGTGAGTCTAGTTGGCCCAAAAATTGATTAGCAATAGTCAAACACAGTCTATATTTCCTAGCCTCAGACAAAATGGTAGCAAAACTGGGATTTACAAAATTTTGGAACTCATCAACATACAAAAAGAAATCCTTACGTTCGTTTTCGGGGATATCCACTCTGCTCATAGCTGCCAACTGGAAATTGGTAACGATTATTCCACCCAAAAGACTAGATGCATCCTCACCAATTTTCCCTTTACTTAGGTTAACAATTAGGATTTTTTGGCTGTCCATGATTTCTCTAAAATTGATACTGCTTTTTTCCTGGCCAAGTACGTTTCTAATCAGATCTGAAGAAAAAAATTGACCAACTTTGTTTAGAATTGGAGAAATGGCTTCAGTTTCATATTTTCCTGCAAAAGTAGGATATTCTTTCTCCCAAAAGTTTTTGACTACCATGTTTTGGATATTAGAAACCACATATTCACGATAACCTTTGTCCGTTAACATTTTTACCACACCCAAAAGTGTGCTGCCAGGTGTTTCGAGCAGGGCTAATAAAATATTGTTTAAAATGTATTCCATTCTAGCCGACCAAGAGCCTTCCCAAAGGCGTTTTAGAACCGACATTACTTTAGAAGCCACCAAAAAATCTGGTTCGTTACCTTTTTCCAAAATATTGAGACCAAGCGGAAAATCGCTGTCACCAGGGTTGAAATAAATAACGTCTTTTTGTCGAAATCCAGGGATATGCTCCATGATAAACTCACAGCTGTCACCAAGTGGGTCTAAAAAACACACACCTTGTCCGCTGTAAATGTCCTGTAGAATCATGTTTTCAAGTAAAGTACTTTTTCCCATTCCAGATTTACCTAAAATATACAAATGCCTTCTACGATCTTCTTGAAGTAGCCCAAACGACTTGGTAGTGTTGTCGATATCAACAGTTCCCAGATAGCAAATGCGATTGTTTGGGTTCATAAAATTAATTAGAATTAGCTTTCATACGGGCTAACCATTCCTGTCTGTTAGTATTAATTTGGCTTTGATGTTGCCACAAAAAACCTTCCAAAAAATATTGTGTTTGCTCCAAAATTGGAGCCTGGGCAGTAACCGATGTTGGGATTTTATCCAGACAAACTGCCTCGAGTAGCCACCTAGTATCACTACTAATAGGTAATTTAACACCACCGACAAAATTTCTAAAACCCGATTGTAAAAGGTTTAACCTAGCTGATGAATCGCCATTAACTGTTTTTGATACTTGTAACATTGATTTAAGTATAGGTCTTTAAATATTTATGGTCAAAAGAGCCTCGCAGCGAATCTCCAATTTTTGACATTTAAACGATAAGTTTCAATAAAAATGGCACCTCATGGGTGCCACTCGCATTTCTTTCAGTTCAGTCGTGTGGCTTTGTGTTTGGTCGAACAAAGTCCGATCGTTCAGCATACACTTCGTTATGCCTTCTCTCAGTTCGGCCGTGTCTTTAAGCTCCGATAATTTTATCAACTATGCCGTATTTAACAGCTTCTTTGGCATCCAAAAAGGTGTCACGATCCATGTCTTTAATAATTTTTTCGATAGGTTGGCCCGTTTTTTCAGCCATAAATTGATGGCCTAATTCCTTAGTTTTTAAAATATGTTTGGTTTGAATTTCAATATCACTTGCCATTCCTTGTGCTCCTCCACTAGGTTGGTGTATCATAACTTCAGCATGAGGCAGGATAAACCTTTTACCTTTAGCACCAGCTGCTAGAGTAAGACTAGCGGCACTAGCTGCTAAACCAACACAAACAGTTGAAACATCAGGCTTGATAAGATTCATCGTATCAATAATTGACCACATGGAAGTTACGGAACCACCAGGGCTGTTGATGTACATGGTGATATCTTTGCTGGCGTCTTCACTTTGTAAATATAACAACTGAGACACAATTACACTGGCCATTGCGTCGTCAAAAGCTTCTGTAAGCATGATGATTCTTTCATCTAAAAGACGGGAAAAAAGATCCATGGAGCGCTCTCCTTCATGAGTGCGTTTGATAACCATTGGGACTAAAGACATAGACAAAAATTAGAATTATTTATTAATTTATATAGACTGCTTTAAAAGTTAGCAAAACTTTATTTCAAACAGTTACTATTAAGAATAGTGATAGCAAAATTTCTTGTCAAGTAAGCTTGAAGGTTGCTAAAAATTTACCATAAATATTTATTTTAAAGAAAAAAGTCATGACTCAAAAATTTCACACTGAACCAGGAGTAGAATATGTTGTCCTTGTTGACGAGCAAAATAATGTCCTGGGTTTGACCCCCAAAGCCACAGTTCACGGCCAAACAACACCTCTACATCGAGCATTTTCGGCTTTTATTTTTAACAGCAAGGGAGAACTGCTTTTACAGCAAAGAGCCTTGAGTAAAAAAACCTGGCCAGGAATTTGGTCCAATTCCTGTTGTGGTCATCCTGTGCTTGAAGAAACTAATGTCCAGGCGGCAGATAGACGCTTACAATTTGAATTGGGTATGAAAGTTGCAGGGTTGGAAGAAGTGGCTCCTTATCGGTATTGTTTTAGCCGTTTTGGAGTTATGGAAAATGAAATTTGTCCGATTGTAGTTGGTTTTAGTGATGATTTACCCAAGCCTAACCCCGAGGAAGTAGAGGCCACCAAATATATTGCTTGGCAGGATTTTTTGTTGGAAATAAAAACTAATCCCGAGAATTGGTCGGAATGGTGTGTGGAAGAAGCCCAAATTTTGGAGAAAAATGACTGTTTTAATAAGCTTTATAAGGATTTTCTGTTGAAATAGCTTTCGCTATAGTTTTACTTACATTTGAAACATTTTCAAAACCAAAGTTAACTCTTGATTTCTTGTATCTAATTATTTTTTAAAGAGTAAACCAACTCATCCATAACCTGGAAACTGACTTTATTGACTTAGATAAAAATATTTTGTAGTTATAAATTAACTTCATTGATGCCTTTGAATTTTTTAGTTGAGGCGCCAAACCAATTTTCATGACCAACGCAGAAAAACAAATTGTAATTACCCATTTGTATCCCAAACAAATGTCGATTTATGGTGATATGGGAAATATTATTGCCCTCAAGTATCGCCTGAAAAAATACGATTTTAAAGCTGTCTATCAAACAGTGGATTTGGGTCAAGATTTGCCAAAAAATACCGATATTTATTTTATAGGTGGAGGCCAAGATCAGGAACAATTTGAGATTTTTAAGGATCTGATGTACAAAAGAAAACAGTTAATCAGTGATATTGAAAATGGGGTCGGCATGCTGGCAATTTGTGGCGGGTATCAGCTTCTTGGTGAAAAATTTACCACCGGAGAAGGCCTAGTAATCGATGGAATTGGCCTGTTTGAAGTCTCTACTACAGCCCCAGATAGCAGTGTAAAATCCAGGTGTGTGGGTAATATTTTAACTGATTGTTTGATCCCAGAATTGTTGGGCGAAAAATTGGTGGGCTTTGAAAATCACAGCGGACAGACAAGATTTACGGGTAATACTAAATCTAAACCACTGGCTAAAGTGATAGCCGGTTATGGCAATAATATCGAGAAAAAATACGAAGGTTGCACCTATAAAAACGCTATCGGAACGTATTTACACGGCTCGTGTTTACCCAAAAATCCAGCCCTGTGCGATTATTTGATTTTTCAAGCAATTCGAAGACGCGCCGAAATTGGCCTTCTGAATCCCAAAATTTATATCGAAACCAGAAAAAAAGAAATAGATGACGATGTGGTGGAGAAACTTCGTGAAGATCTGATAGTTAAAATTTTGAAAAAATAAATATGGAATATCCGAATTACCTGTATCCAGTAGAAAACTCCAATTTTCGTCATCATGAGTTTGTATCAGAATCTAACAAAGCTGTAATCGTTTTACCTGAAATTTTTGGCATTAATCAAAACATTAAAGATATTGTAAGTAGATTCAACACTGAATTTAATTTGCCAAGTTTTGCCTTAGATTTTTATTACCCAATCGATAAGCAAGTTCATGATTTGGATTACAGCCTAGATTTAGATCATGCAAGAGAGTTAAAAGCAGAAACAAAGGCAGAGGATTTTGTAGAAATTTTCAAACAAACTTTAGATCTAATCCAATTAAATCATCCTAATATTAGCAAATTTATTGTAGTTGGGTTTTGTTTTGGTGGTAAATTGGCATTTTTATCTGGAATTGATAAACGTGTAAAAACAATTTTTTCTTTATACGGGGCAGGCAGTAACGAAATTTTTTATGAAAATAAAAGTGTGGTTCAAATTTTAGCAAATACTCGAAAAGGTGATAAAGATTTATTCGTTAAAGGTTTTTTTGGTAGTGAAGATAGTAGTATTCCCGAAGTTGATCGAAAATTAATTAAAGAAACTCTAACCGACGCGGATATAAATTATGAATCCTTTGAATATCCAGCAGGTCATGCCTTTTTTAGAATTGGTGGCCAAAATTATCATCAAGATAGCTCTAATAAAAGTTGGGAAATCATTAGAAGATTATTAATTAATGCCTAAACCAGAATTTAAATCGATTGAAAAGATAAACCTTGGGGCAGATTCTCACTTGGAATTAGTTGAAGTTGAGGGTAGAAAATACGTGCTAAAAACTTATATTGCCCATGGCGGAGAAAATGCTATTACTAAAAGAAATCGAGAATTTTATTATCACAAGGAGCTTGAAAAAATTGGTTTAAATCACTTTAAATTTCATTTTTTAGATTTTATTCAATCAAATCAACTTTGTTTTGAGTATCTTGAAAATTTTCACACTTTTGATACAATTAACGATTCAAAAGAGTTTGGTAAATTATCCAAATATGTTCAAGATTTGTGGGAAATTAGTAAAATAGAAAAGACTAAATTTGTTGAGGAAAAAGATTGTAAACATGCTAGTATTGAGGACTATTTTAATTACTTAAAAATTGATGTTTTAAGATGTAAGACTGACCCAAAATACGCAGTATTGGCGAATAAATTTATTGATGAACTGAAGCAGGTTACGACCTATTTAACCTTACTTCACAGCGATTTTCACGAGCATAATATTGGTTTAGTAGATAGAGAAATTTTATTTTTTGACGGTGGTAATTATTCGTATTTGTACGGACATAAATATCACGATATAAGTAGGATTTTGATGTATTATCCCGAAGGTGTTATTTTCGATAATCAAGAAATCAGTCCTAGAATAAAGTCTTTTGTGGATGGTTTTAAATTTGATTATAAATCGGTTGAATTTCAAAAGTTTTGCTATTTGCAAAGTTTAATAATGTACAACAATCCCTGGATAGAAAAAAGAAAAGAAATTGCTGACTATCTTTATCAAAAACTTTTTTTGTAACAAAACTGTATAAACCGCAGACTACTACTGGTAGTTTTGCAAAACGAAAATATGTTTGGACTGCCTTTAAAAAATGAATGGGATAATTGGTACGATAAAATCTATGGTTTTTATTTCAGGCGTCTGGATAATATTACTGATGTTGAGGATTTAACTGCTGAAACGTTAAACAGTTTTTTTCTTACCAAAACTGAAGTGCAAGACCAATACAGCTTTATTTTTAAAATTGCTCGAAACAAGCTAAATACTTTCTTGAAGTCTAAATACAAAAATTATCCAGCTACGACTTTGGATGATAATCTGCAAATTAACTACAGCCCTAATTTTGAAAAATTTAAATCGGATTTGCAAAACTGTATTGAAAAACATACTTCCGAATTGGATCAACAGATTTTGAATTTGTGTGTAATTGAAGATTTTCAAAGTAAAGACGTTGCTGATAAATTAAATATTAGCTCAAGTAACGTGCGAACTAGGTTACACCGTAGTCTGAAAATTTTAAAAGAAAAATGTAAACATCTAAAACAATTTTAATAATAACCCTATGTCTGAAAAAAATTCTAATAATAAAGACCTTTTAACTCAATTTTTTGACCACAGTCCAAACTATAAAAACAAACGTAATTCGTCTTATCTCAAATTTTTGAAACGGCAATTACAACACAAAATTTCAAATTTTAATTACAATTTATACATGACTTTTATATTCAAACCAAGTAAACTCTTGGTAGCAAATTTATCAATTTTTTTGGTAATAGTTTTTTCTCTTATTTCCTTTGGATTTGGTTTAGTGACTCAAGCCCAAAGTAGTCCTGGAGCTAGCTTTTTGCCAACAGACACAGTAGATACGACCAGACTCGATGATTGCAATTTGGACATTATTTTCCCAAAGAGGATAGATGCTTCTGAAGCCACTATTTATTCCAAACAAGGTCTTCAAGATTTAGACAACAGAAACAAAATTGATACCTTTGAACGTAATTTTACACTGGCTTATAATTTCAATGGGAGTTTTACCGCTATTTCTATCGATTGCTATGTATCGGATAAGACTTCTCAACTGGATTTTTTAAACAGTATAAATAAGAAACTAAATATTCAAGGTAAAGTACTTCTAAAAGAAAAAATTAGTAGCTTAAGTGAAGCTAAAAATCAATATAATTTAAAAATATTTGAAAACCCTGCAGTAAAAAATATAAATGTTTTAGTAGGTTTGGAAGGTGACAAAAAAGAACCTGTAGAGTACTTAGTGTTTGATATAAAAAATTATAAATATTTGATCAGAACAGAAAATGCTGTACTTAAGGTTGAAGGTGAGCCAATTGAGAGCGTCAGTGTAACAACTCGAAGTGTTGACCTTAATAAATATGTACCTGGTTTTGACCTGCAATATAACGAAAAAAGTGATTTTGTATTTAGTCGTCCAATTGTATATGATGAAAACGGAAATTTTGTATTGCAACAACCTTTTAATGAATGGTTTGATGATCTTCAAATTCAATCAATGGCTACTAGGGATTTTCAGAGGTTTGTTATAGTTACTGCGGTTTCTTTAGTATTTCTATTCTTAGCTGGTGTTTCTTTGGTGCATTATATGATTACCAAAAAGTTTGCTATCAAGATAGATTTGCAAAGTAAATTTAGAATATTGATAGCTTTAGCCGGATTAGTGTTTATGATTTTTAATAGTTTGTATAGAAATATCTTTACTTACATTCCGTCTCTTTCTGGAACCTCTTTAGTTGATTTTAATAATGGAAATTTTCTGGAAAGTATTTTAGTCACTGGGTACCTGGTCATAGCTCTATCCTTAATATATAATGGAAAACGCAACAATAACATTAACAAACTTGATCTGGCCTTTGTGGTTTTTTGTATATTATACTATATTGTTCTATTTGTTGATGCAACCTATCTAGGGTATATTATAAGCCTATTCAGTTTTGGGGCTTTGCAAGTGGTCCTTAGTTTAGGCTGGATTGTATATGGAATTGGAAATGCCTACCTTGCGATAAATAGAAATATTGTAAAGAAATAACCAACCACAATATTTTTCTTCCCCGGGTATAATGCTCGGGGTTTTGTATTTGTAAAAAATTTGTTTTTGAGATAAAAAGTGTCAATGGATGTTATTGTACATAAGTTTAGAGGAAGAGGAGAAAAAATCAGAGTCGTTAAACAGAATAATTTTGATTTCGATGACTTTATAAGTCAACCAGAAAGTGATGTTGTTTTGACCGATTTAAAATCAGGTGACTTTATTTACCTTGAGGGAAAATGGAAGGTAATTGATAACATTATGTTGGAATACGAATCAATTAGAGGGCTACAAAAAACTATTTTACAAGCTTACATTATCACAACTCAAACCATTTCAGATCAAAATTTGATTGATCAAAGACAAACTTACTATCCAAATTCAGATGAAGTTTTTAAAGTAAAAAGATTTCTACTGCCACTTCGAAAATAACAGTAAACTATCAAAAAATTCTTCCAGGTTTTCGGTTACAACGCAGCCCGCTGATTCCAGATAGGCCTTAGCTGTTTGGCTATTTCCGGCAATGCTTCCGGTGTGACTCGTAATGGTTTTTTGGGCTTGTACCGAATCGCCAACCTTTAAAATAATAATTGGTTTGAGAGATTTTTTTGCTAGCTCCACAAATTTGTGACCATTTAAAAAGCCTTCAACATACAAACCAATTACTTTAGTTTGCTGATCGTCGATTAAAAATTCTAGAAAATCTGAAGTTTCCAAATCGGCTTGATTACCAAGGCTGATAATTTTGTTAAATCCAAGGCCAAAGTCCTGCGCTTTATTAACTAATCCGGAAATCATGGCTCCGCTTTGAGAAATAAAGCTAATACCCCCAAACAGCCTTGGTGCAACCGCAAATGAGGCATTGTATTTGTAAATCGAATTTGGTTGGTTGTTGATAATCCCTAGGCAATTTGGTCCAATTAATCTAATTTTATACTGTTTGCAAAGTTCTAAAATTTGGTTTTCTAGTATAGCTCCAGCTTGATCTTTTTCTTTAAATCCCGAAGAGATAATCACCAAAAAAGTTTCTAAATCTGGGTTGAATTTTTGTTTTTGAAGGACTATTTGCTGTATAACTTCCATTACTAAATTTGCTGGAATTGCGACCACCCAAAGATCTATATTTTCTGGAATTTCCAATGGATTTTGCAGTGCTTGCTGACCTAAGATATTTTCTTTTTTTGGATTTAAAAAATATAATTTACCACCAAAGCCACTTTGAATCAGATTATTAGCCAAATAATTACCGAGCTTATCGGAGGTATTGCTGGCTCCAACTAGAGCAATTGATTTTGGGTTAAACAGGTTGGTTAGGTTCATTTGCAAAATTAATTTGTGGCCAGATTTTTACCACTTGTTTAAATTTAAAATATTTGTCTTGTTTATAGTATGAGCGATAATAGTCAGTTAGTCAAAACCCCTCCACACGATCTTGAAGCAGAAAAAGCCTTGCTTGGTTCCATACTTTTAAACAATGAAATCGTCGATGAAATAGCCGATAAAGTGAAAACCAGCTTTTTTTATGATAAACGGCATCAAGTTTTATACACTTTAATTTTGGAATTGTGGTCCAACAGTCAGCCAATTGATATTATCTATATTTTAAATCTGATCCAAAAGTCCGATAAAACAAAGGTTTTAGATGAATCCGAAAAAATCGATAAAGAATATTTACTGGAATTAATCTCCAAAAGTAGTCTGACCAATTCCCCTGAATCTTTATCAACCATTATTAAAAACAAATCATTACTTCGAACCATTATCTCTACTTCTGATAAAATGCGCTCTTTAGCCCTGGATAACGCCACCGATCCTAGTGAAATTTTGGATGAAGCACAGAAAAAATTGTATGAAGTTAGCTTGGAAAACATTGATAAAAATTTTGTGTCTTTATCAGAAATTTTGACCGGGGCTTTTGAAAGAATTAGTAATTTACACGAAAGTAAAACCGAAAATCGGGGACTGGCTACTGGTTTTGTAGATATCGATAAAAAATTGGGTGGTTTTCATAAATCGGATTTAATTATTTTAGCGGCTAGGCCATCTATGGGAAAAACTGCCTTGGCTTTAGAATTTATCCGCAGGGTAGCTTTTAACAAACAACAGCCCACAGGAGTAGCTATTTTCAGTCTGGAAATGAGTCGCGATCAGTTAGTTGATAGGCTTTTAGCAGTTACTTCTGGAGTTGATAGTTGGAAAATACGTACAGGTAAATTTAGTGAAGATAACGATGATTTTACCAAACTTGGGAACGCCATTGGGGTTTTGAACGAAGCTCCGATTTGGATTGATGATAACGGCGGACTTACAGTTTTAGAACTTCGAAGTAAAGCCAGAAGACTGAAAGCCAGACACAATATTGGCCTAATTGTGGTTGATTATTTACAATTAATGAGTGGTGGAGTGGGTAACAAATACTCAGGAAATAGAGTTCAAGAAGTGTCGGATATTAGCCGCGGATTAAAATTGTTAGCAAAAGAGTTAGATATTCCGGTGATTGCCTTGTCGCAACTTTCTCGTGGAGTTGAGGGCAGGGATGACAAACGACCAATGCTTTCAGATTTGCGTGAATCGGGTTCTATCGAACAAGACGCGGACGTGGTTATGTTTATTCACAGAGAAGAAATGTACAAACGGGATGACCCTAAAGTTAAAGGAAAAGCCGATATTTTGATCAGTAAACATCGTAACGGGCAAGTGGGTTCGGTGGAGTTGGCTTGGGTTGATAAAATCGCCTCTTTTGACAATCTTGATGGGGCCAGAATTAGAAGAAGTGTAGGGGAGTAAACAATTTAAAGTCGATATTTTTTATTAAGAAATCTTTTTATTAAGTCAATATCAAGAAAGTTGTAAGTCGAATCGAAACTACTTCTTTTCTAAAAAGACCTTAATAATAGCAATTAAAAAATTAATAAATTTGTATTTTGGATACTCAAAAATAATATCAATTGGTCCGACAAAAGTTCGTACAATTCCTTTATAATTTTCTTTAAATTTGCCAAAACCTAAAGCTGGATTATAGCCGCCTAAATCATAAAAAATTAAGCCCTCACTTACGGCCATTTTCACCGCTACTAAATGCAACAAATACTGGCCTTGTTTTTCAAAAGAAACCTGGGTGTTACCGCCATACAAATAGGTTAAAGTTTTTTCGGAAATGATTCCAAACCAAACTGCTTGAGGGTTTTTATTCTCGTCGTACAAAATAATAACTCGGCTAAAATCCTTTTGAAATAATGTTTTTAGGTAATCCAAGTTTTGAATAGCAAAGTTCTGTCTGTCTTTAGTTTGATTATAAATTTTATAAAAAGCAGCAAAATTTTCCTCGGTCTTTTCGGTAGAAATTATCCAATTTTGAGTCAGACTTTTTTTAGTATAACGGCGAATATTTTCATTGGTTGTTTTCCAAAAAATACTGGAATTTTCATAAAAAATACTTAGATTTTGCAGATCGTTTTGACTAGGAATTATTATATTTTGGATGACTTGTAAATCTAAAGTAATTGTTTGCAAATATTGAATTGTTTTGTTCTTTTTTTCGGTTTTTAATACTAGTTTATCTTGAAAAAAATTGTTTAATTTTTCTACTGAATCTAACTCCAAAACAGTTGCCATTATGTCATCAATTTCGATTTTTAAAAATATAGGTTTAGATGTTGTTACTGCAATTATAATTTTTTCTAAAACCGATTGAAGATAATTCTGAGCTTCAGTTTTGTTCAAATGTGGTGGTAAAAAAAGCCTGGGTAAATACCAAAAATTTTGACCTAATTCCCAGGGATATTCATAAATTAAAATTGGTTCAAGTTGGCCGTCTACTTCTATTGTATGAACTTGGTGGCCGTTACCATTAGCCTCTTGCCAAAAGTTACTCCAGCTTTGAGTTTGAATAAAATATTTAGGAAAATTGTGGTTCACATTTATCAAATTAGTTGTAGAATTTTTTGCGGTCAAGTTTGGAATTGACATTTCATATTTTTAACTCCAGGTTTAGACAGTGAATGGGATAAAAGTAAAGATTTTGGATAATCAGGACGAACAAGCCTGGAATCGTTTTGTAGATTTTTCTCCTTGGGGAGATATTTTGCAAATGTGGCAATGGGGCGAGCTTAAAAAGACTCAGGGCTGGAAACCTCTTAGAATAGGTGTTATTCGAGACGGATTTCTAATTTTGACCGCCCAAATTTTAATGAAGCCTGTACCTTTTCTAGGTAATTATGCTCATGTTCCGCACGGCCCAGTGTTTCATTCCAAAGCTGATTTAGAAGTGGCTTTACCTTATTTTGTCGAATTTATAAGCCGAATTGGTAAAACTTATGATTTTGCAGTCGTCGAAATTGAACCCAAAATCGGGAAATTAGCTGAAGCCGAAAATTCTGAATTTGATTCCAAATTAGTCAACAATCTCAGTCATTATTTTGATCCGGAAATTATCGAAATTTTTACCAAAAATAAATTTATTATTACCAATAGAAATGTGGAACCAGTGCATAAACTGTATTATGATTTGGGAAATAGTGAAGAAAAATTGCTAAGTCAGTGCCAAAAAAATACCCGATACAATATCAAATTAGCCGAAAAAAAAGGCGTGGTTGTCAAAGAATATTTGCCTGACAGTCCAGAAATAAAACAGAAATTAAGTGAGTTTTTTGAGTTAGTAAAAATTACCCAAGAGCGGGCCAAAGGCTATCCAGTTAGAGATCTAAAAACCTATATAAAACTTTTTGAATTATTTAAAGGTACAGACCATTTGTCCCTATTTGAAGCTAGTTTTGAGGGTGAAATCATCGTCATGAATATTTCCCAAAGGAATAAATTTTGGTCGTCCTCGTTTTACGCCGGCAGTAACCGCAAACACACCAATGTTAAGGCTCCTTATTTGCTTCGCTGGAAAGCCATTCAAAGGGCTAAAGAGCACGGTAGTAAAACTTACGATTTTTGGGGAATTGTTCCTGGTGGCAAACATGCTGGCTACAGCGATCATAAATTAAGTTTTGGTGGAACTAGAATTGATAATTATGGTCTCTTGGCTTTACCGATTAATCCGATAAAATACGAGTTGTGGGATTTGGCGATTTGGATTAGAACCAAAGGAAAAATAAAGACCCGAGAGTTTTTGTTTAACTCCAAAAATCAAGCAATGGATTTAGTTACGGCGTCGATTAAAAAAACTAAAAATTGGATTCAAAATATTTTTTCAAAAACGTCTCCGACTTATTCTCAAGAGAAAAATAATAATCAAAAAGAAAATTATAAAAATACCGAAACAATAGAAAAAGAAAATACTTACATAAAAAAAGATAAGACAATTGAAAATAGCCAAAAATTACTGGCACTTAAAAATTCTAACTTACCACAAGATAAAATTTTAACTTTGGAGCCTGGTCTAAATACTGAAAATCTAGCTACAACAACAAATATTGAAGATTCTCCAAGACCACTTGCTTTAATTACCACTCAAGCCAAAGTTGTTGAGAATCACAAGCATCCAAAACGACACAAGAAAAAACATAAGCATCATCGAAATCATCATGAAAAAAACTCTTAGATCTATTCTAAAAAATCCTATAACCCTATCAGTTTTGGTAGTTACTTTTTTTACTTTTTTTTCTAGATTTTTGGGATTTGTTCGGCAATATTTGGTAGTAAGAAACCTAAACGAACTTCAATCTGATTTGCTAATTAACGCCAATAAAATACCTGAAATTATTTCTGTAGTGTTGCTAATGGGAACCATTTACAGTTCGGTTTTACCGGTAGCTTCTAGGATTGAAAGTAAGGATAGAGATGAAAAAAAAATCTCGGCTTATTTGAATTTAATAACAATTGGACTCGTTGGTTTAATTTCAGTTTTTATAATTTTAGGTATAATTTTTACCCCAATTTTATTGCAGTATTTTAGTCCCGGACTTTGGCAAAAAGCTCAAGATTCTGGTCTTATTGGTGACTATGTTTTAGCTTCCAGAATTTTATTTTTATTTCCACTTGCTTTTGCACTTCAAGCAGTTTGGGGTGTATTTTTAACACTAAAAAAACGATTTTTAATTTACTCTTTGGCTGGAGTTTTAACTAATTTAGGAACTGTTTTTGCTCTAATTTTGACCCAAGGTGATTTTGTGAAAGTGGCTTTTGGTATAGTTTGGGGAGGTTATGTGGCTAGTTTTCTGTTTTTATATTATTGCCTAAAGGACGACTTTAAACTGCCGAAATTTAGTCTAAGTTGGTATAAAGAGCAGTTTGCAATTTTTAAAAAAGATTTTTGGCAGACCTGGAAATTGTTTCTGCCGAGGGTTTTAGTTATTGATGGTTTTTATGCGGCCAGTATTTTAATCAGTATTGTCATTTCTGCAAGTAGTTTAACCAATGGAGACATTACAGCCTTTGACATCGGAACTTCTATTCAAGGAGCTTTTTTCATTATAGTAACTTCGCTCGGGACAGTTTTGTTTCCGGATTTAAGTAAAACTTTTCACGACAAAAATATAAATCGAGTTGATTTTTGGAAAAAAACTAGTTACTACATAAAACTTTCAGCTTTGCTTGGTTTTTTGGTGACGGTAATTACAATTTTTGGATCACCTATTATTGTTCTTCTATTCGAATTTTTAGGCCAACAGCAAACCAATGGGGATAGTATAATTTTAATAGCTCAAATTACTAGTATTAGTTTGGTTTTTAGAGCCGTTCGAGAAGTTTTAGTTAGATATATTTACATTCGCGAAAGAGTTTGGCAGCCACTTATTTTATCTTCGATTAGCGTTTTATCTTTAGTAATAACAACTTTGGTTTTATTATATCAATTTAATTTTGAAGCGGTTATTGCAGTTTCTGTCGGTTTTATAGCTTACAATTTGTGTTGGGTTTTGCTGGCTTTTATAATTTACAAAAAAGATTATTTTACCGAAAAACCGTGGTTAGTGAATAGGCAATTGGTCTTAGTTGATGAAAAAAATAATCAGGAACTTATTGAAGTTTAATTTCTACAGTTATTTAAAATCTAAAATCAGTCTATGTTTAAACTATTTACACTTTGTTATATTCAAAAGAAATAATCAAACATTGATGCTACTTCGTAACAAAAAGGACAATGATTACCATAACGCAAAATGGAATGGGGTAGGTGGTAAATTTGAACTTGACTAATCTCCCGAGGATTGTATGCAAAGAGAAATTCTAGAGGAAACTGGACTGGTGGTTAAAAAATACAATTATAACGGACCGCTGACTTTTCCAAATTTTTATGGCGACGACAAAACCACTTTTTGTTTTGTTTACAAAATTACTGACTTTGAAGGTGAGTTAATTCATTCAGCTGAAAGCCAATTGAGTTGGATAGATAACGACAAATTACAGATATTAATCTTTGGGGTGGGGATAAAGTATTTTTGCCCTGGGTACTGGATGACAAAATATTTTCAGTTAAATTAGATTACCAAAATGAGGAATTTGTTGATTTTTCGGTGGTTTTTTATTCGTAGATTGAGAGTTAAAAGTAACTTGCCAAGATCTTTGGATTGTATTTAAATCAGTCTGTGGCCAATTCTAATCACGATCATCTAATTTGGGACAACAAAAATTTTCCCAACAAAACTACTGAAGATGAAGACATTATTTTACTCGTTAGAGAAGATATTGTGGTGTTGATTTTTAGGGCGGTTGGCTTGTATTTAGTTTTTTTTATTTTACTTTTATTGCGGGTTTTTGCCGCTGGAATTGGAGAAATATTTTGGATTTCTTTGTATGACACTTTCCTTTTTGGAATAGGTCTTTTGCTGACTGTTGGCTTTTTGGTTATTTTTCATAATTATTATTTATCCCTGCAAATTATAACCTCGGAGAGAATAATTGACATTGATCAAACTAATTTATTTCGGCGCGAGGTGAGTTCGACAACCATTTCCAAAATCGAAGACGTTACTCATAAAAAAACTGGGATTTTAAATCTGCTTTTTAACTACGGTGATGTAATTATTCAAACTGCTGGTAGAACTGGATTTGAGGCCGGTGAAGGCGTCAGTGGTTTTGTGTTCAATAATGTACCAAGTCCAGCTGATATTGCTCATTTAATTGATACTCTTCAGCAAAAAGAAGAGCGAGATGATGTCACTAGAAATGCCAAAATTCAAGCCGATGAACTGCAAAAAGCCCTAAGTAAAAAGATCTTGTACTAGGGTTAAAATAATTTACTTTTGACAATTCTACATTAGTTTTGTAAATTTACTTTAGTATGACTTATAGATTAAAGGTATCTCAGCAAAATCAAGTTACATTACCTGTAGATTTTATTAATAAATTAGGATTAAAATCTGGTATGTATTTAGAAATCACTCAAGATTGGGAATCCGAAGATATTTTTAAAATTGAAAACACTCGTAAAAAAATTAGTAAATTGCAAGGTAGTTTGGGCAAAAAAGTAAAAGATAAAAACAAACTTCTAAATAGAGGTCTCGAATTTGAACAAGTTTTAGAAAAATCAAAGATAGCTAATTTTAATCATTGGAAAGTATGAAAAGCAAGTTATTAGATACCAATATATTAGCAAGATTCGTTATTGGGGATGTGCCCAATCAACAAGCACAAGTTAATGATATTTTTAACAAAGGTAGTGATTTGAATCTGAATTATTATATTTTACCTGAGGTTTTGATCGAACTAAATTACGTTTTATCTAGTCATTACGAGTTAGAGAAAGAAGATATTATTGAGACTTTTGAAAACATTTTAGATCTTGGATTTATAAGTATTTTCGATAATCGTGGCTTAGACTTTACTAAGGTTATCAGCACTTTTAAAAATAAAAATATTTCTTTTGAAGACTGTTTATATCTCCAAACCTGTTTACAATACGACTTGGAATTGCTAACTTTTGATGAAAAATTACAAAAGCTATTTATCTCATTAAATAGGTAATATTTGGTAATCCAAGCTAATAAACAATTTTTTAGTTTTAAGCCCAAATTGTCTTTCATCGCCGTTTACATAGATGGTAGTTTTACCTTTATCTATAGTTATTTCTGGGTGTTTACCTAAATATTCTAAAAGTTTATCGGTAACCAATTGTGTCTGATCAAAAATGAGAACATCAGAATTTCCACCGAATTCAATAAACGTTTCTTTAATCAAATTTACAGCTAGTGGATAATGTGTGCAAGCCATCAAAATTACATTAAAATCGGCAAAATTAATTTTCATATCAGAAACTTGATACTCTCGAAAAATATTGGTGATAGTTTGTTTGATAACTTGTGGATCTTGTTGTTCGATGGTGGCCGCTAAGGAAGGGCAGGGGATTTCGGTGACATTGTGATACTGAAAATCATGTAATTCCTGTTTATAAAAGCCACTTTCAACTGTAGCCGGGGTAGCCAAAACTAGCAGATTTATATTATTGTGAATGGTGTTTTCGATTAAAAATTCTGGCACCGGACGAACGATACCTAGGACTTTTTTGTCCGGATAATATTTGGGCAGCCACTGATTTTGTAATTCTCTGATACTGGTTACAGTTGCCGTATTACAGGCCAAAATGACCAAATTGCAACCTTTTTTAAATAAATATTCAACGCCCTTAATGGTTATGTCCATAATTTCAGAGGCTGTTTTTTCTCCTAGCGGGCAGTTTTTTGTGTCGGCTAAATAAGCGATTTCTATACCCGGTAATTTTTTTTGGATTTGATTTAAAATCGTCAGACCGCCAATTCCTGAATCGTATAAACCAAGCATATTGACTAAAACTTAAAAAAATAATTTATTTCTGACAATATTTTTTATGAAAACTCTACAATCATTTTTGGTAACTTTACTAATTGTTGGATTACTTGGGGTGGCTGTATTTTTAGGCTTTAACTGGAATAAACAGAACCAAAATACTGTTAATGTTAAAATTGATAAAACCGTAATTGTACAAAAAATTCAAAATATTTCTAAACTGGAAACCGTAGAAATGACAGTTCAAAGAGATTTAACAGTAGAATTGGATGCAGGCGGGTTATCTTTTTTTGGCTCAGAAGTATTTAATGACAAGGCCACCACCGAATACGCCGTTACTGGTACTATAATTGCTGGAATTGACCTAGCTAAACTATCTAATGATCAAGTTAATTTGGAATCTAATAGCAAAAAATTGACCATCACTTTACCAGCCAGCCAAATTCTATCGATTTCGATTAACGAAGATAAAACCAAAATCACCAAACAAGATTTTTCGGCGTTATTTAATATCAAAAATTTGAGCCCAGCCAGACGTCAAGAAATGCAAGATATTATGCAAAGACAAGCCATCAAACAATCTAGAGAAGCTCTTCGAGATGGAGCTTGCAGCGATAATATTTTAACTAAAGCCAGTGAAAACGCCAAAGAAGCTGTGAAAAATTTATTCTTATTTGCTGATATTGAAGAGGTTATTGTAAATATTACTCCCGCTGGTAATTGCGATTTTGCCGGAGTTTAAGATTTTTGATTTTCATTACACAAATCATTTAAGTATACTTTCTTTGGATGGTTAGTTGCACCTATGAATATCCTCCATACTAGGGCATGTTCTTATAATTTTATCAATTTTTATTAGTTATTTGGTCCCTACCAAGTAGTTTATTGGCTTTATGAATGTCTCCATTTAAAATTAGTTCTCGGATAATCCCAGAAGATGGAGCAATTCCGTCGATTTCAAATTTTGGAATTAAATTTATTTTAAAACCAAGTTCTTTAGAAATATTTAATAAATAATTGTAATCGCCTTTTCTGTTTTTCCCAATGGCAAAATCGTGACCAACAACTAAGTGTTTGAGCTTGTATTTTTGTATCAAAATTTCTTTTATAAAGTCTTCAGGCTCTAGCCCGGCTATTTGCTTGTTAAATTCTAAAACCTCAACTTTATGAACTCCTAAAGTTTTTATAAGTTCTATTTTTTTTGATAATTCTGTTAAAATTAAAGGTTGATAATTCGGATTTAAAAAGCTTCTTGGGTGAGGACTAAAAGTTATAACTAAGCTCTCTAAATTTTCATTTTTGGCTATTTCCATGGCTTTATTTATCAAAAACTGATGCCCTAGATGAACTCCATCAAAAGTACCAATTGTAATTGCCGTGCCTGTCATCAACTAAATAAATATTTTTTTAAGCTTTTGGGCAAATTTCACCTTGACTACTCGGACATTTTTGAGACAAACTAGATTCCATGGCCAAATACATTTTTGTCACTGGTGGCGTGGTATCAGGACTTGGAAAAGGAATTACAACAGCTTCTCTGGGAATTTTATTAAAAACTAGCGGTTTTAGTGTCGATGCCGTTAAATTTGATCCTTATTTGAATATCGACCCAGGGACGATGTCACCCTACGAACACGGGGAAGTATATGTACTGGATGATGGTAGCGAAACCGATTTAGACCTTGGTCATTATGAAAGATTTTTGAATGTAAACCTGACTAAAAATTCCTCAGTTTCCGCCGGAAAAATTTATGATGCAATTTTAAAAAGAGAGCGAGAAGGTGATTATTTAGGTAAAAACGTGCAACTAATTCCGCATGTAACCAACTATATCAAAGAATGTTTTAGTCGAGGCCTGCCAAAAGATACAGCCAGCGAGCATATCAGATTAATTGAAATTGGAGGTTCCACCGGCGATTTTGAAGCAGAAGTCTTTTTGGAGAGTTTTCGCCAATTTAAAGCCGCCCAAAGAGACGACGTCTTACATATTCATCTGGGTTATGTGCCGTTTTTGGATTGCAGTGGTGAGTTTAAAACCAAACCTTTACAAACTTCTATCCGTGAACTCCTGTCCAGCGGGCTCCAGCCAGACGTGATTGTGGCTCGGTACGCCCCAGAAGGTAAAGAGCATTTGGGTTCCTCGGCTCTAGAAAAAATCGCTTTATTTAGTAATTTACCACCAGAAAATGTGATCAGTTTACCTGATTTAAAAAGCATTTACGAGGTGCCATTGTATTTGCAAAACAGCCCCGCTCCAGCAATTTTAGAAAAGTTTTTGAACACTAAAGTCCAACCAGATTTACCTGACTTTTTTAGTAAAATTACCTTAAAAAATGAGACTTCTAGAGTTTTTAAAATAGCATTGGTTGCCAAATATCCCAAATTATCAGATGCCTATTTAAGCCTTTTAGAATCAATAAAAATCGCTGCTGTTGATAGTGGGGTATTTGTGGAAAGCTATTTTGTCGATGCCGAATTTTTAGAAGCAGGTAGTAACCCAAGTAAATACGAAAAAGAATGGGCCAAGTTAAAAGAGGCTGATGGAATCATCATTCCCGGTGGTTTTGGCAGTCGAGGAATGGAAGGCAAGGTGCTAGCTAGTAAATTTGCCCGCGAACATAAAATTCCCTTTTTGGGAATCTGTTTGGGCTTGCAGATGGCGGTGGTTGACATTGCCCGTAATTTGGCTAAATTAAATGCTTTTTCATCGGAAATGCTCAGCCAAGATATTGAGCTAAAAATGGATAAAGATTTGGTGATTGATTTTATTCCAGAGCAAAAAGAAATTTATCAAAAGGGCGGTACCATGAGACTTGGTGGCTACGATTGTCATTTGCAAAAGGGAAGTTTGGCTCATAAATTGTTTGCTGCCGATTTGACTCGAGAAAGACACAGACATAGATTGGAAGTTCAGCAACAGTTTTTACCATATTTGGAAAAGGCCGGAGTGATTGTGTCCGGGAAACATTTTTATAAAGATAAAGAAGGTGAGGACAAATATTTGGTAGAAATGATTGAATTAGATACCAAAGTTCATCCTTATTTTATCGCCACCCAAAGCCATCCAGAGTTTTTGAGCAGGCCAAGTAAACCACATCCGCTTTTTGCAGGGCTGATTGCGGCGGTGAAGGGGGTAAAAAAATAATCATGTATTCGCTTATAAATTAGTTCTTAGCATTTTCAAGGATAATTGTTTTTTTTAACAATATTTAACATATAGTATAACTTAATCATATAAACTATTACTATATGTCTGCTACTAAAACAATAACTAAAACTAAAAAAGTTTTCACTAGGCTTACTTTAGATAATAACTCTTTAAATGCGGTTTCTAGAGTGCAAAAGCTAATTCGAAATCATGATCTTAATGATGCTGTCAAAATGATTTTTGGCCTGGGAATAAGCCAGTTAGATAATATTTTACCTGAAGTCGATGGCAATGGTTTTACACTGATTACAAAAGCAAAGCTCCTCACTGCCAAGCAAGAATTGGATACAAACAGTGGTCTAATTTTTTCTAATTCCAAAGACTGATTTTATATCTTATCTTTGACATTTTTCGGCTGCTGATCAAGGTTTGAATTATCTTATGAACCTCAAAACTCAATTAATTTGGACTTTTATTTCTATAATTGGTTTACTAGCAATTATTACGATTGTGTTTTCTGTGGAATCTAGTGGGATAAATTTTGCAAATAGTTTGGGGCTAAACAGTCAATTTCAATCCTCCAGTCAAAGTTCTAAACCTGGGCTTGAAAAGGTAAAAGTAAAATCGGTAGTTGATGGCGACACGATCAAGTTAACCGACGGGCGAACAATTCGATATTTAAACATCGACACACCTGAAACCAAAAAAGTAAATACCCCAGTCAGGTGTTTTGGTCCTGAAGCTAGTAAGTTTAACAAAGACCGAGTTGATGGGCAAGAAATCTGGATATTACCTGATAAACAAAATACAGATAAATATGATAGACACTTACGGTTTGTGTTTTTAAGCCAAGAGCAAACTGATAAAATCGAAAATAGTCTGAATGCTCAAATGGTCAGACTTGGTTATGCTAGAACATCGATCTATAAGCCAAATAATACCTATGAAAAGCAATTTTGGGCATTGCAAAAAGAAGCCACCGATCAAAAATTAGGAGTTTGGGGAAGTTGTTCTAGGCCGTTTGAGGAGTAGAATTAAATGTTAGGGGTCCTAAATCTGTCGTTTCTAGGTATTAATGGGTATGGTCTAACTGGTTTAAATTGTTTACAAGCCTTAAACTTTCCTAAATTTTTTGGACTGCATATGTATATAACATCTTTATTTAAGCGAAAATAAATTGAGATCAGTCCTTCGTAATAGGTAAAATAATCATGAAAAAAAACTGTAAAGTCCTGAGTGGCAACAGAATAGATACCAATTTCACGTAAAAAAGTTTCAGGATCGATTGTTTCTTTTAAAGAATTCTTTTCCATAAAACAACAATAATATAATTATAGCTACATGATATTTGATATTTGACAAATTTATCTTCAAACAGTTGATTTAAATCAAGAATATTATGTCAAAATACACCATTTTACCAGGAAACGAAATCGTTGAAAGATACAAAAAACATTTATCTGGAATCCGAAGTGGGCGGGTAAATTCGTCAATTTTAGAGTCGATTACAGTCGAAGCTTATGGCTCCAAAATGCATTTTAACGAGATTGCTACGATTACTATTCCAGAGCCTGTGCAACTGATGATTACCCCTTTTGATAAAGGATTGATACCAAATATCGTCAAAGCCATTGGAGAATCCAACTTGGGAGTTAATCCTCAAGACGATGGAGCGGGTGTACGCTTGGTGTTTCCACCGATGACAGAAGAAACCAAAAAACTACGAGTTAAAGATTTGCATAAATTACGTGAGGATGCCAGAATTGAAGTCCGAGTAAAACGTCAAGATGCCCTAAAAGATGCTAAAAACGAAAAAGAAGAAGGGTTGATGAGCGAAGACGATTTGAGATTATTTGAAGATAATTTGCAAAAAGAAGTGGACAGCCTAAACGGCGAAATTGAAGAAATAACTAAAGGTAAAGAAGAAGAAATCATGAAAATTTGATAGTATGAATTTACTAAAAATCCAAAAATTTTTTACTCATAAAATTATACCCGTTATTTGGGTAACCAGTCTGTTTTTTACTTTTTATCCAGTAAATACCCAGGCTCAAAGCTTGAATCAAAAAAATCCAATTTCTCTGCAAGTTTCGGCTGTGGTTCAAAATAACACCAAACAAAATGCCAGGCTAGAAAGTCCGGATAAATGGCTTTTTGACGGCGAATTAAGTTTAGATGACGCCATTCGATATGGTTGGAAGGGAGTAGATCTGAATCGAAAATACAAAACAACTCCTGCTAAAAATGGTGGCTATCTTAATGTCTATATCGACTCCGTAAGCCCAGAGAATTTGTTAACCGACAGTGGGCTGGATAATTATCCGCTGAAGTTAAACACGATTTCTAGTAGACTAAAACCAGGGAGTAACACTTTGTTATTTACGTACGTTAATAGCCTAACGAAGGCCGAATATCTGCCGGTTAGTTTTACTTTTAATTTCAAAAATGCCTCTTCGGCTCCAGCAATTGAAGTCATTAAACCTGATCCAAAGGCGGTTTTTATGAATGATGTGAATCAGGAAATCGTTCTACATTTAAAAAACTTTAGACTAAGTACGACCCCAAGCCGTGACCCTGCAGTGGGAAAACTGATGGTCTATGCCAATGAGGTTAAACAGGCCAATTTTTTGGGCAGATTCAGTACCGGAAAAGAGTTACCCAATGGCATTTTTGAGGTTAATTTTAATTCCAAAGAACTAGATTTTAGTAGAGTTACCGACAATAGTAATAGTAAATTAATTTTTGTCTTAACCGACACTAACGAAAAAGCCCTGCCATATTCTAGTCAACTAGAAATCATCACCAATTACACCAATACATTGAATGTGGGGCTACCTCGGGTTACCATTATTGAGCCAAAAAAAGATAGAACAGATCAAACTGTTACCGGTGATGTTAAGTTTATTTTGCAGATTGAGAATTTTGAATTATTAACCGAAAGGCCAACAACCACCGAGGCTAATGTTGAGCCAAACAAAGGCTTTTTACACATTAGTATTATCAATGGCGACTCCAATCAACCGCTGCAGCCAATCTGGCCAAAAACAGATTTTACTCTAAATGAGATCGGTTATAACAATAAAACCGAAGGCCAGAGAACAATTAAAGTCAAGCTTGTAAATCGTAATTTTATAGATTTAAAACCTGAATCTCAGGATACTATAGAGATTTTGTTTCAGCCCAGTACAGTCAGTCAAAGTCAAGAAGAGATTATTGTAGAAAACAACACTTGGAGACTGGTACTGATTGGTATGACAATTATTTTGATAGTTGGTGGAATTTCAGTGCTGATTACTCGGGGTTAGTTGGTGGATTGTAGGACCAAATAACATCACCAGGTAATTGAGTAGTATTTATAGTTCCGCCTGTTTGACCACGTCTTGTAATTTTTATAATTAACATCGCCACAAGCATTTGTAATTGAGTTTCATTTAAAGTTTCGCCACTAGCTAGACTTAAAGTTAGACCTCTTCTAATTTTTTCGACGGTTAATTTTTCCCCTCCCTCCTCTTTTGGTGAATTATTTATTTCAGAAATAAAATTATTATATTTCAATAAATTATTTTAGTAAAATAAGCTTGACCTATTTTTTGATTTAATTCAAATCTAATCTATGCCTTTACCTCAGAACTATAATCCCAAAGAATTTGAAGAGCAGATTTATCAAAAATGGCAAGATAATAGTGTGGGTAATGTAGAAAAACAGCTATCAGTTCAGGGGTTAAAAGAAGGCAGTCCAACTCATTCTATTTTGATGCCACCGCCAAATCTAACGGGCAATTTGCACGCGGGACATGCTTTTCAACATTATATAATGGACACTTTGTCCCGAATTAATAGGCAAAATGGCAAACTAAATTTGTGGTTTCCTGGGGTTGATCATGCTGGCATTCAATTGGAAGGGGTAGTAGATAAGTTGATTAAAAAAGGCGAATTTGATGAGGAGATTAAAACTAAATGTGAAAAATTGAACCTTAAAGATAAAATTGTGGAAGAAATCTTGGAACTAATTGAAACCAAAAATCGAGTTGATTTAGCTAAAATAATTAAACAAAATTATCCAGAAATTTGGACAGAACTGGCTTGGAGTAAAGTCAATTTATGGCGTAATAATCAACAAAATCAAGCTAAAGTCCTTGGTGATACTCCAGATTATAGTCGTAGCCTGTTTACCTTGGATGATAAAGCTAATAAAATGGTTAACTACGCTTTTAACAAATATTGGGAAGATGGCTTAATTTATAAGGGAGCTTATTTGGTAAATTGGTCGGTGGGTCTTCAGACCGCAGTATCTGATATGGCCGGGGAGATTGAATATACAACTAGAAAAGATCCGTTTGTGACCTGTGATTATTCAGTCTTAGAAATAAAAATTAACAATCCTAAGTTCAAGACACCTCATTTTCAGACGTTTTTACACAATTTTTTACTACCTTTAAATTTGTGGCCACGGCTTCAATTATCAACAGTCAGACCTGAAACCAAATTCACAGATGTGGCAGTTGCCATGCACCCTTCGAAACTAGATAGCTACTATAATCTAAACTTATTTAGCTTCGATAAACCAGGTTTTGACGAACGTTTAGCCAAGGAATTTATAAGTGAAATCAGCAATTATGGTGTAGAAATATTTTATAATTTGCCAAGTTTGCATACGGGAGTTTTGAAATTAATTTTTTCCGATAAAGTTGACCCAAACTTTGGAACAGGTGTCTTAAAAATTACTCCAGTCCATGATCAATTTGACTACGATTTATATCAAGAATACGTAAACAAAGATATTTTAGAAGGGAGCAAAGCAGTAGCTGCAATTGGACGTGATGGTAAATTAACTGAAGTTTGTGGAGAGTTTGCAGGGCTAACTGTTGAGCAGGGAAGGTTGGCTGTTATCAAACGACTAGCCGAAACAGGTTATATACCAGTGAAAGAAGAATTTGAAAATGAAAGTGATCAAGTCTTAGCCGAAATCAAAAACAACTTGAAATCCGAAAGCTTTGACCCAACTGATTTTAGTTACGAAGAAGGTATCAAACGACTGAAAGAAATTCTGGGTGAAACTGGCCAAAAACTACAGATAGACTGGGATTACGAGCATAATGTGACTGTTTGTGAACGCAGTAAAACCGTTATTGAGCCATTGATTTCCGAAGAATTTTTCTTGGATTATACGAAGTCAATTCAGCAAAATAATCAAATTACAACCTTACAAAAACTCGGCCTGGAGGGTGTAGATGAAGTCGAATATTTTTCTAGTGATTATAAAAATAGAGCAATTAATTTTGTAGAAAATATTAAAAATTGGTGTATCAGTCGTGACCTAACTTGGGGACACAGATTTCCTGTTTGGTATAATTTGGAGATTAATCCCGAGAAAAAGTTTTTTAGTTATCAGGAAATAAAAAAACTCATTGAAATTGAAAATAAATATGTTATCCCGATGAAAATCCAAGTTGAAAAACCTAAAGAACCAGGCGATTGGGTACAAGAGGAAAAAATTCTGGATACCTGGTTTAGCTCTTGTTTATGGCCTTTATCTACTCTTGGGTTTGTGGAAAATAACACTGATTTTACAAGATTTTATCCCACTTCCGAGATGATTACGGGTGGCGATATTTTTTATATTTGGGTTGTGCGGATGATTATTCTTGGTAAATATTTTACTGGGCAAATTCCTTTTAAAAAAGTAATTATAAATCCTACAGTTTTAGATGAAAAAGGTCGTAAAATGAGTAAAAGCCTTGGAAACGGACTAGATCCAGTTGTTGCCATTGACAAATTTAGTAGTGACAGTCTTCGATTAGGCATGTTATCCGGAATGATACCTGGTAGAAACATGAAAATGGGTGGAAAAATTGCTGATAATCTGATGGAGAAGTATCGTAATTTTGGAAACAAGCTGTGGAATGTGGCTAGGTTTTTAGAAAGTCAAGAAAATTAATTTTTGTGCAAAATTTGAGTTTGTGCTAATAGAGAATAAAGATGAAAGACTTTGAAATTGATAGAAAAATTAACTTGATTAAAGCAATTAAAATGGAAATTTTGGAGTTAGAAGCCAAGATTGAAAAAATATTACTTAGACCATCAATTGCCAGAATTATTATGGCGAATCCTGATTGTATGGTTTATTTAGATAGAATTCTAAGTTTTCTAGTTATTGAAGGCTCGAATGGAGATTATACATATCTAAATATTGATGATTTTACTTTAGAACAGTTGATTGTCGATTTATGTCACATAAATTTATTCATAGATAATAAGCTAGATTCTTCGTGTAAAACCGACAGTTTATCATTAGAATTTTATTCATTACGTGATAACCTAAAATTGTTAATAGACTGTAAAATCAAGCTTTTGGTTACATCAGAGCCCAATTTTATTTCTGCAATTATAACTTTTATAAAATACAACCTTTTAAAACGATAATTTGACCAAATTACCAGAAATCTTAACTAATTAAAATTATGTCTGTAGTCACTTTGATTTGCTGTTATGGCCTAGTTGATACCAATTTACGAACTGAAATTGAATACCAGGGTTTGCAAAAATATTTTGGTAGCTGCTATAATTATTTATCCAATAACGAAATCAAAAATCAACTAGATGCCTTGGTTTTTTGCGGTGGCTACAGGTTTAGCACTATTAGTGAAAGTTTTTCAAGTAAGCAATATTTTAATAGTTTAGGTTTAGATTTAGCTAGTATTCCCCAATTTCTAGAACAAACTTCGCGCTCCTCAATTCAAAATTTAGCCCTAGGTTATTTAACAATTATTGAGCAATTTCCAGATACCGAGTTACTAATTTTTTGCGACACTTTTCGTAAACACAAAATCGAAGTTTTGAGTCAAAAATTATTTCAAAACCTGGGACTAAAATCCACAGTAATTAGTTTTGATAGAAGTGATATTCATCCGTCATCGAATTTAGAGAGTCAACAGCAAGCTCTAGAAAACGACTTAAATTCTGGAGAACTGGAATTGTGGAAACAGATTTTGGAGCTAAATCAAGATACGGTAAATAATAGTTAGGCGTTGGTTTGGCAAATTAAAATTTCCCTAGAAACTACTAACTTACTGAGCTTAAAAGTGTGCGACACTAAAAATTTTTTAGTTTTAGTAGACTAAATTATTAACTAGATGACAAAATCTCCTTAACCCCGAACCCAGATTTCGTAGGTATCAAACTCTTTTTCAAATTTATAATTTTCTTTAAAATATTTTGTTAGAACTTTATTTTGGGTGTACAGATTATTTTCGGCTTTGAGCATAATCACATATTTGGTTTGATTTTTCTCCATATCTTGAATGAAAATGTCATTTAGCTTGTAACCAAATTCTTCTCTGTAATCCAAGAGTAAAACACTAGCAGAAATAAATCTGGAGCCCGAGTCTCTGTCTGAAAGATGGTAAAAAGTAGCTCCGTAAGTATTGGCAAAAATTTTATCGTTTGGGCTAGAATTATTCTTGATATAGTCAGCAATTTGCTGATTTTCTCGGGCCTCTTTGGCAACTCTTCCAAAAGCAAAATTATACAGCTGCCTATAGGAAATGGCTAAATTTAAAACCATCACCAGAGCCATCACCACGATAGTAGCTTGGTTAAATAATTTTAATTTAGAGTTATTTTTTTGGTCTTGAAAGTTTAAAAAACCTGCTATCCAGATTAGCGATAAAAAAGATATAATCGGCACTACAACTAAATAGTAATAGGTGTAAAATGAACCCAAAATGGAAGCAAAAATAAAACTACCGAGTAGCCAAAATGACACAAAACGAATCCATTTGTTGGATAGTAGATTTTTAAAAGTCAATTTGTAGTGAATTGCTAAAATCAGTCCCAAAATAAATGTAGGTAAAATAATTACTATAAAAGTCTGCCCCGAAGTCACCTGGCCTTCCCAGGAAGCTCTCATATATTTGGCGTTAAACTCAATGGTTGCGAAAAGAAAATCCCCAACAGAGTTTTGACTATAAAAATATCCCAGCCAAGCCAAAAGTTGAATAATTACTGGGGTTATGAATATGGTCGCTTGCTGAATAAGTGAGGTCAACTTTGGGATTAAATTCTTGGAAACTGTATGAGAGCTGATCAAGATTTCGATCCAAATTGGGAGGCTAAAAATCAGAAAATTTGGTTTTAGAAAAACCAATCCAGACAGTCCTATTCCGGAAACAAAAAGCCAAATGAATTTTTTTCTCTCCAAAAAAGCCAGGTGTCCCAAATACATCGTAAATAGAAAAATTAAACTAAAGTTTTCTGTATTGTTACCACTGCTGGTAAATTGGGAGAGATTTCTCCAAAAAACGTAAAATAATAGGCCAAATCGGCAAATAAACTTTATTAAATCAGCAGAAAATTTGCTATCAAATATTTTGAGGCTCAACTTCTTTAATAGAACATAAAATAATAATATATCGATTAGACTAATCAGTGTAAAAAATAACCTATGAAGCCAGATGTTTTGCCCTAATAGAAAGTACATTCCGCCATTTATTAGAAAAATTAGTGGTGGTTTGTGATCCCAAGCCTGTGTGTACAAAGAACCGTTTTCAGCAAAATATTTACCAACGTAGAAGAATATCCAATGATCGCTATCAATAGGGTAAAACCAGGTTCCTAGCCGGCTGATTACAAAAACCAGGGCAATTGCTATCCAGAATTTTTTTGAGTTGATAAAATTAATTAGTTTTGGAAAAGACATTTCTTTCAGTTTATTTGTTGAAGAATATTTCGTAGCTTGCTTGCTGAGTTAACAAAACGTTAGTTTTGTGGGAAGTAGCTGCTCTAGTGTCTGATACAAGCTCATTTTTAGCTGCTACAATTAGCGCGACTATAGTAGTATCTTTTGGCTTTTGTCAATCTAGATACTAGACAAATTAAATCCTAGTTGTTACAGATTTATTATGAAATCCGATTACAACCTCAGCGAAGCCTCGATTTGGATTTTTTCTAAATATTTGCAGCTGCAAACAGAGCTGGATCAACACCAAAATACTTACGAATTAGCTCATTCTGTAGATGCTTTATACAAGTTTTTGTGGGACAATTATGCCAATTGGTATGTGGAGTACCTCAAAACTGACAAAACCCAAATACCTTTTGCCAAAGACCTTTTCAGGCAGTACATAATCATCTTATCGCCCTTTGCTCCTTTTGAAACCGAGGCTTTGTGGCAACAATTTTTTAATGAAAAACAACTCATAGCTTTTGAAGTTAAAGACCCAAATTGGTCGCAAAATGTCTTAAATTCTATTACCGATTTTAGTAGTGGTCAAAACTTTCAAGATATCCTGGATTTAATCTCAGATTTACGATCTTTTAGAGGTTTATTTGCCATCGACCCAGTTAATTTTATAGAAGTAACCACCCAAAATGAACAGTTTAAAAAGTACTTAGAATTCATTAAATTGGTTGGCAGAAGCAGTATTAAATTCGATAAAATAGATGGTTTATACGTGATTGAATCCAACAAATTTCAGCTTGGAATTGATTTACTAAAATATATCAAAGACGTCGGTGTAGAAATTTCTCGAACCGAAAAAATAATTTTGTCTCTAGATAAGCAGATTCAGCGACTGACTACTCAGCTAAGTAATCAACAATTTTTAGAAGCGGCCGAGGCTGAAGTAATTGCCGAAAAAAAACAAGATCTAGAAAATCGCCAGAACGAAAAACGTCAACAAGAAAACAAATTAACCATTTTAAAATAACCGAATAATATGAAATGTCCCAGATGCCATTTTGATAACACCAGTGTGTATGACACTAGAATCAGTAAAGGCGGAAAAGCCACACGCAGACGACGAGAATGCCCGAATTGCGGTTTTAGATTTACAACCATTGAGGAGGTTATAATTTTAGATTTGAAGGTGGAAAAAAGAAATGGGCAGATGGTTGATTTTAGCGAAGATAAATTAGAAAAAGGTATAAAAAAAGCCTTTAATAAGAGAAATACTGACAATATAAAAATTACTGAATTAGTTCAAAAAGTCACCGATGATATTTTAGCCACTGGTAAAAACCCTATTAAATCAACAAAAATTGGAAGGTTAGTTTTGAAAAACCTGAAAACTACCGATGAAGCCGCTTACGTTTGTTATGGGGCTATGTTTTGGAATTTTGAAAGTGTGGAAGATTTTCAGGAGCTACTCAGAGAGGTTACTAAAGACTGATTATTCTTTTTCTAAATGTGGTGGGAGGATACATTTACTTGACTTATTTTCAAAATAAACTTTGTATGTTGGTGTTAGGATCCGCAAATCGTTACCAGGCTGTAGAAGGCTAGAACGTATCCAAAGAAACTAGCATTTTTTCTACCGTTATGGCAAACAAATTATATGTAGGAAGTCTATCCTACGACACAACAACAGAAGCTTTAATCGAGCTTTTTTCTCAAGCAGGTGCTATTCTTGAAACTGAAGATGGCCAAAAATCTGTATCGCTTATTTACGATAAGTTTACAGGCCGACCTAAAGGTTTTGGTTTTGTAGAAATGGCTGATGAAGCTGGTGCTCAAAAAGCTATCGAAATGTTTGATGGCTACGAACTAGATGGTTGGAAAATCATCGTAAACGAAGCCCGACCTTTAAAACCTCGAACAGAAGGAGGCTACAATCGAGGCGGCAACAGTCGTCCAGGTGGTTATGGAGGCAACTCTAGACCAGGAAATGGCGGCGGATACGGAGGTAACTCCAGGCCAAGCAATAGTGGAGGTTATGACCGAGACAACCGAAGCCGAGATTGGTAAACTCATTTTATCAAGTTTTTAAAATTTCCCCATTAATTTGGGGATTTTTTGTTAGTAATATTTTTTATTTTAGTTTGTGTTTCTACCTATTTTTTGGTGAGTTGAAGTTAATCCGGGTTTTGAAATAAGTGGAATTAGCTTGTATCAGACACCAGAGCAGCTACTTCCCACAAAACCAAAGTTTTGTTAACTCAGCAAGCAAGCTACGGAGTGTTCTTCTACTAGTAAAAATTGAGTGCAAGCCCTCTACTTAAAATCTTTACATATTATCTAAACTAAGGAAAAGACTGTTAGTCCCAGGCGCCGATGTAAAAGTTTCGTTCCCAAGATTTGGTTTTAAGTATTTTTAAGATAAATCCGACCTGTTCAGCATACGTTAACACTATGCCTTCTCTCAGTCGCCGTGGGGCTCTAGTCGGGCAAAGCCCTCCTGTTCAGCATACGTTAACACTATACCTTCTCTCAGTCGCCGTGGGGCTCTAGTCGGGCAAAGCCCGCCTGTTCATGCTTGGTTGTCACCAGCACTTCTCTCAATCGCCGTGAGGCTCTTGCAAGGAATGAAAATTGTGTGTTAATTTAAAAATCAGATTAAATCGATACTAAATGGCCATTAAACGACAACAGACAACACTCAAAAAACCCTACCAAGGTTTAACTTTACCTATTGGGATAGACTTGCATAATCTAAATTTGCCGTTGGTAAACAGCTTGATACCGGCAGGTTTTCCCAGTCCCGCTGAAGATTTTAGCAATGAATCATTGGATCTAGCCAGCTATTTGGTTACCAATAAAATTGCTACTTTTTTTGCCAGAGTTGGCGGAGATTCTATGAAAGAAGCTGGGATTTTTGAAGGAGATTTGGTGGTTATAGATAAATCTTTGGAGGCTCTATCAGGGTCAATTGTCTTTGCCTATTTTGACGGCGGTTATACCATCAAACGCTATATTATTAAAAATGGAAAACATTACTTGGTGCCAGAAAATAAAAATTTTACAGTCATGGAAATACCTTTTGAAAGCGATTTTCAGATTTTGGGGGTGGTAACTTTTACGATTCATAAAACTTCCAGAGAAAAGAAAACCCTAATATGAACAAGACCAATTTTGCTTTGATTGATTGCAACAATTTTTACGTTTCCTGCGAGCGAATGTTTCGTCCAGATTTGTGGCAAAAACCAGTGGCTGTTTTAAGTAACAACGACGGCTGTATTGTGGCTAGAAGCAATGAATTAAAAAACTTGGGTGTGGTTATGGCCGCTCCTTATTTTAAACAAAAGGAAATCTTGGATAAAATAGGCTGTGTAATTTTTTCGTCCAACTACACCTTGTATAACGACATTAGTAATAGAGTGATGGCCATTATTGCTACTTTTTTTGATAAAATAGAGATTTATTCGATTGACGAAGCTTTTGTTGAATTGCCCCAATGGTCAGCTGAAGAAATGCAAGAGGTTTGTATGGAGCTAAAAAATACAGTTTGGAAATGGCTAAATATTCCAATTTCGATTGGGGTGGGCCCAACCAAGACCTTGGCAAAACTAGCAAACGAAAAAGCCAAAAAAGATGGTCGCAAAGATAATTTGTACAATGGCTATTATAGAGTAGAAAAAAATGACGACCTGGAAAGTATTTTAGCTACTGTAGAAATCCGAGATGTTTGGGGTATCGGCCGCAAATATGCCAAAAAATTGACTGAAAACGGGATCTATACGGCCTGGGATTTTGTAAGAGCTGATTCCGCCTGGGTCAAGAAAAACTTTTCGGTAATGGGGGCTAGGACGCAAAAAGAGTTAACAGGACAAACCTACTATGGGCTGGAGGAAAAAGCCAGTCGCCAGGGAATTGCTAGTACTCGTAGTTTCGGAAGACCGGTCACTGCTCTAAAAGATCTAATGGAAGCCGTTAGTAGCTATACCACCATTGCTGCCCAGAAATTACGTAAAGATGGTTTGGAGACCAATTGCCTTAGTGTTTTTTTGATGACTAATAGATTTAAAATTAACTTTGTGTACGCTAATTTGGATGTTAAACTTGTTCAAGCCACCAACAGTACTCATGTATTAGCCACTGAGGCCCTAAAATTGGTCAAGAAAATTTATAAACCGGGATTAAATTATGCCAAAGCCGGGGTCTTTTTGACTAATTTGCACAGTCAAGATGAAGTCGCCTATAGTTTGTTTGAGTCTGAAAATAGGGATTTGGACAAGGAAAAACGAGCCATGACTGCTTTGGATACAATTAACAAAAAATTTGGACGAGATGCTCTAAAATTACTATCAAATGGGATTGCTAAGCCTTGGCAAATGAAACAAACTCAGGTTTCACCTAAAATTACCACCTCCTGGCAGGAATTGATGACAGCAGATAGTTAAAGTTTTAAAAGGAGGTATAAATAAGTGGCTAATAATTAGTTGAAGTGTGTAATATATAACTAATATAAAGGATAAAATATTTTGACAAAGTTATGTGTGGTGCTAATTCTTGCAAATATGAATCGACTTCCAAGTAAAATACCAGCAAATGCCACTAAAGTTTTTCAAGGTGTAATATTTGAGGTTTTTCAATGGTCACAAAAGATGTTTGACGGAAGTAGCGCAACATTTGAAATGCTAAAAAGAGCCGATACCACTCAAGCAATTGCAGTTACAACAGATAAAAAAATTATAGTTCTAGACGAGCATCAACCAGTAAAAGGTCATTTTATAAGTTTACCTGGGGGTAGAGTCGAACCAGATGAAGATTTAGTTCAGGCCATGAAGCGTGAATTATTGGAAGAAACAGGCTATACTTTTGAAAATAGCGAGCTTTTTATGAGTAATAGGCCATATACTAAAATTGATTGGAATATTTACACTTTTATCCTCAAAAACTGTACAAAAGTTACTCAGCAAAAACTTGATCCTGGTGAAGATATATCCATAAAGCTTTACACTTTTGATGAATTTATAGAACTAGCTTTGAATAATCTAGGTGATATTACTTTGCAAAATCTTTTTTTGAAGGCCAAGTTGGATCCAAAGTTGATGCCAGAGTTGCGAGATAAAATTTTAGGTTAGAAATTTAGCTACTCAAAACTCCTGTCATGCTTATAGTTCCGTATTGAAAATAATCGTTGAAAAATTCTATTTTACCAGGATTTTCAAGGTTTCCAAGGCTGTATAAAAGTGGTAAATAATGTTCTTGGGTGGGCACTGCTAGCCTGGCAATTTCACCTAATTTATATGGATTTAACAACAAATCTAGATCTTTATTTACAATAGCTTCTGTAATTTTATTTTTAAATTCGCTAGCCCAATTGGAAGTTGAGTTACCAGCAAAATCCATTTTTCCTAAATTGTGTGTTATATTGCCACTAGTAACTATCAAATAATTGTTATTAGTTAATTCCCAAAGTTTTTTTGCTTGCTTGTAGTGGCCGCTAAAATCCAAATTTGCATCTAAACTAAAACCTACAATTGGAACATTTCCTTCTGGAAAAAGTACTTTTAAAACTGACCAACTTCCATGATCTAAACCTCTGGAAACACCTTGATTATTTGGAAAAATATTTTTTAATTCGTTTTCAATTTGTGGATATCCTTGTGTTTGATATTGAATTTGATACATTTCTTGCGGGAAACCGTAAAAGTCATAGATGAGAGGATTTTCTAGATTGTTGGTAAAATACAAGCCATCAGTTTGAAAGTGGGCCGATACCACAATAATACATTTAGGATTGATTAATTTGGGTCTAATAGCTTGTAATCCCTGGACATATATAGGATCGTCTAAAAAACTGGTTGGAGATCCGTGACCTGCAAAAATTGATTTAAAAAGCATATTAAAATTACTGAGGGTTTAAGCGAGAATAAATTAAAATAACTTAAGGGTTTTTGTGCTTTATTGTATTCTTGACAAATTTGTTGGATGGAGGTTACTAGTTATAGCGATATTAAAAAACAAAAACAATGGAAAATACAACTTCAAATCTGCCCAGTAAAATAAGTAATTTTGCCTTAATTGGTAGCCTGAGCTTGATAATCTTTGCTTTGATTTCTAGTTTTACTAGCCTAATATTTAGCTTTTTAGTTACCAGTCTTGGGTTTAAAAATAGAATTTTGGATTTGCCTGATTTGCAGAATTTATCCTTTGGAATTTTGTTAACTATGATTTTAATGGGATTCTCACTTTTTTATAGTCAAAAATGGTTACATCCAAGAATGGAAGAAGTGCGGGAAAGTGTAGGCCAAAATTTACTGACAATTTTATCAATTATATTATCGATTATTTTATTACTGCTATTTTATTTTGGTTATGCAAATTTTCTTAGCTTTCTTTTCACCCGTTTTTGGTCATAATTTTGAAAATATATGAATAAAGTAATGAAAAATTTTGTAATGAATCGTAGAACTTTATCGTCTTATTATATTTCGATTTTGATAGCTTTTTTCTTGCTAACCTTGATTAAAAGTTTTTATACAGATTGGGTGCTTTGGGTTGCTGAAAATTTCTCGGTTTGGTTTAATTATGATTGGCTTTCTGGTGGCCGCATTTGGTATATTTTTATTTTTGTATCTTTTGTTTTAGTTATTCTATTAAGACATTTTGTAGTCGAGCCGTTAGGTTTTTTGGTGGATACTGATGAAGGAACAGGCTGGGAAGCCACAATTTTACTGCTGATTTTAGTAGGTTTTTATATTTATCTTTTAAATCAGATTTTTAGTTACGCTATGCCCAGAGAATGGTGGATGCCTGAATGGCTGATTCGGTTTTTGGGCGGTTTTCGAAATACTTATACCCCAGCTATAAGCAAAGAAAATTATGTAGAAAGTTGGACGCTAATCAGTTGGTTTTGGTTTATCGCTCCACTGGCTGTAATTTGGTTTAGAACCAAGGTGCAGATTAAAGATTAACTTCGTAGAATTTGTTCTAGTTGAATTCTGATGTCGAATAACTCGGACACATTTTGAGTGTTGTATTTTTTCTGGCAGCGATCTAAAATTCCGGCAATTGCTATGCCCAGTTTTTTGGCTTCTAGGTGATTGCCGATTTTTTGAAATAATTCCAGTTTAGTTATCATTTCTTGTAAGCCTTTTACCCCTTTATTTGGAAATCTGGACCAAGAATTGGTGTCTATGGCTTTTTTTACCAATTTATTATAAAAACTCTGAGGATTTTTGATGTTTTTTGGCGAGAGAATAAACTCTATTTCTTCTGGTAATTGTTTGTATTTTTGGCAGAGGATGTCCAGAATTTCTAGTAATTGACTACTGTCGGCTTCTTCTAAAAGATATTTGATTTTGGATTTCATTTCAAAATAAACTTACAAATATAATTTAAAGTCAATTTGGAATATAGTTATTAAACGCTTTTCATCCCCCAAAAACTAAACCAATTGCGCATCTGAAATTCTTCGGTGGTGAGAGGCAGATAGTAACTAAATGGCAGGTAAAAAACGAAAGTAGCAAAAACTAAAATATAAACAACAACCAAGGCTGTGTATAAATATCGACTCTTTTTGGGATGGGTTAAAATATCTTCAAAGCGATACATAAATACCAAATAACCGGTAATAATAGCAAATAATAAAGCCACAAAATAGTGGTACAAATATAATACCCTTTCTACTGTCAGAACTGATAACATATAGGCCGAATACATGATCACAAAAAAACCAATCAGGCTAAGTAATTTGTAGTTTTTTATTTTTAAACCAAAAATCATCCAGCTAAGTAACAGGGCAATTCCGATCACCAAACCAAGAATACTAATAAGCCAAATTGCTGGATTGATAACCAGATATAAATATTTTACAACTATAACCCATTTATCCTTTTCCTCTCCTTCTAATTTAGCCACTTGTTCCAAAGTTGTTGGGCCAGGTTCAGCGTCTAGTTTGTAACTATTATGATGAATTTTTTCCATCGGAAATCTTTCCCAGCGGTAACTGATACTTTTGCGGCCGGCAATCCAATCGGTAGGATAACTGCCATTTTCATCTGGTTTAGTTTCGTCTAATTTTGGCACTCCTTTATTGTAATTAGATTGATATTCCCACCAACCATAGGAAGAGCTAAAGACCGACAGTGGATTATCAAAGCTGTTTTGATCGACTATTTTTCGATAACCTTCATTTATATTATAACCGTTATAAGCTCCTTTTTCTGGTAAAATACTTTTGGCTAAATTCAGATGAATAGATTGAACTAACCCAAATATTAAGGCGATTCCAAAGACAAAACTACTTCCGGTTTTGATTAAATCAGGTATAATTTTTTTGTATTGACTACTAATTTCTTTTATTTTTTCAAAATTATCTACCAAATATAAAAACGGAAAAGTTAAAATCAGTATTAAGGAATTGATTTTGGTACTGACTGCCAATCCAACTAATAAGCCTAAAATCAGATACTCCCAAAATTTCACTGCCTTTCGATCCACAAATAAATAGGCAAAATATACCAAGGAAGCTAGGATAAAAAACATCTGAATTCCGTCCAACATGGCGCCTCGGTAATGGGTGATCAAAGGATTATTGAACAAATATAAGCTGGAAAAAATAAAGGCTAGGTGAGGGTTTTTACTGAAAATAAACAGTAACACAAAAAATAAATAACCAGCCAAAAAAGCCAATAAAGCTGGGAAAAATCTGACTCCGATAAAGGAATAATTTTTGGGAAATTCTTTGATATAGTCGCTGCTGTTAAAATTGGCTACAGTATCGGCAAATTTATCTTGTTTTTCTTTCAAAAGCTTTTGTTGTTCGTCGCTACCAGTGTAGGGAATATTGGTTTCAACAACTATTTCGTTTTTAAATTGCTGAATCAGTACCTCTGAATTAGGGTCATTGGGTTTCCACATACTTTCCCCAGCAGCAATTAAAAGCTTACCAAGGGGAGGGTGCAGTTCCACAAAAAAAACATTATCTATGTATTTTTGACTAGCTGCAATATGAAAATTTTCGTCCCAAAATGGGGCTTGAGGGTTTTGATAGCCAAAAAAATAAGTGAAAAAACTAATTATTAAAACTAATATTGAATAAAATAAAAAAGCATTTTCAGAAATATAAGTTATGGTTTTGCTTAGTAGTTGACTAAATTTTGGCATAAGTTAAGATTGGTATTGTGATGAAACTGTCTAAATTAATTAGGATATTATTTTACATCTTGGCAATTGTTTTGCCAGTGCAAACAGTGTTGGTTAAATTATTTACTGTTAGATTTGGTTTTTCTGACTGGATTGCCCTGTGGAAAGAAGCTGTTATTTTAATAATTATTGTGTATTTACTTTTAATTATTTTCCAAGATTTTTATACTAATTTTCAAAAGTTAACTAAGCAAAAATTTGTTCAATATTTTTTTAAACACTACTTTTTGATACTAATATTTTTCTTGCTAAACATCGTAATTATTATTAATTCTTTCGTGTTTAATATTGTAAGTTTGCAAGTTTTTGCATATGGTTATCGCTTTGAATTATTTTGGTTAGGTTTCTTTGCGATAGTTGCCACTTACTTATTTTTACCGATAAAAAATAACCAGATTTTGTCCACAACTTTTGTTGATAATCTAAAAAAATCAATCTTTATCGGTTTTGGCTTATCGGCAGTTTTTACCTTTATAACATTACTTTTTGGAGCAAATGAAGTATTGACTTGGGTCGGATTTGGATCAGTTAAAGAAGGTAGTTTGGTAGCTCAATCTGTAACTTGTAATGTAATAGATTTTGGTAGTAGCACTTGTCGAGTCTCTGGTAGTTTTGCTTCTCCAAATCATTTTGCCGGATATTTATTGCTGGTTGCCCCAGTGTTTTTAATCAATTTTATCGATAATTATTTAAAATGGCGCAAGTATCATTTACTGCATAAACGAAATCTATTTTCCAAAAACAGTCCCATTTGGAATTTGTTGTTAATAAGTTTACTCATACTAATTTTGGCTATCTTTTTGTTGCTAACCGTATCTAGGTTTGCCTGGCTGGGGATGATGATATTTATTGGTTTAATTTTAATTTATTTTGGGCATCAATTCAAAATTTATAATCAAAAAATCACTAAATTTTTGTTGGGATTATTATTATTTATTCCAGTTTTAATTGGTACTGTGGGTATTAATCTTGATCCGCAGATTAGTGCCAAATTTTTACCAACTGCGATTGCAAAACCATCTTCAACTATTGAACATTATAGGCATACAATGGCCAGCCTTGAGGTATTAACTACCAGTGGCAGATACTTGCAAGGTTTTGGTCTAGGTTCTAGTGGAAGTGTGGCTACAGAGCAATATCAGGACTTGGAATCCAACAATATTTATAAAGATCATAAGTTTATTGCCCTAGATTGGTTTTTGACACTGAATCGAATTACTATTCCAGAAAATTGGTATATCTCGGTTTTTTTAAATGGTGGGTTGTTTTATTTTTTATTATATATTAGCTTGGTTTTGTATCCAATTTTGGTTTTTTACAAATTTTTTAAAAGTAAACAGTTTACACTTGATTATTTAAAAATGTTATTAATTGGCACGGGATTTTTTAGTATTTTAATTGGCAATTTGTTTTTGCATATTTGGGAAAATCAGACTATCGCCATATTTTGGACATTATTATTTATGCTCAATTTTAGCTATAAAAAAGAATTAAATTAAAAATAATTTGATTGATCTACTTTTTGATTTCATCTCTGTATTTAGTGATTACATAAATACCGATGACTCCAAAAGCGAGCAACGTAAACATGCCCACCAAAATAATCACTCTTAATCTAGCTCCCATATCCCCACTAATAGAATTGGGTCTGGTAATAAAATTAACTTGATTTGGTTTTTTGATAAATTCAGTTTTACTGTTACCAAAATTGTCTAACTCTTCTTGGCTTAAACTTAGTTTATTATCCAAAATTCCACTTACCTTGTTACTTGTAACTTTGTCATTTGCAATATTTAACGGTTTAACTTTGTAGTCCAAAATTACTTCGGTGTCTCCTGGTTGATAAGCTTGATTGGTGACAATGTAATAGGTTCTTTTACCCACGCCTGGGGCAATTTCAGCTGTAAATGTGTTTTCAAAAACTTGCCCATTTGCAAATTTGATAGCGTATTTGGCTTCCAATAAACCAAAGATATTACCAGTGTTTTCGCCCTCAAATTCAATCAGCAGATTATTTTTTCCAAAGTAGCCTTTTTTATCTTTAATTTCTTGAAAATTAGCGTCTTTAGGGTCCATAATATTTAAGTTGCTAACCTCGGTATCCAATTTAAAATCTTGACCGACAGCGACGTAGGTTCTTAAGCCTTTTCTAACTATAACTTTTATATTATTGTTATCTGGTTCGGTTTCATAAACCGCAATTCCAGCAGCGTATTCACCATCTTTGGCGTCTTTGGGAATAGTTATGGAAAAAGGGATTTGGCTAGATTTTTTGGGTTCAATTGCAATAGTATTTATATCCAGATTTAACCAAGTACCGGCATTTTGGTTTTTTTCGTTTTCAGCAATAATTGTAAAAGATCCGTCTTCTAATATTTTAGAATCTTTTGCTTCAAATTTTGTGTAAATCACTTCTGTCGAAGTGTTAGTAATTCGAAAACTGTCAGTCAATTTTTGCCCAGGTTTACCATTTAAAATGAACCAATTTTTTTCTGAATCACTAACTTTATTAGCATTATAGGGACTAACATCAAAATTAGCTTGTATAACTACAGGCAAGATAAGACTAAAAAAGCTCAATAAACAGCAAAGTATGGTGAAATATTGGACGAATTTAGTTCTGAGCATAGTTTTAAATTATGGTGTATATGTATCTTGTTTCGTAATTTGCTGAACGTGTAAAGGGTGGCACAGTTAAACGAATTGTTGTCCCGATTTGGAAGTCTCCAAGACTTTGGCCCGGTCCTGCAGAAAATATACTTAAAGAATCGCTAGTAGAATTAGCTATTTTTTGATCCCCAATGTTAATTCCATTTGTTTGGCCACTATTGGCTTGAACGCTACCAGGGGTGTTTCTAAAGGCTCCACCGATGGGTATTTTTAGACTGTTTTGGTTTCTAGCCTCAAAATCATCTACAGTTGAGGTTAAAGTCCAGCCAGCGTTAGCTTGTCGGGTGTCAATTACTTGAATTGGAGTAATTTGGGTTTGGCTAAAAGTTTCCACGCTTGCAACGCTTAAGCTAGGTAAAACAACAAAATCTGGGACATTTAAAATCAAAGTACCGTTACTATAACCAAAGTAAGCCTGAATTTGGTTGCTTAAATAATTTATTTTTTGGGTAATAATATTTCCTCCGGTTGTATTTGATCCAGGTGGTGGAGTTGGGATATTTAGTCGATAGTTTCTACCATGAGCAAGGTTTGCAAAACAACTACTAGAATTAGTTGTGGTTAGGGTATTTATTGTCTGTAAGCCATCTGCTGTTTGCAGTAATACCTCAACTCCAGAAATTAATATATCTGTAAGATCGTATCGACCGTTAGTATTTAAATCATCAAAAACAACAGGACAAATGCTAGCCTGATAATTACAACGAAAATCTTGTCCAGATCGAAGTTCGGCATCGGATAAAGTAATATTTCTAAGAGCACCTACAGGGCTAATTGTGTCACAAAATACTTTCACTTCTATAGTGTTTACCATGACATCGGTAATAATTGAAAAATCGTTTGAACTAAGTGAAACATTGCTACCATAACTACCCAGATCGACATTGCTACTGGAAGTATAATCTTCGACTATATTTGATTCCATTTGGTATTCAATGTAGCCATTTCCATTGCCAGTAAAATATAAATCAAAGGTAGTTGATGTATCCACTGTAGCTCCAGCTATTGCAGAACAATCAGGGGTGAAAGTTCCAGAGTTGCTAGCTTCTTGCACAAAAATTTCTTTCTGCCCGTTACTAAGATTACAAGTTGTTTGGTGTAAATATCTGTTACCAAGTAAATCAATTGTTTGAGATGAACTAAGACTAATACCCAATGTGCCACAACTAGGTGTAAATGTACTTATATTATCTACAGACTGCACAAAAATTTCTTTCTGCCCGTTACTAAGATTACAAGTTGTTTGGTGCAAATATCTTTTACCTAATAAACTAAAGTTAGCATTGTTTAGAAGTGTTCCGCCACTTAATGTACAACTTGGCACATACAAACTAGAGTTATCTACTAATTGAATAAAGGACTCTTTGTCATTGTTGCTTTGGTTACAAATGGTATTATGAAGGAACAACTTTTTACCTAATTCCAAATTGCCGGCAGCTGAATTATCGGCATAACCAAAATAACCAGCCAGTGGATTTACAGTTAAATTTTGTCCGGAAAATAAACCATCGTTAAGATTTACACAATTATTAGAATTGATCAGACAATTTTTTAAAGTACCAGCCACATAACTAAATTTAGTATCGGCTAAACTATCGGCAATAATCGCATTAGTAGCCGAAACCGGCGATGTGTTATCATATTTTAATCTTACAGTGACAGTATCTCCAGGAGCAATAACTAAACTAGTAACCTCTAGATTATCATCGACATAAAATTTATCAATACTAACTTGTCCGCCATTAAAGGAAGCTGAAGCCGCTTGAACATTAATTGAATTTATGGAAAACCAACTAAAAATAAAACTTAAAATCAAGACAAACTGGAAGAATTTTGTTGTTGATAATTTGGCTATTTTTAAGTAATTTATGTAGTTCATATTTCTATTAAAATTATTTTTGGATCAAATCAGCTTCCAAGTCAAAATTACCTGCTGGTAAATCCGTAATTTGATAATTGCCTTGAGTGTCAGTTGTTGTAGTTCTATTTAGAGCTGGAGAAGTAGGTAGTAATTTAGTTAGTTCTAGTGATAAACCTTTTAATGGTATATCGTTATCTTCTAAAGTATTTGGATTATTATCGGCACCGTTGGCTTCAAAAATATTGTTGTTATTTCTATCAATAAAGGCTCTTCCAATTATAGAAGCATTGTTGGTGATTGGGTCAAAATTGATAAACAAATTACTTCGATTAACTTGGTTCAGGTTATTTTGGCTAAAGTTAATATTGATTTCTCTTACTAAACCATAATTGATACTTGTAGGCTCGTAACCAGCAAAGTTGGTGACTATTGTTTCTGTAGGGTTATTAGTATTTCTAAGGATATAATTATCTGGAGGTAGATTTGATTTAAAATGATATCTGTAAAAATAATTTCCGTTAGCATCAGAAGCCAAAATTGAAGTTGAATTTAGTGGAATAATTTCGCCATTACTTGTTTGCATTTCAAAAGTACAATCGTTGGATCGTCGTTCATAGGTATCTGAGTCAGGATAATAAGTAATTTGACCGTTTCTGTCTTTATCATCGTAGCAGTATACAGAAATTTCATTGGTGTATCTGTAGCTAAAGTCATGCTCTTGATTATCAGCGTTTCTGACTGTAGAATTTAGATTCCAGCCATTAAGAACAATGTTTGAAACTGCAGGAATGTTGCTATCTAGGGTTAGGTTTGGTACTGTTGTAGTACCGTTATTTATTAGTTGGAACAATTTATATTTACCGCTAGGAAGGTTATTAAACACATAATTTGCTCCGGTACTGGTGTTAGTAGTGTATGTACCAAGTGGGCCAACAATTCTAATTTGAGTATTGGTTAAAGCTTCATCGTTATCAAACAAAGTGGCCGGATTATTGTCCCCACCATTTGGATTATATAGTCCATTGAAGCCTTGGTTTACACCCTGATCTTTATCTATAAAGACGTTTCCAGCTATAGAATTATTGGTTAGGGCAGTTAGCGGATAATCTCGTTGTTGATTTTGTGATGGGGCTACCACGATTGTATCTGGGTTAGAATAACCTCGTAGAGCAGATGGTAAACCATTTAATTGAATGGTGTAAGTTCCAGGAGCTAAAGCATTGTACTGGAATTGAGATTCATAATTGAAGTTGTTATCAAAGATAATTGGGTTTACTGGGTTTCCAACTTGACTACCATCTGGAGCAATTAGAGTAAATGTACCTTCGTTCACATCTGGTTCAAATTCAGCATCTCTAGCAAAATTTTCGATAGTATCAAAGAAACTAGATAAACGAATTTTGGCATTATAGTTATAACGTAAATTGGTTGTGGTTGTATTGTCTTTATTTAGAGTTATTGATTCTGCACAGGTAATATTTACACACTGTGAGCCTGATGGAGGTGCACTAACAACTAAGAGGCTATAATCTCCTTCTGCTAGACCTGTAAAGCTATAATTACCATCAATATCAGTTGTTGTTGATGAAATAAATTGGTTTCGATTAGCACCAAAGTAAATAAATATTTGTGCGTTGGAGACAATTAAATCGTTATCAAAGGTGGTAGTTGGATTGTTATCGGCTCCATCTGGTTCAAAAATATTGTTTTCATTTCTATCGATAAATACACGTCCATTAATACTAGAATTTTGAGTCGGATTTAGACCAAATTTAACTGATTGGTTACCGGCTGTAGTATTGATAATCTGGCTGGTTGGCCCAATAATTGGGTAATCTGTAGGAATATTGGTATTTGTCGGGTTGTTATTTAATAGGTTTATAGTGTAGCTATTTGGGACGTTGCTTGGGATGTTGCCACCAGTTCCACTGAAGTATTTTAACAGACTAGGGGCTACTAAACCATTAGAATTTTCAATTTCAAAATTGGCTGAGTAGGGCATCCGAGTTTCCCAGTTGTCATGAATTCCATTTTTATTTGTATCTAACCAAAGGGTTGCTGATACTTCTGGAGTATAGTAATAAATTACATCGTATTGAACATTGCTTCCAGGTACAACACCGCCACCGCCATTTTGGTACAAGCTATTAAAGAAAGTATAGTTAAAATTAGTATTACAATTGATACCTTTACCTAAAGTAGTTGTTAGGGATTGGAATGGCACTGTAGAATTTACAACTATAGCATAGGCTCCTGTCGGGATATTTGTAAACACATAGTCACCATTTATATCAGTTACAGTAGTTGGTGGGCTAGCATTCCAGGCATTTAAATCTGCAGTCGTTTCACCTGGAACAGGACCACATTTTATCAAAGAAACACTTGCACCAGCATAAGGAAAATCATTATCATAATCTCGATCGTAGTTATCACCACTTACATTATCAATTCCTGATAAGTCGTCATCACCATCCAGGTCAATATTGGAATCTGTGTTTGGTCTGTTATTCCATACTTTACCATACATGCTAGATAAGGTATTTACAGCGTTGGCATAGTAGCGGATATTTGGAGTGGTTGTATTACCCAAGAAAATTGTGGTGGCTGGATTTATACTTGGATCTCTTTGAGTGTAATAACTTGTGTCAAAAACAGACGTAAAATTGTTACTAGTAGCTATTCTTAAGTTATAATTTCTAGGTGGAACTTTAATTAAACATGGGTTTGTAGAATTTAGTAAAACTCCGTTAACACTTCCGCCTCCAAAAATTTGTGTACCGCCAAAACTTTGATACTCAAGCTGTACATAAACTCCTCCATTTTCAATTAAATCAATATCGGTTCCATCAAAAATTCCATTGTTATTTCTATCTACATAAATATTAGGACAAATTTGGGCTGTGTATTGGAAACCGTACAAATTGTAGGTTTTTTCATTGGTAATAACTACAAAATCAAAAGTAGCAGGATTTGGGGTAACAGCCACAATACCAGTATCATTTAGTATTTCTACTCTATAATTTCCCGGGTCTAAACCTAAAAAGTTAAATTCTCCAAGGCTATCACTGAGTTGTACTGTTTCTAAAACGTAATTGCTACCGCCGCTGTCTTTAAGAAGCCTGACTTGTTTTTCAACAATAGGGATGTCGTTATCGTAAATTGTTACTTCAAGATCATCTGCTCCACGTGAATTATAGACAGCATTTTCTTGTCGATCAATGTATACCAAACCACGAACAGCACCTTTGTTAAAATCGTTATTATTTGTATAGCCAAAAGTTTGTAAACTGTAATAATTGTTGGCTGAATTTAAGGTGATATTTTGGGCGTTGCCTTGGCCAGTAGATACAAAGTTATTGGTAGCTAAATCACCGGTAGTTATAATTTTTACCTGATAAGATTCGGCAAATAAACCGCTAAAACAGACATTAGCAGTGTTGTTTGTTACAATTGTATTTAATGGATTGACCAAATTTGATTGTAAGTAAATTTCGGCTGAAATATTTGGAATGAAAGCTTCACCAGAGTCTTTTCGATTGTTGAAATTTAAGTCGTTATATAAATCTATACAGACAGCTCCAGAGCCAGTGTAACCGAAGGTCAAGTTTTGATTTTGTCCTGGACTTAGGTTAAAGGTTTTATTGCCACCGGTTGTGGAACTAGATCCATCAGGTCCAGTTTGAATCACTTGATATTGACCAGGAGGCAAGGAATTAAAGCATAATTCTCCGCTGGCATTTGTTGGTAAAATTTGAATTGGGGTTCCCGAGCCATTGACTCTAATCGAAGTAACCAGGCCGGAAATCGAAGTATCTGCTGGGGCATCAAAAACTCCATTTTGGTTGAAATCTCTGAAGGAGTTAGTTACACAAACAGTAGAATTTCCATTAAAGCCAAAACTTGGGGTATAGCTGCTTCCAAAGGTGGCTGCAATATTGGCAGTAAGGCTGGTTGTGGCTGTGTAACCACTTGGGGTGGTAGCCGATACAGTATAATTTTCACCAATTGTAAGTGGCTCAAAACATTGATTTGTACCGTTGGATAAAATGGTATTACCGACTTGAACATTTAGAGAATTAAAGAGTGTCAAAGTTGATCCTTCCAAATTATTTTCAGATAAATCCTTACTTCCGTTTGAGTTATCATCCCTAAATACAATAGGACAAACTAGAGGTTCGCCGTTGTAACCAAATAATACTTCCAAGTTTTGGCCAGCAGTAAGTGTTACATTTCTGGTAGTGCCACCTGTAGTTGAAGTGGAGTTACTTGGAGAAGTTTGAACTATCTGATAATTTCCAGGCAATAGTTCTGTAAAGCAGTTTGTGCCATTGGTGGTTAGGGTGTCAATTGTGTTGCCAAGGTTATTTTTTAGTACAGTATTTAAACCAGAAATCAGAGGCTCGTTAACATCTTTCAGTCCGTCTTTATTTAGATCTTGGAAGCTTGGATCTGGACAAATGGTACTGTTACCTTTGTAGCCAAATTTTCGTGTATAGTTTAAGCCAAATTCTGTTGTAATTGAAGTAGTTACTAAATTGCCAGCTTGAGTACCAGGCGTGGAAGTTAAGATACCTCCGGTTGGAACAGTTTGTTCAATTATATAGTTATCAGGAATTATACCTCCAGTTGGGCCAGTGAAACAATCTTGATTACCCACAAAGGTTTGAACTACGGAATTATCGCTGGCTCTAAGTAAACGAGAAATTATAAAGAATAATCGTTCATCAACTCCGTCCTCGACACCGTTTTTATTAAAATCTATATATGGTTCAATACAAATTAGGGTATTGCTTGCAAAGCCATATTCTTGAGTCAAATTTTGACCGTCATTAAGAGTAATATTTAATGAGCCATTATTTGAATTTGTTGCCGAGTAGGCTTGTAAAGCGCTACTTAATTGGACAGCATATTGCATTCCGTCAAGTACTGCAGTAGGTATTAATTCTGAATAACTATTAATTCCATTGACACTAATGTTTGGTAAAATTGTGAAACCATTAACTTGTATAGATGCTGTATATATTCCATTTAAAGCTACTTCAGAGTCGTTCACTCCGTTTCTATTATCATCTCTAAAGGCTGATAAAGTTAAGTTGGCATTTCCTTTGTAGGCAAAGCTAGAATTGTTGATAGTTTCTGGGAATAGGGTTATATTTCTGGTTAAACTACCTGTCACAAGGCTAGTCCCTGCTGGGGCGGTTTGAACTATTGAATAATCTAAACCTGGTGCAAGATCGTTAAAACAGTTTGTGCCAACGACATTAGAAGTATTTGTATCAACCAAGGTGGTTCCACTATTTGTGTAAAGCTCTGTTTGAATATTTGCTAAAAACATTTCACCTTGTAATTCTTGAGTACCATTTTTATTAAAGTCGGCAAAAGGAAGAACACAAATGCTACTGTTTCCAGAAAATACTTCAAAAGAATGAAGATCGGCAGTCAATTGACCGCTAGGTCCGTCAATAATAAATTCAACTGTGTTTCCTGGTCCTGTATCGGTTGGAACTACTGTGCTATTGTTGGTATTATTTACCTCACAAACACCATTAACTACATTTAAACCAGATACGGTAATGGCCGTAAAGTTAAAAGCTGGACCATCAAAAGTGGCTGAACAAACTCCGGTAGCATTCAAAGCCGTGTTAGTATTACTATCAATTAGACCTGTAATAGTTGCAGAAACTGGGTAATTAACAAAGGCTCTTTCGTTATACGTTGGATTTACTGTGGTTAGTTGAACTACAGAAGTGTAAACGGGTTTACTGTCATTTGGAGCTTCTTGTGGCTTAGCTAGTAAGGAAGGGATAATTGTATAACCAAATTTTTGATTAAAAGTAGTTCCGAATAGATGGGTAATATTTTCAGTTACTTTGTTACTCACTATAGTTCCAGTAGTAGAGTCGGTGTTATTTGGAGCATCTTGAATAATAGTATAAGACCCAGGATTTTGAGGAGAAAAACAAGAGGTGCCGCCACCGTTGGTAGTAATTTGCTGTAAGGAATTATTTAAATCTGAAGTTAAATATAAATTGGTAACTACATTGACAAGTAAATAATCTCCACTGCCAACTTCATATATTCCATTTTCATTAAGATCTATAAAGGTTGGGTTAGGGCAGATTGCTGCCTCTCCATTATACCCAAAACTTCTGTTTTCGGTATCTCCAACTCCAAGTATAATTTGATAGCTAGAACTAGGAGTTTGAAGTGTGGCTCCAGTTGGTAGAACCTGTTCTAAATAGTAAGTATCATCAAACAAATTTGTGAAACAATTAGGCCCTGTAATTGTAGTCGTTAAAGTATTTAAAACTGTTGTATTTGTGGCATCTTTTAGTCTAGTTGTTACTCCAGCAAGTAGTGGTTCAGCTCCATCACGAGTGCCGTTTTTATTATCATCTCTAAAGGTTTGATTAGCACAGATACTGGCAGTTGGGGCAAATCTAATTGGTACAGAATTATTAATTGTAGAAAATGTATAACTAGAGTTAAAATCAGTGTTAATAAGACTTACCTCTGTTCTTAAGTAAGCGGTTCCAGTAGTTGTAATATTGCTTCCATCAACAATTGTTACACATTGACCAGAACCATTTAATGTTCCAGTAAAGAGTTGATCAGCGTCTGAATTAATTTTTAAAATATTTCTACAGCTAAGACCTGTTAAATTAGCGTTGTTGGCAAAATTTCTAATTACTGGGGAGGTTAAGGTAGCTGCATTATTTACCAAAATTGGATTTTGTGAGCTGGCAGTTAGGCCACTTATATTTCCACTAATTCCAGCAGTCCCACCGGTTAGTAAAATATTAAATAGTCTATCAAAATTAACAGTTGGAGTTTCCAAAATTCCATTATCACCGGCAACTTGTACTTTAAAATTATAAGCTCCTGGGTTGATTGGAGTGTTGGAGGATAAAACTGTACTACATGTACCACTGGTTATGGGTACCGTGATGTTGTTACTATAGCTATTTGGTCCAGTGATTAATATTACACAATTTAGTCCGGCAAGTGGCCTTGCGTTAATCAAGGAATCTTCTAATCCAGTTACAGCCAAGGTATAACTCGAGCCAATAAAAGCAGGATTTGGAGTAGCGGTTTGCGTAGAGTAAACTGGTTGGCCTGTAGTGCCTTCTTTAGCTTTGTTTGATGGGAAATTTTGAATAAGAATGGAGGTGTTTGGATTGGTGAAAAAATTCTCATTTAAAATAGTTACTCTATTTCTGATTGATAGAGTACCTCCAGTAAAACTATTATTTGGTACGGTCACTACACATTGGCCACTGGAATTTGTAGTTGAAGGATAAGCCACTTCGGCGTTAGAACCGATAGTAACTAGTAATGCACATGGTGTGCCAGTTGGGATTAGAGTAGTATTATCAAATCTTCTAATTATTGGGGAAGTAAAAACTGGATCGGGGTCGTTTAAAACGATGCTACTTTGGCTAGAGGTTACATTTCCAGGAATTATTCCAGTAAAATCAAAGCCACTACCATTAGTTAGGTAAATATCAAAGTAATAGTTAAAGTTTACAGTATTTGTTGTAAGGTTATTTGAATCCCCTTGAACCGTGATCGTAACAGCATAGGTACCAGCAACTTTTGGTAAAGTATTATCATCAAAGCTAAATGAACAGTTTCCACCGACCAGATTGGAAGTGGTAAAGGTATTAGAATAACTATTTGGCCCAGTAATATTTATGATACAAGGAATGCCATTTAATGCTTGATCATTGGCTGAATCTACAAAACCAGTTCCGGCAATTGTATAATTGGTACCAATTAATGGGTTAGCAGGACTTATAACCACCGAAGTAAACACTGGAACATTGCCACTAGCTATTTTTGCTCGGTTTGAAGCAGTGGTTGCCACGCTAAAACTTACATTTTTAGTTTCAGTACCGACTCCTGTTACAGAAAGGGC
>Ga0172372_10000359_pt1 | contig 70819 bp, 63 predicted proteins | sample LakKiv5m_2_FD_114544 | JGI IMG/M metagenome (GOLD analysis project Ga0172372, IMG submission 114544) | Freshwater microbial communities from Kabuno Bay, South-Kivu, Congo - kab_092012_9.5m | ecosystem: Environmental > Aquatic > Freshwater > Lake | place: Democratic Republic of the Congo...
ATCTTATCGGCGAACTATTATTGCGTCACAATTGTGTGATTGTTCCTGGTTTTGGTGGATTTGTCGCACAACGAGTTGCTGCTGTCGTTGACAAGGATAAGGGAGTCATGTTGCCCCCGAAAAAAGCCTTGCTGTTTAATCGGCAATTGATGAGTAACGATGGTCTTTTAGCAGCTGAACTTGTTGCTCAAACGAACTGTTCTTATGAATCCGCCATAAACACCCTTCAAACGATGGTGCAGCATTGGAATTCAGAACTTTCCAGAGGCGCACGGGTATCTGTCGATAAGGTGGGATTTCTTTTTTACGATCGGGAGAAAAACCTTTGCTTTGAACAAGATCGGTTTTTTAATCTCCTTTTAGAGTCCTTTGGTCTGGGCAAAGTCAATTTCACAATTGTTGAAGTTAAAGAAGAGGCAAAAATCATCGAATTGAAACCGGTTACGTCGGAAGACGAAGCAGGTGTTAATCTTCCACAACCTAAACGGGCAGCGTGGAAATACCTTGCAGCGGCATGCATTCTTCCTGTTGCATTCTATTCTTTCTGGATTCCGGCTAAAACAAACGTTATGGAATCAGGAATGTTTTCCGTAAAAGATTTCAATCCTTTTTTTAAGAATAAACCCGCCGTCTACGAGCAGAAAAAGTTGATGAAATTTCAAATGAATTCTGTTTCTGATACCCCATTGAATAGTTCAGAAAATTACGAATTCCTGCCCGGCGTTACCTTTCCTTTAGCTTGTGAGGGCGTTGTGACGGAACAATCAGAAAATGAGCTTCAACATCAAGGCATAGAAGCCACGAAACAATTCATTGTTGGTTGTTTCAGTAGTCAGGAAAATGTTGAATCTATGTTGACTAAACTTAAGGACGCCGGATTGGATGCGTATGTCTACGATACTTCTGATGGTCTGCAACGCGTAAGTGCCGGAGGCTCTAACCAAGAGTCAGACATGGCGGTTATACGTGAAAAGGTTTCCGCTCTTGGTATTCGCGGTTGGATCTATCGCTCAAACTAATACTCACAAATCATAAATTCGCACGAATGAAAAAACTGGTGCTTTCTGCTATGCTCATTGGAGCATCAACCGTCTCTTTTGGTCAGGCTTTTGGCTATACTGAACCTGTAAAAAATGCTGAAGGAAGTAATTATCAATTCACAAAAGTGGCCCATTTGGACGCCACTCCTGTGCAAAGTCAAGGTTATACCGGCACATGCTGGAGTTTTTCAGCCTTGTCATTCTTTGAATCCGAATTAATTCGAAAAGGAAATAAAACCCCAGACATTCTTTCAGAAATGTTTGTGGTTCGTAAAGCTTATGAAAGCAAGGCTCAAAAATATATCCGCATGGATGGAAAGATCAATTTTTCTGAGGGCGGTGCCTTTCATGATATTCCTTACGTGATCCGTAATTACGGAATCGTGCCTGAAGAGATCTACAAAGGGCTGAACTATGGAAGCGAAACTCACGACCACAGTGAATTATTCGCTGTTCTAAACGGGGCTGTTCAAGGTGTTTTGAGCCATGTAACTGGTTCGGGTGACGGAGTGTCAACCGCCTGGATGAACGCCGTGAATGGTATACTGGATGCCTATCTGGGAAAAGACATTAAAGAATTTGAATTAAAAGGAAAGAAATACACGCCGCAGTCCTATGCCAAAGCTATCGGACTGAACATGGATGAATATGTATCTCTTACTTCTTTTACCAATCATCCGATGTATCAGAGATGCATGCTTGAAATTGCAGATAACTGGGCTTGGGGCGAAAGCTACAATGTTGGATTAAACGACTTGTTCGATGCCTGTGATTACGCTTTAAAAAATGGCTATACATTAGCCTGGGGAGCAGATGTCTCAGAAAAAGGATTCAGCTTTAAAAATGGCTTGGCGATCGTTCCGGAAGACCCTTCCACCATCGAAATTCAGGGTAGAGATAACAAGAACTTCTCAGATGCGGGAGCAGATAAATCGTCCAATGCATTCCTTTCACCACAAAAAGAACTTGCGATAACTCCTGAACTTCGCCAACAAGGGTACGATAGTAAAGTGACTACAGATGACCACGGAATGCATATCGTAGGATTATACAAAGACCAGAATGGAACACGTTATTTATTGGTGAAAAACTCTTGGGGAACAGGTAATTATCCGAAAGGGTTCTTATATGTGTCTGAGCATTATTTTAAGTACAAAACGATCAATATCTATGTACATAAAGATGGTGTTGCGCCGGCACTCAGAAAAAAACTAGGGATTTAATTTCTTTTGCGTTGGTTTATTAAGGTTTTTGTTGTAACTTCTACTTTGTAAAACTGCTCTTATGGAACGTTTGACGCCAGCTGAGGAACAGGTCATGCTCAGGTTGTGGAAACTTCAGAAGGCAACAGTAAAGGATATACAGGAGCTGTATAAAGAACCTAAACCCGCGTACAATACAACGTCGACGATCGTCAGGATCCTTGAACGAAAAAAGTTTATTAAACATCGGTCAGTAGGAAGAGGTTTCGTTTATTCTCCCAAGGTAACCAGAGAAAGGTACCGCGAATATCTGATTAAACATTTGTTGTCTAATTATTACGACAATAATAAGCAGGACCTAAAGAATGACATTTAGCAGAAGCCGCGAGAGCGGCTTTTTTATTGCTTAACATTGAATTAAGCCGTTGAGCCATTAAACATAAAGCGGCAACCTTTTGATGCCTATTTTTGTTGTCTGAATATGTTGATGCGCGTTCTTATAACCACCACGATTTGGCTTCTGATCGATCTCTATGCGTTTATGGGCTTAAAAACCATTACTGCACGGTCGAGTTTTTCCTGGATGCAATGGTTAAACTGGGTGTATTGGGGTGTTGATCTCCTCATTCTGGGCATCATTTTCTACTACAGTTTTACGGGTAAGTTTTCCAATGGACCGGGACGACAGGTGGGTTGGATCTTAGGGGCCCTGATGATTTCGCTTATTCCAAAACTACTCGTGGTGGGAGTTCTTTTTATGGAAGATATCACGCGGGCATTGTATGCCGTATTTACTATTGGACAAAAAGTGCTTGGGTATTCTGATTCAACGAATTATATGCCTGAACGAAGAAGATTTGTGAGTCAGTTAGCCTTTGGAATTGCCGCTATACCTTTTTTCGGAATGTTGTATGGAACACTTAAAGGAAAATACGACTATCGGGTGCATAAGATCAAATTAAAATTCAAAGATCTTCCGGATGCATTTCATGGATTCACCATCACGCAATTATCAGATATTCATTGTGGGAGTTTCGACGACCCGCAGGCTGTAATGAAGGGAATTGAGCTTACGAATAAGCAGAACAGTGACTTGCTTGTCTTCACGGGTGATTTTGTCAATACGAAGGCGGATGAACTGGAAGAATGGTTTAATCATTTTAAATTACTGAAGGCGCCCATGGGAAAATTCTCCATCCTGGGAAATCACGATTACGGTGATTACATAGAATGGCCAGACAACGAGACTAAAAAAGCAAACCTACGAAAACTGCAGCGGTTACAACATGACATGGGATTTCGCATGTTACTGAATGAGCATATGCGTATCGAAAAGGATGGCGAATCGATCGTGCTCGCAGGCGTTGAGAATTGGGGGAAACGTGGTTTTGTCAAACATGGTGATCTTCCAAAAGCTATAGACGGTGTGAGTGCTGCTGATTTTACGGTTTTACTCTCCCATGATCCATCTCATTGGGAGGCGATCACATTAAAAGAAGAAAAACATATTCATCTTACCTTATCCGGCCATACACATGGGATGCAATTCGGTGTGGAGATTCCCGGATTCAAATGGAGTCCGTCAAAGTACCTTTATCCGCAATGGGCGGGATTGTATTCCCAAAATGACCGTCACCTGTATGTCAATCGCGGATTTGGATTTCTTGGTTTCCCAGGGAGAGTGGGAATCTTGCCGGAAATTACCGTGATTGAACTTCAAAAAGCTTGAAGGACCATTTGCGAAGGATTTGAAATCCTTCGAAGCGGCATTTTATTTATTGATCAGTCCTGACGCAAAAGCGCGCGCAGCACTGTCTGCAGCCACAAAGTCTTCGTATTTCGGAGTATTCACGGACGCAACACCCAGTATTGTTTGTTCATTAATGTTGCCGATCTCCAGAAAGGATATTTTATCATTCAGAAATGCTTCCACCGAAACCTCATTCGCTGCGTTCAGGATACAGGCCGCCGTTCCCTCCATGTCCATGGCTTTGTAGGCAAGGTCCAGATTTTTGAATACTGTTCTGTCTGGTTTTTCGAAGGTGAGTTGGGGATAATCCATGAAATTAAACCGTGGAAAACCTGTTTTAAATCTATTCGGATAGGTAAGTGCAAACTGGATTGGTAATTTCATGTCCGGCAAGCCCATTTGTGCCTTCATACTGCCATCTTCAAACTGGATCAGAGAATGAACGATGGACTGCGGATGAACGATCACATCTATTTGTTCGGGCTTAAGGTTAAACAACCATTTCGCTTCGATCACTTCCAGCCCTTTATTCATTAACGACGCAGAATCGATCGTGATCTTTGCTCCCATACTCCAATTAGGATGTTTGAGTGCCTGCTCCTTTTTCACTGAAGTCAGTTGCTCCAGATTCCAACCGCGAAAAGGTCCACCGGACGCCGTGAGGTAAATTTTTTCGATCTTATTGTGAAACTCACCCACCAAACATTGAAAGATCGCCGAGTGTTCAGAATCCACCGGATAGATATTCACGCCATTTTCTCTGGCAAGACGTGTGACAAGTTCACCAGCCACAACCAACGTTTCTTTATTGGCTAACGCAATGGTTTTCTTCGCCTCAATGGCGCGGATTGTAGGTTTAAGTCCGGCATAACCCACAAGCGCTGTAAGCACCGTGTGCACCTCATTGGACTCTACAACCTGACACAAAGACTCTTCTCCGCAGTAGACATGAATATCTTCGTTCCAAAGGGCATCTTTCACCTTTTGGTGTTGTGCATCATCCGTGATAACCACCGTATTTGGCTTGTATTTCAAGGCCTGTTCGATCAAAAGATCTGCATTCTTACCGGCAGTAATCACCTGAAGATCGAAGTATTCAGGATAGTTTTCGATCACGTCCAGAGCTTGTGTCCCGATAGACCCTGTTGAACCAAGAATGGCAATACCTTTTTTCTGCGACATCTGTCAAAAGTACGAATTTTGGACCCTGGCATCAAAACCACTGCTCTACTTAAAATGAACGGTTCGAAAAATTTATCTCCGAGAGCAGTAGAAATCTCATTATTATTCCTTAATTTACAGAAAAATAACTGCTATGAAAAAGCTATCACTTATTGGTTTGGTGCTCGGTGGAGTATCTTTATTGTTTGGGCTGTATTTAATGTTTGTGGTTGTGCCGGCCGCTAAAGTCGCTGAAGAAGATATGATGCGCATTGCAATGGCTTATCCAATCGGTACAGATGCTCCGCCTCTCTATGAAAACCCTGAATATGCCGCAGCATTCGAACTGTCCGAAAAACCCGGTGATCAGGGCACAATATTACTTTTTGTCTCTATGGCAGCATTTCTGATGTGTATATATCCTGCCATTAAAAAAGACAAGCTTGGATTGGTTGGAGCAATTTGTTCTTTAGGGGCTTTGCTAATAGCCGCCGCTTATGGTACACATATGTTTTCATAAGCCAACATATGCGTTTCGCTCTCTAAGTTGAAAGGTTACTTTCAATTCCTCGCTAGGACTATCTTTGTTCCATGAAATACAGAATGCTTAGCGAAGATGAATTGAGCCATTTTTCTGAAGAACTCAAACATTTTCTGATTGTCAATGGGGTACACGCAGAAGAATGGGAAAAGATGAACCGCGATGAGCCAGGAAAAGCATTGGAACTGGTCGGTGTGTTTAGTGACACAGTTTTGCAACGGGTTTATGAAAACCTGAAGTACCTGGAATTCCGAACCACCGATTCGTGCATGTTATTCTATCTCGGTCAGGAACTCATTCATTTGATCTCTATTCAAGCAAAAGCAGGAGTGCCTGTTGATCTTTCAACACCAGAGGGAATTCATGAGGCATTGGTCAACCATCCTAATGCCTTGTCATTTTTTAAATCAACCAAAACGTATCATGCGCCGCGAGAGGAGGAAATCCACCGATTTTTAGAACAAGGCTGTGTGCCGTCAACACAGGATTTCTGGGAATCTATGCAAGAGGCGCTTCGTGACTGAACATTCAAAGCGCACACTTGTTCCACCTATAATATCTATTTTTAAGAAAAATTACACTCATGAAAAAACTGCTCATTTTCTCCGGTATTATTGCCTTTTCTATAAATACAATGGCCCAACTTCAGCGCCCAATGGCAAGTCCTCAAGCGAAAGCTGAACAAAAAGTAGGGTTGACGGATGTCAAGGTGGAATACTATCGGCCCTCAAAGAATAACCGCGTCATTTTAGGAGAAGTGGTGCCATTCAATGAGGTTTGGCGTACAGGAGCAAACGAGAACACAAAATTCACCACTTCCGATGCTGTTATCTTTGGAAAAGACACCTTAAAGACAGGAACATATGCCGTATTCACCAAGCCAAACAAAGAGGCTTGGGAGGTTATTTTTTACGCTGATTACTCCAATTGGGGCACCCCTGATCAGTGGGATGAAAAGAAAGTGGTCCTAACACTAAAGGCCCCTGTTCAAGTGTTGAATGATGTCGTCGAAACGTTTACGATCGGTTTTGATAAATTGACCACCAAATCAGCGGAATTGACATTTGCCTGGGATAAAACAAAAGTTGTTTTACCGTTCACGGTACCCACAGCCACAAAAATGCAGGCAAATATCGATAAGGTCATGAACGGGCCATCATCAGGCGACTATCATGCTGCGGCAGAGTTTTATTTCAAGGAAAAGAAAGACCTGAAAAAAGCATTGGAATGGGAATCCAAAGCCGTTGAAATGCGTCCGGAAGCTTATTGGTACATCACCATGAAAGCACAAATACAAGCAGAGTTAGGAGACTTCAAAGGCGCTGTTGAATCAGCAAAGCAATCGATGTCCGCAGCGGAAAAAGCAGGTGATAAAGACTCAATGGAGGCAAGTAAAAAATCGATTGAAACTTGGAGCAAAAAGAAATAGTTCCCGAAACACTTATTGACGCGCTCAAGTGCCGTTTCGGTGAGCACCGTGTGATTGACGTCCCTTCTACAGAGGGGGATTTTCCTTTAATTCTTCTCGACCTAGAATTGAAAAGTCCGGTAAACGTACTCATGACCAATGGTCTGAGTAACTTCACCATGCCTGTGCATGAAAAGCATCAAGATAGGGCACATATCGAATTATATTTTTGTCTTCCCAGTTACTGGAGTTTTGAGGATTTGAATGATCCAAATACGAATTGGGTTTATTCCTGGATTCGTCGTCTTGCCAATTTTGTCATTGAAAAGAACACTTGGTTCGGTCATGGGCATACGATGCCCTGCGGAAAGGAAATGCAACCATTATCCGCGACAATGAAACAGAATCACTTTTTTCTTTCAGATCCTATGCTGCTGGAACGTGAACTGGCACCATTGAATTTAGGAAACAAAATCGTTCACTTTCTGGCTATCATACCCATATTTCCGGATGAAATGGACTTCAAGCAAGGAAAAGGAACCTTCAAGTTTCAACAAAAATTAATTCAGCACGGCATCAGCGAAAAGCTCGATGATTACAGGGGCACGGTGTTGCGAAGTAAGTGGCGTTTATTGAGTCGTTAAGAAAATCAAGGAAAACCTATTGTTGTAACTTTTACTCGCTTCGAATTGTTTTAGTTTACATGAGAGTTATTTTCGTTAGCTGCGCAATTCTTTTTTCAATAGTTTCCTTCGCTCAACAAGATCCCTTGTTTGGTCAGTTCTGGAATACACAACAACGGTATAATCCGGCCTATACGGGCCTGAAAAATCAACACGAGGCCCATGCGTTAGCGCGCTGGCAATGGGTTGAAATGAATGGCGCTCCTAATACCCAACTGTTCACCTATGCTGCCAAACTCAAGAAAGCTGGCAGTGGTGTGGGATTTGTTTACGAGCACGATCACATTGGTTTTACAACAACTGATCAGGTGAAATTGAATTATGCCTATCATTTGAAGCTTAACGAAAATCAGTCACTTTCTTTCGGAGCAGCTGCAGGAATCAATAGTGTCAAACAATCTGGCATTATGACCTTTTCTGATCAATCTTCGGTGAGTATAGATAGAAAAGGAATAGGCATCACTGCTGATTTGGGAGTTTTTTACACGCTTAAAAAACTGGATGCTGGTTTTAGTATGACGCGGCTCGTGGAAACGTATAATACGACTGCTTTCACAGGAACTCCCCATTATTATTTCTACACAGGATATCTTTTCGGAAAAAAGGAAGGTTTTCAGGTTAAACCGCAGTTGTTTTACCGCACAAATAATGGTTTTTCAGTTATCGATGTAAACGCGCTTATTTCTTACAAATCAACCTATTTTCTTGGCTTAACGTACCGAAAACGAGATGCTTATTGCTTTTCGGCGGGCTATACTTTTAAAAACATTTTGAATCTGTCGTACACATACGAACTAACCGTTTCAAAACTGAATAATAACGTTACAGGAGGATCGCATGAATTGCATCTTGGAATACAATTGAATAATTCGAAGGACTGCCGGCCAAACAGTTATTAGTTGATCTTACGGTCCTTTGGTTCATTATTAACTGTCAATCGAAAATAGTTGTTGCCGGGGTTGGACGGCAGCCCTTTGAGCGAGCCATGATTCCATTCGTGCGACATTCTGCCGTAGTCTGAAACCCAGTCGTTTTCCTTATTGTCCGGAAAATCTGTTATCCACTGCAAGGGCCGCTGATCTGAATTTGCTTCAGCTCCCGGATTTAAGATCCAGTTTGTTTTTCCGATCCACTGTATTGGCTTTTGCTGTGCTGACAACGTCAAGACTAAGAGTAGGCCTACAAAGAAAAGACAGTATATCATAACTGATGGTTTTGTTTATCACCAAGTTACATAATTAAATTCAAGACAACCTTATTTGCCCAAAAAGCCCTTTTCCAAAAGTAATTGTGCTATCTGAACGGCGTTGGTAGCAGCCCCTTTTCTTAGGTTATCTGCCACGATCCACATGTTCAGCGTGTTCGCCTGTGATTCATCTCTTCTGATTCTACCCACAAATACATCGTTCTTCCCTTCAGCATATTTCGGCATAGGATACTCGAACGCATCCGGATTATCTTGAAGCGTTATACCGGATTGGGCGGCAAGCAATTGTCGTACATTGGCAAGTTCAAAATCACGCTCAAATTCTATGTTGACCGCTTCAGAATGACCACCAACAACAGGTACTCGAACAGCAGTTGCTGTAACTAGAATATTTGGGTCGAGGATCTTTTTCGTTTCATTGGTGAGTTTCATCTCCTCTTTGGTGTAACCGTTTTCGAGAAATGAGTCACATTGCGGGATGCAGTTTTTATCAATCGGGTATTTGTACGCCATTTCTCCTGTTACACCCGTCCGTTCATTTTCCATTTGCTGCACCGCTTTCACACCTGTACCCGTAATGGATTGGTAGGTCGATACAACCACACGTTTGATCGTATATGCTTTGTGCAAAGGTGCAAGAGCAAGTAGTAGCTGAATCGTGCTGCAGTTTGGGTTCGCAATGATCTTGTCTCCGGCCGTAAGCACATCTCCATTGATCTCTGGTACGACAAGCTTTTTGGTTTGATCCATGCGCCATGCCGAGGAATTATCAATCACCGTTGTTCCGACTTCTGCAAATCTTGGAGCCCATTCCAGAGAAGTGTCTCCTCCTGCAGAGAAAATGGCTACATCCGGTGTCATATCAACCGCTGTTTGCATACCTACAACACTGTATGAAGTGCCATTAAAAACCACCTGATTCCCTACAGATCTTTCTGAGGCAACCGGAATTAATTCTGATATAGGGAATTTTTGTTCTTGCAACACCTCAAGCATCACATTTCCAACCATTCCTGTAGCACCAACCACTGCAACTTTCATAGAGATTTAATATTAAAAGCGAAGCAAAATTACTACATTTATCATCCTACAACTTTTTCGGATGAAATACTTTTTTACTGTTTTTGTCCTGTTTATCGGACTTCAGACGTTCGCTCAGCTCACTGACAACTTTTCAGACGGAGATTTTACGTCAAATCCTTCGTGGGCAGGAACATCTGCAGACTTTATCGTGAATGCTTCCGGTGAACTTCAGATCAACAATACTATTGCTGCTACTTCATATTTAAGCACCCCGCACAATTTATCATCTCTCAATAACGTAGAATGGCATCTGAAGGTCAGACAAACTTTTGCGCCTTCTTCTTCAAATTTTGGTCGCATTTACCTGACCAGTTCGTCAGCAGATCTTTCGACCAACCCAGATGGTTTTTACCTTCAACTTGGGGAGGCGGGTTCGACTGACGCAGTCAGACTATTTAAATCAGTTGGCGGGGTAAGCACACAGATCTGTGCAGGAACAGACGGTCAGATTGCGGCATCCTTTGCAGTAGGAATTAAAGTGACTCGTGATGTTGCTGGCGTGTGGCAACTCTACCTCGATTTGACAGGCGGAACAAGTTATGGTGCTCCGGCTTCAGGCACGGATGCAACGGCATTAATCGGCACCCATTTCGGAGTCTTGGGAACTTACACCGTATCCAATGCAACCAAATTCTTTTTTGATGATGTCTACATCGGGCCTATTATTTACGACACCACGCCTCCGGTATTGATTTCCGCAACGGCTACATCGGCAACAACCTTTGATGTATTGTTCGATGAACCAGTGAGTTCAGCATCGGCACAACTCATAGCAAACTACTTTTTTTCTCCCTCACTGACCATCCAAACAATGACTGTCGATGCAACAAACGCTGCTCTTGTTCATGGGGTTTTATGGGCCACCACGCCATTTGCGAACGGTACAACCTATACTATTACATCCAACCAGGTTGCTGACCTTTCCGGAAATCTTTCTACGACACAATCAGCTCAATTCGCTTTTCTGGTGGCCGACACCCCTGCAAAAGGAGATGTGATCATCAATGAGTTCATGTGTGACCCATCTCCTGTTATTGGTTTGCCTGAGGTTGAGTTTGTGGAGATCTACAACCGAAGTTCAAAGTATTTTGACCTTACTGGCTGGAAACTCGGAGACGCCTCTGCAGACGGAACAATTCAATCCGGCTGGCTTTATCCCGGGGAATACAAGATCCTTTGTGCCACGGCTAACATTGATACGTTTAACATTACCGGGGTTGCTGTTTCGAGTTTTCCAAGTTTAAACAATGCGGGTGACGACATTGTACTTAAGGATCCTGCGGGAAATATTCTGGACAAACTCACCTATACAGATGGTTGGTATAACGACCCCTTGAAAGCCGATGGTGGCTGGACGATCGAATTGATCAACCCCAATGACCCATGTTCTGATCAGAACAATTGGAAAGCTAGCATCGATGGTGCCGGTGGCTCACCCGGAGCGGTGAACAGCGTCCAGGACCTTACACCTGACACCACTGTGCCTTCAATTACGCAGCTCGTGCCGCTGGCCCCAAATTTCCTGGAAGTTCATTTCTCAGAAGGGATGGATTCTACTTTGGTTAAAAATGCTCAAATCCTCACAAATCCTGCTTTAACGGTAACCAACAATTACATGCTTTCTGCGGGGGCCAACATGACCACGCTGCAATTCGCAGAAAACCTCATCGGTAGTCAAGTTTATACGATTACGTTGGAGATGGTCGGTGATTGCTGGATGAATCAAACAAATCTATCCGGCACTTTCGCCTTGCCGGAAACACCGCTGGCCGGTGATGTTGTTATCAATGAGATACTGTTTGATCCTTACACTGGTGGGTACGATTGGATAGAAGTATACAACAATTCCGATAAATTGATCGATCTTCAAAGCTGGTCATTGGCCAACTTCGACAATGATACCATCTACAACCAGAAATTCATTGCTGATCATTATTACCTGAAAGCCGGTGGCTACGCTGTACTGGGAAAAGATTCATCCTTTGTTAAGCAGAATTATCCGGCATCGGTTCCCGGAACTTTTGTGTACTCAGAAACACCTTCGTATAACAACGACTCAAGTACCGTTTATCTGATCTACAATAATCAACTTTTGGATCATGTTTCTTACTTGGCTGATTGGCATTTTGCACTTATTGATAATACGGATGGCGTCTCCCTGGAACGTATTGATCCGGCTGGAGTTTTTAATAATTCGTCAAACTGGCATTCGGCTGCGGAGGCGATTGGTTACGCCACACCAGGGGCCAGAAATTCCCAATATCGCCCGGCTGTTTCTAACGGAGAGTATTCTTTTACATCTAATACGATCTCGCCCGATAACGACGGATACGAGGATGTTTTACACGTCAATTATCACATGAGCCAGTCCGGTCTTTTGGGTAAATTCGCTGTATATGACGATCGCGGGCGGTTGATCCGATCCTTGTTCTCCAATGAATTATTGGGTTCTTCAGGCTCTTTTTCCTGGGACGGGGTTACAGATCAAGACGTAAAAGCAACGATCGGAACATATGTCGCCGTATTTGAAGCATTTTCCCTGGATGGTGGATTGATGTTTTCCAAAACAAAAGCATTTGTTGTGGCAGGAAAGCTTTAAAAGCATTTATTTTGTCACGGACAATGTCACAACTTAAACAATCGGAGAATCTTCTTCCAGGGTCTAAAGGCTGGATCAACAAATACCTGGATCTTGTTGTCAAGGGCAAGATTGCCATCGAGCTTAGTCTGCCTGAGAACATCGAACCAGAGTCGTTCATTCATGCGGCGCTCGGAAAGACCGGTATTAATTTCGGCTATCCTTCTTCATTGCTGTTTGGACAAAATCTGGACGATTCAAAATGGACAATTGAAGAAAAACTGAAACTTCTATTGTTTGAGGCTCACCTATTTATTTTTCAGCTTCACCATACTGAGAAACCCTTTGATAAAGCACTTTTTAAGGAGAAACTTTTACTTTTCTACGGTAATCACGAAGCGCGTTCGATTACAAAGCTCTTTATTTTTTTCCTGAAAGAAAGCAAGGAAGAAAAGTTAGAATCCATTCTTGGAGATCGCGTTGATATAAAACTGAATTTATTGGAAAGTAAATTCTGGATCAACTATGTGCATAATGTCTTTATCTATCTGGATGTTATTCTGTTTCACGAATTTTTGTCAGAAAAGAAAAAGACGACGATCTACCATTATGATGATCAGGCGATGAATGCCCTGAATACCATTGCCATGGCTTCATACTCTGATGGAGTGATCGAGGCCAGAGAGCGGGCAATGTTCAAAGTGTTTCTTGCTTCGGCGAATATTTCCGATGCGCATCGGACAGTGGCTGAAAAACGTTTTGAGAAAGGCGGGGGATTCAAAGATTTTAATGGGGAGGTCAAGAAGAGTAAACTTGCCAAGCGATTTTATATGGATCTCGCGGCCCTGGTCATCTATTCGAATCATGATGCCGTTTCTGAGGAAAAACTGTTTCTGACAGAGTTGTGCAACTACCTTGGATTCAGCGAAACAGAGCTCAATGAATCTCTTGCCATTACAGAGCAGTTTATCATTAATAATCATGAAAAAGTACCGTTTCTGACTGACTCTTCAGCCGTAGAAAAAGTATATGGGAGTTTGTCAAAACGGTGGGTGAAGATCCTTGGCCGCAATAAAGATAAACTGGCCACAGAACTCAAACAAAGCAAAGAATTGGTGCATCTGATTCGGAAATCGGCAACCAAAGAGCTTTCCAAAGAAGAAAAGGAGCTGGTTAAAGAGCAGTTTAAAGATATTGTAAAGTCAATGCCTTCTTTAGCCATTTTCCTTCTTCCTGGCGGTGCCCTTCTCCTTCCGCTTGTGCTAAAGGTTATCCCGGACCTTGTGCCTTCGGCATTTAAAGACAATGTGATAGAAGATTAATCGGAAGACTGTTTTTATTGCTTATTTTCGAGGTCATCCTTATATAATCCCATCGAAAATGATGAATCGTGTACTTTTAAGCCTCTTTGTAACTGTCATTATCCTGGCTTCGTGTGGCATAGCTAAAAACCATAAATTAAGTCTAACGAAAAACACGGGCACACAGCAACAATTAGAGAAGGAATTAATCCCAACTGATCAACTTTCAGAACAGGTGGAAATCATGGATCTTGCTCTATCCGAAGACACTGTTAGCGTGATAAAAACTCTTTCGGATATCTCGACACAGAAAATCCCTGTTGTTTTGACCCTCGTTCAGACATCGTACAATGCTTCAACCGGCATTCATAAAAATCATTCCGAGACAAAGACTCCATTGAAAAAAGAACGCTCTGAACTTGAAAAGATCCAGCGTTCTTTCAAAAGACAAGCAACCTGGTTCCTTATTCTTTCCTTAATTTCCGGGTTTATTGGCGCAGGAATTTTTGATCTAGATAGCCTGCTTTCGGCTTCTCCGTTTTTTATACTTACTCTCATTGGTTTAACCGCTTTTGTACTGGCAACACGTTTCATGATCAAGACCAAACGAATTTCAAAGAAAAACGAAGCACTTAGCGAAGAAGACAAAGACAGTAGAACGCCTCCGCTATATGAAAAAGGTTGGGTTCTGGAGCCTCATGGGCGGTCTGGGAATCGGAATCATATCACTTGTGCTTTTGTTCCTCTGGTTTTAGGTTTTATTGCCTAAACATGGTAGATTTCGCCTTCCTCAACTAAAGGCTCGCCTTTCATGCGAAGAAACAGTTGAATTAAGGCAACCACGTCCTTCTCACAGTAGATTTTTATCCTTTCAAGCGCATTATCCTCGTAATACACACGTGCCACATCAGCGCCCGAAATATCATCTTTTGGTGTGGGAATGTTAAAGACGTGACAAAGCAAGGCCAGCGATGTGTAGGCTTTATAATCACCGAATTTCCATAATTCCATAGTGTCGAAATGGGTGATTTCCCAAGGTTTTTTACCGGCAATATCCAATAGTGAGGGCAGTTGCATACCGTGAATAAGCATCCGGCGACAGATATATGGAAAATCGAACTCTTTAGCATTATGGCCACAAAGGGCAAAATATTTTGAATTGCCGTGTTCATCCAGTAAGCGTTTAAATTGCCCCAACAAGGTTTCTTCATCGTCGTGATAGAAGGATTTTACCCGCATTTGTTTGCCTGTGCTCGTCTCGTTAATAAACCCTACAGAAATGCACACGATCTTACCGAATTCAGCCAGAATACCCGCAGACTCGTTATACACATCTTTCACGGTTTTATCCTCTTTAACCTTTGACCGGGATTTTGCTTCAAAGAGTTTTTTAGCCTCATCGCTGAGTTCTTCATAATTGTAATATTGCGGGACGGTTTCAATGTCCAGGAACAAGATCTTTTCTAATTGTATTTTTTCGCGCATTTTGTATTGATTATCTATTGAAGATACGTAAAAAATTGCAGAATCGGTTTTAATAAAGCAATTTTGTTCTTTCAGTTCATTATCAATGTATGGCAGAAGAACTAACCAAAGTTCAGGGTACACGAAAAGAAATATACGAAGGTCTTCTCCCTCAGATTCGTTCGCTTATTCAAGGTGAAACAGACCTTATAGCGAATCTTGCGAATACGTGCGCCGCGCTTCGGGAAAGTTTAGGTTTCTTTTGGGTTGGCTTTTACCTTGTGAAAGGTGACGAGTTGGTATTGGGACCTTTTCAGGGCCCTATTGCATGCACACGCATCCGCAAAGGAAAAGGTGTGTGCGGAAGTGCGTGGGAACAGAAAACGAGCCTCATTGTGCCGGATGTTGAGCTTTTTCCGGGACACATCGCATGCAGTTCTCTTTCCAGAAGCGAGATCGTGGTTCCACTTTTTGATAGCAACAATCATGTCTGGGGCGTGTTGGATGTTGATAGCACTGAACTGAACGACTTCTCTGAAACAGATCGAATTGCACTCGAAGAACTTTGCCAATGGTTAGCAGAAAATTACTGATCGGTTTTTCGTGCCTCCTTTTGTGTGGTTGTGCCCAAGTTGGATTTCTAACCGGTGGAGAGGAAGATACTACTGCTCCTGAGCCCACACAAACGTCGCCTGAAAATGGTGCGATAAACTTTTCAGGACATCAAGTGACATTAGGCTTTGACGAATTCGTGCAACTTAAAGATCCACAGCAAAACATTTTCATCGTTCCGGATGATGCAAAGATCGAGGCTAAACTGCAGAAAAAAGAGCTGGTTTTATCCTGGCAAGAACAGCTTCAGCCAAACACTACTTATGTTATCTACCTGAACAATGCCGTGGTTGATGCCTCTGAAGGAAACAGCACATTATGGAGCTTTGTTTTTTCCACCGGCGCTGAACTTGACACGCTGTCAAGAGTCTTCAGGGTTGTTAACGCCGCTTCAAATACGGTGGAAGCGAAAACAACTGTTGGGCTTTTCACGGAAAAAGATACGCTAAAGCCCCTTTATTTCAGTATGACAGATGCCCTTGGATTTGCAGCATTCAAATACTTAAAACCCGGAAATTATGACGTGCGCGCTTTCCAGGATGAAAATAAAGACCTTCAAATTGGCGTTTCAGAAAAGTGTGGATTTCTGAGTGATCCCGTTACGATTTCGCCTTCAGAAACCGACACGTTGACACTTCAGCTTTTTAGTCCAAATCCAACTAAATGGATCTCAAGATTTGATTTTAAAGCACCGGGAATTCTGGAAGTAGAATTGGCGGCGCCTGTCAAAGATCCACATTTCCTATTGAATGACATTCGCGTTGACACCTTACAAATTCGAAAAGTCAATGATGTTGTATACCGATTAATTCCTGGTGACAGCGTCAAACAAACCAATCATTTACTTCTGGAATCCGGCGCTATAAAGGATTCTGCATCCGTAAGGGTTTCAACAAAAGAACGAATTGCCGCGAATGTCATAACTCCATCTATAGGAAGCTTCAACCCAAATGGATCCCCACTTAAATTCCAGCTTAACACTGAAATACATCAACTTGACACGTCTAAAGTTCATATCAGCGCCAAAGATGACAGTTTGAAAAAGTTCGCTTTTCGAGCCGAATACCGCCAGGATCTCATCTACATCTGGCCTGAACTAACCAATGGTGGAGCTTACACCGTCACCTTCAAAGAGGGAGCGATAAATGGAAACTCCAAACCGCTGTCAGCGTTGGTTGAGATCAAAACGAAAAAAGAACTTGGGACACTTTTACTTCAGCCGAGTGGATTTGAAGGCCCCATCATCATTGAATTAATGAAGGATAATAAACCTGTAGAGAAACAGGTTTTGCCTTCGGCGAACGAGGTACTTTTTGAAAATCTTTTGCCTGGTGATTACACGATTCGTGTGACGGAAGACCGCAACAAAAACGGGCTTTGGGATACAGGCGATATTCATTTGAATATACAGCCGGAGAAAATCAACTTTTTTAATGCTCCTGTTCGAATTCGACCTAACTGGGACGTAAAGTTGACCATCAAAGCCCAAAAGTGATATGCAATCGTTTGATGGACAACGAACATGGAAGATCTGGGGCGGAATATTGATTGGGCTGATCGCCGTTGGAATATTGTTCTATTTCAACATCAGACAAGATCGTTTTATTGAGATTCCGGGCCATGGAACACATTGCTGGCAAGATGAAAATCACAATGGGAAAATTGATTTAAATTGTAGTTCAGAATTTCTGCCATGCGTTAATGGCAACTATAGAAAAGAGACTCTTTCAGATGTATTTCTGGCAATCAAATGGACAACAAATTCCATGTACTTTCTGCTGGCAGCAATTCTGTTTATGGTTTTGCGGGATGTGTTTTACATGATTCGCATTCGGTTACTTTCAGATAAAAAACTCAGCTGGAAATCGTCTTTTCAGACCATCATGCTTTGGGAGTTCGCCTCGGCACTTTCTCCGGGAGTTATGAGTGGTGCCGCAGTCGCCATGTTTATTTTACACCGCGAAAAAATACCCTTAGGCAAAAGCACCACCATGGTCATGGTAACAGCTATGCTCGATAATCTTTTCTTCACCATTATGATCCCGCTGGTTTTTATGGTCTATGGTCCAAAAGCACTTTTCCCTGAGGAAACGGGTTTAGAACATCTCTTTTGGACCGGCTATATCATTTTTATGCTGGTGTTCCTGTTTTTCTTTGTTGCAGTCTTCCTATGGCCACAATTGATGCCTGCGGTTCTGAGTAACCTTGTGCGACTTCCACTCATCAGAAGATGGCAGGAAAAAGCAAACAAACCCGCTGCGGATATTCGCGTAGCAGCTATTGAAATGCGCGGGTTCAAACTTTCAACATGGTTAAAACTTCTTGGTGCCACGTTCGGAAGCTGGACCTCCAGGTTTCTGGTGATCAACTGCTTGCTTGCCGCATTTATTAAACTGGAATTGCTTCAACATGTGCTGATCCTATCCAAACAATTCATTCTCTGGCTTTTTATGCGGATGAGCCCAACACCGGGCGGCAGTGGCGTAGCGGAATATATTTTTGGCGAACTATTGGGTCCTATCGGCGGTTCGGTCATTCTTATGTTAGGACTTGCACTCGTTTGGAGAGTTATTTCCTATTACAGCTACCTGATTATTGGCTCTCTGATCTTACCAAGATGGTTGAAAAAAGAAGCTTACCGCAATAATTGATACGTCGAAGTTGCGGCAAGAAGCATGGAAAGATAAACCCAGTCCGGCGCAATAATGAAGTACGTTAGACCGGTGATCAGACTAAGAAACGTAAGAAGCAATACGAGACTTTTCAAGTGAGCTGTCCAAAGCATAGAGATGGTGAGTGTTTCATTTTTTTTCTGTTGCACAAACTCCATTTTATAGCGTTGATATCCAACAAGAAATACCAAAGGAATGAGGATATATCCCTGAGCGATGCCCATGTCTTTATAACTCCAGAAAGCATTGATCTCCCTAAGAATATCTGTCGCCGGATGAACCTGAAGCACAAACAGCCTTACCAACAAAAGTGACGTAACTATTAATGTCATTCCAAGTGCAATATACTTCATTGAATGAAGCATCGCACTTCCCTGGTACAAGCGAATTGCCCTTGTTTTTAAATGCATAAAGATTTCTGACGCCAAGAGATCCAACAGATAATAGAGCACGATAAAAAACAATCCCCATTCCCAAAAGAAATAACCGAGGATCGGAATTAAAGCATCCGAAAAAACTTGAATGACCCGCAGATTAACGCGCATTTTTAAGTGCATTTGCCCTATCTCTGGAAAGGGTAAACTCAGGATTATATTTCAGCGCCTTGGCATAGGATTGCAGGGCCCTTGTAATGTCTCCCTGCTCCTCATAACAAGTTCCTAAATTATGCCATGCCTCAACAAAACGAGGTTCTGACTGGATCGCTGACCTGTAATAATAAATTGCACTATCAATCTGATGGAAATTATACTGCTTGATCACACCCATCTGATTAAGCGCCTGATAATATGCAGTATCCAACTGGATCATTTTTCGATAGAGTGGCAGTGCCTTGGCGGGTTTATCGAACACTTGATACCCATAGGCAAGAGAAAACAAGACATCGGGATTTTTTGGTTGCAAGCTTGCTGCGGTTTTATAGTACTCGAGGCAGATGGAATCATTATCGCCTTGATACAAGGCCCCCAACATAAGATAGGCTTCGAAGAATTTCGGGTCTTGCTGAACAGCCGTTTCATAAGACGATTTTGCCAGATCCGGTTTGTCCAGAAATAAATAATTCGACCCTTTCAGGACGTAAGCATCCCGATAGCGTTTATCGATTCGTAATGCCTTGTTAATGTATTTGAAAGACGTTTCAAAATCCATTTGCTGGCTGTAAGTTGAAGCTAACGACACCAGTGTTTTTGGAGCTCTTGGACGTTTCTTCAAGACAATTTTATAGTGTCTTTGTGCTGCAGCCACGTCGGTTGTCAGGTTTCGATCCGGTTTATTATTTAAAACATCCGCAAAAAGCTCACGAGCATCGAGATTGGCACTGTCAAGTCTGAAAGCGCGGGCAGCATCTGCCAATGCCTCATCAAATTTGTACGCTTTAATCTCTAAATTGCCTCGTTGCAACAAAAGTCCTATACTATCAGGAAAGCGGGCAATGAGGCTGTCCAGATCGTGGGCTTTGGTTGCTGAATTTTGTTCCTTGCCTGAACATGAAACAACCGAAACGCTTAAGAGCAGATAAAAAAAGGAATACAATACGAATCTCACGTCAACAAAAATACACGAAAAGCCCGAAAGAAAGTTGTTGTTGGAATATCCTGGTGTTATCTTTTATGAAAAGTTCAAACGTTGTATTTTTGCACTATGCGTAAAGCCATATTTGTCGTCGTTTTTATTTTCGTGTCGAGCCTGATTCTCGATAGTGAACTTTTGGCTCAAGGATGTTCACAGTGTAAACTTCTAACGGAACAAGGAAGCGAGCTTGATGAAAACTCATTCGGAAGTAACATCAACACAGGAATCCTTTATTTGATGGCCGTTCCTTATCTGTTACTTATGTTTCTTTTCAGAAAGCGCATTATCGGGTTTGTCCGTTCATTGAGGCGCTGAAGGATTTAGAATCTGCTTTTCTTTCTGGTTTTAAACAGCGCATGATCCAAGTTTGTATAGGCCAGCGAAAACTCCAGTGAGCTATGATACGCATTTCTCATAGTGGAAATAGTTGCGTCGTATGAAATTCCTAAATGAAAGCCCTTCCAGTCTATTTGTACTGTTGGACAAATCGCGTCATTCCACCTGAAAAACGTACCAATACCAAAATAAGCGTCTTGTCGGTAACCTGTAATTTTCGTTCCGTCCTTAAAACGATACTTTGAAATTAATCCTATAATAGTCTCCCGATGCGGCCCTTGAAATACCTGAACGGCACTCACATCAATGGACCAGTTCGTCATTACGATATCACGATTCAAAGTAGAATGAACTACGAATTTTCGGTACATTCTGTCTCCTGCTACGGTTGTATATTTCAATTGAGGCCGATTGAGGTGATACCCTCCTACTCCTATTTGAAACATGAAGTTGTCTCTTCTTCTGAAACTGCTCTTACTGGCGTCATAAACATAATAGAGCCCTGCCGATGCATCAACGTAGCGATACCCACTAATTCCAGCTGACTCCCCAGTTACAATATCCTGATCATATTGAGTGCCATCCCACTGTGAAGCGAACGTCAACTTCGTAAAGTCTGCTTTTCGGCTACCAAACCCTCCCTGAATTCCTGCAGAAAAGGTGTGTCCGCTTCCGAGTGGCAGAATTCCGCTTAATGTCAGAGACCCTGACTGTGTGCCAAATCTAGAATCACCACCTATGTCATTGAAGAAGAGCAATCCGAGTCCAACATGAGCCTTGTTTACGTAGTCGCTTTTACCCAGATTGATGTCGGCAGCAACTGAAGAGGTCATGAATTGAGTTGCCGCTCCCAGCCATTGATTTCTGTGATTGAGGTTGATGCGCTCCCAGCCATCATACACACCGGCACAGGCTGGATTGATCAAAAGTGGAATCTGCGACGTTTGCGTAAAATGGAAATCTTGTGACCTTAACATCACTGGAAACAGGCAAAGGGCTATGTAAAAGAACTTCGTCATCAACGGATCAGTGTTATATTTCCGGATTTGGTTTCTTTTTTATTATCCTCAAATGTAACATCGAGAATATAAGCGTAAACCCCGGCGTTACATGGCTGGCCATTGAAAGTTCCGTTCCAGTCAACATTTTTATCTGATGTGGAGAATATTTTATTCCCCCATCGGTCATATACGTTCAGCGTAAAGCTGATAACGTTCCTGCCTACGATGAGCTTCAATGTTTCATTTTCACTATCCCCCTTACCATCCGGAGAAAAACCTGTCGGGATAAATATTCCTTCAATACAGTCTTCTCCCGCGGCAATTGGATCACATGGATCGAATGGGTCTGAACCATCAGCTATTTCAGTGATATCAAGGATTCCATCACCATCACAGTCAGATCCTGATAATACGGGTTGAGTAATAGAGGTAATGCTATAATCACATGGATCTGCAGGATCTGTGCCATTTCCACTTTCTGTGGCATCCGTTACTCCATCACCGTCTGAATCTATCTGGCATCCCGGAAGGGTGTCATCGGGGTCGCAAGGATCTAATGGATTCGACCCTCCATTCACTTCCTGACCGTCTGTCAGGGCATCTCCGTCCGTATTTGGATTGGTTGGATCTGTTCCTGCTGTCGTTTCCTGGGTATTGGTCAAGCCATCACCATCCTGATCGCAAGGTCCTGCATTTGGATTTGGAACACACGGATCGGTATTCGCCGGATCCAATTCATCTACAACACCATCATTATCGGTGTCCGTATTTATCGATTCAAGCGCATCAATTACACCATCCGCGTCCGTATCCAATGGATTTGCCGGATCAGAACCTATCTCAACACAGTCATTCTCGCCATCACCATCTGTATCCGGATTATATGGGTCAGTACCCGCGAGTACCTCGTCCGTATTTAAACAACCATCGCCATCCAGATCCGGCGTTTCTGGTATGAAAAAGGCTACAATGTTCTCTGCGCCCATGATGTTTAAGCTGTTGGTATCAGAGGTGATGGGGCTCACCATAGGGCCAATTGTATATTCCCAGTGATCAAAAACAAATCCAGGCAAAGGTCTGGCCACCAGATTTGTACTTATTCCCCCAAAGTATTGAGTTGACCATGGATACGATGGTGCCCAAATAGAATTGACCTTAATTTCTCCGGAATTAGCTGGCGAAACATCGAACGTCACGTTGTATGGCCCTGTCAAATTGTAACAATCGATCAATCCTTGTTCAAGAGCGGCACATCGGGCATCTATAAAATCTCTGAGTTGCTGAACGCGCGCTTGCCATCCGGACATAGTGCCGCCCCATTTAGTAACTTGACCAGGCATCTCAGGAGTAATTTCATTGATCATACTATCTAATAGTGAATGCATGTAATTACATGAGAAAAAGGTGTTGACGAGATCAACATACCTAGTCACGTAATACTGTTCAACCACCGGGTTTTCATTAATAAGCTTTTGAAGGATCTCTGTATGTCCCTGACCTCCAGGATTAGGTAGGTTCTCTACATTACACGGGTCTGCATTCGCTGTGGGGTCAGGAATTCCTGTGTAATTGATGTAATGTCCGAAAGAGGCATCCATGTCCCACAGCGTGTAGCGCCACTTTTTCTTGTCTCCGAGCGGGTCCAGTCCTCTCCACCATGCGGTATTCCAGTTCAACCAATCCTGATTAACCACATACGAGTTAAACATGAAATAATCACAAAGTGATTCCCAGTTAAGCAAACTGTCTACATAGGCAAAATTAGTCGGATTACCCATATTGTTAGTCTGAATATAATTGACTAAACTATTCCAATTGGGCTGTGCATTTGGGGCTCCGTATTCCATCCACGTCCCTCCCCAGGTTTTTAAATATTGCAGGTTAAATTTGTCCTGATCAAAGTAATACTCCGTATAGTCATGATCATCCGCTTTTTCGCGAATCTCATATACTCCCCAATATTGACCGTTCAAATAAACTACGCAAGGACGCCACGTGCGTTCATCCAGTTTCATGTCTGCCCGTATAGAAAGTGTGTGAATAAAAGCATCCCGTATATGGGCTCCATTTTCAAAGGAATAGTTGTCACTGGCAGCAGGCTTGAGGATCACTCGCTGAAAATTATCCCTTGTTTTTTCAGGAAAAATCTGATGTTCCAATTCAGCGGCATATCCAAATTCATCCCGGGTAATGTAGTCAAAACCTCTTTGATAGTAAGCCCATGAGTCATTTCCGTGTTTATTGAATTCTCCTTGTCCTTCATCAATGAAGGCGCCATCATCCTCGAACAATTCGAACGACCCGATCTTTGTTGCTCCATTTTGATTTCCGTTTGCAACAAGATCATACACCTGCTGACTGCAAACAGAAACGACAGGGACGGAATGCGATACACCGATAAAGTAACTGTTTGTCTCCGTAAATGATGGTTGATCAATGCCAAAGGCGGCCGCGCGCAGCACTGTTGTAGTGGTAATATTTATTGGGCCTGCGTATGCGGTTGAAGTTGTTGTTGGGTTAGATCCGTTTGTTGTGTATCTGATTGTTGCAGTAGGATCACTGCACGTTATGGTTACCGACTGAGCGGCAGGATAGAAGCCGGGGGCGAGACTCATTACCGGAGTTGGAATGTAAAAATTTTGCCCCCCCGCATTTGCTGCGTTTGGTGTTGGGGTAGTGAAAAGTTTCCAGTCAGACGCTCCATTCGTTGATCGTCCAACAGAATGATCTGCTTTTGTCAGATGAATGATTTTTATAGAATCGACTACCACGCCTGATGGATTGGAGAGAATGATCCACTCGTTAGCTGTCTGCTTTAAAGAAAAGTTGGGGTGATACTGATTTCCCGAAACCAGATCCTGCTTCGAACAAAAAACCATTTTATATCCGTTCGCATTAATAGATCCACTAGGAATTTGCCATTTCATTAGGTTGGTGGCTTTATCTGAAAGATAATAGCCTGTAAGGTCTACCGCAGAACCGCCCGCGTTGTATATCTCTATCCAGTCCTCACGTTGCCCGAATGCATCCGTAATTCCTGATACATTGGAACAGGAATATTCATTGATCCAAAGCTGTGCCTCGACCTTATAAAAACTTAATAGTAGAATTATAAAAAAGAGCTTTTTTAGCATATTGTTTAACCGTTAGGTGGCTTGCGCCGTTAATATTACGAAAATATTAACTTAAAAAGTTACTTTTAAAGACGTAAAAATCATTGTCACCGTTGCTTAATTTATTCAAACTCAAAATTATGTTCAAATCATTTCAAGTGCTTGGCGTTCTCACTTTTCTATTGTCATCATGTGCAAAATATGAAGGAACAGGAGGGAAATCATCCATAACCGGAAAAATTTCCCTTAATCAGCGTTTATATATCAATGGGATTCTATCGGATAGCGTGACGCTTTCGGGAGCCAAAGAGGATGTTTATATCGTTTATGGTGACGGCGATCTGATTTTTGATGACAAGGTAGAATGCAACTATGACGGAACGTTTAAATTTGATTACCTGCAACCCGGGAAGTATACCATTTTCGCATACAGTGAGTTGTTCCATACAGGGTCCAATGTAGCCAATAATGACGATGACTATTACACAAACGAGGCCGTTAAGGTAACTCTCGAGCTTGGTAAAAAAGAAGAGGCAGATGCCGGCACAATTACCTTGATCAAATGAAAAAATTTCTTTTGTTGATTTCAATTTGTTTCACGCATCTTTCCTTCAGTCAAAGCAGTGAAGGAAAGATCTGGATTCAAACGGGAGTAAAAAGTCAAATCAAAAAAAACTGGGAGTGGAACATTGATATCACTAACAGAATTGGAAGTGACGCCCTAGAAACATTCTTCTCACAAGCCTCTATAAAATATCGGGTGACCAAATGGCTGCGCCCTTCACTGGATTACCGAATGATCTTCGATAAAGACAAGTTTGGTAATTATGCTTTTTCGAATCGACTGAATTTTAATACGGAGCTGAAAGGCACTCTAAAACGCTTTGGGTTTGGGTTCCGTATGAGGTACCAATATTCTTTTCGTGCGTCAAAGCAATCAAAATATGATGCCGAATTCGACCAAGCGCTTCGCTTTAAACCGCAGGTAAGCTACGATATCAAAAAAAGCAAGTGGAGCCCTCTTTGGACGGTCGAATTTTTTTACAATCCTTCATTCGGGCCCGGTGGGCAACAATTTACAAAATATCGCATGTTCGCCGGCGCACAATTAGACCTTAAAGGACCTCACGATTTTGCCGTTGGCTATATTCTTGACCAAGAGATCAACACTTCCCGACCTGACACAAAACATATAGTCAACGTTTCCTATTCGTTGAATCTGGGAGAGTTAAAAAAAGCGGATAAGAAAGAAAAGTCGTCAGGGAGTGGAGACCTCTTCAACGAGTAACCCTAAATCGATAACTTCATCGATGATACTTTCGGTTATGCCCTGTTCTATGACAAAGACGTATTTGCCGGCTTTAGGCAATTTCCGGTTTTTGAAATAGATACTTTTTTCAACGATGGTACCCGTTTTTTTACCCGACCACGAGCCGTCAGGGTTTGTAATCTTAATCTCATAAGGCTCACGGACATGTTGACCGTCCGGTGTGGTTGAATTAAGATAAATCCATAAGTTGCTGAACTTGTATTCCGTTGTCGTTCTCAGCGTAATAATGAAATTATAGGCCTTATTGGTATCCTTAATTGCGACGCTAAATGACGGCTTCACTTTTTGAGACCAGCAATTGTTGTCAAAGTCATATGATTTCTCATACACAGGTGAAGATGAACAAGCCGCGGTCAATAGGGACAACCCTAAACACATGCTAACTATTTGCGCCCTCATTACCATTAGGTTTTTGTGAATTCCCTCCCCTGCGTTTATGTCTTTTATTTCGATTACCAGAAGGCTTATTTTCATGGCCTCCGGAGTTATTTTGAGGTGTTGATTGAGCCTTTGGTTGATTTACCGCAGAAGTATTTTCGCCCTGCTCTTTTCTTGGGCCGTTTTTCTTTTTCTTCTTTTTTGATTTAAACGCGTGCTCAAAGCGATTTAAACTGTCTTGACCAACAACATTTGTGTAATCAGGTTCTTTTACAACAACTTCTGCCACGAAATCAAGAAGTTCTTTTGGTTTTTTACCTTCTTTGTTCAACGCAACGATCTCTCTCACCCGATCGGGGTCCAATGCTATCAATCCACTGCCGATAGCCGCTTCTCCTTCATAAGCATACCACATCTGCCGTTTAAACACATCTGTTTTAATGTGGAACGCAGAGCCTTTTTCTGTATGGATTTTTGTGTCGGATTTAGGAAATGCCTTTATCGCATCAAGATACATGTCGAGCTCATAATTCAGGCAACATTTCAGTTTACCGCATTGACCAGCAAGTTTTTGCGGATTAAGAGAAAGCTGCTGATAACGGGCCGCTGAAGTGGAAACAGATCGAAAGTCTGTAAGCCAGGTAGAACAACACAACTCGCGACCGCAAGAACCTATTCCGCCCAAGCGAGATGCCTCCTGGCGTGATCCGATCTGGCGCATTTCAACACGAATCTTGAATTCATCTGCCATGTCCTTGATCAATTGACGAAAATCAACACGGCCTTCAGCTGTGTAATAAAACGTGGCTTTGGAAAGATCCCCCTGGTATTCCACATCTGATATCTTCATCTGAAGATTGAGGTTCACAGCAAGTGTTCGCGACTTATACATGACCTCTTTTTCTAGAGATCGCGCTTTGATCCATTTGTCTACATCTTCCTGAGCAGCAACCCTAAGAATCTTCTTGGCTTCCAATGGCTTAAACCCCGGCGCCTTTTTCTTTACCTGTATTCTGGCTAATTCACCTGTAACTGACACCACCCCGACATCGTAGCCGGGACTTGCCTCCACAACTACCACATCACCTGCAAAAAGAGATACCCCTTTCGCATTACGGTAAAAACTTTTTCGGCTGTTCTTGAACCGAATTTCTACTATGTCATATGGAGACTGACCGCCGGGCAAAGCGATATTCGCCAACCAGTCATACACCTCCAGTTTATTGCATCCACCAGAACTACAGGTTCCATTGTTTTTACAGCCCTTTGGTGTACCACCGTTCGTGCCGCATGAGGAACATCCCATAGTTTGTCATTTGGAACAAAAATAATCATTATCCGCTTTTTCAGGTTTGTTTTTCCCGCAGACGGAAAAATAAGCATCTACATTCGTTGAATTGTGAATTGTGTTATCTTTCCGAAAAAGGCAATTTGAGAACTATCGTAATTCTTCTTTTCCCGGGTTTATTGCTATTTGTTCAATCCTGCGGGGACAAGGACAATCGGAAGTCATTTACCAATGTGGTTGAATACAACGACTTTATCATAGATCGGGTTAATGAAGTCGATCGGCAGTATGCTGATGTATTGAACAATTCAGAAGATCGGGCGCAGGGGCTAAGTGCATGTGATTCGCTTCTGGCGCTCACTGAACGTACTTTGCAGCGCCTTGAAAACATACAGGCATTCCGCGAGGATAGCACGTTTTGTGATGCAGCAAAGGGCTTTGTGGCCTATATGAAGTCAATTTCCACTAGAGAATTGCCACAATTCTTTGGCTTAATATTCAATTCGAACAGATCCCAAGAAGATCAAACAGAAATAGACAGGCGAGCAAATTACCTCGATCGGCGCTACGAAGCAGAATTGGCTCATTTAAATCTTGTGCAAAAGGCCCTTTCAATAAAATTTAATTTTCAGATCAACCACTGATCAGACTCAAGCGTGATGGATATACCTCATCACCTTAAAGCAGACGCTGGTAAATAGAATTTTCGGGTTTGCGTTCCGCTCTAAATGATAATGAGCGTCATTAAAGGTTTTTGTAAAATCAAAAATGTTGTTACCGGTAATGAACTTTGAAAAGTTGCTTAAAAACTGTTCTTCCTCGCTAGAGACTCTCGTTAGCTGATCCTGTGTATAATTTTTAAGCAGGCTCTGGCGGAACATATGAAGGGCATATTCTATAAAGGATTTTTGTCGTTCACGACTTCCTGCCGCGGTATTTTCAGCCCAGTCAAGCATGTTCAACACATCTTTTTTATAGCAAACCCGCATCAATTGAACGAACTGTTCACGTAGCCCCGCCTGATCGCCCTGGACATCTAAGAGTTCATTCGCAAGTACCAGATCCCCTTCTGCTCGCGATACCAAGGCCTCAAGGTTGTCTTGTTTAACGCCTTTTCCGCGGAGGAATTCCCGTACGTGGTCTGCATCAATTCTGGGGATTCGTGTGGTTTGAGTTCTTGAAACTATAGTTGTAAGTAGTTGCTCGAACTGTTCGGCTAAAAGAATAAACACCGTATCCCTTGTTGGTTCTTCAAGAATTTTAAGCAGTTTATTGGCACAGGTGGCATTCATTTCTTCTGCCATCCAGATGATCATAACCTTGTACCCGCCTTCGAAGGATTTTAGACTTAACTTTTTAAGTATTTCCTGACTTTCTTCCGCTGAAATAATAGCATTCCGCTCTTTATCGTCTATCCGTCGAATCCATTCGTTCAGAGAAAAATAGGCTGAACTCACCACTTGTTCTCGCCAATCCTGTAAAAACGGGTCAGAGGTTCTTCCTAAGGTTTGTACTACAGGAAATGAAAAATGCAGGTCAGGGTGTTGTAAACTTTTTACCTTCAAACACGATGCGCACTTGCCACAACTATCCTTCTCATTTCGTTCTTTACAGAAGATAAACTGGGAGAAGGCAAGGGCAAGAGAAAGCCCACCGTGTCCGGCATTTCCCAGAAATAATTTTGCATGGCCGATCGTGTCATTCAAGACCTCACTTCGAAGAGCGACTTTTTGCTCATCAAGACCGATTACCTCACTAAATTGCATCGGTTAAAATTACGTCATTTATGGAATTGTTTTTGGTTAGAGCCGACTGAAAATTGACATTTATCGTATATTTAACCACCATAATACCATAATCCATGAAAAAACACATCTTCCTCTATAGCTTGCTTCTATTAGCAACGCTGAACACGCTCAATATTCAAGCCGAAAACAGACTTTCATTGACAAAAGAAGCCCTTACTGTGACGGTATCTGTTTCTTGTGAAGGCAAGGCTGTTTCGGGCGCCATGGTGAAAATTGTTACCAAAGTTGGCGGGATTACCATCGGTGCAGGCGCTACTGATGCGGCCGGAAAAGCTGCAATTAATATCCCAACATATGGAAAACAACTGGTCAGCGTTCAAGTGTCACATGCCATGTATCGGGACGGGGCGCTATCAGACATTGTATTAGAAAATGGCCTGACGTATGCCGTGCCACTTAAAAGCAGAACTCAATCTGCCGATGCAATAACATCTAATTCAGATGATAAAGTTGCAAAAACAGAGGAAAAGACATCAAAAAGCGAGGAAAAAGCATCCCAATATGAACGTGAAGCAAAAGAATATGCTGCCGACAAGGAAAAGGCTGCCGAATCTCAAGATCAACTGAAAAAAGAACGAGAGGCTGCTGAGCGTTCCGCTGCTGAGAAAAATAAATCCGCAGAAGAAAAACAAGCCGCTGCTGACCAGCAACGAAGTAATGCTGAAAAGCAAGCAAAAGATGCGGAGGAAATGAGAAAAGAACAAGCTGAAAGGGCTGATCAAGAAACAAAGAAGCGCGAAGAAGAAGCAACGCAACGCAAAGAGGAAGCTGAAGCAAGAGAAAAGGCGTTAGAAAATTCGAAAGCACAAAGTGCAAAAGAGCAAGAGGAAAAGGCGAAGAAAGAAGCTGAAGAAAAACAAAAGGAACAACAAAAGGAGAAAAACGAGGCTGAGAAGAAAGCGAAGGAGCAGGAAGATAAAGCAAAAGATGCTCGTGACGATGCCGAAAAACGAGAGGAAGAGGCTAAAGAAAAGGCAGAGCGAGAAAAAGAAGCCAAGAAAGAAGAAGAACGAAAAACAGAAAAAGAGGCTGAGGCTAAAAAAGACGCGGAAAAAGACGAGAAAGAAGCTGAGAAAAAAGAAAAGGAAGCAGAAAAAGATCAAAAGGAGGCTGATAAGAAACAAGCCGTTGCTGACGAGAAAAAAGAAGCCGCTCAAGAACTAAAAGAAACAATGGCAGATCTTGATAAAGAGCAAGATAAAATCGATAAAGAGCGAAAAGAATTAAAAAAAGAGCAGAAGGATATTGATGATAAAATGAAAAAGGGTAAAAAACTCGATAAACTTCAAAAGAAACAGGAAAAACTGGATAAAAAGAACGAAAAATTGGATAAAGCTCAAGAAAAGCTTGACAAGAAGCGTAAAAAGGCCGTTAAAAAATCGAAATAGGAAAAAGGCGGTAATACCGCCTTTTCTTTTTAATGAACACGAAATTTAAATACCACATTTTGATGCACCTCATCATTTTTGTATGGGGGTTCACGGGCATTCTTGGTAAACTAATACATCTGGATGCATACACTATCGTCTGGCACCGGATTCTGATTGCGGTAGTTGGTTTTGGGTTGTTTCTTTTAATCACGCGTAGAGATTTAAAAACCAATTCTAAAAAGGATCTTTTTAAACTCTGCGGAACAGGCGTTGTCATTGCGCTTCACTGGATGACCTTTTACAAAGCCATTGAATTATCAACGGCATCTTTAGGAATACTTTGCTTATCTACAACCACCCTTCACGTAACCTGGCTTGAACCTCTGGTAATGAAACGACGCTTTTCTCCCGTTGAATTTCTCATGGGACTGATTGTGATTTACGGGATTTATTTTGTTTCCTCAGATTTTAGTTCACAAGAAAATGAAGCTTTAAAGTATGGTCTGCTCTCTGCTTTACTTGCTGCGATGTTTTCGGTTTTTAATGCACGTATGTCTCAAGATATTGCGCCTTATAAGATGAGTTTTTATGAGTTGTCAAGCGCTTTGGTTTTTGTGACGATCTATTTGTTTTTTAAAGGAAGTATTACTCGTGACCTCTTCGTTATGAGCACTTCAGATGTCTTGTGGCTCTTGTTTTTAGGTTTGGTATGTACCTCGGTAGCTTTTTTAATTTCGATCAAGGTAGTCAAACGTTTGGGCGCGTTTACGTTTTCTTTAAGTGTTAATCTTGAGCCTGTTTATACCATGCTATTAGCTATCTTCATTCTTCATGAAGATGAAATTTTGGGAAGAGACTTTTACCTGGGTTCAGGATTGATCGTTCTGGTTATTGTATTGAACGCTCTTTATAAAAACTGGGTCTCTAACAAACGAAAATCATTACAAGTTCTTACCCCTGAGGAATGATTGCCATAATTCCGCTTGTTGAGTGTTCATCACACGAGGAAATTTATTCTGTGATCCGGCTTTGCCAATAGTGTCCATAAAATCATAAAAGGATCGGGCGGTTAAAACTTTGCCCACCGGTGTTTTCAGTGTATATTTCCTTACCGCTGCATAATCATCATTGAGTCGTGATAGTTCTTTATCAATAGCCTCCATGATAACGTTCTCGTCCACATTGTCCGAGGTTCCGAAAAACCATTGCTGATACATTTTTTCGTGATCGGCTACAATGCAAAATTCTGATATCGTACATTTTAACGCATCAGCGACATGTTCTACAGCTGAATTAATATTATCCAACGATAAGTGTTCCCCGGCCAAACTTAGGAATTGCTTTATTCGACCAGTGATCTTTATCTCTCTGTCTTCAACATTGATGAAACGCACAAGATCGCCTATCATGTAGCGCCACAAGCCCGCATTGGTACTAATAACCAGGGCATAATCCACTCCTTCAATAACCTCGCTCAACGTGTACGCTGTGTGCGTGTCTTTCAGATTTCCGGAATCATCAAAGTGATCGCTGTTAAACGGTACGAATTCATAAAATATCCCCGTGTTTAGTAACAGACGCATTCCCTCGTTTTTAACAGACTCCTGATACGCGAAGTAACCCTCGCTTGCCAGATAGGTGTCCAATAAATGAATTGGCCTGCCTAAAACCTTCTCTAAGCGAGAAATATAGGGTTTCATAAAAACGCCTCCGTGCACATATACTTCCAGGTTTGGCCACATCTCATGAATAGAATTCAGTTTATAGCGTTCGACGATCTTTTCCATGAGCATAATACACCAGCTGGGAACGCCCATGATGATTCCAACATTCCAGTCTGGTGCCTTTTCCACCATTTTTTCGAGTTTGGTGTTCCAGTCTTTGATGCCGGCGATTCTGTTGCCTGGTTTTGCGAAAGGCGTAACAACGAAAGACGTATATTTTTTAAGTATTCCGCTTAAATCGCCTTCAATGTGCGTTTTTTTTCTGGTGAGTTTCGTACACCCACCAACTGCCAGCATACTGGACGCGAAAAACGTTTCAGGAAGATCCAGTTCGTGAAGTATTGAAATTTGCTTCAGGCCTGTTTTTTGAAAAGACCGTATCATCTCATCTGTGACGGGAATACGCTTGCTCGGGGAGCCCGTTGTTCCTGAAGATAGGGCGTAATGTTTAATTCTACCAGGCCATGTATGGTCTTTTTCTCCGGCAATTGTTAATCGCAACCATTCCCGATAAAATTTTTCATAGTCTGTGATGGGCACATTTTGTTGGTAACGCTCCACCTCATCTTCTGAAGTTCTGATGGCTGAAAAGTCGTGCGCCTGTCCAAAAGCCGTCCATTGGGCCTTCTCAAGCAACTGTTCGAGGGTGTTCAATTGATTGACGTACTCCTTGCCTTTATTGAAGTTGCGCTTGTAGGCAAGGGCCGTCGTTTTTTTAATCAGTTTTCCAATTATCGGCATAGGTCAAGTCAATGCATCAAAGTTACAATTATGTTTAATTTGTTTCAACTAAACTAATTGGTAATGAAAAAGAATCATTAGGTTAAAATACAAAAAATGTTTATTATTACATTTGCATCCTGAAACCAGAAATAAACGCCTTTATGGATAAGAAAACCTTTATTGTTCCTCACGACTTTACAGAAGTTGCAGACAATGCCCTTCGTCATGCTATCGCAACAGCTAAACCACTTGCAGCACAAGTGTATGTTTTGCATGTGGTTGCGAAAGAAAAAAACATTCGTGAAGCAGAAGTTAAGCTTAAAGAAATTATTATGGCCCATGCTTCTGAAGGAGTTGAACTGGTTCCAACGGTACGAATGGGAAGTATTTTTGAGGATATCGGTGAATTCGCGGCTGAACATCATGCAGAACTTATCTTTATGGGAACGCATGGCGCACATGGATGGCAGCACATTACCGGAAGTCACGCGTTAAAAGTAATCACGAGCTCAACAGTGCCATTCATTATTGTTCAGGAAAAAGGAATTAAAGAAAGCGGGTACGATGATATCGTGGTACCAATGGACCTGAATAAAGAAACCAAACAAAAATTGGCTATTGTTGCTAACCTTGCGACATACTTCAAATCAAGGGTGCACGTAATTACTCCAGATGAAACAGATGAGTTTCTACGTCATCAAGTAAAGGCGAACATCCAATTCGCTAACAAATTCTTTTCAGAGCGCGGTATTGAGGTAACAACAACGCTTGCGCCTACAAGCGGGTTTGACAAGGAAGTGGTAAAGCACGCTGTAAACATCGACGCTGACCTCATCGCTATCATGAATTTGAACAAGAGCAATTTCCTTGGGTCGATTACAGCCAACTATGAGCAATATATCATTACAAATGATGCTAAGATCCCTGCACTCGTTGTAAACCCTATTGACTCTCCATACGGACAAAGCGTACTATTTAGTTAGTATTTCTTAACTACAAGCAGTAACTAAAAAAGGTGGTTGTAAATTCAACCACCTTTTCTTTTTATGAATATCGCTTTGATCAATCCGCGTAATCATTTCGATCAAGTCTAGCTTTGACTTCTTCCACATTCTTGTTTTTCTTGTCCTGACGCGTCTTTTTTGAAGTCTCTGTGAAATACTTATGCTGCTCCAGGAACATCACCTGTATTTCATCCCATTTACGGTCACTTGAAATTTTTCCGTGTTCTCTCAGTTCTCTGCGTAATTTATCGGCAATCTCATGGAAATCATCCCTTCCTAAATAATCCAGATCAGCGTCACACATGATCTCTTCCAGTTTGTTTTTCGGATCATGTGGAATCTGGGTCACATAAATCAAGTCCTTTATCGTTTGAATATGTTGGTCCGTATATCCGTATTTCGGAAGGATTTCCTCTGCGAGCCTGGCCCCTATCGGCTCGTTCTTATCATATTCTTCTACAAAACCAGCGTCGTGATAGGTGGCAGCAGATTTGAGTAAAAAGAGTCCCTCATCCGTCACTCCTTCCATCAATGCAATACGTTCTACAGCCTTAACAACATCACGCGTATGCTCAATACTATGATAATGCAGTTTTTCGGACAGCCCTTTTTCCAAAACCCTCATGATGTGGCGCTCTGCTTTGTAATAATTGATCGAACTATAGTGGTGTAGGTTCACGATCTGCTGGAAGCGCTCGTTCGGATAAATTCCCTCACCGTTTACGGAAAGTTCAGGTTTTATTCGCTCGACCGTGTACATATCAATCAATCCACGGCTCTTCGACTGCACCTTTCCTCTGAAGACGCATTCAAAATAGGGTTCAATGTGGGTGAAGGTAGCGCCTGTTATAGTTACTTTTCCCGGCTCACCAAGCATCTCCATGCGTTGTGCTTGATTGACTGTTGCTCCCCAAATATCATAAGCGAATTTCTGGCTGCCAATGACACCGGCCGTCACTTCACCTGTGTTTATTCCTAAACGAAGATCCCAATAATCCGTGTTATTTATAATTGCTTCGTTTTTCAACTTGCGCATGAACTCCTGGATCTGCAATGCGGCTAGACATGTATCAATAGGATTGGTGCCATTTCTTACCGGAACTCCTCCTGCACACATGTACGCGTCACCAATCGTTTTGATCTTCTCCAAATTATTGGCAACAATGATCTCATCGAACTTTCTGAAATAAACATCGAGTTTATTTACGAGTTCTGTTGGGTCCATGTGCTCAGCAATCTTCGTAAATCCAACGAAGTCTGTAAACAAGACTGAAACCACCTTATAAGCTCTTGCACTTGCTTTTCCTTTGTTCTTTAACTCTTCTACCGTTTCAGCAGGAATGATATTCTTGAGGAGTTTTTCTGTTTTATCTTTTTCGATCTGCAATAAACGTTGTTGTTCCTCAACTTTCGTCTTTTCTTCTTCCAGTTGTTTTTTCTGGCTTTCGATTTTTTCGTTCTGGGCACGGATCTCTCGTGTGCGTTCGGCGATTTTCATTTCAAGGCGGACCTGCTCTCTTCTTTCTGATTCAATCCTTTTACGAATGATCCAGAATATGAGCGCTATTCCCAAAGCAAAGCCTGTTGCTATAAACCACCAACTCGCCCAGAAAGGTGGTTTAACATGAATGGACAATTTTGCCGGAAGACCCCAAGGACCCTCAGCCATTCGGGCATAGATACGCAAAACATAATCTCCGGGAGATAACGAGTTGAAATGAATCTCATTACTGGACCCAAGTATTTGTTCACCTTCATCGGAGCCCTCAAGAATGTATTTGTAATTAACTTGATCGGGGTTACTTAAATCGGATGGTTGAAATCTAACGGTAAAACTGCGTTGTCTGTACCCGAGCTCTATTTGGTCTGTAATAGCAATTGGTAATGTAAGAGGAGAGCCTGCTTCGTTTGGTTTTAACCACCCCTTATCTAATTTGAATTTTGTAATGACAACATCGATCTGTTTTAAGTTCTCCGCGAGTTGTTTTGGGTCAAAATAATTGTAGCCATAAATACCCCCAAAAAACAATTCACCAGTTTTTGAACTCAGGTGTGCGCCCAGATTGAATTCATTACTCATTAAACCATCCTTTTCTGTATAATTCGAAAATTTGGAGGTTTTAGGGTCAAAGCGCGACAACCCCTTATTGGTGCTCATCCATAAATTACCGTCTCTATCCCTTAAAACGCAATAAATAACATTATTCGGAAGGCCGTCTTTTTTAGTATAAATCTTGACTTTTTTAGACTTTAAATTGAAGTGAATAAGTCCAGAACCAAACGATCCCATCCAGAATTCATCAGGACCAACCTGACAAATACTACTGATATAATCTTTGGAGTTTTTTAAAAGGACCGCATTGTATCTGTAAGGAGTGATTTTAATTTCCTTATTGGACGATGAAAGCAAGCTAAGTTCACCAGAGCTTGTGGCAAACCAGACCCTGTTCTGTTGGTCCTTAAAAATAACCCTACATGCACCAGAAGTTATTGTTTGTTTCGGGGTCTTCGCATTGTATTCGAAAACCTGAGTCTTTTTTGTTTTAAAGTTGACATAGAGAACTCCTGATTTCGTGCCTAAAAAATATTCGCCTTCTTTCCATTTGAAGATGGAATAGATCCGTTTTTGTTTGATGAATGCAACATCCTTGAGAAAATAGGGTTGTTCATATTTGTAGGCTCCCGGTCCATAAATTTTTAATTCAAAAAACCCATCTGAACAGCCAACGTAAAGGTGGTTTTCATCGATAACCTCAATAGAATGAACTGCTTTTTCAACGATTTCCGAACGAGAAACAATAGTTTTTTCCCTGTAAAACTGATCAAACTTTCCATCGCTTTTATCAAAACGAGAAACGCCATCATCCGTGCCTATGAAGATATAGTTCGATTTTTTGTCCTCACCAAAGCTCCACACATTCGGTGTAGGAATACCTTGTTCCAGATTTGCGCTTGGACCTATTCCTAAAATCCCTTGCATTGTTGGATTAAAGCTGGACAAGCCCCGCTCCGTTCCTATCCAAAAAGCACCTTTTTGATCCCTGAAAAGTGTATTGATATCATTGAACAACAAGGCATGCTTCTGAAACATGTCCTGAACACTATTGTAAATATTTCCATCCGGCGAAATCGTAATCATTCCAATGTTTGTTGTGCCTATATACCAGTAATTACTATTGGTTTTATAGATGTCTGAAACACTGATGGCACCAAAACGCTTATTGATTGCCGGAAATGCTTGTCTGCAAAGACCTGAATTCAAATTGTACTGAAAAAGCCCTTGGTTTGTTCCAATGAGTACACGATCCTCATCGCGCTGAACAATACGTAACACATTAATAGCAGCCGAAGAATGTGCCGGTATCTGAACCATTGACACTTTCGTTCTGTCCTTGTTTATTCGTAAAACCCCTTTGTCTTCGGTATTGACAAAAACGGTATTGTCTTCAGCGGCATAGACCAAAGTGATCTTCTTTGATTGAACCAGCTGCAGATATGATTTAAACTTTAAGGTCGCCGGGTCAAATGCCATTACACCTCTACCTGTAGTGGCTAGCCATATGAAACCATCATCATCCAGGGTGATGCTTTCTATCTGAAGTGCTATTTTTCCGGTAGGAGAAAATGTCTTGAACAATTCTGTTTTAGGGTCAAAAACTGTAAGTCCGTTAGTTGTTCCAAACCATAGCTTTCCGTCACTTGTTTTTAGCGATGATTTTACATATTCGCTTTCGAGTCCGGGTGTATCATCTGAACTAAAAACCTCGAATGATTTTCCATCGAAGCGATTCAATCCATCCTGCGTACCTATCCATAAGGCATTGTTGTTGTCCTGAATTATACACGATACCGAACTTTGTGAAAGTCCGTCATTGATCGTGTAATTCCTGAAACGATAAACCGATTGTGACCAACTCATAAGTATGGTCGAAATAAATGCTATGGTAAGGTGTTTTCTCATTGTTTAACGTCGGCGGAATCCGTTGTCATTGAAGCAGCTTCCAAATCTCTATCGAACATATACATTCCACCTTTATCCCCACCTATAAGTCTTAGCTTATCAAGAACTGAGCGGGCAAGGGCCTCCTCTTCGAGTTGTTCGGAGACATACCATTGAACAAAATTGTGTGTGGTATAATCCTTTTCTTGCAAACAAATGTCAACCAAGTGGTTAATACTCTCTGTTACCGCTATTTCGTGTTCGAGTAGGAGTTCAAAGACTTTTTCAAGGTGGTCAAAATGCTTTGGAGGCTGCTCAATAGCGGGTATTTCAGCTTTTCCTCCGCGCTCATTCACAAATTTGATCAGCTTCAACATATGGAATCGCTCCTCATCCGAATGGGTATACATGAATTTAGCAGTACCATTCAAGCCATTGTTCTCTGCCCATGAAGCCATTGCCAGGTAATACTGTGAAGAGGATGCCTCTTTACGAATTTGTTCATTTAGTGCTTGTTCAACTCTCCCGTTCATCGTATGATCTACTTTATTTTAATATTAAAAATAGCGTTTTGACAGAATTCTTGAAGCGGATTAACCTGTCAAACTTCTAAATTTAGTTCAATAAAGTTTAATTTAGTCGGATGTCTAAAAAAAAGAGAGAAAAGGGCCCTGGAAAAATGAAATCGAGCTTGACACACGTCATCCGAAAAGTTTTTGAATCCAACCCGGATAGTGCGCTCACTCATAAGCAAGTGTGCACGCTTATTGATCTTCGGGAAAACGCGCTGCGCAAGCTTGCATTCGACGTATTACAAGAATTGAGTGATCGGGGTGAACTTGAACGGCATTCACATGGCGTATTCTCTCTTGCTGCTCAAGGAGCTGGGATTACCGGAATCATTGAGGTAACAGCCAGGGGTGCAGGATTTCTGGTTCCTGACGATGGTACAGAAGACATTTTTATCGCCCCACATAATCTGGGTCAAGCACTCCATGGAGATCGGGTTCGGGCAAGAATAATTAAGAAAGGAAAAGGCCGTGCAGAAGGAGAAATCACAGAGGTGCTCGAACGCGAAAAAACACAATTCGTCGGAACGATCGAAATGCACGACAAATTTGCGTTTTTGATACCTGATAATGTAAGGTCAGGTACAGATATTTATATTTCCAAAGAAAAACTGAATGGTGCCCTCCATGGGGATAAAGCATTGGTTAGGATAACCGTATGGCCTAAATCATCTGGCAGCCCTTACGGTGAAGTACTTGAAGTACTGGGTAAACCCGGTTCGAATGATACCGAAATGATCAGCATACTATGTAATCATGGTATCGATTTTAAATTTCCTCAGGAAGTGCTTGAAGAAGCAGAAACGGTTGGGATGGATCTCGATGAAGAAGAAATCAAAAAACGCAGGGATTTCAGACACATCACCACCTTCACTATTGACCCCGTTGACGCTAAAGATTTTGATGATGCGTTATCCGTTCAAAGGCTTGAAAATGGAAGGTACGAAATAGGTGTGCACATTGCAGATGTGAGTCATTACGTTCGTCCCGGAAGCGCCATGGATACCGAGGCATTAAAAAGATCGAATTCGGTCTATCTGGTAGACCGAGTAATTCCGATGTTACCGGAACAGTTATCCAATATGGCCTGTTCGCTTCGTCCAAATGAAGATAAATACAGTTTTTCCGCTGTTTTTGAAATGGATGAAAATGGCAAGATCTACAACGAATGGTTTGGTAGAACCGTGATCCATTCCAACAGACGTTTTGCTTACGAAGAAGCTCAAGAGATCATAGAAGGAAAAGAAGGTGATTTCAAGACTGAGATCCTTTTATTGGATGGTATAGCCAAAACATTGCGGAAACAACGCTTAAAACAAGGAGCGCTGAGTATTGAATCAGAAGAAATGCGATTTAAACTGGATGAGAAAGGTCATCCAATACAAGTAATGATCAAGACCTCTAAAGACGCGCATAAACTCATCGAAGAATTTATGCTACTTGCAAATAAGCGAATTGCCTTATTTGTGGGGAAAGTTGAGAAAGGGAAAGAAGCTGTTCCTTTTGTTTACAGAATTCACGATAAACCTGAAATGGCCAAGATCGCTTTATTCAATGTGTTTATTGGAAAATTCGGATACGAACTGGATTTTTCCCATCCGGATCAGATCGCTCAAAGCATCAATAAATTATTGGAAGATATTCGTTTAAAGAATGAATATTCACTCATTCAGACGATGGCAATACGATCCATGGCGAAAGCTACGTATGATACCACAAACATTGGTCACTACGGTCTCGCTTTTGATTTTTATACGCATTTCACATCACCTATCAGGCGATATGCTGACCTAGTAGTTCATAGAATTCTTCAGGAAAAACTTACAAATGCTAAACCTTTATACGGACAAGGTCTTGCTGATGTGTGTAAGCGAATTTCCAGAATGGAACGAAAAGCAACAGAAGCTGAAAGAGAGTCAACAAAGTACTTTCAAACCCTTTTTGTTCAGGATCATATTGGAGAAGAATTCGAAGGTACTGTGTCAGGAATTGCTGAATTCGGTATGTTCGTTAAAATGGATGAAAACCAATGCGAAGGGATGGTTCCAATGAATGAAATTCCTGGCGATCGCTTCTATTTTGATGCGGAAAAATACCGAATTATTGGCGCTAAAACGAAGAAAGAATACAATTTTGGAGACCGCGTAAAAGTTCGCATTTATGAAGTTCACCCGCGCAAACGTCAAATAGATCTGGAATTACTGGAAATCTAAATCATCAAACTAATCTGATTCTGTTGTTCAGTTCGTCTCTGTAGGATCCGCCTATCGGAATAATCTTCTTATCTCTTTCAAGTGACAGATTCGGGAATTCAATAGAAGCAATCTTGTCTAATCGAACAATAAACGAACGGTGTACTCGAATGAATTCAGATAAACCCAGTTTTGACTCTATATCTTTCATTGTAGAGTGAATCGTAAAACGAGTTTCCGCTGTATGAATAACTACGTAATCCTTTAAAGCTTCAACGTAATAAATATCCGCTGTTTTCAATTTCACCAGTTTACTGTTCGATTTCACAAAAATAAAATCAGCAGAAGAATCTTTATTTTCAACAATTGAATACAAGAAGTCGCGCTCTCTTTTAATAACCTGTTCTTTACCGTGCTTGTAAATAGCAACTTCAATTGTTGTCTGTAGATCGACTTCTTTGAAGGGTTTTATGATATAGCCATACGGCTCCGCAACTTTAGCATTTTCAAGAGTTGCCTCATCGGCATATGCTGTTAAAAAAATGACTGGAATGCTCAATTCATTTCTCATTCTTATCGCGGTATCAATACCATTCACATCTCCTTTTAACATGATATCCATTAACACAAGATCGGGTTGATCAGCAACTGCTAACTCTATTGCTTTATCACTCGTTGATGCAATACCAGATACGGAATAACCCAACTTGTTTAAACTGAACTGAATGTCTTTTGCTACGATGGACTCATCTTCCACAATTAGAATCTTGATCTTCGACATGGTTATTTCAGTGCTTTAAGTAGTATTATACTCAAAGGTAATTTTTTTTTAATTCGAATAGCAATCCAGCCTAAAATACCCGAAGCTTAATAGAATAATTAAATAATTTTTTAAAAAGAGATTTTATTATTCTTTATTAAGGCTGTGAATTTGTGTAAACTTCTTAAGTGTGTTTTAATTGATAATTGATTAAACGTGTTTATTAAAAGTTTATTCACAGTTATAAATTATTCTATCTTCTTTTAAATCAAATAGTAAAACAAGAAAATAACATTTTGTCAATATCTCTTTGCGTTAACAATTAATGAAAAGAACAGATGTGTTTAAATGTCAATTGACTATGTAAAACTTAACAATCTTTTTAGCAAACTTCTCTTGTTATTATCAATGTTATCCATGTATATACAAGTAATCTTATTTTACAAGGAAAACTTCTTGTCCTTTATTCACATGTAATTAAAACAACCTTCATAAAATGAGTCAATAACTTTAATATTTAAATTACTATAAATCAAAATTTTATAAATAACTAAAAACGTTCATTGTTTAAAAATTGAACCTGATGTTGATAAGCGTTACCTTTGTCAAAACAATACAATATGAGCACAACTATCATTCCCATTGGAGCAGATCATGCAGGATATGAACTTAAGGAGAAAGTTAAACTTTTTCTAAAAGAAAAAGGCTTCGATGTGCAAGACTTCGGATGTCACTCAACGGAAAGTATTGATTATCCTGATTTTGGACATCCTGTGGCTGACATGGTAGAAAACAATCCCGGAATGAAAGGTATTCTGATTTGTGGATCAGGTAATGGCATCAACATGACCGCAAATAAACATCAGGGAATACGTAGCGCTCTATGCTGGAAAACTGAAATTGCTGAATTAGCGCGCTTACATAACGATGCCAACATTATTACTTTACCTGCTCGTTTTATTACGGAAGAAGAAGCTTTTGACATGATAGATGTGTTTTTTAATACCTCTTTTGAAGGAGGGCGACATCAGAACAGGATCAATAAGATAGCTTGCGTTTAGTTTATTGTTTTAACAATTCCTGGAGAAACGAATCCGTTTCTTGAATATACTCCTCATAATAAGAACCAGTTCCTGGTCCATTGAAACCGGTATGGATCTTTTTCACGTTCCCGTCCCTCCCAATAAATATTGCTGTGGGAAAAGACATGACCTGATTTAACATACTGAAATGAGTCGATGCCAAACCTTTACTCGCTGTGCCTGCAAGTACAAATGAATAACCGGAATTAAGCCGCTTACTTAAGGTTTCAATACGCTCTTTTTGTAATTGTACATCTGTTCCGCTTTCATAACACAAGGCAATGATCTCTAATCCCTGGTCGTGGTATTTAGTGTACATTTCTTTAAAGAAACGGGATTCATCCATGCAATTTGGACACCACGTACCCATGATCTGTAGAATGACCACTTTATTGGAGGTTTGTGCTGTTGGAAAAGTAAAAGGTTTTCCTTCCGGATCATTGAATTTTACTGTAAACGGTTCAGATTTTTTAAGATAGGTAAGTGAATCCGGATCAGTGAGTTCAAAAGAATCATTTTTTGACGCAATCCATTTACATGACCAATGCTTACCACTGAAAAAATCCCCGGAAATCTTTTTTTGATCTGTGACTTTACCTCTGAAGAGAAACGCATGTGACCCATCGAAACAAGACAAATAAAGACTGTCCAGTATCACATTTCCTTCTAAAAAGCGATAGTCACCGGTTTCTGTTAAGAATGTCCCTGAGAGCTCATTGTACCTTTGCTCGAAGATACCTACCGCTTTATAAGCGTCTTTTGTATCTGGTTCAAACGTAGTTTCCCACCGTCCCTGGATATTACTTGGGACTATTGTGCTCTGGTAGAGCGCCGGATGATCAAATCGTTTTCCGTTGTGAGGTTTAAAGGTGCAGGGAACCCTGTAATTACCAGATTTATTTGGATTTACCCAGTATCCGTTTAAGGTTTTGTTATCCACAACCCGAAGTAAAAGATAGGTGCCAAAAGCAGGAAAATCAAGCTTTACAGAATCATTTACAAAACCAGACCAGATTAAAGGGATGTCTTCCTTTCCATTTAAAACATGCACGTCATAGGTTGATTTCTCTTTTCCTTTTTGAACCATCACATCGAAAGGCAGCGGCGTGCCTTGTGCTAAAGAAAGAACCCCTCTCCAAGTTCCTTCATGGATTTTTGTACGTTTCTTGGCTGCAAATGAAAATGAAGAGGTGCATACACACAGGAGTAGTGTTAGCCCTAAAGAAATATGAAAAGACCTGCTATTCATGAAAGGCGAATTTATGCTTTTTAGAACTAACTTTAGCGCTCATGCAACCTTTTTTAAAATTCCTGAGTCTTGACCAAAGATGCGCCCATGGATGATGCTACGTTGATCAAAGAGTGTTTGAGCGGAAGTGTGCGAGCGCAGAAAACGTTGTTTGACAAATTTGCCCCGAAAATGTTAGGCGTCTGTATACGCTATTGTAAATCAAAACAACAAGCGGAAGATGCTTTACAGGAAGGATTTATAAAGGTGTTTTTAAAATTAAAGGACTTTAAACTGGAAGGTTCTTTTGAAGGCTGGATTCGACGCATTATGGTGAATACAGCGCTCGACACACTTCGTAAGGAAATGAAGATCAGCTCAGATCTGGATGCGGAAGAAGTGCTAAGTAAAAAAGAATCTAATGACTTTATTTTGTCGCGACTGGCAGCCGCGGAATTAATGGCCTTGGTTCAAACGATGCCTGATGGCTACAGGGTTGTTTTCAACATGTTTGCGATAGAGGGATTCAGTCACCAGGAAATAGCGCAGAATTTGGGAATAACAGAAAGCACCTCTAAATCACAGTATTTGAGGGCGAGGGCATATTTGAGAGAACGACTGGAAAAAGATAACAGTGGAAAATAGAGACGAAATAGCGGATTTATTCAGAGAAAAGCTATCTGGCTTTGAGGCAGAGGTGCGTCCTGAACTCTGGAATGCTGTTTCTTCACAAATAGCCGGACAAACAGCTGCAGGAATTTCAGTGTTAACGAAAATCATTATTACCTTGGTGACAGCCGCCGCAGTGGTGACAGGGGTTGTTTTATATAATAACTCCGGGGAATCAGGTGCCGTGAAGAACGAACAAAACCTCCAAAAATCGAAAGATTCAGATGAAGTTGTTCCAGTTGTTTCAAATGTAAATCCGGAACTATCAGAATCTGGAATACCACAAAAAGAAAACGATTTAAGTAAAGATAATCCTGCTGTTTCTACACCCGAAATAGTGAACCCATTGAATGAAGTGAATCAGAAGGCTGAACGCTCCGATGAGAAACAACAGGTGATAGTGGCGGGCAATACCGATCCAGTTATAGTAAAAGATGAAGTGCTTGTCACTCAAGAAACTGAAGCACCAAGAAACATTATAGAGGAATCAAAAGGTCAAAAAGTTGAGGAAACAACACCGGAAAAAAGAGCAAATGCTCAAATCAAACAATTACCAAACGTGTTTACCCCGAATGGTGATGGTTCTAACGACCGATTTACCATTGATTCAGAAGGATTAGCAGATTTCCAGATCGTCATCCTCAACGAAGCTAATAAAGTGGTTTACTCCTCCTCAGATCCATCATTCGCTTGGGATGGTATCATGATGAATGGTGATCAGGCACCAGCCGGAACATATCTGTATTACATAACGGCCCATGATGAGCATGCTGATGCTATTTCTCGCTCAAGTCTGTTAAAACTGATTCGCTAGAAAGCTTCTCAACCCCAATCATAAAGTAGATTATTCCGGCCGCGAGAAGGAAGTGCGATACGTCATTTTTGTCCATCCAGGGATGAAGATTGATCTTACCCAGAAAGAAGAAGGCGCTTGGTAACATGATTAGTACGCCTATGAAAATAGGTTTGAAATATTCATGTAATTGTTTGGAAAGTTGATAGGCGTAATATCCCGCAAACCAACTCACACCAACAATTGTATTGATAGCAATCGGAAGAAACGGCAATCCGGGTTTCTTATCAATCTGACCAAACAGCAGAATTCCGAAGAAAATCAAATACACCAAAATCACTTTAATCAAAGAAAAGCGTTGTAATCTTCGTTTAAAGAGGCTGTCTGTGTAGGCTTTAGACATGGCCCGCTCGATCAGGTAAATAGAAATGATCCCGGTAATCCACGTGAAAAGCTTTCCATAATGGCCAAAGTAAGCGTACAACGCATGCCCAAACCCGCCCGCAAGAGAACTTATCCCGTACAGAAAAAAGAACCCCATCCACCATTTTTTGAATGCAGATTTTCCCTCTCCTTTTAAAAGTCGCCAGCCACAATACAAACTTACAAATGCCATGATTGCATCGCTGACAAACACATTGGGTTCAGAAATATCTAAACCGAATAGCGTGATGTGTATCTTTTCAAAATCTTCTCCGATCAACATGGTGTAAAAAATAACCCCCGACAAATGCCGGGGGAAATGCAGAGGTCTCGAGCGGATTCGAACCGCTGTAGACGGTTTTGCAGACCGGTGCCTAGCCTCTCGGCCACGAGACCTTTTTTCTGGTTCACAAATGTACAAAAATTTGTGAGAGCGCAAAATACAGTATAAAACAGCTGTTTTGATGACATTTTTAACCGTTTTTGAGGGGCTGCCCCCCTTGAATAGAGTGCTGTTTTATTGGACCTTTGAGTTCTAATCAAACTGTGCTATGAAGGGAGCGATACTTCTGTTATTTACATTATGTTTGTTTTCAAAGTTTTTATCACAAACAACGTTTTCATTTAGTGGATATACTTCAGGACAAACGTACACTTCCAACAGTTACACGTATACCAACACGCCTGTTGCGGGTTGTGTTACTATGAGCGCCCGAGTAACACAAACAGCTAGTCCAGGGTGGTTTAATTTAACAGGAGGAATGTCACCAAATTATAATTCTTCAGGTTATTCTTGCAGTACAGCAGGCTTATATTTAGTTACTGATCGTTCAACAACTTCACCTGTTGTTTCTTTGGAGTTGAGTTTTTCCTCTCCGGTTTGTGGTCCGGTGACATTTACTATTACTGATATAAATGGGGCCAATGTAAGCTTACCTACCTATGGTGGATTTCGTGACGACATAACTATAACGGCCTATGATCAAAATAATTCAGTAATCACCTTGTCTACTGCAATGGTAACAAATAATGGATCCGGCAGTTGTGGCGGAGGAAGCTTTGGACCCAGCTATGTGGTTATGTCTGGTAGTTCATTAAAGATTGTGGGTTGCACTTATGATGATTGCTATACAGATTACTTTACTATTTATTCTGCAACCAAAATGATTAGTAAAATAGTGATTGATTATGCCTCGGGTAGTAAGGATTGGGGGGGGACAACCATATCTAATCCTGATAGACAATATGTTATTGTTAACAATGTGAGAGCATATACACCTTGTTTTAATATGTCATATGTCTGTGGAAATCCTGTTTCATTGACCGCAACACAACTTTCTGGTTTTCCTCCTACATCAGGAACAGGCCTTCTTGCTGGATATCCAAACCCGGGCATTGCCACACCTACTGCTCCTACTTACCTATGGACTGGTACCGCAGGAACGTTTAGTGTTACAAGTCCTTCAAGCTTAGCTTCAACCACAAATGTTTCTGGCCTTGGTTCAGGCGGCGGAACTTTTACAATGACTGGACAGAACAATAAAGGCTGTTCAGCAACAAAACAATTAACAATTAACAGCACAAATTGTGTCGTTCTTCCTATTGAATTACTTTCATTTGAAGGTCTTTGTTTTGATAAGGAAAGACGATTCTATTGGTCCACATCTTCAGAGCATAATAATGATTATTTTGTTTTACAACAGAGTCGAGATGGTGAACATTTTTTCGATGTTCAACGAATAAAAGGCGCGGGCAATTCTGAAGAATTAAAAACTTACATGGCTATATCCGGACTTTCGGGAGGAGATTATTTCAGAATCATGCAGGTAGACATTAATGGAGAATATACCTTTTCTGATTTGACCTATGTGCCTTGTAAGATAAACAGTGTTGAAGAGCTTTCAATCTTCCCAAATCCTGTTGAATCATCAATGAGCATAGATTTTTCCGGATTTAATGAGTCAGAATTATCTGTAAGAATTGTTGATTTGAATGGAAGAACAGTATTCAACAGCTTAAGGCCGCTTAATGATGATTCTTCCATTTTTACAATTGATGTTAATGAAATTGATCAAGGGATTTATTCGGTTCTTGTAATAGACAATTCTAATCAAGAGATTCTGTTTACTAAAAGAATCGTAAAACTCTAAAAAGTTTCTTCAATCACAATCGCCACATGGTCAACATCACCATTGATCGGGGGTGTAATTTTTGTGACGCGCACTTTGACGTAAGTAATACCTGTTAATTCAGATTGCAAGCGGTTTACGATGCGCAGTCCGACGTGCTCAATGAGTTTGGAACGGATTGCCATTTCTTCAGCTACAATTCTATTGACATCCACATAATCTACCGTTTGGTGAAGCGTGTCGTGTTGTGCTGCTTCAGAGAAGTCCGTATTTAACATAACATCAACAACGTAGTTTCCTCCTATTCGTTCTTCTTCGGGCAAGCAACCGTGAAAGGCATAGAGTTTTATACCATTAACCTCGATTGTGTGTTTCACGCGTTCGTTTTTAGTGCTTCAACAGCAACGATTCCAGCCTCCATTCTTGATATACATTCCTGTTTTCCAAGAAATTGAGCGATCTCAAACATGCTTGGTCCCATACCTGTTCCAGTGATCAGTAAGCGGAACAACGGTAACACAGCACCAATGCCTAAATTTTTTGAAGAAATGAATTCTTTGAACGCTGCTTCGATGGGTTCCTGAGAAAAATCAGCTAAAGTTCCTAAAATTGAAATCCACTCGTTCATTAATGCCGCGCTGTCATCTTTCCATTTTTTGGTTACTGTTTGCTCATCATAACCTACTGGTTTTTCAAAAAGGTAGGCGCCTTCAGTCAGTATATCCTGAATAAATGTTGCGCGTTCTTTCATCATGCCGCATACTTGCGATAAAACAGCGATAGTTTCTGTTCGGTGAAACTGCGTCTTAAGTTGTTCAGCAAGTTCTTCATTCGATTTAGATCGCAAGTATTGTTGTTGATACCAGCGCGTTTTGTCCGGATCGAATTTTGCTCCTGCCTTAGCTACACGATCAAGTGTAAATGCATCAGCGAGTTCGTCCAGTGAGAAGATCTCCTGTGGCGTTCCCGGGTTCCACCCGAGGAAGGCAAGCATGTTAATGAACGCTTCTGGGTAATATCCTTTTTCACGATACCCGGAATACAACTCACCTTCGGCGGTTGTCCAGTCTGTTGGAAATACCGGAAAGCCCAATCGGTCTCCGTCGCGTTTCGAAAGTTTGCCATTCCCATCAGGTCGCAGCAATAACGGCAAATGTGCGAATTGTGGCACATCCCAACCAAAAGCTCGATATAACATAACATGTAAAGGCGCTGAAGGAAGCCATTCTTCGCCTCGTATCACATGACTGATTTCCATTAAATGATCATCGACAATGTTCGCTAAATGATATGTAGGCATGCCGTCACTTTTGAATAGCACTTTGTCATCCAGGTTGTTTGTGTTCACAACTACCCATCCACGGATGATGTCTTCGAATCGAATATCTTCATTACGAGGCATTTTCATTCTGATCACATACGGCGCTCCGCTTTGAATCAACGCATCTACCTGGTCTTGAGGTAAGGTCAGTGAGTTTTTTAATGTCGTGCGTGTGATATGATTGTATTGCCAGTTTGGCATTCCCATCTGTTTCGCCTTTTCACGCATTTCATCCAGTTCTTGAGCAGAATCAAAAGCATAATAGGCTTTATCTTCTTTAACAAGTTGTTCTGCATATGGACGGTATAACTCTTTGCGCTCACTTTGAACGTACGGACCATAATCTCCACCAATTCCCGGGCCTTCTGTTGGCATAATACCGCACCATGCTAAAGCATCCATAATGTATTCCTGTGCTCCCGGTACGAAACGTGTTTGGTCGGTATCTTCTACACGGATCAGAAATGTGCCATTGTTCTTCTTTGCAAAAAGATAGTTGTACAATGCTGTTCGAACACCTCCCATATGAAGAGGTCCTGTTGGCGATGGCGCAAAACGTACTCGGACGGGTTTATTGGACATGAGCTTCAATTTTGCGCAAAGATAAGGAGTTTGAATGAGTATGCAGAGCCACTGAATTGAACCGTAATTAACATTAGTTGTAAGTTGTTACGCTGAAAATGGTTCTGCGTTTTAAACAGGATGTATTAATTTAGTCAGTGACACGTGAAAGAATGAGTGCTTACGAACAACTAATTGCCCAGATAGACGCTTTCATAAGGAAGTTCTACAAGAACCAGATGGTGAAAGGAGCTTTGTTGTTCATGCTTTTCTTTCTGGTTTCTTATTTATTTACGACGACGCTCGAGTTTTTTGGACGTTTTGGTTCAGTGACAAGAGCGTTCTTGTTTTTCTCTTTTATAGGTGTAAATCTCTATTTGCTTGCAGCCTATTTACTTGTGCCATTGTCGAAATTATATGCTTTCGGAAAACGCATCGACCGCTATCAGGCTTCGGATATCATTGGTCAATTCTTTCCTGAAATTTCTGACAGATTAAGGAATACGCTTCAATTGAATGAAAACCTTCAATCTCAAACAGGCAATCTTGAATTGATCAGAGCGAGCGTGCTACAACGTTCAAACAGTTTAAATGTGATTCCATTCACTTCGGCGATTGACCTGAAGGAAAATCGGAAATACGTACGTTATCTCCTGCCTCTTTTTGTGTTGTTCGTGGTTATCGGAGTTGCGGCACCTGAGCTTTTCAGAGAGGGAACAAAGCGTGTTGTGAATTATTCGAAGGAATTCAAACCGGAAGCACCTTTTACGTTTAAGCTGCTCTCTGATCTTTCGGATGTTGAAGAAGGAGAAGATCTTCCTGTGAAGCTGTCGCTGGAAGGAACGGATTTACCCGAGCAGGTTTATCTGATCAGCGAGAATGGAAAGTTTCTCATGACGCGTATTGGTAGAAATGCCTACTCTGGCGGAATCAAGAAGCCTTCAAATTCAGGCTCATTTCATTTCGAAGCAAATACGTTTGAAAGTTCAAATTATTCATTTAAAGTGTTCGGTAAGTCCGCAATTGGTAAACTTCAGGCACGACTGCACTACCCTACTTATCTGGGAAGAACAGATGAAACCATCGAAAATGCTGGAGACATGACGGTTCCCGAAGGAACGGTGATTGATTGGAGTTTGAAAACAAAGAACACAAAACGCGTAGATTTTGTGTTTAACGGACTTAAAGAGTCATATAGCACCGAAGGCTTTAAATCATCCAAGAAAGTTCGGCAGAATAGCACAATAGCGATTAAAATGTACAATCGCTTTAGGTCCAAAGTGGATTCATCCAAAATAATGATCGAGGTGTTGAAAGATGCCTATCCGGGGATACAACTTGAAGAAATGCAGGACAGCCTTTCTGATGGCATCCGTTTTTTTACGGGTAAGGTATCCGATGATTATGGATTGTCTGCGTTGAATTTTGTCTACACGATAATTTCTGAAAATGGATCAAAGCGCACCAACCGAATTGCTGTCCGAAAGGTGTCAGGACTTGAAACGCCCTTTGATTTTGCGGTTGATTTCAGAAGAGAAAATGTTCAGTTAAAAGACCGTATAGAATACTATTTTGTTGTCAGTGATAATGATGGTGTCAACGGTAGCAAGTCAACGAAGAGTCAGGTATACACCTACAAATTACCAGGATTGGACGAGCTCAATGATAAACGTCAGGAAGAACAGGAAAAAACGAAGGAAGACTTATCCGACTTGTTGAAGCGCACACAACAGTTCCAGAAGAATGTTGAGAAATTAAAGAAAGACGTGCTGGGTTCAAAGAATAACGATTGGAATAAACAAAACAAAGTCGAGCAACTCAAAGAAGAGCAAAAAAGTATTCTGGAGTCGTTGCAGCAGATGCAACAACAAATGGATAAGAGCGTCGAAGAAAAGAATCAGTTGTCGGAGATGGACAAGGAGCTTTTAGAGAAACAGGAGATGATCGATAAGCTTCTCGAGGAGTTAATGGATGATGAATTAAAGAAATTGTTAGAAGACCTCGAGAAATTGATGCAGCAGAATGATAAAGAAAAATTAAAGGATAAACTGGATGACCTCGAGCAAAATTCAGAGGACTTGAAAAAACAGTTGGACCGTAGTCTTGAGATGTTGAAAAGACTCCAGGTGAACGAAAAGATCGATGATATTGAAAAGGAATTAAAGCAACTTTCCGATGATCAGAATAAGCTTAAGAATGAAATTAATGAGGATAAATTAAGTGAGGAAAAGGGAAAAGAGAAGCAAGATGAACTCAACGAAAAATTTAAGGAGTTACAAGAAGATTTAAAAGAATTGAATGAGCTGAATAAGTCTCTCGATGATCCAATGGAATTAGGTGATACTGCACCAAAAGAACAGGAGATATCTGAAGAAATGCAAGAGGCTTCGGACAAGTTGGGTTCGAATAAGGGAAAAAAAGCGACTGAAAATCAGCAAGGTGCATCGAAAAAAATGAAGGAAATGGCCGAGCAATTGGATATGATGCAGCAAATGGCAAACCAGCAACAACAGGAAGAGGATATTAATTCGCTTCGGAATATTTTGGAGAGTTTAATGACCTTGAGTTTTGATCAGGAAACGGTGATGCAGCGCTTTACCAAAGTTAGCGATTCAGATCCGGCCTACAGACGCTATGGACGAAAACAACGCACCATTATGGATGAAACAGTTCCTGTTAAAGATAGTTTGATGGCTCTCGCGAAGAGACAGCCGAAGATTGCTTCGTTTGTTGACAAGGAATTGAACACGATCAAGGAAAATCAGGATCTGGCGTTAGAAGATATTGATGAACACAGGAAACGTGATTTGAACATTCACCAGCAATCTGTGATGACGGCTTATAATAACCTGGCGTTGTTGTTGAATGAGAGTTTACAAAGCATGCAGCAACAAATGCAGCAAAGTATGATGCAGGGTCAAGGAAGCTGCAGTAAACCGGGCGGTAATGGGAAACCTAAATCTGGTAATTCGATGTCAACGGGTGACATGAAGCAGATGCTTAAAAAGCAATTGGAACAAATGCAAAAGGGGCCAAATCCCAATGGAAATAAACCAGGAGAGAAACCGGGTCAGAAGCAAGGCGAAGGAGGTATGGGAATGCCAGGCTTAGGTAATAAGGAAATCGCCAAAATGGCTGCTGAACAAACAGCGATACGTCAACGGTTGGAGCAGCTGCGAAATGAATTGAATAAGGAGGGGTCTGGTAAAGGGAATCAATTAAATCCATTGATCAAAGAATTGGAGCAACAGGAGAAGGACCTCGTGAACAAAATGTTCACGAATGAAACACTAAAAAGACAGAAGGATATTCTTACGCGTCTGTTAGAATCTGAGAAGGCGTTAATGGAAAGAGGATTTGAAGAAAAAAGAGAATCACAGAGCGGAAAAAATGAAAATTATGGTAACCAAATTCGGTTTGACGAGTATAACAAACAAAAGCTTCGGCAGATTGAATTATTACGGTCCGTTGATCCGGTCTTTAGAAAATATTATAAAGACAAGGCGAATGAATATTTCAATCAGCAGTAGTGTTGATACTAGATATTATTCGTTATGAAAGAAGGATTTACTGTTATTGACAAATTAGCCATTCCATCAGAGTTTGAAGCCGTGGGTCAGGTAGAGATCTTAGTGGACCGTGTGTGCAATCAGTTAGGTGTCAATGAGGAGTTTTATGGAAATGTTCTCATTGCGGTTACAGAGGCTGTAAACAACGCGATAGAACACGGAAACAGGTTTAGTACAGCAGCAGAAGTTAACGTTGCTGTAGGAGATAAATCAAGTGAATTTTGTTTTAACATAAAGGATCAAGGTGATGGTTTTGATTTTATGAATCTGCCGGATCCAACTGCGCCCGAAAATCTTATGAAAGAAAACGGACGCGGGATTTTTTTAATGAAAAATCTGGCTGACGAGGTTGAGTTTGAGGATGCTGGCAGTAGCGTCAACATTTACTTTAACAAGTGATTGAAATACATTATATAGATGTTGAGGAAGTTCCGGGTTTAGAGCCGGAACTTCTTGTTTTATGGCTTAGTGCTGCGATAGAAAATGAGGGATTCAGGTGTGGTAATATCAATGTGATTTTCTGTTCTGACGATCACCTTTTGGATATAAATCGAACGTATCTGGATCATGATTATTACACCGATATTGTCACTTTTGACTATTCGGCTGAGTCGATTTTGAGTGGTGATTTATTTATTTCTATCGATAGGGTTGTAGAGAATTCGGCACATTTTAATGAGTCTTTTTTAACTGAATTAAGACGTGTTTGTGTTCACGGTGTTCTTCATTTATGCGGTTTTAAAGATAAGTCTGATGAAGAGGCGCGAATTATGCGATCTAAGGAACGCTTCTACTTAAACAAATATGTTTCACGTGAAACATGAGCCGATTTGGCGTAATTTTGTTTCACGTGAAACATTTGAATAATGCTCCAGGAATATGATGTGATCGTCGTTGGAGGCGGTCATGCGGGTTGTGAAGCTGCGAATGCGGCTGGAAAAATGGGAAGTCGTGTGCTTTTGGTGACGATGAACATGAATACGATTGCGCAGATGAGTTGCAATCCCGCTATGGGTGGGGTTGCAAAAGGACAAATTGTGAGAGAGATTGATGCTTTGGGCGGGGGGTCCGGAATTGTGAGCGATCGTAGCGCGATACAATTCCGGATGTTGAACCGATCTAAAGGCCCCGCAATGTGGTCTCCCAGAACACAGAACGACCGGATGCTTTTCGCTGAAGAATGGAGGCTTCTATTGGAGCGTAATGAGAATGTCGATTTTTGGCAAGACATGTGTTCCGGTCTCATCATTGAGAAGGGTGTTGTTCGGGGCGTGAAGACGTCTATTGGCGTCGATATTTATGGTAAGTCGGTTGTTCTAACGAATGGAACTTTTCTTAACGGGTTGATTCATTTAGGTGAAAAGCAATTTGGTGGTGGACGAGTTGGAGAGAAGGCAGCTACGGGAATAACTGAAGATCTTGTAAAACATGGTTTTGAAGCCGGACGCATGAAAACGGGTACACCCCCGCGAGTGGATGGAAGATCCCTTGATTACACTAAAATGGAAGTTCAAGAGGGCGATGAGAATCCAACCACGTTTAGTTACGGAAAGGTGCCGCCTCTTGTGCAACAACGGCCGTGTCATATTACATACACAAATGATTTGACTCATGAAATCCTTCGAACGGGTTTCGATCGCTCTCCAATGTTTAATGGTTCAATAAAAAGTACGGGCCCAAGATATTGTCCGAGTATTGAGGATAAGATCAATCGGTTTGCTGATAGAGATCGTCATCAGATCTTTGTAGAGCCGGAAGGCTGGAAAACGGTTGAGATTTACGTTAATGGTTTTAGCACCTCCTTGCCAGAGGATGTTCAGTTAGCGGCGATGAAAACGATTCCTGGGTTTGAACAGGTTAAAATGTTCAGGCCTGGTTATGCGATTGAATACGATTATTTTCCCCCAACACAGTTGAAGCACTCTTTGGAAACGAAGCTTGTTGAGAATTTATATTTCGCTGGTCAAATTAATGGGACAACTGGTTATGAAGAAGCGGCATGTCAGGGATTAATGGCTGGTATAAATGCGCATCGCAAAGTTCATGGCCAGCCCGAATTTATTCTCGGTAGAAATGACGCATACATTGGTGTTTTGATCGATGATTTGATAACTAAGGGAACGAAAGAGCCTTATCGTATGTTTACGAGCCGAGCCGAGTTCAGAATTCTTTTACGTCAAGATAATGCAGATATTCGTTTAACTCCGATTGGTTATGAGATTGGTTTGGCTGATGAATTAAGTCTCCGAAGGATGGAAAATAAGTTGTCTGGCACAAAGTCGTTGATCCGATCATTTAAGGAAATAGGTATTACACCCGAAAAGGCGAATCCTTTGTTGCGTGATAGGGAGTCATCAGAGTTAACCCAACAGGTAAAGGTGATTAATTTAATTTCCAGGCCACAGTTAACGTTAAATGATGTTTTAACGATTTCCGAAGAAGTAAAAAATGTAGTTCAAAAGCTAGAATCAGACCAGGAAGAAATCGTTGAGCAAGCAGAGATTCTGATAAAATATGATGGATATATTCAACGAGAGGAAGAACAAGCAGAAAAGCTTTTACGGCTTGAAAACGTTAGTATTCCGATGGGTTTAGATTATAAAGCGATAAAAAGTTTAAGCATTGAAGCTAAAGAAAAGCTAAGTCAAATTAAACCAGCAAGTATTGGGCAAGCGTCCCGAGTAAGTGGTGTTTCACCAAGCGATATTTCTGTATTATTGATTCATTTAGGGCGCTAGTTCCACGTGAAACATTAGAAAATAAAAAAGGTCCGGTATTTAATATCGGACCTTTTATTTTTTATACAGAGTGATTTATTTGGGTTCTACCCAGTCTCCGTGACTTTTTATTAATTCGATAAGCTCGGATACGGCTTCGTCTTCTGGAACATTCTTCTTAACTACGGTTTTTTCCTTGTAGAGCGTGATTTTTCCTGGGCCCGTGCCAACGTAGCCGTAGTCTGCATCAGCCATTTCACCCGGCCCATTCACAATACACCCCATAATTCCGATTTTTAGACCTTTTAAATGATCTGTTTCTTTTCGAATTTTAGCTGTGGTTTCCTGTAAATCGAAGAGGGTACGTCCACAAGACGGGCACGAGATGTATTCCGTTTTGGAAATTCTCGTTCGTGTTGCCTGAAGAATGCCAAATGCAGTCGAATTGATCAATCCGATAGGGGCATTTCCTGTGATCCAAATTCCGTCACCAAGTCCATCGATCATCAAGGCGCCAAGCTCTGAGGATACGTTAAGCTGAAAGGCCTCATTATCAATTGTTTCAGTGGAAGAGTGTAGGATCACGGGTATATTTAATCCCTTGTTATTCAATGTGTTGAATAAATAGCGATAGAGGGCGACCCTGTTTGCGTAATTTGTCTTCAGAATGAGAATTGTACGTTCTGTCAAGAATTCGAGATCTGAAAGTTCGCTTTTGTCGTCATAAGTGACAAATGCTATTTCTACTTGTTTTAAGCTGTGAAGTTTTGAGCTATGTAAAAGTGGGTGATAACCTTTTTTGTTCGTGTAGTTTTTAGTCCAGTTGTCCAGATCAGTGATGATGCCAATAGCGCCTGGTTTTTCAAAGGAAAGCGTTTGGTTTCCTATGTAAACGTAATCAGCGGCTTGCTCTTGTATTTGCCATTTGTCGAGTGGTACGGAATACGAGTAACCAAATCCAAAGAAATGGGACGGCTTAATTTGTGTTGCTTCGGATAAATCGGCTATAACAACGGGAACAGATTTTCCACCTATGTTTAATATACTTGTGCTTTTCCTCCTTTCGTAGTGAAACGGATCGTAGGGTAATTCACCGCTTGTTACAGGAAGAGTTTTTATAGCTTTCAGATCATTGAATTTCGCTGCAAGTTTTGCTGCCACAGGAATTTCCATCTCCGGCTCTTCTGTCAATGAAACGCGAATGGTATCCCCTAGTCCATCCTCGAGCAAAGCCCCGATGCCCACTGCAGATTTAATTCTGCCGTCTTCACCGTCACCTGCTTCCGTCACGCCAAGATGAAGCGGATAACAACGTCCGTGCTTGAGCATTGTTGCTGCAAGTAAACGATAAGCCTGCACCATAACAAGTGCATTACTGGCCTTCATGGAAACAACAAGATTGTAAAAATCATGTTTTTCACAGATACGGATAAACTCCATGGCAGATTCAACCATACCCTCGGGAGTGTCGCCATATCGACTTAAAATTCGGTCGGAAAGCGATCCATGATTGGTGCCAATGCGCATCGCAGTTCCGTGTTGCTTACACAATAACACCAATGGTGTGAACTTTTCTTCAATTCTAAGTAATTCAGCCTGATAGGTTTCGTCAGTGTAGTCTATCTCTTCGAACTTCTTTTTGTCGGCATAATTTCCCGGATTAACCCGAACTTTTTCTACGATTTTTGCTGCAATTTCTGCCGCATTTGGCGTAAAATGGATGTCGGCAACCAAAGGCGTTTTGTACCCTAGTTGAACAAGTTCCTTCTTTATGTTTTCCAGATTTTCAGCCTCCTTTTTACTTGGTGCCGTCAGACGTACAAGCTCACAGCCCGCATCTATCATTCGGATGGATTGCGCCACTGAACCTTCCGTATCCATGGTGTCTACGGTCGTCATGGATTGGAGCCGAATAGGGTTGTTCTCCCCCATTTCCATGCTTCCAATCGATACAGAAAGCGTTGGAAAGCGTTGACGATGATAAGGATTTATACAATAAGGGTCTGTTGGATTACTATTTTTCATTCGCTTTTGGTCTGAATCTCAAACAAATTTAGGCATTATAATGTTTTGAGCTGGTTGGGGTTTTCGGCTCAATCAGAGCTTTCACATTATTTTGGCAGACCTGCAAATTTTAAAGTACCTTTGCACAAACTAATATAACCAATCCCTGATTATGGGCTTATCAACTGTACGGTTCTCAAGGAACCATAATGAAGAGTTTTACAAGGTGCTCAAGCAGCGCGTAAACGACTACTTCAAAGACAATAATCTTTCGCGTTACGGAAATGCCTCTATGGTTTTTAAAACCATTTGTATGTTTCTGATCTACCTTATCCCTTTTTCCTGTTTGTTGTTTTTAAATTTGAACATATGGGTTTATCTGGCATGTTGGATGGTGATGGGATTTGGTATGGCTGGTCTTGGATTATCTGTAATGCATGATGCTAATCACGGAGCCTATTCGAAGAATGAAAAGGTTAACAAATGGGTTGGATACGTTCTCTTTATGTTGGGTGGTAGTGATGTCAATTGGAGGATACAGCATAATATTCTGCATCACACGTACACAAACGTAACAGGAATGGATGAGGATATTAATCCCGGTGCCGTTATGCGCTTTTCCCCACATGAAAAAAGAAGAAAATTACATCGCTTCCAACATTTCTACGCTTGGTTTTTCTATTCGTTGATGACTTTGTTGTGGTTCGTATCCAAGGATTACAGACAAACATATCGCTACGAAAAACTTGGGTTGACCTCTACACAGAAAACAACGTTGAAAAAACAGATATTTACCTTAATCGTATCAAAAACGGTGTACGCATTGGTTACTATAGTTCTGCCGCTCTTGTTAAGTCCTTTTTCTTGGTGGGTAACAATTTCAGGATTTTTACTTATGCATGCCATTGCAGGATTAGCCTTGGCTTGCATCTTCCAACCGGCGCACGTGGTGCCTACCTCAGATTTTCCTCTTCCGGATGATTCTGGAAACATTCATGCGGACTGGGCGGTGAGTCAACTTTACAATACAGCTAACTTTGCGCCAGGAGCCCGCTTATTCTCATGGTATGTGGGTGGTTTGAACTACCAGGTAGAACACCACCTTTTTCCGAATATTTGTCACGTGCATTATCGCAAGATCTCAAAGATTGTGAGTGAAACCGCAAAAGAATATAATTTACCTTACCATTCGTACAAAACGTTTTATGGTGCATTGAAGGCTCATACGAAACTGCTTTATCGATTAGGCAAATACGACGAGGCTTTAGCAATGTAAGTTAGTGGTTATGGACATTGAATCTGTAAGATCGTTTTGTCTATCGCATCCTAATGTCTCGGAAGAATTTCCATTTGATAGTTCCACACTTGTTTTTAAAGTAGCCGGCAAAGTCTTTGCTTTGGTTGATGTGGATGCCTTTACTTTCATCAATCTTAAATGTGATCCTGAAAAATCCATTGAATTACGCGAGGCGTATGATGGCATAAAGCCGGGGTATCACATGAATAAAAAGCATTGGAACTCCGTATATATACATACTGATATATCTGAAAAACAACTCTTTGAGTTAATTACACACTCGTATGAACTCGTTGTTGCTTCCCTGCCTAAAAAAACAAGAGATGAGCTTACGTTGGGATAAATATATTTGGGCGGTGAGGCTCGCTAAAACCCGTTCCCAGGCATCCGAATTACTATCAAAGGGTAAGATCAAGATCAATGAAAAAGAAATAAAACCGTCTAAGGAACCCAAAATCGGTGATGCTATCAATGTACACAGAAATGGAGCTGTGTTTACCTATAAAGTCCTGCAATTGCTTGAAAAACGCGTTGGACCCAAGCACGTGACCGACTATATTACAGATCTAACTACTGCTGAAGAATTAAAAAAGTTTGAGGACTATAATGCAGCTCAAAATGCTTACAGGGCCTACGGTACCGGTAAACCTTCCAAAAAGGATCGCCGTGAAATAGATGATTTCTTGCAGGATTGGCAGTAATTTTTTTCAGACTTATTGTAACGATTCTTTGTTTTGTTCGTCCTAAACAATGAAATGACCGTTTCGGAATATAATAGTTGTGTAAATGAACTAGCTGATGGGCTTTATCGTTTTGCACTGAAATCAAGCGGCGATAAGCTCCTAGCCGAAGATTTAGTGCAGGATGCATATGAGCGTTTATGGAAAAAAGCGGAACAGGTTGAGCCTCAGAAAGCCAAGGCTTATTTGTACCGAACGGTCGTTAATCTTCATATTGATAAGGTGCGAAGAGAGAAGTTGTCAAGAGCTCATTTGGAACAGAAAACAGCGGACTACACAGTCTCACCTTTGCCATTCGACCTGAAAGCGCATCTTGATGAAGGCATTAAGCGACTGAATGAAATACAGAGAAATACGATTTTACTCCGGGATTACGAAGGGTACAGTTATTCAGAAATTGCTGAAATTCTTAATATTTCCGAAGACCAGGTAAGGATTTCCATTTTCAGAGCCAGAAAAGCACTCAAAGAATTTTTAGTAACGATAGATCTGCTGATATGATGCGCCGCGAAGAAGAATTGATCCTCCGTATTATGGATGCAAGAGACGGCAAACTAAGTCGTTCTGAGGTAATTGAATTAAGGCAAGAGCTGGCTGCTTATCCGGATCTGTTAGAGTCTCTCGATGAGCTGCCCCAACTTTTCCCTGAATCAGAAATACAGTTTGATAAGTCGAAGCTAAGGAAAACCGAAGTGAATCAAGTAAGTGTCTACAACGACTTAGAAGGCTCTGTGGCAGACAAATTGTTGGTCGGAGAACTTGAGGGATTGTTGAACGATTTGGATGCCCAAAAGCTTGATGTACTCAAACAAGAAGGTCAATACCTGAAAGAGTTCGAAGTTTACCAAAACACGAAACTTTACCCGGACAAAAACTTGTTATTTCATAATAAACAAAAACTTCTCAGAAAGGAAACGTCCAATACGCTCACCCCTTTGTTTTATATGGTATGCCTTGCCGCTGCTGGATTGGCGTTTCTGTTATATTTCAGCGTGTTCACCACGCCCGTTGACGAAACAGTGTTTAGAGCGGATAACAGTCAGAGGGTGAAGACATCAAGACCTTTAAAAGGTCAAAAAGGATCAACAACGAAACAAGACATGCTCTTCGGTAGCAAGACTGAAATCAGAGAAAATAATACAACACATGATCAAGTTATCCATTCAGCAATCATTAAAGATACCGCTTTGGTAATGGAAAATAATCCAATAACAATTGCGCTAAACAATGTTTTTGAAGAGAAAGAGGAAGATCAGATTGAAAAATTTGTTTTAGCTGAATTCAAGCAACCGGATTCTCAACAGGTATTTGCAAACACTTCCTCCACAACACATAATGGTGTTTGGGCATTCATTAAATATAAATTAAAAGAAAAATATTTTGGTGATCCGAAGATCTCAAAAGAAGATCAGCTGGCTGTTCTAGCTGAAAAAATGGGCCGCCAATCAGGTGCAGACCTGGCTTATTCAAGAATTAAGAACGACGAAGAGGAAGGGTTCTACTTGAAATTGGGCTCAATTCGTATTGAAAGAAAAACAGTGAATTAGACATATTTTGTAACAGATTTTCAAGTTGTTCGTCTTAGGGGAAATTAAAAAAGAAAGGTCATGAAAAAAACAGTTACACTTTTAACGCTATTCTTTGTTGCTGTGTCATTTGCGCAGATGGAAAACAAGAAAGACACCACGCGCATCAATCTTGGCGAGACGGAGATAATAGTCATTTCTCATCAAGACGATAAAGATTTGGACACAATAGACGCTGCGCCGCGTGAATCGGAAAAAGAAAAGATCAAAGCCCATTGGGCCGGGTTGGATATGGGGTTTACATCACTGATGAATTCCGGTTTTGGAACTACGTTCGCTGATTATCCTTATTGGCAAAATGACCCGGGGAGATCGATGACATGGAATCTGAACCTGTTTGAGCATAAGTTTGGTAGAACAATAGGATTTACCACCGGAATGGGATTTAGCTTTACTCAGACGGCATTTAAAGACAATTATTTACTTGTGTATACGTCCGACACGCTTTATGCAGCAATAGACTCTGTAAGTTCCTATTCTAAGAACAAATTAAGGGCAGCCTATCTGACCGTTCCCTTGTTGCTGGATATTTGTTCTGTAAAGAAGGGTGGCGATGGATTTTATCTCGCGGCTGGTTTTGTTGGCGGCGTTCGCATTTCGTCCAGAATAAAACGGATCGGTGAACTGAACGGGAAAGAGTTTCGTCAAGAGGTAAAAGGTGTGTATGGATTAAACGCGTTTAGACTGGACGCCACAGTAAGAACCGGATACGATAATTGGGGAGCTTTTGCTTCATACAACTTATTACCATTGTTTGAAACCAATAAAACCGTTGCTGTTTATCCTTTAACAGTAGGATTGACGCTGAATTTCTGACAAAAAAGAAGGGGCTGATTCAACGAGTCAGCCTCTTTTCTGCAACCAGAGAGTTTTAAATGAATAACTAACCTTATTTAGGTTCTTTGATATAAATCGTTGAAAAGTCGAGGTTTTCCATCGAATTGGTTTTAAAGTCTCGGATCCGAGCATTGACCATTACCATAAAATCATCAGTTAGTATAGGCATCACAGGTGCCTTGTCAACAATAATCTGATCACATAGCTCAAACAACTCATTTCGTTTAGTTTCGTCCAGTTCTTTCATGGCGATTTCAAACAGTTGATCGTAATTACCATCTCTAAAGTGGAAAGCATTTACCTCTGCTCCGTCTTCTTTGATATTTTTTCCGTAGAACAAGCTCAAAAAGTTTTCGGCATCCGGATAATCAGCAATCCATCCTGAACGCCAGATTTTCGCCTTTCCGCTGACAATGGCTTTGTTTCGCGCCTCATAAGTGCATAACTTAATATTGAGGTTCACGTTGAGGTTCCTTTTGAGTTCTGCAGCGACACCCTGACACATTTTGTGTATAGATGAACCTTCTACAGAATTAACGTAGAAGTCAAGGCTGGGAAACCCTTTTCCATCAGGGTAACCTGCTTGAGCAAAAAGTTCTTTTGCTTTCGCAACATCAAGCTTGTGACCAACGACGTTTTCGTTATGATAGTTGTCGATTGATGGCACAAAACCGTGTTCAGCTGCCCAACCTTCACCCATTAATAACTGATTAACGATAGCTGTCCGGTCTACCGCCAGATTAAACGCTTTGCGCACATTGAGGTCTTTGAATTCGGCACTTTCATAAGCAAAAGCAATGTAGTTCATGCTCATACTTGGCTTGGATTCTACACGGTGCTTCACATTCATGCCGGCTTGCGCCTCCTTCAAACTCCCAAGGATGTTCTCAATTTCATCTACCGGAATCTCAAGAACAATATCAATTTGCTTTTTACGGAAAGCCATCAGCTCGCTGCGCTTATCCTTCACATAGGTCATTTCAACTTTATCCAGGAACGGTAGCTGATTTCCAAATTCATCTTTTCTCCAGTAATGTGGATTTCGCTTGAGGTTAATGCCATTAGCATCGATTTTCTCCAGCATAAAAGGCCCAGTGCCTACAGGATGTTTGCCCAAATTTTTACCATATTTATCAAAAGCTTCTTTCGGAAGTATGCCCAAATTGGAATGACACAGGATCTTATCAAAACCAATAAAGGGTTGAACCAACTTTATTTCTACAGAGTTTCCATCCTTTACCTTTATACCGCTTACTCCTGATGAAGGCATGGAAGTTTTAGACCTGGCCTGAAAATCTCTGGCTCCTTCAATACGGTCAACCAGCAGATAGGCCATTTTGTTTTCTTTTAATCCCGAACACACCAGTTCAAGTGTGAATTTCACATCTTCTGGTGTGAGTTCACGTCCGCTGCCGCCAAAACACTCGTCATCATGGAAATAAACACCTTTGCGAATTTTGAACGTAAACGTTTTCGCGTCTTTACTTACGGTGTATGACTCTGCAATTCCCGGAATCACCTTCATGGTTTCCATGTCAAGCTTCAGAAGCGACTCATAGATCTGACCATTCAAACGCTGTGAATACACGTCTACAGATGAAATCGTAAGAAGATTATCCACTTTTTCGGCAGACATGAACTTAAAAACACCCCCATAATATTTCCCGCCGACAGCTACTTTGGGTGCGTTATCTCCTCCCCCGCATGAGCTCAGAATAACAGAAAAAAGTGATAGGTAAATTAGGGCTTTGCTCATGGCAATTAGATTTTGTAGTACAAACAAATATAACGAAATAAAAATAACTCGAAATCAATTAAGTTTTTAGTAGCCGCATTTAGCTCTTACACGAGCGAGAACGGTCTTGGCGGTTTCTCGCGCCTTTGCCGCCCCTGCCTTTAGTGCATCATCAAGGATGGTTCTGTTCGACATCAATTCATCATAACGTGCCCTTTCCGCACTGTATTTGTCAAGGATTAGCTCGAAAAGTGCTTGTTTGGCATGTCCATAGCCGTAATTTCCTGCAAGGTAATTTCTACGCACTTCCTCGAGTTGTGATGGGTTGGCGAGCAGCTCATACAGCGCAAAAACGTTGCATGTTGACGGGTCTTTCGGTTCCTCAAGGCCTTTGCTGTCTGTAACAATTGACATTACTTGCTTGCGCAGGGCTTTTTCCGGAAGGAAAATGGTAATAAAATTATCCCTCGATTTACTCATTTTCTGCCCATCCGTTCCTTTGATGTACATGGTTTCCTCGCTTATCCCAGGCTCCGGGATAACAAACGTTTCGCCCATCTGATGGTTGAAACGGGAGGCCACATCACGTGTCATCTCAATGTGTTGCAATTGGTCTTTTCCTACAGGTACGATTTCAGCATCATAAAGTAAGATGTCAGCCGCCATGAGCATCGGGTAAGTAAAAAGTCCCGTATTCACATCTTCTAATCGGTCAGCCTTGTCTTTAAATGAATGCGCCAGTGTCAATCGCTGATAAGGGAAATAGCAGCTTAAATACCATGAAAGTTCAGCGGTTTCAGGCACATCACTTTGTCTGTAAAAAACTACCCGATCGATATCCAAACCGCACGCAAGCCATGTAGCGGCAGTACTGTAAGTGTTTTCGCGAAGCTCTTCGCCATTCTTGATCTGAGTAAGCGAGTGCATGTCCGCAATGAATAAATAGGATTCATTTGCCGGATCATTGGCGAGTTGAATTGCCGGTTGGATTGCCCCGAGAATGTTTCCTAGGTGCGGTGTTCCTGTGCTTTGTACTCCTGTTAATATACGTGACATGCGGGCGTTTTACGTACGAAATTAGTTATTTTTTCAGCGGAAGAATTGCGTAATTTTAGGTCATGAAGAAGTTGAAGGGTGTTTTGTCGCTTTTGTGGAAGTTGTATGTGGGCACCATATTCGTCTTTTTTGCTTTAGTGCTTTACCCATTCTTTTATGTTTTATTGCTCCGTAAATCCTGGAAAAAGATCAGTTTCAGGTTATTTGTTTTCTGGAGCTGGTGCATGCGCGTTTTTTGTTTTTATCCTTCCCGAATTGTCCTTGACGCTCCTCGCCCTGAAGGACCCTACATCATCATCGCCAATCATTCCTCCTATCTTGATATTTTTTTCATGCACTCATTGCTTCCTGATCATCCCTTTTTATTCCTTGGAAAAAGTGAAATTTTAGGCTATCCCATTCTGCGCACCTATTTTAAAAATTTGAATATTCCGGTGCACAGAAAAGATAGGGCAAAGGCGGCAAAATCATTCACCATGGCTAAAAAAGCAATTGAAGAAGGATGGTCAATTGTGATCTTTCCGGAGGGAACCATTCCTGATGACGACAATCCTCGGATGATACCCTTTAAGTCCGGAGCGTTCAAGCTGGCGAAAGAAATGCGTTTACCGATCGTTCCTCTAACCTTTACCAATAACTACAAGCTGTTTTCCGATCCCGAGCAGTTGATGGGCCCGGCCAGACCGGGAGTTTTCAAGGTATATATACATCCATTTGTAGATGCGAACACAGTTGATAGACTCTCAGAACGCGAACTTTCTGAACACTGTTATGAGATCATCAACCAGGCAATTCTAACAGAGCATCCATACCTGTCGATAGGTTAAAAGATAAAATCCTACTTTTGCATCATGAAGATCACAGAGGAAATTGTAGACCATATTGCGCATCTTGCCCGACTCGAATTTGAGGGGGCTGATAAAGATGCGATCCGAAGCGACATGGAAAACATCATTACGTTCATGGACCGCTTGAATGAATTGGACACAGAAAATGTTGAACCACTGATCTTCATGTCTGATGAGTTCAATCGCTTGCGAGAAGATGTTGCGCAAGTATCGATTACCCAAAAGGAGGCGTTGAAAAACGCGCCGAAAAAAGATTCTGACTATTTCCGAATTCCTAAAGTTCTCGACAAATAATACAACGGAATGAAAGATAAGGGTCACGATCCATTTGCTGCATTGCGACTCAAGGAATTCAGGTTCTACCTGGCCAATCGGTTTTTTCTGACAATGGGCATTCAGATGCAAAGTGTCATCGTCGGCTGGCAGGTATATGATCTGACCAAAGATGTCCTTGCTTTGGGGATGATCGGTCTTGCTGAAGCCATTCCGTTTATCATTGTCTCCTTTTTCTCCGGACACGTGGCCGATTCTTTTAATCGCAAACGGATCATCCTTTTCTGCACCTTCTGTTATATTCTCGTCACCGCAGGACTGTTGTGGTTTACCTTTGATTCGAGCAAGGTGATAGCGCAATACGGCACCGCACCCATTTTTGGGATGATCATTCTCGTTGGAATTATTCGGGGATTTTTGTCAGCAGCATTTCCATCCTTCATGGCGCAGATCGTTCCGAGAGCATTTTACACGAATGCCGCCACATGGAACAGCACGGTGTGGCATAGCGCCTCCATTCTTGGGCCTTCGGTGGCTGGATTGGTGATCGCGGTGAATTACACGTCAGCGTATGCAGTAGACATTAGCTTTATAGTGCTTTCGTTCTTCGCGTTCATGTTTATTGCCTCTCGACCTGTGCCGGAAAAGCAAGAGGGCGAATCTTTACTGGAGAGCCTTACTTCAGGGGTCAAATTTGTGTTTAAAAATCAGATTGTTTTGGGTGCGCTTTCGCTGGATCTGTTTGCGGTGCTCTTTGGTGGGGCGGTCGCTCTTCTGCCCGCTTTTGCAGATAAAGTGTTGCACGCAGGAGCGGTGGAATTGGGGTTTTTACGTGCCGCGCCGGCAATCGGAGCAGTGATCATGGCCTTTATCATTGCGTATCGACCACCGCAGAAAAACGCCGGTAGAAATCTCTTTTTAGCAGTGGGAGCCTTTGGTTTGGCTACAGTTCTCTTCGGAATGTCGACCAATTTCTACATGGCTTTTCTGTGCCTATTTCTCACGGGCGCCTTTGATAACGTAAGCGTGGTGATCCGACATACAGTGTTACAGTTAGCCACTCCCGATCATATGCGCGGGCGTGTTTCAGCTGTGAATGGGATTTTTATAGGCTCCTCCAATGAAATCGGCGCATTTGAGTCTGGTGCAACAGCAAGAGCTTTCGGATTGAAACCTTCCATTATTCTTGGCGGGATCTTGACTGTTGGTGTTGTTATCCTCACCGCAAGATTAGCACCTAAGCTGCGTAAAATGAGTATGGATCAGCTCTAGATCGAAACGATCACTTCTGAATCTTTTATTGTCACTGGTAATGCTTTAAGATCTCTGTTTGCCGGGGGCGTCTTTACTTTTCCCTCAAGTGTAAACGAACTTCCATGGGCATTACAAAAGAAACCGGACTTTGTTGCGACTAATCCAGTTGATTCATGTGTGCATTCCAGATAAAAGGCTTTGTAGAGTTCAGGTGATAATTGTACAACAGCAATGTCGAATTCTGCGGCAGCGTTCTTGATCAGGACCACTTTGCTTTCAGCTGTAAATTTCTCCAATGGAACGGCTACTGTGCCGGATTTCACATTGATCTGAACACTGGTAAGCGTGGAGCAACTCGTTAATGCCGGCAACACAACCCCGATACCGAGAAGTGCGCCGCACATCCCACAGGCATTTTTAAGAAATTCGCGTCTGTTCGGATCCATTAAAAGCTATATCCGATGCCAAAGTTAAGGTAATTGGCCTTGGTTTGAGCGGCATCTACTTGAAATGTATGGTCCAGTTTGATCAAGACGCCTGGCGCAGGCTGAAAAGTAACACCGGATACAATGTATTGCCTGTTTAGCGCCTTTGAACGAAGGGTATTATCAGGCACTTTCTTGTTAAGATCCATGTACTCGTAGCGCGAGAAGACCGTCCAAGAAGCCTCTTTTTTTGTTATGAACTTGTATCCTGCTTCTGCATAACCTCCAACAACTTGTTCCGGCGTATCGTTACCGTAAGCGGCATTAATCTTATCTGCGTCTTTGATCGTTACCACACAGCCAAGTGCTTTTAAATGAACATGTTGCCCATTGTATTGCATGTTCGCTTCGTATAATCCTACAGGTGTTCCGAAAATACCATTCTTCAAGTTAAGCGCTCGCGCATCACCGTTTGATATGCCGGCGGAACCTCCATAATAGGCCGAAACCTGTGTCCTGAGATTTTTATAATAATGCAACACAGAGCCCGTTAGTGCCAACGCAGACGCGCTCGCATCTCTGCCTTCAAACCGTCCTCCACGAATCGCTTCACCATTTTCAAAGGACGCACAATTCAACCCGTTGATCAGCGCCAGGGAGTAATTAAGACCAGGAACACGTGTACTTGTGCCGTAATAACCCACACCAAGTTCCCGCCATGTTGCTGGAATTACGTACTTCTCAACAAATGGACGTCGGTTGCTACTGAACGTTGTAGGAAGATGGTTTTCATTTATAATGCCGATACGAGGAATGAAAAGCCCGGCAACAAAATAATTGTTCTTGTCATGGTTCATTTTAATGAAGGCCTGCTCCATAGAGATCTCTCCGGATGGTGAGCCCCCCTCGATCTTCGCATCTTCAAGTTCCAACTCTGAAAAGAAAGACACTTTTTTATTGAACTTGTGGCCAACGAAGAGAACGATTCGATCCAGATTTACGGTGGCTTGACCATTGTCTGTGTTGGCTTCGTAACGAGCATTGCCATATCCTGAAACTACAGTAGCATTATTACTGGCAATTAATCCTGCCGCAAGAGAATCCTCTTTTGTTAATACCTGTGAAAATGCTGCACTTGAACAGATCACGGAAACACTGAATAAAAGTCGTAAACGCATAATTCTAAATTTGTGATGCAAACTTAGAATGAGTCTAAATAAGGGGCAATACCTTTTTTTTGGTATTTTGAATTAAAATTTCCAGTCGTGCTGATCAAGTTCTGAAACACATGCCGCAAGCAATTCAATGCTTCCCTTAATATCCTCTTTATGAGCCATTTCGATTACTTGATGCAAATGTCGGGTAGGTATGGAAACGGCTCCAGCAATAGATCCTCCTTCTGTCATGCGTTGTATGCCCGCCGTATCTGTTCCTCCTGCGGTAAGGATCTCTGGTTGCCATTTGATCTTGTGTTTGTCGGCGGTTTTCTTCATATATGCCACCATGCGGTAATCGCAGATGGTTGATGCATCCATGATCTTTATCGCAGTTCCCTCACCGAGCTTGGTGATCATTTCATGTGCTGCTGCTCCGGGAAGATCAAACGCGATAGTGGTATCCAACCCGAATCCAAAATCAGGGTTTACTCGCAAGGCTGAAACATTTGCCCCTCGGATACCCACTTCTTCTTGTACCGTAAAAACGCCGTATACATCGTAAGGCAGTTTTTTCCCCTTCAATTGACGTAAAGTCTCAATCAGAATGAACACAGCCAGTCGGTTATCGAGCGATTTGCCATTGACGCATTTACCCATTTCTATGAATTCACGCTCACGGGTAACAGGATCTCCTACACGAACGAGTTTTTTCACTTCTTTCGCTTCCAATCCCGTATCGATAAAGAAGTCAGAGATCTTTGCCGGTTTCTCGCGTTCGGCAGGTGACATTACGTGAATAGGTTTAGAAGCCATGACGCCGATCACGTCTTTTTTTCCATGCACGATCACGCGTTGAGCAGTGAGTGTTTTTGGATCAAATCCGCCCAATGTAGTAAATCGGATGAATCCTTTGTCATCGATATGTGTCACGATAAAACCGATCTCGTCCATATGAGCGCCAACCATAACGCGCTTACGCTCTGCTTCAGGTTTAGTCCCGCGTCGGATGGCGTACACATTGCCCATATTATCGAGCTCAAGTTCATCACAAAGTCCTTTGAGTTCTTTGATAACGAGTTCGCGGATTTGTTTTTCGAACCCAGGCGCACCAGGAACAGTGCAGATGTCTTTCAATAATTTAGTGTTGATTGGCATGAAATGAATGTTTTTTTAAAAGTATATAAAATTATGAATTTGGGATTTCCCTCCCTGGGGAGGGATTAAGGGGGGGATGTTTACAGAATGAGAATGAGAATGAGAATGAGAATGAGAATGAGAATGAGAATGAGAATGAGAATGAGAATG